>Ga0208449_1000022_pt1 | contig 166426 bp, 218 predicted proteins | sample MalvireepMed_s17_FD_184247 | JGI IMG/M metagenome (GOLD analysis project Ga0208449, IMG submission 184247) | Marine viral communities from the Global Malaspina Expedition - Malaspina viral metaG DeepMed_s17 (SPAdes) (version 2) | ecosystem: Environmental > Aquatic > Marine > Oceanic | place...
AGATATTACAGGAGACGGCGACCAGGACAACAGCGATTTCGTAATTGCCTATAAGGAAGGCGATGGAGAGACGGACTTGAGTACCGATACGGTAGTTACTTTAAGTAATTCCAAGCATATGCTCCCAGGCAATAGTGGCGTTCAGAATCTAGGTTCCGTTGAGCTGCCTTATGGCAAAGTATTTAGTGATAGTCTGGCGGTTGGCGTTCACCCAACCTCGTTTGTTCCCTCAGCAAATCAGCTTCACGTTGCGGGAACCCAGGTTCTTTCAGGCGACACAACCGTTAAGCTTAGTTTGACTTCCACGGGGGCAGGTACTAGCGCAAGCCAGTATATATCCTGGGATCATCCCAGTGGCATCTCCTATCTGGGAACAGTCTGTTCCTCCATTCCTAATAATGATTCGGATGTTCCTACTAATTATATGGGAATTCTTGCGAACGATAATCTACCCTTATTTCTTGGACACGTAGGATTTCGACCTATTCGTATCGATTATGATGCCACCTCTGATAAGGGGAACGTAGTTATCGGTGATGATTCGGTCACCGCGCCAGTTAGTGGCGGTAGGTCGGTTTTAACTGTCCGCAATTCGGGACTCAGGGGCGCTCCTCTTCTTTCGCTGGAGTCTACAGCACCAAGTCCAGTGGCAGCACGGCCTAGTATACTGTATAAGACCGTAGGCTTTGGTAGAGGAGACGGTGGTCCAGGGAATTATTCCTGGTTGGGAGGGGCTTACAACAACGATCTTAGTTACAGACTGTCTTTTACTGGCCGCAGCGCCGAAGCCCAAGGCGGTACGGGTGACATGCTGATTGTCCATTCGCCCAGTGGCGTCGACGGAGATGCCCACAAGCCTGGTTCGGCTGGGGCTATAACTCCAGGACAAAGCGGCACACAGAATTTAGGACTGCCTGACCTATCGTGGCAGACAGGATATTTGGAGCACTTAGAGGCCACCAGTGGAATGTCGCTCGGAACAGGCGTAGGGTCTACTAATATTATAGATAACGCGCCCGACTTCCTAGTGAGTGGCGGTAACGTTATGGTGGGCACGGGTGCTCCAGGCGCTTATAAGGTTCACATTAAGGGGGCCACCCACGTAGAAGGAGCTTTTTCCGCTTCCAGCAAATCCTTCTTAATCGATCACCCTCTAAACCCAGGAAAAGTTTTACATTACGGGAGCCTTGAAGGTCCCGAATATGGAGCGTATGTCCGCGGTAAGCTGGAAAACAATAACGTAATTTCATTGCCTGATTATTGGACCGCCTTGGTAGATGCCGATACCATTACGGCTCAATTGACTCCTTATGGTTCGAGCCAAAGCCTTTATGTTCAATCAATTTCAAACAACCAAATCGTGGTGGGCTCCGATCAAGCCGAAGTTTACTGTCATTATTTTGTCCAGGCAGCGCGTAAAGACATTGGCCCATTAGTCGTAGAAAGAACTAAGGAGTAAAAAATTCAGCAGACCATCCGCCTGCTCCACTTCTCCCCAGACCCTCAGGACACCTACGATCCCACGGCATTGGGCGCCAATGGACGGCAGGACATTCCTCGGTATTTAGGGTTATGAAAAAAAATATCTGGCTCACTATATTTTCTTATCTTTTGCCTAGTCTGGTTTTATGTAGCGCATTGAGCATTGCAGGAACCGCCGCTTATTTTAGCATTATTGGACTAACCGCCCTATTTCCAGGTGCGCTTGCGCCAATTATTCTTATGGGGGTCGTTTTAGAGTGCGGAAAACTGCTTGGAGCGTTATGGCTGCATCAAAACTGGGCTAAATCCCCTCGTTTTATGCGTTATTATTTAACTTTCGCGGTTGTGGTATTAATGGGCATCACCAGCATTGGTATTTTTGGGTTCTTAGCTAAGTCTCATCTTGAACACCAAAAGGATGCACTGCAAGAAAAGGCAGCAATTACCCAGCTTAATGATAAAATAAATTTTGAGCAGAAGCTAATCGTCCAGCATACCTCTAATATTGATAAATTAAATACGCAAATAAGCTCCTTTAACAGCTTCAAGAAGGAAGATATCCAAACCGAAGAGAAACTGCTGCAGGAAATATACAAAAATTTAGAAAATGGCATCAAGATAGAACAGGGGCGCATAGTTTCCCTAACTGCTCGATTTGGGGAACTGGAGGCCGAAAGATTAGTGATTCAAAACGGAAGTTCCTTCTCAAAGAGGTCCAAATTAGAGAAACTTACAGAGCAGCAAGCTCCCGAACGCGAAGAAATAAAAAATAAAACCCGCGAAGCCAATGTTAAAATAGACCTACTGCGCCAAAACTCCGACAATGAAATTAAAAAATTAAGAGAGAAAATAGACGGCTTGCGGCAACAAAGCTTAGGGACCAAAGATCAAAGCCTAGAAGAAATTGATAAATACAATGCCTCCATATCTGTTTCTCAAAAAAATATAGATAGCCTAAACAATGAAAAATTTAAATTAGGAGATAAATTGCGCGCAATTGAAGTAGAAGTTGGTCCAATTAAATATGTCGCCGAACTTTTATCCAGCGTCTTAGGCAAAGAAATTCCTTTGGGCACCGCAGTAAAAACACTCATAATGAGTATTATTTTTGTCTTTGATCCGCTCGCGGTACTGCTCCTCTTGGCCTCAACATCGACCTTGCGATTTAAATTCATGTCGGCCCATGAAAAATTAAAGGCCGTAGCTAAATGGGGGTAAAAACCATTAATTAAAAAAAATATTGAAAACGAAAATTAAGCACAGTGGACTACATACAGCGTTGCAATAAACTGGAAATAATTCCCACGCACATGTGTAATAGTTACCAACTATATAATATTATTTTACAAACCCCACTCTATCACTCAATCTAAATTGGCACGAATCTTGCCTACATATATACAATGAAACAATTAATTACTACTCTCTTATTGTTAGGTGTTTTTTCTCTCAATGCAGCAGAAAAGAAACCTCTTAAACTTGAACGCCCTCAGCGTGCTGCGGCCCCTGAGATTTCCAAAGATCACTATGGAGCGTGGTTAGACAAAGACGGTTTTGTTAAACCTGGTCCCAAGATTAAAAATTGGATCGATGCGGATCGAGATCGTGTTGATGATCGATATCAGGCAGGACCAGGAAAGCCTGCTGGCAAGCCTCGTCCTGAAGTAAAGCCTAAACCTGAGCCTAAGCCTGAGCCTAAACCAGAGGTAAAGCCTAAGCCCGACAAGAAGACTCCTGAACGCCACTTCCCCTTGCATTGGGGACGACCGCCCGAAAGACAAACCCGTGATTTAGTAGATCTTCCTGGAAAGTTCGGTAAAGGAAGTAGCACGTTAGCCAAGTGGATTGAAAAAAACTTACGCGAAGACGGAGATTGGCATAAAAAGCCCCCCGCCCCAAAAAAGCCGCTGCTTCCCAAAGAAGGGGACCCTGAAGGCGAAAAGCCTAAAGCCAAGAGGCCCGAGCGCCCTACGCGACCAGAACTTCCAAGGGAGCTTAAGGCCAAACTTGATTCTTATAAAAAAGAAAAAGAAACCTTGGGACATGAGCTCAAGAAGGCTATCAAGGAACTCGAAAAGCCCAGTCGCAAAGCGGTAAAAGAAGTGGTGGAGGCGTTTCATAAAGCCCACAAGGATCGTTTTGAGGCCCAAAAGGAGCTCGGAAAAGAGATTAAAGAAGGGTTTAGGGCAACGAGGCCCGAAAGGCCCTCAAAGCCCGAAGTCTCCAAGGAGGTCGAAACTCTTCGTAAGCAGAGCGGCGACGTAATGAAGAAACTTCACGAGAGCAAAAAAGCTCTTATGGAAAAACTTAAGGCCTCCAAGCGTGAGGATCACAAAGATATCCTCGGAGCCTTTAGAGAGGAACAAGGCTCTTTAATGAACGAATTAAAAGATATTCAAAAACAAATTAGGGAAGAAATGGATAAAGGACGCCCTACGGATGAGGTTCATGAAAAGCGGCGCCCTCCCCGTCGCCCCATTAAAGAAAAGGAGCCTCACCAACGCAGGCCTGCGGATAGATCGTAAAAGTAGTCGTCCTATTCCTCAAAAGGCTCCCTACGTGGGAGCCTTTTTTGGAGGTCTTCTATATAGTCAAATACTAAAATTTTCTTATTCAATGCGGTAGGTTTAATTTGAGTTATTAAATAATTATTTCGATAAAGGCGCCTACAGACCTCCCTTGCATAGCGCTCTCCGACGACTACCACTATACAGGTCGTTTTTTTAACCTCTGAATATAATTGTATAATTTGATTACTATATTCTTCGCATATACTATAAGCTCTTTCATGCATGTCTGAATATACACTGCGCCACTTTCTAATAGAAAAGCCCTTCGATGCGCATATCATATAGGTATATGAAAAAATTCTTATCAAAGTTCGCAATCGGTTTATTGTTGATGTTTTCTAGCGCACAGGGCGAAGATACCCTCGAACGCAAAAAGGTTTCGGAGCATTTGCAAAATATTTCTGTGACCATCAAATCACAGGGAGAATATAGCACCTCTGAAGGGTCAGGGGTTTTAATCGTAAGAGAAGTCAAAGGCGAACAAGTTACCTTTGTATGGACCGCAGCTCATGTTATTGATAATTTACGTACGGTTCGCGAGGTTATTAATGAAGAGGGTCAGGCACGTAAGGTTGTAGAGTTTAAAGATCCCCAAATTGTCAAAGAGTTAATTGAGAATGGCCGTCGGGTGGGAGAAATTAAGATGGATGCCGTAGTAGTAAAATATTCTGACGCTGAGGACGGACACGATCTAGCACTGCTAATGGTGCGCGCTAAAGACTATGGAAAGGGAAGCGCATCATTCTTTTTAAACAAGAAAGACCCAATTGTTCCCATCGGTACCCCCTTATATCATGTAGGCTCGCTTTTGGGACAAATGGGAGCTAATTCCATGACTTCAGGAATTGTTTCGCAAGTGGGGCGCACATCGGGCAAGGTGGAATTCGATCAAACTACCGTTACCGCATTCCCAGGTTCTTCAGGCGGCGGCGTCTTCCTTCAAGATGGCCGTTATATGGGGATGTTAGTACGAGGAGCGGGGGAAGGTTTTAATTTAGTTGTTCCCGTGCGGAGAATGATGGAGTGGGCTAAATCTACTAATTTATTGTGGGCGCTTGATCCTGAGCTAGAGGTGCCCACGCTGAACGAAATTGAAGCAATTTCAGTAGAAGATGCGGGGCTAAAAAGGAAGAGGGGAGGGCGCCCCGACAAGAAAAAATTTCCCTTTCTTATTAAGACGGTAGCCGCTGCCCCGCTTATTTTTGGGCCGCAGCTTGAGCGGTGACGGATTAGATTAGTCGTGCCTTGGGCGGAGATGGCGGGACGCCGTAAAGGAAATCTATGAAGCGCTTTAAAATTTCGAGCTCTTCAGCATTTAATTCACTTAGTTCTCGCTCTATTTGCTTCACTTCCGCGGGAATCAAAAAAGGTCGATTAATTTTTTTAAGTCTAATACTCGTCATCCCTCTTACCTTTTCTATAATAATAAATTTATCAGGCTGAGGTGGAGGACTTGGAGAGGATATGGCCTTTTCCGTAAGGCAGCCTGGGGCGACCAGCAATAATATGAGAACAAATATCTTTTTCCGCATGTATAATAATACACTTTCGTATTGACTTTACCGAGTATTCATGCTAAACTAAGTGGTTTAAATGAAATTCAACAAGCGCCACATTATAGAAAAACTAATTATTATCCCCGCCAAGGGTCGCCGACCCTTCTGGGCCAAACAGATGGCAATTCTTAACAAGCTCCTGAAAAAATTTCCCAGCCAAGAGTTTTGGAGCAAGGTATGCTTTCCGAAAAAATACGAGGGAATGGAATATCTTATGAGTGAATATGGAGTTAAATTATTGGAACAAAAATATCGTGATTTTAATTACAAAATCCCCCCTCCTCCCAAATTTTCCTTTGGGAATAACAAAATAGGAGAGGCGCCCAAATTACCTCCTAAAACCCTTAATCTTAGACAGTTTTTACAAGATGACTAAAGCAGTAACCTCTTCCTCCGAACAAATAAAATCCTTTCTCCAAGACAAGGAGAATAAAAAATATCACTACAATGATTATGAGGAATTAAATTATAAAATTCCTTGTGGGAGCCTTAATCTTGACCTGGCTTTAGATGGAGGATTTCCCGCGGGGGTTCATCGTTTTACAGGAGTAAATGAAGGGGGTAAAACTTCTTGTGCGTTAGCTGTAGCCAAAAACTTTCAAGATTATTTTAAAGAAGACGGAAAAGTTATCTACATTAAAAGCGAGGGGAGGCTCGGCCCTGAACTCATAGAGCGCTCGGGCATTGATGTCTCCGAAGAAAATTTTTTTAAATTCGATTGCAATATATTTGAAAAAGTTTTTGACTTGATTAGGTTGCTCGTAGATGAAAACCACGAAGACAAGAAGTATTTATTTATTATTGATAGCGTGGATGCATTATGTCGCCAAAACGATTATAATAAGCCTTTTGTAGAAAGCGAACAGGTGGCGGGGGGAGCCTTAATCACTTCGGTCTTTTTAAAAAAAATGGTACTTCCTATCATGAAGCTTAACCATATGATGATCTTAACCTCTCAAGTGCGCGTAGAGGTTGCGACGAATCCTTACGCAGCCCGTGGAGGCCCCAAAACCAAACAGGCGGGCGGCAACGCCATTAAGCATTATGCTAATTTTATCCTTGAATTTCAAGATAGGTATACCAGCGACATTATTTTTGAAAATCCCAGCGCAGCAAAACTGCAAGACAAAGGCTCGCCCCTCGGCCATTTTTGTAAAGTAATTTTTCGCAAAAGTATTAACGAAAAAACAGGAGCTCAGGTTCGCTATCCTATACGGTATGGACGTAAAAGGGGTACCTCGGTATGGGTAGAGCGAGAACTCATCGAGTTGTTATATCTCTGGGGCTACTTAGAAAAAAAAGGCGCCTGGATTTCTTTTGACGCAGACCTTGTAAAAAAAATTAAGAGCGATGGAATAGAATGTTCTGAAAAAATTCAAGGCGAGCCCAAGCTCGTGGAATACCTCGAGCGCAATCCTGAACTCCAGGGGTTTCTCCTGGCTTACATAAAAGAAGAATTCGCCGCTTTGTGAAGTTTATAACTTTAGGCGGAAAAGAACGTAGGATTTTAAGGCTTAAAAAATACCTTATTGACTGGGACGGTAAAAGCAGGAGCAAGCTACAGCGGGGCGTTAAAAAATATTTAAAAAAACACTGGCGCCACCATATAGTTTTTGAGGAGTTCCCCGTAGCGGGAAGCAGAATGACCTTTGATTTTTATAATTCCAATAAACGCATTGCTATCGAAGTGCAGGGCGCGCAACATGACAAATATGTACCCTTCTTTCATGGCCGCAACAAAATTAACCACATCGCTCAATTAAGGCGCGACGTGAATAAAGAAAAATTTTGCGAGCTTAATTCTATTACCTTAATACAAATCCTTTCCACTGATATTTTAACCGATGACTTTTTTCGCAGATGTGGAGCAATAACATAATTAAGTGTATTATATAATATGCCTCTTTTTGACGCCAACAATGAGGACCTGAGCCCCTTTACTCTTCCTGAGAGCACTCTTTTACAACTTTTTGAATTAACAGGAGGTGTGGATTCCCATAAAGGTATTATTTTGGCCTATGTAAACGAAGACGGTGCGCCTGTAATTTTCTCCAAGACCGCTAATCAAATAGTGGAGATGGGACTCCATCGCGCCCTGGAGCAGTTTGTGAGTGAAGCCAAGGTAGGCACGGGGATAGAATTTCCCCCGTCTAGCGAGGAATGACTTGACAAATCATTCTATTTCTGTTAACCTAGAGTGAATGATTCACTCAAAAGAACTAGAAAAAAACCTTTTAGCTGCATTACTTCGTTTTCCTCATAAGTACGTGGAGATTGCCAGCTTTATAGATGAAAATGACTTTTATACAGAAACCAGCATTGTCCACCAAACCCTATTTAAAGTCCTTAAAACTGCTCTAGAATCAGGGGATGCCATAAATGATGTAATTTTATCCGAAAGAGTTAAGAGTTTTATTTCTTCTTTCGAGGATAATATTAACATTACGGAGTATATCAAATCTCTTTCCTTGATAAAAATCGCAGACGAGAGCGTGGTGGCCCTCGCAAAAGAACTAAAAAAACATACCGTTAGGCGTGAGATTTATAATTCCTCCCTTAAGGTGGCGGATAAAATGAAAAGGCTCCCGCGCTCCTCTTCTTTTGACGAGATTATTTCCACGGCTGATTCCGCTTATAATGAACAAATTAATCTCTATTTAATGCGAGAGGATGCTCCCCGCAATATATTTGAAAAAATGGAGGCCATGGTTGAGGACCGCGGAGAAAACCCCGATAAATATAAAGAGGCGGGATTCATGTCTCCCCATCCTCGCCTTAATGAAACCTATGGTTCGCTTTTGCGGCCAGGAAATATTACCGTCATTGTGGCGCGTTCAGGAGTGGGAAAAACTTCTTTTTGTTTAAATTTCGCCACTAAAGTTTCGGCGGCCTATAACCATACCCCCGTCTTACATTTTGATAATGGCGAGATGAGCGAGACCGAAATCATCATGCGCCAATGCGCCGCCCTCTCAGGTGTTCCTCTTACTTTTCTTGAAGACGGCAAATGGCGGCAGAACGAGGATTTTGTAAAAAAAGTTAGAGAGACGTGGCCCAAAATCAAAAATATGAAATTTTATTATTATAATGTGGCAGGTCTTACCGCAGACAGCATGCTTAATATTATTCGTCGCTTTTATTACTCCAAGGTAGGCCGCGGAAATAAAATGATTTTTAGCTTTGATTATATTAAAACTGCGGCCGAACGTTCAAACAACAAAAGCTCTTGGGAGTTAGTGGGCGAAATGGTAAACAAGTTTAAACAACTTATCCACAAAGAAATTATTTTTGATGAAGAGCCCGTCATCTCCATGCTTACTAGCGTTCAAAGTAATCGTTATGGAATTACTCATAATCGTACTTCTGATGCTGTGATTGAAGATGAATCTATTGTGGCCCTTTCTGATCAAATAACACAATACTCTTCGCATATGTTTATTTTACGCCAAAAAACCCTTGACGAAATGCAGTCTCACCCTGCGGGTTGCGGTACCCATAAACTTATTTGCGTTAAATATCGTCATTTGGGCGAAGATGTTCATCGTGCCCTCCAGCCCGTCGAGTGGATAGACGGTTCAAAAAAGAAAAATGCTATTTTTCTTGATTTTGACAATTTTGATATTACTGAAAAAGGAGACCTTCGCGATTTGGCGCTTCAACTCTCTACGGATCTCGTTCTTGAGTCCAGTGACCCAATCGACCTTTTATGAAATTAAACCCTAGCGAAATCGAAGAAATTTTAATATCTTTGGGATATAACCTCACAGATCAGGGTTCCTATTGGCAAACCAATGCAGTTTTTAGAAATGGCGATAACAAAACCGCGTTACAAATATATAAAGACTCGGGGGTATGGCGGGATTATGTGGCCCAAACCGCACCGATGCCCTTTAGAGCGTTGCTTGAAGCTCATTTAGGGACTAACGCATCCAAAGAAATCAATAAATATCTTAAGACAGAGACTAGAGGCTCTTTTTACAAAAAACCTCAAAATGACTATAAAATAGAAATGGAAGAATTACATTCAATGCAGGAATTAAAAAAATTCTTGCCTCATTATAAATTTTACAACAACAAGGGAATTTCAAGCGGCCTCTTGCAAACCCTCAAAGCAGGACTTTCCACCCAAGGGCAATTGTACCAAAGATTTGTCTTTCCAATTTTTAATTCCCATCAACAGATACATGGTTTTGCGGGGCGCGACATGGCAGATCATCCTGATCGGCCCAAATGGAAGCATGTTGGTAAAAAAACACAGTGGGTATATCCTCTTCATATTTACCCTTCTACTCGCGACGCTATTGTCGCAAATGGAGTTATTTTGGTGGAGAGTATTGGAGACATGCTCAATTTAATAGAAAATGGTTTTAGCAATGTATTGGTGGTTTTTGGCCTCGATGTTTCTCCTGCCCTTATGTGCTCCCTAATTGCTCTTGCGCCATCATCTATTACTCTTTCTCTCAACAACGATAAGGAAAGCGCCGTAAATCGCGGTCTTTTGGGTTGCTGTAAAAATTATCTTAAACTCCTTACCCACTTTGATCCTGAGCTCATAAAAATTTGCCTTCCCGTGAAAAATGATTTCGGAGAAATGGAAGCCGAAAACTTTGAGAAGTGGGAAACAAAACTCAAGAATACCTCTCTTTCGGATCAATTACCTTATCTTCTAGAATATATGCAAAAATTTCATAACGACAAGCTTATTTCCAAAAATCTTTATAAAAATATTAAAATATTAAAAAATTTATGAACCCCCTTAGCGCTAGCCGCATAAAACTAGCCAAGCAATGCAGCTGGCAGTATTGGTGCAAATACATACTCAAGTTACCTGAAACGACTAATGAAGGCGCCAGTCGGGGATGGATTGTGCACCTCATTTTGGAGTTATTAGCTCACAAAAAACGCAAGAAGCGTTTGGCCGCAGTGCGGAAGGCGGGCTCCATTCTACAAGACGCCCCTTTAAAAAGATTGGCTTTGTACCATGCCGCGCGCTTGGCTGTTGATGATGAGGAGAATGTCGCTTTCATCGACACAATGATTCTTAATGGGCTCAATTATGACTTCAATGGAGACGCCCAGCAAAAACCGAAGAAAATCTTTAATGAGTACAAATTTGACATAACTCTAGACACGGAAGATTCTCAATGCAGGGTACTGGGTTTTATTGACAAATTATTTATTTATAAAGACGGCTCGGCCCTCATCCGCGACTTCAAGACGAGCAAACAGGTTTTCAAGGGAGGGGATATCACAGATAATCTTCAAAACCTTATCTATTCCCTTGCGACCAAGGAACTATACCCTGAGGTCAAAAAGGTTAATTGTGAATTTTTATTTCTTAAATTTCCTCTTCATTCCGATCTTTTAGGAAGTCCAGGCAAAGGAGCCCTTCGGCTCGAGGAAGTAAGTGACGAGGAACTTGAGGGGTTCAAATATCAGCTGGACGCCACTCAAAAATATTTAGATAACTTTAGCGACGTCACCGCCTTAAGCAACATGGCCGCGGTTAAAGGTTATCCCAAAGATGGTACCTTTGGAGGACCTTTGGTCTGTGGGCGCGAAGGCTTTAAGCAAAGCCGTGGGGAACTCGTGCTAGACGCCCAAGGTAATAAAATACCTAATTATATTTGCCCCTATCGCCAAGCAAGAGACTATTATGTCTTACTTGATAAAAACGGCAAAATACTTAAAAGCACCTTTGCGGAAACCCCCGAAGAACTCGTGGCAGATGATGCGGCGGGCGAGAAAATAGAGTGTCGTAATTATAACGGCTGCCCCCACTGGAATAAGGAGACAAAAGATGAGTTCGACTTCTAATGCCGCAGGAATTTTAATTCAGCATAAAAATAAGTTTCTATTATGTAAACGTGCTGTTTTTGGGCTGCCCCTTGATGGGTTATGGTGCATTCCCGCAGGAACCCAAGAAGAAGGAGAAGACACTTCCCACACTGCGCTCAGGGAATTATATGAAGAGACCGAAATTTCATTACTTCCTACCGATTTAGGGGATTTTTTAACGTGTGAAGAGCGCTCCGACAGGAGGGGGAAGTTTTTTTTGTACCATTACTGTTCCCCTGTCCTCCTGCATCCTACCCTTAATTTTGAACATGAGGGCTACGCTTACTTCACCCCTTCGGAACTTCCCGTTGCTATGTTGTCGTCTACGCGCGACACCATACTTTCCTTGACAACAGGCCAAAATTAGAGTATTATAGAAAAATGACGTTCCCCTTTTTTAAGTCGCATTATAGCATTGGCAAGTCTATCCTGACTCTGGCGGATGCGAAAGGAAATTCGCAAGGCTCTGATAGTGTTTTTGAAATCGCACAAGAAGAAGGGTTAAAAGAATTATTTTTAGTAGAAGATTCCTTAATTGGATTCCTGGAGGCACTACGCGGTTGCGAAAAGCACGACCTTAATTTGCGCTTTGGATTGCGACTTACTATATGCGATTCGCTTGACGAAGAGCAAGTTCAATGCGAGCACAAAGTAATAGTTTTTGCCAAAAATGCGGGAGGCTGCCAGGCCTTAAATAAAATTTATAGTTTCGCCTTTACGCAAGGTAACGGGAGAATCGACTGCGCAAATCTAAAAAAGCTATGGTCCGCAGGGGACGTGAGTCTCGTAATTCCCTTTTATGATTCTTTTATATTTCAGAATTTATTTTATTTCGCTGGGTGCGTGCCTGATTTTTCGTTCACCAAGCTTACTTTCTGTATTGAAAATAATAATCTGCCGTTTGAGGGGTTGTTGACGAGAAAGATTGTTGAATATATAGAAAAAACAGGAGGGGCGCCTACTTTGCGAGCAAAGAGTATTTACTATAAAAACCGAGAAGACTTTGAAGCCTTTCAGACTTATAAGTGCATCTGTCGGCGTCAATTTTCTCGTAAAGCTTCGTTGGGAAATCCTAATTTAGAGCATTGTGGCTCACGAGAATTTTCGGTAGAAGCGTGGCGCGGTGAAAAGGAGGGATCATGAAGGAGTCTCTTCTTAGATTTGCGCATGCGCAACCTTATATTTTGTTTGACTTCGAAACGTGCTCCCTTAACCTGGGCTCATTGGAAAACAAGCCCTGGCAATTAAGCTTTCTCATAGCTCAGGGCAAAAAGATTATCACTAAGCAGAATTATTATTTAAATTGGGAGCATTTGCCAATTTCGGCTGAAGCGCGAAAGATAACTCGGTTTAATGAAAAAAAGTATCGTAAGGCTGCGGTTGAGCCGCTAGAGGCTCTACAAAAATTTGAGGAATTCATCTATAACCCCAAGTACAAAATAGTGGGCCATAATATATTAGGCTTTGACGTATATATTCACGGAATTTTACGGTCTCTATGCGGGAAAGGGTCAGACTATTCCTATATGGAAAGATGCATCGACACCAATTGTCTTGCAAGGGGAATCAAAAACCAAATCAAGCTGCAGACAGGGGAAGATTTCTTGGGGTGGCAATATAAACTTTTACATCACCGCAAGAGAGGGGTCAAAACTAACCTTAAGCAACTGCTTAAAGATTACAGCATAGAATTTGAGGAGAAAAAATTGCATGACGCCCTTTACGACATAGAAGTTAATTTTAAGGTTTTTCAAAAGCAATTGTGGGATATCGAGGTATGAGCGACTTCACAAAATCCTTTTCTTCTTATGAGGGGTGCGTCCCTCCTGGGGTCTTATTGCCGCAAATCCAGATAGATTCCAAGTATTATAAAGAAGTAATGACCGAGGGCGTAGTTGAGGAAATTTCGAATTTCGAATTCTTGCGGCGCATGTGCATCAAGGGTTTGCGAGAACTAGGAATAGATAAGCTGAAAAATAAAAAGGTTTATTATGAGCGGGCAAAAGAAGAGCTGTCTATTTTGAAGGAGCTGGGATTTGTTGATTATATTTTATTAAATTGGGATATTTTAAATTTTTGTCATGAAAATGATATCCCCACAGGACCAGGTCGCGGGTCCGCGGCAGGGTCTTTGGTTTTATTTCTTTTGGGGGTTACTAAAATTGATCCCGTAAAATATGAGTTGTTTTTTGAGCGCTTTGTGTCGCAGAGTCGGGCGCGCCAAATAGAGCATAAGGGAGTTACTTACTTAGATGGAAGTCTTTTGGCCGATGTAGACAATGACATTGCCTATGAGCACAGGCAGCGAGTGGTGCAATATATTGAAAGTCGTTATCCTAATAGGACGGCAAAGATTTTAACCCTCAACACTCTAAGCGGAAAACTTTGTATTAAAGAATGTGGAAAGCTGGTAGGCGACTTAAGCGAACAAGACGTAAATGTAGTAAGTGATTATATCCCGAAGGTTTTTGGAAAGGTCATGAGGCTAGAAGAGGCCGTTGAGGAAAGTGAAAAATTTGGAGAGTGGGCCATAGCAAACAAAAAAGTTTTTAAGGTGGCTCTCAAACTACAAGGCCTCAATAAGAATACAGGAATACATCCGTCGGGCATAGCTATTTCACATCAGGAGTTAAGCAGCGTGTGCCCTCTACATAAAAATGCCGAAGGGGCTCTGGTAACGGCATACGATATGAATTGGGTGGCGGAATTGATGGTAAAATTTGACATTTTGGGGCTTCGAACACTGAGCGTGGTTTATAATACGTGCCATCAGGTAGGCATTAATCCTGAATCGATTAAGCTTGACGACGGGGAGCTTTATGAGCATTTAAATAATTTAAAGTTGCCCCACGGCCTTTTTCAGATCGAGGCCGAAACCGACAAAAAGGTATGCCAGAAAATCAATCCCCGTAATTTGGAGGAACTAAGTGCGGTGGTCGCGATTGCACGCCCAGGCGCATTAGATTTTTTACCCAATTACGCCGAATATCGGCGAACAGGAGAGTTCCAAAGTGTGCATGCCTTTTTTGACGACATCCTTTCTTATACGGCAGGCATCCCCCTCTATCAAGAGCAATTAATGAGAATGGCGGTAAAGGTAGGATTCACTCTGGATGAAGCCGAACAATTAAGGCGCATAGTAGGCAAGAAAAAGGTGGACCAAATGCCTGAATGGAAAAATAAAATTCATGAAAAAATTCTTGAAAAGAATCTGCCTAGTGAAGTGGCGGATGTCCTATGGAAGGTTGCGGAAGATAGCGCAAATTATTCTTTTAATAAAAGCCATTCTATCGCGTATGCAACCTTAGCTGCGTGGACAACATATCTTAAATTCAACCATCCCCAGGAATTTTTCTTGAGCTTATTAAGGATGACGCAGTTTGAACCTAGCCCTCAGGAAGAAATATCGGCCATCGCCAAGGAAATACCTTTTTTCGGCATGAGGTTGTTGGCTCCTGATATTGTGAAATCAGGGATGGATTTCGCTTGTGAGGGTGAAAATATTCGATATGGTTTGAATAGTATCAAGGGGATCAGCGATAAATCCTTAGAGGCTTTAAATACGTTTCGCGCCGCCGAAGTGCAAAATAAATACGATATCTTTTTGACGGCCAAAAGTTGTGGTTTAAATATAGGCATCCTTTCGGCGCTTATTCAAGCTGGCGCTTTATCTAGTTATAAAACCAATCGTTGTCGTTTAGTATTGGAAGCTCAGGCTTTTAATATTCTAACAGATAGAGAAAAAAGAAATTTTATGGAGTTGGGCCCTAAATATAACTGGGATATTTTACAAAGCATCGTGGATGTTGTGAAAAGCGATGCCCTTGGGGATGATGGGAAAACTTTAATGAAAAAATCTCGCTTTGATACATTCAAAAAGAAATATGACAAATATAAGGCGATTTATAATAAAAATAAAAAGCATGAGAAATTTGCTAATTGGTATTTTGAAACCCAGCTTTTAGGTTATAGTTATAGCGAAAATTTACGAGAAGTGTTTCGGACGTCCCCCAATGAACTAAAGGATGCTGTCCATTTTGATGAGATGAAAAAAAAGGAGTCCGCTAAATTTGTGGGTGTCGTTGAGGACTGCTTTAAAAGAAAGAGTCGTAATAACAATGATTACATGCGGCTCGTGATTTCAGACGAGAAAGGATTTATTCCTTGCTTAATGGCTAATGGAGCTATGCGTACGCAGCACGGTTGGCGGCAAAGCAAAAAACTGGATGATTTTATTGCTCAGAATGGCGGGATTGCAGAAAAGGGGAATATCGCCGTAGTGGTGGGGCAAAAAGGGGAGGATATTTTATTTGCCGATCGTATTTCCATCATGGATCAAGCAATATACATGAAACTCAGCGAATTAAAGTAGTGTAAATAATATCATCATAAATGACATCAAATTTAAAACCTAATTTTACCCCTCGCGCCCAACAAGCGCTGCAACTCTCTAAAGATATCGCATTTTCAATAGGGGACCCCAAGGCGGGGGCAGAGCATCTTTTTATAGCTCTTTTTTCTCAAGGAGGAGGCGCCTTGCATGAAATACTCTCCAGTTATGATATTGACAATGAGGCCCTGAGAGAAAAAGTGTTATCCATCACTCCTCCTATTAAAAAACTAGACGATCGCATTACGCCTAAATTTGCCTCTGAAATTAATTTAATTATTGAATTTGCTCAACGCGTTTCGCAGGAATTTGATCATAATTATATCGGCACGGAACATTTATTTGTAGGGGTGGCCGAGCTAAATAAAGGAAGTATTAAGGAGACGTTGAAGGGTTTAAATATCTCAGTAAAGGAAATCTGCTCTAAAATTAAACTTTATTTTGTAGACTCGACAGCGTTTCATGACATTCAGGAGGCCTCTTATGTGGCTCCCCCTAAGCCTTCGAGGACCTTAGAAAACTTAGAGCAATTTGCCGTGAATTATAATAACTTGGCATTGGAGGGCAAATTTAACAAGCTCATTGCCCAGGATGAGCGGATTGTTCAACTCGCCGAAATTTTATGCCGCAAAAACAAAAACAATGCTTTGCTCCTCGGAGAGCCTGGAGTGGGGAAAACCGCATTAGTAGAAGGCCTTGCTCAGAAAATCAGTGATGGATCAGCCCCCGATTTTTTGCTTCCTAATGTTATTTATGGCCTAGATCTAGCTTCAATGGTGGCAGGGACCAAGTATCGTGGGCAATTCGAAGAAAGACTTAAAAATGTACTTAAAGAAGTTCAAGGTAATCCTAATATAATTTTATTTATCGATGAGCTTCACACATTAGTGGGAGCAGGAAGCGCAGAAGGAAGCATGGATGCCGCCAATATCCTAAAGCCTGCGCTGGCCCGTGGAGAGATTAAATGCATTGGCGCCATCACCTTTAAAGACTATAAAAAAAACGTGGAGAAAGATGCGGCGCTAGCGCGCCGCTTTCAAACGTTAGATATTGAGCCTCCGAGCCCCGCCGAGTGCGTGAAAATACTTGAAGGCGTAGCCGAGGACTACGAAGAATTTCATGGAGTTGAATATCCTCCTTCCGTCTTAAAAGAGGCTGTAGATTTATCAATTAAATATATTAATGATAAAAATCTCCCTGACAAGGCTCTTGATTTAATTGATCAGGCGGGAGCAAAATGCAAAGTTCAGCACACGCACCGCCCCGATCGAGCCAAAGAGTTAGAAAAAGAACTGTATTTACTCACCGAAGAGCCCGAGTCCCTGGAGGCGATGTCCCTAACGGCTACCACGGAAGACCTCCTAGAGGAATATAAAACTATTATGGATGCGTGGGGCGACGAGATGGAAAAACAAGAGCTAATTGTAACTTCCGCTTATTTACACAAAATTATTTCCGAAAAATTGGGCGTTCCTCTTGGAAAAATTACTGCCTCCACTAAAGATAAAATATTTAATCTCAAAAAGGTTTTAGCGCGGAAAGTAGTAGGCCAAGACCACGCTGTTAAACCTTTGGTCAATACAATTTTACGTAATCATGCGGGTCTGAGTGATCCCAATCGTCCTTTAGGTTCATTTTTCTTTTTGGGGCCGACGGGGGTTGGAAAAACCTATTTGGCTAAAATATTGGCCGAAGAACTATTTGGAAAGCCCGAAAATTTTATCCACCTAGACATGTCGGAATATTCCGAAAAAACTAACGCCACTCGCTTGATTGGGGCTGCTCCAGGATATATAGGGCACGAAGAGGGGGGGCAACTTACCGAAAAAATTCGGCAGAAGCCTTATTCGGTAGTATTGTTTGATGAACTTGAAAAGGCGCATCCTGACGTCATACTTCTATTGCTTCAGATTCTTGAGGAAGGGAGGCTAACCGATAGTTTTGGCAAACAAGCTAGTTTCAGGAATTGTATTATAATTGCAACGGGAAATTTTGGTTCCGATCTTTTAACCAAAAGGGGCATTTCTTTCGGGGAAGCGGTGGATCCCAAGTTGAACAAAATAGAATTAATTAAAGAAGCTAAAAAATTCTTTAAGCCTGAGTTTATAGGGCGTCTAGATGAGATTACCCTTTTTAATGAGCTCTCCATAGAAGAACTAACTCAAGTATGCGCCCTCAATATCACTACTTTACGCCAGACACTTCGCGCCAAGGGAATTGTCCTGCGTGTTTCTACAAAGGCCATTAATTATTTAGCGCACAAAGCGTTCGAAGAAAATGCGGGGTGTCGCCCCCTGCGTCGTTTGATTCAAGATCACATTGAAACCCCTGTGGCCACTAAGATCTTAGATGGCGCAGAGATTTCGCGCATTTCAGTGGGCTGCAAAGACAATAAACTCTATATTAAATAAAAATGCTCACACTGGCATTGGCCGCACTAAGCCTGGCGGCCTCCTTTTGGCTCTGGAACTCCTGGCGCAATATTAAAAAATTAAGATGGCGCTACAAGAAGCTTTATAGCCAGAAAAAACAAAGCGAAGTGCGCCTGGGGCAAATCACCGAGCAGCTAGTTCCTTTTTTAAATCAATTCCCCTATGATCCTACACGCGCTCAATTTCTGGGGCAGCCTATCGACTACATCATATTTCAGGATAATAAAATAATTTTCGTAGAAGTAAAAAGCGGCAATAGCAGACTTAGCAAAAAACAAAAATTAATTAAATCAAATATCGAAGACGGCAATGTAGAGTTTCATGAAATAAGAATAAAATAAGTCTAGATTTTTTGGGCCACAATACTATAATATAATTCAAACAACAATCATTCCTTTTAGTAGGAATACAAAATGAAAAATATTAAAATGAAAAACAAAGTCTATACTATAGATTGTGGTAAAAATAGTGCCACTATCTACGACGGCGCACTAGTTAAAACCGTTTCCCGTGAAGAGCTTTTGTCTCTTCCGAGCTCGCTAGAGGGCGGCTCTACATTAATTGGAGAATACTCTCATTTCGGCTGTCCTCGCAGAGAGCTCTCTTTGTCCCAACCATTTACCGAGCAAGAGCTATTGGTGTGGTATAGGGACCTTAAGAAAAATAATGTGCAGCTAAAGCTTTTTCCGCAGCAGTCTACGCCAAGAGCCTGCGTTTATACTTTTGGCTATGAAGTTGACGAAAAGGGAAATAGAAAAATAAAAAAATCTGACGAAACCGATCCTATTGCAATCTTTAACTTGGTGAGGGATTTTCCCAATACGTCGCTAATGAATCCTCCTCGCTCTTTCGCGGAAGACAAACTCAGGGAAGAAGGTAATTTTTGGAAATCCCAGACTAATGCAATTTTAAATGAGGCGCGCACGAGTTATCAGAACAAAGGCTTTGAGGATGCGAATACCGCTTGGCTCAATGAAAATCTTGATGTTATTGCAGCTCAATTATCGCCAACAACCAAGTCTGTTTTTGGCCTCGATAAAGTTTATAAAGTAGGCAAGCTCAAGGGGGAGCTTAAACGCACCCAGATGAGGGTGCCCCAACTCTATAGTGTCCTGTCTTTAATGCGCACCCATCAGGGCGAACTAAGAAAAAGAGAATTGACAAGTGCGCTTCCAGGCTGGAAGTTTATAAAGCGATATGTTTTATGCATGTCTCCCTGTCACTTCAAGGGGGGCGTAGGAAGAAGCAACCTCTATTGGCATGGTTTGCGATTTTGGGTTATCGCAAGGGCTAAAGAAAACGACCAGTTAAATCTTAAAGGAAAAAATAGGGGAGAGTTTTCCAAGGAAGAAGATGCCGCTTATTTAAAATATCGAGCGCAATACTGCGCAGCAATTAAAGAATTGTTTGTAACATTTAAAATAATGCTTGAAAAATGAGCGGGGTTCATGAAGTCACTCCATAACCTGGAGTTCAGATTCTCATCCCGTGCGCTGTCGGAGTTCATCCAGTCATCCTATTAAGTTAGAGTTCACCAGCTTATTCCGAAGCGTAAATAACCTTAAAAGCGCCGTCGGGGTTCACTATATTATTCCCTTGAGTGGGAGTTCAAACTATCACCCCGAGGCGCAAAACCTTTCAGCTTGACTTTTTTTGTTTTTTATGCTAAAGTTGTAGCATAATGAAAAATCTATTACATAAAACCAAAACTTATTTGGTTGGCCACATGCAGTATCTGGAAGGGCGCGATTGGCGTGGCGAAGTGGCAGATAAACTTGGGGCATTAGGTATTACATGTTTTAATCCATACAATAAGCCGTTCATTAAAGACGTGGAAGAAGATGAATCCACTCGCGAAGAGATGGAGGTTTGGATGAAGACCAAACAATATGATCGGGTCACTGAAAGAATGAAGTGCGTAAGATCGTATGATTTAAATTTAGTAGACCGCTCTGATTTTATTATTGCCCACCTAGTTCCAGATGTGGCAAGCTGGGGAAGCGCAGAAGAAATTGTTACGGCCGTACGCATGAAGAAGCCTATTTTTGTGAGCATGGAGGGAGGAAAGTGCAAAACGCCGCTGTGGATGCTGGGCATGTTTCCTCATAAATATATTTATAATTCTCTCGAAGAAATTGTGGAAATGCTTTATGCTATTGACAATGGGAGTAAAGAAATAGATTCGGATCGCTGGCGACTGTTGAGAAGAGAATTTAGGTAATGAGAGAACTTAAATATTCTGACATTATATTGTTGCCCCAATACTCCACGCTCAGGAGTCGCTCTAAGGCATGTACCGCTGTCCATCTTGGATCCAACATAGATTCCTTTGTGTCCCCCATTATTCCTGCAAATATGCGGGCCGTAATCGATGAGGATCGAGCATTTTCATTGAGCGAAGATTATTATTTTTATACAATGCATCGCTTTGGCGTGGATCCTATTGAGTTTTGCAAGCGAGCGCGGAACTGGAAAACCATTTCCATTAGTATAGGTGTCAAGCCACGGGACAAAGTTTATATTACAGCCCTGGCTCAAAGAGACTTAAGGGTCGATTACATTACAATTGATATTGCGCATGGCCACTCTAGCGCCATGAAAGAAATGATTAAGCTTATAAAAAAACACTTGCCCGACACTTTTGTTATTGCGGGTAATGTGGCTACCCCAGAGGCAGTTAAGGCTCTGGCGGAGTGGGGCGCAGATTGCGCAAAAGTAGGGATCGGACAAGGTTATGTTTGCACGACTAAAGACAAAACAGGGTTTACTCGCCCAATGTTTTCGTGTGTTGAGGACTGCGCACGAAACAAATCCATCCCCATTATTGCTGATGGAGGAATTAGATGCAATGGAGATATAACGAAGGCTTTAGTGGCAGGGGCAGATATGGTGATGGCGGGTTCTATATTTAGTCAATGTGTGGATAGCCCCGCGGTGTCTACAGTGGTAGACGGCAGGATTTATAAACAATATTTTGGCTCAGCCAGCGAACATAACAAGAAAGAGAAAAAACATATTGAAGGCATGATGAAAGAAGTCCCATCTAATAATATGACCTATCAAGAAAAGCTCGGTGAAATAAAGGAAGATTTGCAATCTGCTATTTCCTATGCGGGAGGTAAAGACCTTACGTGCTTTAAAAATGTAAAATATTTAGAAATTTAAATTTTTAACTTTATTATCTAACATGACCGATCAAGAATTAAAAAACGCTTTAGTCACAGAGCTCCTTAACACGATGCCTCTATATAAGATATTAGATTTAGCTAGGGGATTTGCCGACGTTTTGGCAGATCAACAGCTGACAGACATTACCGAGGAGCAGCGCGAAGCTCTGGTGGCCAATTTTAGCCCACCGCCTTCCGAGGACTCAGAAGAAGTCGCGCCGAAAAAGGCCTCCAAGAAAAAGAAGGTTGCGGCCAAGTAATTAATATAGTGTATCATAAGGGGGGGTGTAAGGATTCGACTTGTTGAATAAGTTTTTCGCTGCAAGTAGGAGTGGGGCTGGCTCCTTAATAAGCCCATTGTTACAAGTGCAAAAAATAAACTTGTGTGCGATTTAGTTAATCGCTTTGCGTCTTTCAAGGCGAAGGCTCGTCCGAGCTTCGTCAGGAAGACCAAGGCTGAGAAGCTTGTCGCTGTCGCAGCTTAGGCTGCCCCTTTCCCTTTTAGACGCAGATATAAATTGGAAAGGACGCTATCTGCACACCAGAAAAATTTTCTTTATTTGATAAACTGGCACAATAATTTAAATAAAGCGTTAGGCTTGTGATAACGAAAAAAAACAAGCTAAACTTGTGAACGAAGCGGCTAATAAATTCAGGCAAGGACGCGGGTTCGACTCCCGCCACCTCCACCATTTATTTTATATTGGTTAATTTTAAACAAAGCCCGTGCCATGGCAATGGCTTAATTGCTGAAGAAAACATTGAGGCAGACACCTTTGTGTGGAACACGCATCTTACATTCCCCGAGATTAAAGGGTTATGGATAAATATTACCCCCAATTGCCTTTACAATCATTCAAAAAAATACGAAAATTGCAAAATCGTGACGAGCGGCGACGTCAAAAGCCTCTATACAATTAAAAAAATAAAAGCAGGAGAAGAGCTTTTTATAGATTATACCAAGGACAGGGAGCTCGAGCAACCCGAAGAGCAGTGGGAGAAATAATTACGCTTGACTTTTAAAGCGGATTAATGTATTATATAACTCATGTTCGAGGTCACATTATATATCACTTTAACTCTATATTATTATTTTTTTGTCCTTAAGCCCTCATGATTTCGTTGGTTTCCAATAAAGAATTAGGATTTTCTTTCGGGTTCAATCAAGACTCTGAGGAGGTTATTGAGGCATTGCGTGAGTTATATATCCAGAAATACGGAAAAGAAGCTTATGCACAGGCGCGCGTCATCCTAGTGTCGGCAGACAAATTTTTTCACACTATTAAAAATGTTTATAACCTTCCTTCTCTTTATGAATTTACGGAAGACCTACAATCATATTTAGAACAATACCTAGACATATAAAAATGAGACAACAATACATTCAAGGAATATACGGCGAAATCGCTGGAAAATTAGATCAAAAACTAATGGACCTCGAGAATCTTTTGACTAATTCGGTGGGCATTGGAGAACACGGCAGTATATCGGACGAAATTAAAAAGCATCTAGAGGAAGTAGATAAGCTTAAGTCCCTTAAGCAAACCATTGAGGAGCTTTTTACTCAAAATAATTCCGCTGCTCCCGTGGGCGAAGACGTTGCAGCTGGTCCAGAATAGCATGAAGGGTAGAGGAGTCTATTCGTGCAACAGTTATGCTAGCTCGCTTGGGGCGTACCGAGATGTCCCGTTCTGTAAAGGGGTCAACAATATCCGCCACATAGTCAAAGGCTCCATATTTTTTTAGCCAGCGCCAGTAGATGTCGCGCATATTCCTCTCGCACTCAATCACCACATTTTTTTTAATAAAACAATTGGTATAAAGAGTGAGGTCCCGAAAACAAGCTATCGAACTAGGCGGCTCACTTAGGCTGGCATCAATTATTATAGGCATCATTATAATTTACACCAGATGAATGGAATAATATATGCAGCAACCAACACCAATAGATGGTTTGCGCCTGTCAATAAAGAATCTAAAGGCATTGATGTAGCATTCTCAATATATGCAGCGCGCTCAGCAAGGTCTGTCAAGAAGGTGGTGCCCAATATACATATCACCCTTTTTGCAGATAAAATAAATCAGGAAGTTATTGAGCGTGAAAACATGGAGAAGGTATTTGATGACATAATTTTTCATAAATATCCCAAAATAAAGAAGGGCGAGAACTTTCAGTTTGAAAGCAAGCTCTATGCGATGCTGAACAGCCCTTATGAAAAAACTATATTTTTAGATGCAGATACCATAGTTTTAAACAACAGAATAAATGAATTTTACGACGCCCTAGAGTGGCATGATATTGCGGCTCCCCTTCACGCGAGGGGCCATACTATCTGCCCAGCGAGCTTTAGACACCTCGCTGCTTTGGGTAATTTTGAGAAAGTTGCGGGGATAGACCACATACCACCCTCTTTCCTTGAATTATCCAGTGCCGCCCTAGGTTTTAATAAAAACTCAAAGACTCGTAAAATGCTTGAGCTGGCATATGAGATGTATATGACAGATCCTCTTAAGTGGAAACCGCTCCTCCGCCAGCCCCCTGTTTCTAAAAAATATTGGTCAGACATGTATACCTTATGGCATGCCCAATGGGAAGCGAAAGTTACTCGTTTTGTTCTTCCTCGTGAATTTCTTCTGGTGGGAAATAATCTTGCCCCCCTTTATCCTAATTCAACCCAGCGTTTTTATGCCGATACAATTATTCATCACGGAAGAAATACCTATGAAGATCTAACGGAGATGGGGAGCGTATCATTTTGGAAAACCCAATTTAATGATTAGCTATAAAGATCGTTTTTTATTTATACATGTGCCTCGAACAGGCGGCACCTCGATCGAAAATTTTTTACAACGACACACTGCAGCTCTGGACGAGCTTCCTCGTGACGAGGCGCTGGTGGAAGATTTATTGCGCTATCAACACCTTCACGCAGCAAGAGCAGAAAAAATATTTTTAGAAAAAAAAATTTCTTTTGGGGGGTTTTTCAAATTTTCTTTTGTCCGTAATCCCTGGGAGGCTTTGGTTTCTTTCTTTTTTTATGACCAGTATACTCTTTTAAATGAAAGCCCAGGAGCCTCTCACACGGTAGTTTTTGCCGATTATGTAAGAGAGAATATACCACCCAAGGAATCTTTTTCTTCAACCCCCAAGAAGAGCGATGTCCTCTTTGGCCTTATGGGCGAACTGTCGATGGGAGTGAAGTGTCATCGTTTTAGCCCAAGTTTTTGGTTATGCGACGATGACGACAATATGTTAATGGATTTTGTAGGGAGATTCGAAAACCTCCAACAAGATTTTGATTTAATATGTGATAGAATAAAAATTCCTCGAGGGGGGCTATCGAGGCTCAGGGCGTGCGGCGACACAGACAGCTGTCCATGGCATAAAGAGAGGGGCATCCATATTCCCCCTTACGGTCTTTATACTGAATATTATAACGATGAAAGCCTACAGTTGGCCAACGATCTTTTTCAAAAAGATGCTGATTACTTTGGGTATAAATTTGGAGAATGAGAAGGGGTCGCCTCATAACGCGGAATGTTTGTTTCTTATAAATATAAATTTATTTTCTGGAGGCCTCAAAAGGTGGGAGGCACTAGCGTTCAACACGCATTAAATCAAATACCCGCAGGAGATCAAGACCTTATGACTCTTCTTTCTCTCAAAGAGCCAATGAAGGCTTTATTTACTCGCCCAATGTTTTCGGGTGTTGAGAACTGTGCGCATCGACCCTGGGTCGCGGGAAGCAATGAAGGGCTGGAGGGACATGGGCACGCAAAACCTTTGAAGATTTTTAAGGAGTTAAAGTTCTCCCCCGCAGAGTGGGATTCTTTTTATAAGTTTACTATTATTAGAAACCCTTGGGACCTCTGTGTTTCCCTTTATTGGTTTCGCGAAGCAACCCATCGGGCGGGAGTAGGGGTGGCTCCCCTCCCTCAGCCTAAAAACCCTATTTATATTGAAAGATTCAAGAGGTGGGCGTTTCAACATTATAAAGATAAACATAGTGATAACTATTTTTATCCCGATTCTCTTCAGCCTATTGCTGATTATTATATACGTTTTGAAACCCTTCGGGAGGATTATGCTTATGTTTGCAATCATTTACAAATCCCTGTAATTCCGTTGCCCCACCTAAAGGGCCAGTTTAGAAAAAGCAAGTTACCGTATTGGGAATATTATAATAAAGAACTGGAGGAGATGGTGCGCGAGCAGTTCTCGAGAGAAATTAAAGTATTCGGATATAAGTTTGGAGAGTAAAAGCGATGAGATACCCATTAAAAAAAATAAAGGATGCCGCTATCTGTGCGGAAATTGGGGTGTGGAAAGGGAATTTTTCCCATAAAATACTTCGGAGAGACCCGAAGGAACTGCACTTGATTGACCCTTGGGCGCATCAGGACTATAAAAAAAGATGGTATTCTATTGAACAAGAAAAAATGGATAAAATCCACTTAGGCGTTCAAGAAAGATTTAAAAATTGCCCAAACGTAAAAATTCATCGAAAATTCTCGACTGAAGTTAAGTTCCCTAAAAATTATTTTGACTGGGTTTATGTTGACGGAAACCATTCTTATGAATTTGTTTTAAAAGATTTAAATTATTATTTTCCCTTAATTAAGAAAGGCGGGTATTTGTGTGGAGATGATTACGGCTGGCGAGATGCTGATTGCCCTAAAGGCCCCAAGGTGGCCGTAGATGAATTCGCGCTAAAAAATAATTTAAAGCTAAAAATTAGCGGAAATCAATTTGTAATTCCCATAACGTGATACCCCACAATGCGCTTGAAAAAAAAGTTCTTGACTTCTAAGTTTATTTTTAGTATACTATACGTCTAATGAATCAAAAATCGGCCAAGCGCCTTAGAAAGCTCATAAATCCGCAAGATGCAACATCTCGCAGGGCTTATCGCAGATTAAAAAAAACCTACACAGGAATTAAAAATACCAAGGCTAAAGAAGATTTTTTATTTATGGTAGAAAACTTACAAAATTCATCTAATATTAACTAATACATTATGAGCGAAGAAGCAAATACTGAAAGCAAGTGGAGGTCCAGAGAGCTGGGCGCCCTTTGGAAACGACAAGGACGCAACCAAAACTATCTCACGGGTACGATTCGTGTGGGAGAGTTTGGGGTGGAGAAAGAAGTAAAGGTGGTCATCTTTACCAACAAGAATAAGTCCAAGAATGAACGCGCCCCCGATTTTATTGTTTATGAGTCGGAGCCCCCCGAAGCCAAAGAAGATCAAGAGGTGGCAGCATCCGCCGCGCCTGTGGTGGATACAGAGGGCGTTAATGATGAAGAGGTCCCCGAGTTACTGGTGTAAATCATTATGAACTTGGAGTACGCCTTAATTACGTCGGCCTCCCTCCCTACTCAAGTTAAAGAGAGTGCGAATTATGTTTCGCTGGACAAGGCGCAGTGGTTCGACTTAGTAGATTATAGTGAGGATCTTGTCAATGAAGATTCCAATCAACAGGTTTTATTGCTGATTTGCGCTCGAGGAACTCCCGAGCAGGAAGAGGCGGATAAGCTGCAGCGAGAACACCTTAAAGAGATGGAAGATGAGACGCACCGAAAGCTTCAAGAAGCGGACGAGCTCAAAAAATCCAGAGAAGAAGAGGTGGCCACCCGAGATAAGCGCCGCGTAGAGTTGCGCAAAAAGTCTAAATCTATATTCAATGCCCTTTACGGAAAGTAATATATCCCTTACTCTCGATCTGGCGGTTTCTTTTGTGGAACAGCACTGTGAACGTAATGAGATAAAGTTCTATAGACGAAAGCCTGCTGTCGAGACCGATGCGCAAGTTATCATTATTGGTACTGACACGGGACGGTATGGAAGTATCGGTTGGTGCACCACAGAAAGGCGAATTAGATGCTTTTGCAGGAACGATGCCAAATATAACTGGGCCAAGCTAGAAGGCTTTCCAGAGGAAAAAATTTACGAAATTTTCGAGAGCGAAATCGTAAAAGAGGTCTCGCTTGAGGAAATGGCATCGCTTTTTACAGGGGACTAATAACATGATAGGGCGCCTTCAGGTTATCAAGAGCACTCTTTCTACCTTTAATTCTCTTGTTATTAACGAAGTAACCTTGAGGCATTTAGAGGTGGATAAAATTTTAGTGAGGTCTCCAGGCTTTGAATTCCCCTTGTGGCCTCGCAATATTATCTTTGAAGAAAATCAGCTGCGCCTCAATGGATTTGTTCTCTATAAGGGGATTATGGGCCAAGTGGAATGTGTAATAACACTTGGTGGCTAATTTTATAATAAATTTTTTTACGGGTGACTGTTGTACGGGGGCGAATTGCGACAGTATAGATATTACGGGCTGCGCTTGCTCAGGAGTGTGCATTCAGTATAAGTGTGGGTGCGCGGGTGACCCACCCACTCTGATGGATATTCCCTGCGCCTTGTTGCTGTACAACGAGTATGAAGATATTGAAACCAAATATGTTAATCTTACCACCGACACAGGCAGTTGCTATTATCAAGCATGTGATGGGGACACCTATACCCCCGATTCCACTCAGATCTGGTATGATCCAGTGGGGGGAAGTTGGTCAGGTTACAATTACCCCCCAGGAATCGATCTTTTTGAGGGTCCTGGGGCTTGCGAAGGGCCTACTGGTAGCTATGAGGGCATAGGCTCGGAGGCTGGTAATAGTTTTACGGTAAAGCTCTGCGTTCTGTGCTCGGGGTGCGGTTGCGTTGATTGGCCATCAGGCGATTACCATAACACAAGTGGGTGTTTAGATTTTCCCGAATGACAATATTACTCTATATTCTTGGGGCCCTGATTAACTGTTGGTTTATCTGTACCTGGTTTTTTACCTCATTGCCCGTCCATTTATTTAAGCCTTTTATAAAAAAAGAAGCGAAAGTTTATTTGTGGGAAGATTGGAGTAGGTGGTTGATGTGGAGGAACGAGTTTCTGGCAGAGCTGTTAGGTTGCCCTTTGTGTTTGGGGTTTTGGGTTGCGCTCCCGATTTCCACCATAATAGCATGGACAAATAATTTAGAAGTTTCCTTTGTATTCGCCTGCTGGTTTAGCCACCCTTTCATTTCGTTTGTGGCCCATAAATTTCTCGAAAAAGAATAAATTCTAACTATTATATAGAAATGGACATAGAAGCTATTTATAATAAATTTATAGGAGGGGAAATTGACGAAGACACCCCTTACGCCGAAGAGCTGCGGGAAATGTTGGTGGCTTTTCAGAATCAGCTTATAGGTCCTGGTTGTGCTGCGTGTCGAAGACGAGCGGTGGAGAAAAATTTTAAACATCGATTCATTGATGTCATGCAAAAATACAAAAACTGAACTTTCTCGGAGAGAGAGGTTTGCCGAGTACTGGATGGATTGCCATTACGAGAGGGCGCTCGGCTTAATTCAAGGACTTTCTTGTAATGAAGTGGTAGACTATGCATATTATATAGCCAAATATTTTGGCCTACAAGATTTAGATTTTTTTAACAAGCTCCTTAATTAACGCTTGACCTTTAGCGCAATTTGTGTAATAATGGGCATGAAGATAAGAAAAATAATGCTGAACCGACTAAACAGGGAGACCAACAAATCCAAGGGCCCCTGGGGCATGAAAAGCTTTAATATTACCTATGTAAAAAAAGGACGAAAACTAGAACGGCATCGATTTGTGAGCGCCCCGAACAAAAGAAGGGCCTTAAAGCAATTTGAAGCGATAATGAACAAGTCCAACATTCAAGTAGAGATTTTATCCGTTAAGGAAGTAAAAGATTTTTAATCATAGATTATGAAAACTAAAACTAAAGTAATTCTAGGAGTCGCGATAGCCATTATTATTGGCCTATTCGCATACAACAAGATGAACGCGGAAGAGTTGTCTGGCAACTTTTCTCTCGGCTATAATTCCGAATTAAGCTTCAGGGGAGTAGCGGCAGAGACTTCTGCCATTCAAAGCTCTCTAGGCTTAGACGCAAATATTTTTGGTCTAGATATCGGACTTGGAGCTGCAACAAATATTAAGGATGTAGGAAAGAATGAAACGAGACTTTCTGCGCAGACAGGAGTTAAGGTCCTGGACTCTGTTAGTACATCCGTTGGCGTTGTTAAGTATAGCAATAACCATGCTGTTGGGGACGATGCGGAGCTTTTTATTGTTCTTGGAGCTGAGATTATTCTTAGTCCAGGGGTGAAGCTCTTTTATAATCCTAGCGAGGCCCATACTACAGTAGAAGGATCTGTTTCTCAAGTTATTGAGATTACAGACGAAATTTCCGTCGAGGCCGTTGGTAGTGTCGGAAATACCACTATTGGGGGCGACTGGGGTCTTTACTATGGACTAGATGTTAGTGCTGGTTATTCTCTTGGAGATAACACTAAGGCTTATATTGGCATTGACCTGAAGGACTTAAAGGATATTAATATAGAAGCGCCCGAACTTGCATTTGTGGCGGGCGTTACTCGTACTTTTTAACCTCTATTCGCTACATTAACTAGTAAAGGGGCGCTTCGGCGCCCCTTTACATAAATTTTAAAATATTATGAGCCTCTTAACAGCAACAGTTAATCACATTTGCCACAAGGCATTCCCCTATCTTATTATTTCTTTTTTGCTATGGGTCACATTAGGGTTGACACGGTGGGAACCTTATGCTATAATGGGCCTTATAATTTTTATGGATAAATACAATTACAAAATAGGTTATTTTTCCTGCATGATGGAACAGACTTTAAATCAGAACACTATTAAGAATGAAAAAAAGTCAGAGATGGAAGAATAAACTCAAGAGGAAGTTTTTATATGCCAAATATACTCCCACAAAAAAGAAAAAGGAAGAGCGCGTTAAATATGGCTTACGTTAATAAATATGACAAAGGAGGGAAGTGCTCCGTGATGGGGCATGGTGCAGAAGGTACATTCTCGAACCTAGCAGAAGCTCGAGGCTTCAAGGTCGATAAGGCCACTCGTTATGAAAATATGCATGAGCATTGGGATTTTTCGATAGATAGATGGGGTGATGATGATAACGACCTTGTTTATATGCAGGTAGATGTGAAGGCCCGCAAAAAGACCAGCAGAAAAGACACTAATTTTAATGATGAGTGGACATGGCTGGAGTTTAAGAATGTGAGGGGAGACCCTGGCTGGCTCAAAGGCGGTGCCACCCATATCGCATTCGAGAGAGAAAATGATTTTGTGGTCGTTCCTCGTGGAGCTTTAAAAGATTGGGCTGCAGAGGAAATTGAGCGTAGGTGTCATCCTGACGGAGGCTCTCACCCCCATAAACACTGGGCTAAAAACGCTAGGGATGCAAAGTATAAATATTATACTCGCTGGAAAAGAGAAGATCTTCTTACCCAAGTCAAGATGGCGGACATTATAAGCCACGTAAAAGAAGTGCAAATTTGGAAAAAATAATGGAGTTCCCCACAAAGCAAAACAACAAAAGAGTTAATACTAAAGGGTGGGGCCAAGAAACGATTGTGCATAATAATGAAAATTATTGCGTAAAACTTTTAACTCTCCAAAATGGCGGCCAATGCAGTCTCCACTTTCATAAAGAGAAAGAAGAAAGCTTTTTGGTTTTGGAGGGCCATGTGGAAGTTGAGCTTTTTTATGACCTAAAGAGGGAATATGTGGACTTGAGAGCGGGAGAGTCTATTGACATTCCTCCTTTTATGGCGCATCGCTTTAGGGCTATTGAAGATTCCAGATTACTCGAGGCTAGCAATCAGGATCTTGAAGAAGCGGATTTAGTTAGAATAGAGAGCGGCGACACGCAAAAAAACAAAATTCTTCCCATAGATGATGCTGAGTTCATCAAGTGGGAAAAAGACTGCAGGGCTATTATTGGTGACAGATAAAATTCCAGAAGCTGGCCGCGTGACAGGCGCCAAGCCAAGCAATAAAGATCTTTTGATATTTGTATTGATAGCGTTCTTCATATGCCAAGTGATGACCTTTGTTAGGCTTAATAATCAACAAAAAAATTTAGACATTCAAAACGAGGCCCTACTTGAGTTGGCTCATACCACCGAAGCCCTTTTTGAGCTCGCTCGGCTACAGATGGAGCTCTCTAAACTAGATCTAAAAAAAGAAGAGCGGGAGTCAAATAAATACCAAGAGTGGAGGCTCCACGAAATTTAATGGCTCAAGCACGAGAGCTCGATAGGGCTTATTTAAAAATGGCCCACATTTGGGCGCAACTCTCCAAGGCTCGGAGAAAAAAAGTGGGATGCCTTATCGTCAAGGATGGAATGATAATTTCTGATGGATTTAATGGAATGCCCAAGGGATTTGATAATAATTGCGAAAAAGCGGGGAGGGCAGACGCATTAGTGACGAAAAAAGAAGTGCTCCATGCCGAAAGCAATGCTATAACTAAATTAGCGAAGTCAACGCAGTCGAGTGATGGAGCAACAATATATATCACCTGTTCGCCTTGCGTTGATTGTTCTAAATTAATCATACAAGCAGGCATCAGGCGATTGGTTTTTAGGGAAGTATATAAAAACGATCATGGATTAAAACTTCTAGATAAAGCGGGTATACTCACTTCATTAATAAATACCTCATGAAATTAAAAATTAAAAAATTAAGCGATAGGGCCGTGGCCCCTAAATTTGCTAGGGGTGGCGATGCTGGGATGGACTTAATAGCCACATCACTAAAGCAGCGAGCTAATTACCTAGAATACGGCACAGACCTAGCCATGCAAATTGAAAAAGGTTACGCTGGTTTAATTTTTCCTAGGTCAAGTATTTCCCAAACAGGACATAGATTATTAAATTCCGTTGGCGTAATTGATAGTGGCTACCGAGGAGAGATAAAAGTTCGAATGAGCTGGACAACGGACAATACGTATCAAATTGGAGACAAAGTCGCGCAATTAATTATCACAAAGCTTCCGCGGGTCAATATTATTGAAGTAGATAAATTAGATCTCTCGGACCGAGGCGCAGGAGGTTTCGGTAGTACAGGAAAATAAGCTTGACAATAGAACGGAAATATCGTATAGTATAGGCATGTTAAATCTATTACTAAATAAATTCCAAAAGAGGTATCTCCTTGTATATCGCAAGAGAGATGGAGAGACCAAAAGCTATGAAATCGACCGTCCTCGTTTGAGCGATTCAGTTCCAAATAAGCAAGAGGGGCGCAATAACGTAGGGTTTAAGGCTTATTGTTTTGTGCGGGGCGAAGTTAGAAGCTTTCGTCATGACGGAGTAATTTCTATCACCAAGCTATAAGGTAAAAAATGAAAAGGGTTATCGGGTTAATAACGTTATTTTTTTTAGGAGGCTGCGCCTCAAACACAGTAACGCAGAGCAAGTTTCCCTTTTATGGGCTTGAGCAAACTGCGGAGGAAAAGGTTCTCCCTATAAATAATGCTCGCATCACCCAGCAAGAATTAAATTCTCGGACTTCTACAGTTCCTGCAGAAGCCTTTCATACTGGATTATCCATTGTGGATTATCTGCACGCAGTAAATTCCGATAAGATTAAAAGGGTGACTCCGCAAGCCCTTTTGCCCAACCCCTTTACAACCTTTACGCTGGGAAAGGGTGATGATACTTTGGAGATCAGAACCATCCCCGTAAGGTATCAAGCTTATGACCCCAACTTTCCCAAGGTAAGCCCGTTGTTTGATACGCCCGAAGAAGCGCAAGCGTATGCAACGCTTAATAATGGCGATGGATTAGTTGGGCACTCCTATGTGGTAAGAGAGGTTGATTTTAAATATGAAGTGCGCCACAAGAACGGCTCTCGAGACGATCAGTTACATACCACGCATTCCCTCGCAGAGGCTCGTAAATATTTAGAAGAATATGAAATAAACCATGTCCCAGCTCCGTTGTCAGACCATCTTTTTATATATGAACTCAAGCCAACAGGACAAGTGTTGTATTTTTGGCAAGAGCTGGGAGGTTTAAACGAAAGGCCCTACTGATGATTAAAGAAATAAGCGCCGCCCTTATGTTGGGAGCCCTATTCGCTCTTATTGGAGCTTTTCTAGAGCACAGGTTTGACCTCATCTTTAATTTTTTAACAAAGTAACCTTAAATATAATGCTTGAAGTAGTTTTTAGTAGCTTTTGGACGTGGGGAGGCACCTTGATATTGGTGGCGAGCTTTGGCTATTGTCTTTCTCTTCCTTTCTTTTGGCACGCTCGAGGTCTCGAGCAAAAGCGATTACTAGAAAACGAGGAAGAGGCAAGATTTTATCGGTTTCACACCCAACAACCTCCATTAAATTGAGGATTAAATGGTCAACCCTTAATAAGAAAGGCAAACTTAATTATATATTTTTTGTGGCAAACCTATCGCTCGCGTTTATGTTTGCACTCCTCGGAGAAAGCATGTGTATTTTGCACTCACTAGTGGCGTTTTTATGCTATATATCTTTTAGGTATGCCCCTAATTGTCGAAAATGACAAACGAAGAACAGATGGATGCGCTTTATAATGACATTGCGAGGGTCTTAATGAGATTTAAACAGGAATTTGACCTTAAAGGCCCCGATATAGTGTGGGTTCTTGAGTGTTTGGTTCATGACGTTTCCGATGTGTGCTTAGATTTTGAGGCTGACCTCGGAGATGAAGAAGATAAAGAAGATGAGTAGAAAACTTCATGCTTTAGGATTGTGCGGTTCCGCAAGGTGCGGTAAGGACTCTTTTTACTTCATTGCTAAAGAATATTTGTCAAACCTGGGGTATCATCCATACAGAGTGAGCTTTGCTGACGTCCTAAAACAAGATGTTAATGAGTTCTTATTAGAGAAAACAGGAATTAATGCCTTCACCGAAGACGCCGAAGAAAAAGAGTTGATTAGAGATTTCTTGGTAGCATATGGAACCAAATTGATGAGAAGGATAGATGAAAATTACTGGATTTCTAAAGTAGAAGAGGCGATCCACTTCCCATCGAGGCTCAATACCCTTCCAACTAGCATTCCTATTTTTACAGATGTGAGATATTTAAATGAATTAAAATGGGTAAGAGAAGAGAGATCGGGAATTATCGTTCATATTACCCGAACAGGAACGCTTCCCGCTAATGAAGAAGAAAGGAAGAGCGATCCTCTTTTGCACGCCCATTCGGATCTTCACCTAGAGTGGGGAGATTTTAAAAATAAAATCCCGACTACTGAAGATCATCGTCTCGTAGAACAGCTTACAGAGAAATGCCTTCATGATTATGATCGACGCGCAGAACACGCCAAAACCATAGCTTACAACAGGAAAATATAATGAATTGGCTTTATAATTTCTCGGAGTTTCTTTTGGTTAATAGGGTCAAAATAGTCAAGCGAGGAATAGTTGCCTGCCTTGCGTTACTGGGATTCTTGATGTTTAATTATTTAGTATTATGAATAAAGACAGATGGTATACCAGATGCATCCTTCTGCCCCTAGAGCTTATTATATTCGTAGTGTTAATTCCCGTTTTCTTTGTTTTATTATTATCAGGGGTGGCGCTATATTTTTATGATAAAAGAAATAAAGGATTAGATAATTAAAATGAGAATAACTAAAGAATTAAAATACGCCACTTTCGAGTGGGACGAAGGCGCCAAAACTTTTACGGTGACGGATTCTAACAATAACACTATCGAGTTAAATAAAATATACGGCTTTGCGCTAATGAGATTTATTATTAGGATCGCTCAAAAGAATTTCTTAAAAAAGCCATTGCCAAAAGAGGTTTTATGTGATATAATAGAAGAAACTGAAGAAGTATATGAAGACCCACGACAGCAGCGCCTTGATTTTTAATTAATGAAACCAGTCAAACCATTAAAGTCCGTGGTTAATATAGCGCCTAATGCGCTTATTGATCCTCTTGTTAATAAGTGGGTGCTAGAGTGGTGCAAAAAATACCATCCTGAAGCAGTCGAAGAAGCGCAGAAATTTGTCAAAGAATATTTAGCAAAAATGGAGGCAATAGAACGGGTTCGACCTCGTCAAGGAGGAATTTAAAGCAGAGTGGAGCAGAGGCAGCTCGTCAGGCTCATAACCTGAAGGTCGCGGGTTCGATTCCCGCCTCTGCAACCAATTTAATGTGAGAGAAGATCGTTTAATTCAGCAGTCTAAACCCAGGGAGGATTATTTTAACTCCCCCATTTTTATATTAGGCTTGCCGCGCTCGGGAACCTCTATGATTACGGGGGCGATGGAGGTTTGCGGAGTGTGGCTGGGGAGCCTTATAGAGGACTTCTTTGAAAACATATTCTTGCGAGAATGCGTAAACAAACCAATATTATCTTATCTGGGCGTTGATCCTTTAGGGATAAGTAAATTACCCTCGTTGTCCGATGTTCCTGTGGAGATGTTGCCTTGGGTTCTTCAGGGCGCCATTCGAGACCTTATGGCTATAAAGAGCCACAATTTTCGTCGTCACCGCATCAATCATCAGATTGGTACGGGTGAGCTAGCTTCTCTTATGCAAGAAATCATTGATCACGATGGTTATAGACATGATGGGCCGTGGGCATATAAAGAGACTAAATTAACCCTCTTATGGCCTTTGTATAAGCACACTTTTCCGCATGCTAGGTGGGTGATTGTAAGGCGAGACCCTCAAGGCTTTATCGAGTCTTGCCTTCGGGCTCCCTTCATGAACCAACACTCAAAGGATGTTCGTTTCTGGAAGAACGTGGTTAAAGAGTATAATGCGCGTCTGGACGCCTTGAAAAACTCAGGCGCTCGTGTTTTTGAAATATCCTCCGATGAACTTCCAAAAGGAAATTTTAAAGCTTTTAAAGCGCTAGTGGGAGATTTGGGGTTAAGCTACAATGAGAAAGAATTGAAGAAGTTTATAGACCCCACTCTTTGGCATAGTTAATTTGAGCTTGACGAGATAGGAGATTTATAGTATAATAAGAGACAGAAATAATTATGGCAAAAAACAAACAACAATTCACATCGCTGATCGAGCAAAAACCTTCCGCCTTTGAACTCCTGTTCAAGCAAAAGGCTGTGAAGTTCGAGCCTTTTCTGCCGTCGGTCTTACAACAAATAAAGGATTATGAAACTATCCGAAACTCAGATAATTAATTACATCGAATGCTCGCGGGAACTAGCCGAACTTTCTTCCCTCTTATTGCAACAAGTCACGAATGACAAAAAAAGATTAGGAAATAAGATAGAAGCCCAATCGGCCGAGTCTCTTTATTGGCTCTGGCTTTTAATCACAGAATACTTTTCCGAAGAAAAAATTAAAAAACATCTAGATAAACATGAAAAATAAAAGATTTTTTTATTGGTGGGATAAGTGCAAGGCTTTTGTCGGTGGAGGCATCGGCCTTAGGATCTTCAAAAATAAAGCCATAGGACTAGACATAACTTATTCCAAACTTTTTTTTCAATGGGTTCATTTTTCTATAGAGTGGACGCGAAAGCAAGATTACGCAGGATTGTGGATTGAGTTTTCTATATTGGCATTAGATTTTCATTTTAAACTGGGCGATACCCGCCGCTGGGATCATAGAGACGATTGTTGGGAAGAAGAGGCCGTCTTAAAAGAAGAAGAGCAAGCAAAGGCATTTAAATATGAATGGTTTTAGGCTCGGTTTATTTTTAAAAGGCCAAATATAGCAAAAATTTTTTAAAAAGAAAATCACCCGCAGTGGACGATAGACAACAGAGATACGCTTCCTCCCAGAAGGGAAAGGAGGCGCGTAAACGCGCAAATAAAAAATACGACAGCGATAATCTAGCGAAAAGAAGACAACAAAAACGCGATTATATGCGCCGCAGACGAGCACAAGATCCTAATTATTGCAAATGGAAATAAGGCTCGGTTTATTTTGGAGAAGGCAAATAAGCGCGGGAGGCTTAAATTCATTATGAGTAAACCGCGCATTAAAATAGCTACTGTTTTTTATCAAAAACCTCCGCCCAAAGAGTCATTGCCAAGGATTCTGCGCACCACCCCAAGGGAGCAGGAGGAACCAAAATATAAGCCAGAACACGTTTACCGAATGTATGAACAAATTCGGCGCAACACCACGAAGGAGTTTGATTTTTACTGCTTAACAAATACCGATAAAATTTCCCACCCTAATATTAAAACCATTAAATTGGATGATATGTATAAGGGGTGGTTTGCTAAGATGAGATTATTTGACCCTAAGATATTTGCAAGCGGAAGAATATTTTATATAGACCTTGATATGTCTATCCTTAAAAACATAGATGACATTTTAACTTTCAAGGGGGATCTTTGTATGTGCAAAGATGCGCACTATGAAGGAGAATATTGGTCAACTATAATGCTATTTGATGCGCCGAAATTCCATTTTATTTATAAGAATTTTATGATACAGCATGATCGGTCACGGTATTATTTGCGTACTCTCGATAGCGGAGAAGAAGCTGCTCAATTTGGAGACCAAAATTGGATTAATGCGCTGTGCTCCACTAAAACCCCAGTACTTCCGCATACCCGACGTCCTAGCCATCGCAAAACGCAAAAGATAAAAGGGTTTTTGCCGCACGAAGCACACCCCAAAAAACATTTAATCGTAGATTTGCCATCGCAATGGTTTCCCCCTGCTAAAAAGTGGATAAATGACCATTGGGAATTAGTTAATCTTGATGATCTTGCGCCAGAAGCTAAAATTCTAGTTTATCACGGTGATCCTGCTCCGTGGGAAAGGGAAAAATATAAATGAAAATTGTAATTTGCGGATTTTCCCGATCAGGAAGCACATTGTTCTTGCAAATGCTCAACACCTCGGTTTCAAACTTTAAGGTAAGGGAGTTTGAGGGGAGCTATAAAAATACCCCTGAAGACAATGTTATCACCAAAAGACCTAATGACATTGAATTTTTGCCCGAAATGTTAAATGATCCAAATATTCAACCTATAATTATTGTGCGTGACCCAAGGGCAATTTTAACATCATTTCACGCAAGCGTTCCCTATAATTATTTTTGTAGCTATCATAAGATTTATTTTGTTCCCCCAAACGGATCACCTCCTTATCAGATCTCCACATATAGCCTTTCCTATGTCTATAACATCATAAATAAATATAAAGATGATAAACGAATTATCCTCATACGATACGAAGACTTAATAGAAGACCCTCCTAGAATCCAAGAGTTTTTAGGGGACAAATTAGGTTTAGAATATAAAGATGATTTCGCAAATTTCCACAAGCATAATTTAAAAAATATACGCGCGCTAAATGGCGTCCGAGCCGTAGATCTCTCGCGCAAAGATAGATGGAAGCGCCCCGATCATCATCAACGCATAATTGGGCAATTCACTAAATTCCCTCATCTTTTTGACATATTAATAGAACTAGGATATGAAAAAAATAAAAAATGGTTCAAGAAATACAAGACGGCTATTTAAATAAAGGCTCGGTTTATTTTAGAGAGGCCAAATAAATGCCTAACGCAATATATTTATGAAAGACTGCAACTCAAATAAATGTCCGACATCTCAAAACGGAAAAGGCTCAAAGAGCCGAACCGACAGCTTCAGCCAATTCCAAAAAAACTACGATAAAATTAAATGGCAACACCCAAGCGGAGAATTATTAAATACCGAGACACGGAAGCAAGAATAGTTTTATCACTTTTTCTTTTCGGCTTCTTTGTGTCGTTAGCGGTAGCAGTCGGATCTGTCTTTGCGCTGACGCTATCAGTCGCTCGTCTGATATTTTTTTAATTTAGACTTGACTTTTTTAATAATGTCATTTAAATTAGATGGCATGGTTAATAAAAAAAGAGGACGACCCAAGGGAAAGAAGAATTCCCCCAAGTCCACGCTTATTCCCCTATCTATATTAAAGATGCTGGTGAGGGACAATGAGCTTGTGGAGGTATCGTTGGATTGGCTATCCTCCGCACAACCAATTAAAAAAACACAGCCTCAAGTCAGTCAGGCAAAGCAACCAGAAGAAAAAATAGAATATAAAATTACGGAGTTCAAACAATGAGTGATGACATTTTTAAAGGTTTAGTTGGACAAGACAACGTAAAGAAGAAGCTCAAGTTTTACTTGAAGGCTTTTAATAAGACAAGTATTTGTCCTTTTTTAAATTTCGTTGGGGCGAAGGGATTAGGCAAGACCGAATTTGCCAAAGCCTTTGCCTCTAACTTAACAAATACGGATGGAAGTCAAAGGCCGTTATTGGAAATTAATTGTTCTACAATTAAAAATAATGAATCGTTCTTTACTGAAATATTCCTACCTATTATTTCAAATAATGAATTAACTGTTCTCTTGGATGAGGCACACGCCTTACCCAAAGACCTGACGATGGCGTTCCTTACTATTTTTAATACAGAGCGCACACATCTTAAAGAGTTCACTTGGCAAGAGCAGGTATTTACATTTGATTTTTCCAAGCAGACATTTTTATTTGCTACAACTGAAAGCGATAAGTTGTTTCCTCCATTAAAGGATAGGCTTACAACTATTGACTTTGAGGCGTATGAATATGATGAACTGGGCAAAATAATAGAACTAAACATTCCAGATGTAAATATAACGCCCGATGCCTTAAAGGAAGTCTCTAAAACTACGAGGGGCAATGCGAGAAGCTGTGTGATGAGAGCAAAAGAAATAATGCTTTTTTGTGAGGCAGAAATGAACCCCATCTTTGACTTGACTGCATGGAAAAAGTTTTGTGACACCTTGGGAATTTTGCCCTATGGAATCACTTGCACCGAAAAGGAATTGCTCGAAATATTAAATGCAAGAGGATGTTGCACCTTGGCAATGTTGTCGGCTGTAACTGGATTGAGCAGGACTGCGCTCCAGCGTGACCATGAGATGTATTTGCTCAAGAAAAACTTCATGGAGATTGACGGCAAAAGAAAAATTACCCAAGTTGGACAAAAAGTCTTGACATCTGTGGAATAATCTATTTAATGGAGAGTAAGAATTAGAAATGAAAAAGCACAAGATAGAAATAAAACCCTCGTATCCTCGATGTGAGCATCCAGAAAATAAATCTAGTTACAATATAGAGTGTTGGGACGTTTACATGGATGGGACGCTTCATTTTTCAACAACCCTCGACAGAGAATACTTGGAGAAATATACCATTCCCGAATGGTTGAGACACCTAGAAGAAGATAAGGCATGAATAAATACAAAGTAGCTAGGAGTTATATACTCTCCAAGGAAGGGAGCAAACGAGTCTTCTCTTTTCTGCGACTTCCCGAACTCAAGTTTTTAAAGACTTGTGCGTTTATTGCAAGTATGTTGTTTTAATAAAAATATAACTATTAATTATGATGAATAAATACAAAGTAGCAGTATGGGAAGAAATGAGTGGCTTCATCAATGTAGAGGCAACATCACAAGAAGAGGCTCAAGAACTTGCAGAAGAACTGATTAGTGAAAATGGAGTGGAAGCCTTGTTTTATGGAGAAAGGGATGTGCTTTACCCTAAAGCAGTCCTTGGGACATCGCACACGCATGGCAGTAGAGAAGTTTTAAGCGTGGAAAAAATTTAATGAGTTACCATAGGGACTACCATCAATTTGACTTTGGCGACCATCACCTAGATGAGATGTATCCCCCGACTGATTTAGACCTAGAAATAGCACGAACTTATGGAAAATGTTTACAGAAATGCGAAGAAATAATAGAGGAATTAGATGACAAAGAAAGAGTTACAAGATAAATGGTATGACCTTTATTGCGCTGAAAATGTAGCAAAGTGGGAGAAAAATAAAAAAATGAGCAAATATACAAGAGAAGAAATAGACGAGATGAAAGAACTCCTTTCAGAATCCGAATGGGAGGGCTTAAAAGATAGAGAATTAAGAGAAATCCTATGGGATGGTTGTATCGGATGGGCAAACGTGGAAGATGCAGATGTAATTGAAATGTATGAGGAGAATTATGGATTTGCTCCAGACAATGGATTTAATAAATAATGAACAACATATTTGATAGAATTATTGACATTGAGAAAGATCTCAATGATCTCATTGGCGACATTGAGACTCAAGCCGAGCGTTGTGAGCTTAATGAAGGCGCAATTTTAGAAAAACTAAAAAGTGCAAGCGTAAATATTAGCCATGTATATAAATTAAACAAAGCAAACTTTAATGAGTAAAAAAGTTACCATCCATTGGAACATTGACGGCCACGTAAAGGGTCATGGCTCTCCAACATCAATAGAGGTAGCCCTTGCTTGGATCGTGAAAATGAATAAAAAATATGGAGAAGGAACGCATTGGTATGAGTGAATATATGCCCATCATGGAAGTGCTTGAGAAAGTGCGAGAGGGTTGCGAGAGATATATGCATCGCATAGATGAAGAAGGTCAATGTGCAGAAGCAGATGATTATGTAGTTGCATTATTTCATTTTGAGGATTATATAGAATGGGTCAAATGGAAACAGGGGAGAAATAAATAATGAGTAAATTACTATTATCCCTTATCTTCCTTGGGGGTTGCACTACTACCGATTGGAGTGGTAGTTCTACCGAAGTTAAAGAAGTAGATTATAGATATGAAGTTAGGCGAATAAATAATTTAGTTAATCACCTATTATTTACCTTCCAAACACACGAGGAAGCATACGACTATGTAGTAAAGCAACCTTCTCCTTATAGTGATTTAATCATACACGACCTTAAAACTGGAGAAACATTTGAGGAAACACCATGAGTAGAGATGTAGAAAAGTTAATCGAACAAGAAAATGAACACACCTTGTGGATGCTCCACAATGAGAAAGCGGTTTACGTTCACGTTTATTATTCCCTTGACAAAGACGGCAAACGAGTCTACGATAGGCAAACAATGAGGGAAGAATTTGAGGAAAACATGGAAACATTAATTTCATTAAATAAACAACGAGAAGACGGAGGTATATAAAATGAGTAAAAAATATCAAGTCCCATGTTCATGGCAGATGCACGGCTATGTCGAAGTAGAGGCAGATACTTGGCAAGAGGCAGGAGATAAAGTATCCCATTCCGTAGCACTCCAACAAAACGCCCGCTCTTATGCAGAAGAAGTGGATTATTCTTTTGAAGTAAATTATGAAATGATGGAAGACGAGGAAGAACTAGAGACTGAAACATATATGAGATTCCCAAGAGATTTTGATGGAGCGCATCATGTAAATAATGAACAAGAACGCTTGGACGATTTTAATAAAACAAATAAAGTAGATAAACTACAAGACTTAATGTAAAATGAAATTACCAAAAGACTTATCTAAAAAAGAAGTAGTCGAGCATCTTCATAAGATTCTTAATATTAATGTAGCGGATGCGGATTACCCGCTTCCCCCAAGTTGTGCCAAAAAGATTTTTGAAGATATTTTCGGTAAAGATTGCGATAGAATAATAGCAACCAACCCCGATAACCATGTTTTGTGGCAAGCAAGCAATGAGCGCAAATAAAATCTCTAATTACAAGCAATTTTCGGATAATTACGACAAGATTGATTGGACTAAAAAAATAAAGAAGAAATTTAAAACAAGCTGGGGAGCAGAATACACACTAGAAATAAAAGAGAAGCCCCCCAAAAAAGACAACACTCCAACCATAGAGGACTTAACAAAGAAAACAAATGAATAACTTGCCAATATACTATTTAAGAAATAAGGTCTATAAAGATGCTCCTGAAGGAGCAACTATTATTAAGGGTAGCACTAGAGTCAGCGAGCATGAGCGGTTAGGCGATGGCGTTATCGTGAAAATTCATGCGCTATACGGCAAGCCTCAAGCTAGGCTTTGGGCAAATATATACCCAATAAGTTATCCTCAAACGGCAATTTTTGAAACCGCTTGGCATGAAGATAAGCCTTGTTGGTTCACGACTTATTGCACAGGGTCTTTCAGCTTGGAGCAATGGCATCAAATAATAGAGAGTATTCGGCCAGTAGAGGAATTTCTTATTCGGAAACACGAAGATCAACTCCAGCAATTCTATGCCCCCAAATATGGACAACAAACTTGCAGTCAAGCAGTATAAAATTATTCTCGATGAAACTGATTTGGAGGTTGTCAGGGAGTTGACCCATGAGTTTAATTACGCATTAGAACATAACCTGCATCTCGCACTTGCGGGTCATGTCAGAAAAGAAGATGTGCTTCATACCATTTTTAAACAAATAATTAATCAATCAAATAATGAACAAACAGAAAGCGGAGAAGGTTCTTGACCTTTGGAGACAATGCAAGGCAGACTCAAACGGCTGGGATGAAAGCGGAGTAACAAAAAGGACAGACTATAATCTAGCCAAGGAGGTGTTTATAAATCATTTAGAAAACGGAGGATATAAGTGTATTGGCGATGGGGCATATAAATTAGTTTTCTCAAAGAAAAACCTTGACTTTGTGATAAAGATTTATCATACTGGTTCCATTGATGATAAGGAAGACAGACGATTTAAATTAAATAAATATTGGGTAAAGCCCTACTATAAATGCAGTTGTATTTCTATTCAACCAAAAGCAAAAAGAAACGCCAAAAATAAAGCGTATAAATTTTTAGAAGAAAGACTAGGCAAAGACTATTGCGAGCTATTTGACGTTCATCCCGATAATGTAGGATGGGTAGATGACAAGCCAGTAATATTCGACTATGTGGCTTGCGTAGGATAATAATGAATATATTTGTATTAGATGAAGACCCAGTAATATCAGCGCAACAGGCTTGCGACAAGCACGTTGTTAAAATGATACTTGAATCAGCGCAAATGTTATGCGCTGTTTTTCCTCAAGGCGAGGCCCCATACAAACGAACTCACTACAATCATCCTTGCACCAAGTGGATTAGGGAATCGGTAGATAATTATGAATGGTTATTGACCCATGCTTATGCTCTTATGGATGAATACCTTCATCGTTACGGCAAGTTGCATAAATCTTTAGATGCGATTGCGTTTTGTGACGATAACTACCATAAACTTAACCTCTCAAATAAAGGCTTGACTCCTTTCGCTCAAGCGATGCCAGAAGATTACAAAAATCGCAATGCAGTTAAGGCGTATAGAACTTATTATATTAATGATAAGAAATATTTTGCCAAATGGACAAAAAGAAATACACCATCATGGTTTAAATAAATGTTTGTGCTTAAATCCAGAATATATCTTGTATATAATTTATTTTGTGGGGCGCACTTCATTCAAGCGGATGACTTGTCGCCTGTCCTGCCAAATATAAAACCGCTGGAAGGCGAGCCAAATAATGTGGCTGTATCGTTACCGACCTTGGATATTAATTTTACAGAGGATGAGTTAGCTGAAGCCAAAAAAGCTGGCGATTACTTTTTTATCAAGGACAACAAGGGAGTTAAGCGCAAAATAATATTTTTAAAACTAGAAAATATGCTGGCCTCACACCGCTCTACCGCTAGGAGCGAGAGGGATTCTTCTTTTTTCTCTTGACATTCTTCCTCCATGCTTTAGACTGGATTACAGAAAATGAAAAAATTACCTATATTATACAAATTGGACTCGAAGGGCAAAACCAGAGAATGGACTATTTGTTCTGACGCAAATGAATTTTGGAGCGCACAAGGAATTGTGGGCATGAAGATACGCCAGAATAATCCTACTGTCTGCGAAGGCAAAAATATTGGGCGCAGTAACGAAACCACTCCCGAAGAACAAGCGGAATTAGAGGCTCAAGCGAAGTGGGAAAAGAAGCGCAAGGATGGTTACACCCAAGATATTGACCAAGTAAAACAAAAAAAGTTTTATGAACCTATGTTGGCGCAGGATTTTAAGAAGCGAGAAAAGGAATTAGTTTATCCCCTATATTCTCAACCCAAACTAGATGGGGTAAGGTGCATCATCCGAAAAGAGGGGGATAAGATTATCGCTCGCACTCGCAAGGGTAGGGTAATTGATTCCATTCCCCATATCAGCGAAGGATTGCAGGGGTTTTTCTTGGCTTATCCAGATTCCATTTTAGATGGAGAACTTTATAACCATGAATATAGAAATAATTTTAATGCTATAATTTCTTTAGTGAGAAAGCAAAAGCCTGTTCGCACTAAAACGGATAGCGATGAATCTTTCGATAAAAAAGAAAAGGCGTGGAAGAAGGCGTTGCTCCAAAGCGCAGGGAAAGTAGAATATTGGGTTTATGATTCCCCTCGTATAGATTTTTTGAGAGAAAACCATTATTTTACAGTTCGTAGGGCGCATTTAGAAGAGCATCTAGGCCATGTCTCTAACAAGAGCATCCAACTCCTAGAAACCTCGGAAGCGTGGAGCAAACAAGCGTTAGATGCTAACTATGAAGATTATCTTGGACGAGAGTTTGAGGGACAAATAATTAGACAGGACGAGAGTTACGAATCCAAGAGAAGTAAATACTTATTAAAACGCAAAGAGTTCCAAGATGCTGAATACAAGGTGCTTGACATAGAAGAAGGAAATGGTAATCGCCAAGGAACCGCAAAGCATCTAGCGTGTTTCTGCGAGAAAACGCAAAAGACATTTAATTCTAATATAAAAGGAACTTTTGAATACTTAAAAGAAATCTTGGAAAATAAGGAGGATTACATTGGCAAATATGCTACAATTAAATTCTTTCAATTAACTCCAGACGGAATCCCAAGATTTCCTTATGCGATAGCTTTTCGAGATTACGAATGAAATTAAATAAAAGCTATGACCGCCTTACGCAAGCCTTGTCGATTGCAATGCAAGAGGCTGACGATTATGGCGAGGAAGGCATCAAGGAGATGCTGGCACTCATTATGGAATTTTATCTCAATGACGAAGAAAGAAAGTTCCATAAATTTTTCTGTGAAATTATAGACCGCTACAAGCGGAGAAAACATTTTTAAATTTTTTAGTTGACATTTGCCCAAAAATGCTTTTGAATGGTTGCATGATGAAAATTGCAAAGATAATAGATTCGTTATTCGTTGACCCGAAACTGGAAGCCCAACTTATTCTTCCCTTTGAGGAGTTTCGACCTGTTCGCAAAAAGAAGGAACTAACACTTGATTCTTTTATTGATGGCTTGACCTATGGAAAAGTCAAAGAGGGAACCGAATATTGGGAAGGTATTAAAGTAAAAAATGATGTAGATTATTTTAAGCGTTGGATTTTTGCTTTTTGTAGCATCCATACGACTTGGGAAAACAACGTCAGAGGTTACAATGCTTTAACTCAAGATTTGTCTTGGACTATTTCCAAGAAGCGTCTTATGGAGATAATTAAAAATAGCTCATTAGGCTTGACAAGTATGCGCTATAAGGCACTTTGGGACTTTACTCGTAAGTTTCGGGCTAATCCCAAACAGTTTTATAAGAAAAACAATGAAACTTGGCAGGAATGTCGCAACAGGCTCTCTAAAGAAACTTATGGAATTGGCTTGGCAAAGACTTCCTTTGTTCTTAATTTAAGTTTCCCTGTTGAAGCGTCTGTATGTTGCTTGGATGTTCACTTGCTCCGCTTCCTTGGTTGGGATGTAAAGAAGAAAGGGACTCCATCGCTGGTTCGTTATGAAGAACTTGAGCAAAAATGGCTTGACAAGTGCGAGGAACATGGGCTGGGCTATGGAGTAGTGAGAGAATTATATTGGAACAAGATTCAAGGTAAGCGCAACAGTCGCTACTGGTCATATTGCTTGGAGAAATAAAATGTTTACAAAATCTGCAAATTGGTTTAGACAGGAACTCTGGAAGCATCGTAATTTCCAGCAAGGTGATACCCTTGCAGGTTTAGACGAATCAGATTTGGAGTGGCTTACGAAACAAATACTCGAAAAAAATAATTCAGTTAACTTAATTATCTTGAGAGACAAGGACGATTGTCACATAACTGTAAAGATAAAAGAATTAAACTAATATGAATATAGAGGAAGCACTTAAAGTATTAGACAAAGAAGTGAAGCGGTACTGGGCGTTTCCTGCGAGTAAAGATAGTTCCGCAAAAATAATAATGGCAGTAGAAACAGTTAATTCTTGGGTTCAAGCTGTTAAGGATAAGATGAACGCTCCAATGGAGGATGAATATTAATGGAAATAGCAGAAGCCGTTACAAAAGTTTTAGAGTCTTGCGATGCCTATGCAAGTTATTTAGATGACGCATTAAAGCATACTCCTTATTCTAAAGCTGGAACAAAGATAGATGAAATAAGGGAAGCGACAAATATGGTTGAGTCTTATTTTGTTAATGAAACAAAAGTATTTGATTACTCGACTACGGAAGGCTGTATCCAACAAACCCAAGGACACAACAAAGAAGAATGAAGGATATTATAAAAAAAGTTTTAGAAGCAAACCAAGATATTAATATGGCAAGCGAATATGCCAGAGAATATTTAGCAGAAGAAATAGAGAAAGAAGTTCAGTCTACTGTTAATAGAATCTTTATGGAAGAATATGAATTAATTAGGATTTGGGCATCCAATCGTGAAACACGATATGCACAATTTCTCAATAACAAGCAACCTTTCCCTTTTTAAAATGAATAAAGCTAAAATTATAGATGACTTTGCCGATAGGCATGAAGATGAAGAAATCCTGCGAGCAGATGGATTAGACGAGGCTTGTATTGGCTGGACAGATTCATGGAATGGACAGAGCCGAAATATGCGGTTGGTTTATGATGCAGGAGAAGTTATAAAAATTTTTCAAGAAAGAGATGGAATGTCTTATGAGGATGCCGTAGAGTTTTATGATTATAATGTCGCAGGAGCATACGCTGGAGAAAGCACCCCTATTTTTATCAATAGTATTGACGATACATTAGAGTATGTTATGTAGCAAAAGTGTAATATAATGTATGGAAGCCTCCAAACACTACGAGTCAATAAAGTTTTATATTAAACGCTTACAAGACATCAAGCGAAATTTATTAAAATATAAAACCGAATACTTTCCCGAAAGAGTAAGGAGTCTACTTATATCCTACAAATTTACCATTGGCAAAATTATTAAACATAGCGACACTTATTTAAGAATAGAAAAAGATAATTGGGAAAAGCTAGAAGAAGTCGCACGAATATCAAAAAAATATAAAGAGTTCTTAACTACATTATAAATAATGAATAATTACAATCAGCCAAATCTCCCACATCCTGTTAAGTGGTTAGTTAATACTATAACAAAAGGTATGCAGGTAGACCATTTACCTAAATGCAAGGCAGAGGATTATCCTGACGATACATTTGTAATTAGGTTATCGCAGATCAAAGCGAAGCGTAAGACAGCGCAAGTAATTTACAATGGGCATACCCAAACCCATTATCATCCACCAACCCAATGGAATCCAAGTGGTCACTCTTATTCTTATCGCCCAAAGTCAGTAACGAATATTACTTATAGCAATGACCGCAAGGATTATGTTTTTTCTTGGGGAAGTGGTGGAGAAATGGATGATAGCGAATTTTATTCTTTTTTTCAGTTGGCTAACTCGGTGAAAGATTTCTTAAAAAAGATTTGACATTCCCTAAAAATCTGTCAGACTTATTACATGATCAACAAAGAATTTCTTAAAAAAGGCATTGGGGCGCAGGTTCGTATTTGTTGACTGTGGTTACTTTTCATCGCCTTCCAGTAATCCCATAAAAGCTGGAAACTTTATTTTAAATACAATGAGTAAGAAAAAAACTATGCGATATAGGATAAGGGAAAATCAGCCTGACCTATACAACAAAACTTATTCTGTTGATGAAGAAATAATCGAAGGTGGAACTAATGGCTACGATGGACACATTAACGATATAAAAAGAATCAAGATAAAGAAGGACGACCTAACTAATCTTATAATTTTTGCCGTGGAGCAAGGTATTTTAACTGAACAGAAAAAACAGAAAAGACAACAATACAATAAATTGAAGTTAGCTCCACAACATTTTCCGAAAAATAAACGGCTAGAGGCAGAACTATTTAGTCCAGCAGATGCTTATGAGGCAACCTTGTCAGAGCCAGCGAAAGCACGGCTCAAGGCAACAGGATCGGCAAAGCAAATAGCTTCACCGAGCATTGCCGACACACCTTTTTGAAAAAAATTAAAAAAGTCCTTGACTTTCCCTCCAGACCTGTCAGACTTGAGGAAGATTAAGATTAAAAACTGAAATTAAAAAAACATGATTGCTACACAAAAGACACACACATTAGTTCGCTCACATGACTTTGAGGAATCCGAATTTGGTATTGACCAAGAGGACATTTCCTTTGTCATTGATTTGCTACGAAATCAAATTTATTCCAATAAGCCTTTGGCAGTTATTCGGGAATATACCACAAATGCCATAGACGCTCATGCGGAAGTTGGCAAGCCCGATTTGCCAGTTAAGGTAACTTTACCTACAAAGTTTGAGCCAACCTTTAAGGTTAGGGATTATGGAACTGGATTAACGGATGAAGAAATTCGTAATCTTTATACTCGTTATTGTAAGTCCACCAAACGTAATTCTAACGCATTTACTGGACAATTAGGCATTGGATGTAAGGCAGGATTTGCCTATGGAGACAATTTTGGCGTTATCTCATACAATAATGGGACAAAAAATTCTTACAACGCCCAAATTGATGAATCATCTAAAGGCAAAATTATTCTTATGGATTCATCTCCCACAACCGAAAAGGATGGCATGGAAATTGTCATATCGGTAGCAGATAATGACGTAGATACGTTTAGGGAAGAATCGCTTAAATTATTTCGTTATTTTAAACTCACTCCCGACATTAAAAATCTAGGCGAGGATAAAATAGAAGAAAAATCTGTTGCATTAAGTGGTGAGTGCTGGAAACTTTACGAAGAAGAAGGCAATGGTAGTAGTTATAGCTATTATCATCGTCAGCGTAATTATGGAAGTCGTAATCAGACGATTGCCATTATGGGCAATATCGGCTACCCTATTGACCATAACTCTATTCAGAATCTTGACGGCAAGTATCAAGACATTCTTTGTCTGGACAACTTGTGGGTCGAATTTGATATTGGAGAGTTAAATATTTCTCCTAGTCGTGAAGGCTTGGAATATACCAAGCGCACTCAACAGGCAATTAAAGACAAAATTGAAGTTATTAAAACCGACTTGGAGAAAATTGCACAAGAAAAGTTGGGCGATGCATCTGACTATTATGAAGCGAAGTGCAACTATGCGTCTATTGTTAATAGCTTGCCATACTCTATTCAAGAGGTCTTGAAGGGTAGTTTTAAGTGGAAGGGAATTAATATTGATAGCCCAGTTATCAATAAGCCAAGGACTGATTGGCAAACTCCAGAAATAACAATTCGTCATTACTGGAAGGAAGATGATTCCGCAAATACAGATGGGTTTAAAGTCAAAAGTAAACTTGTAGACAGGTTCACTTGCCACAAAGATAATTTGCTTGCGATTAACGATTGTCCTTCAAATCATGGCTTGGCATTAAAAGCTAGGACTTTATTTAAAGAAAATTCTGATGCAAACAATGTATATATGATTTGGTTCAGAGATTCAGCTTGGAAGAAAAAGTTTTATGATGAGCATGAGTTTAATAAGGTTGACGATAATCGTATAAATTATTTCTCAAAGGTGGATAAGTCTAAAAGTGGATATGTTTCCGCTGGTGGAGCATCTAAACTTGGCGCAGGTTCTCGTCAGCACGTTAAAATGTTTCAACTCAAGGATGATGGTGAAAGTAGAACAGACCAAAATAATTGGGATGACCTTGACAAAGATGACGTTCCAACTGAAGGCATTTATGTTCCTATCTTACGTTATGGCATTGTGGATGCAACAGATAAGAAGGTTATGGATACAATGGATATTGTTAATTTCCTAAAATCATCCGTAGTCAAGGATAAGTTGCAAATAAAAGTTTATGGAGTTAGGCGCAAGGACGTTGAAAAGCTAGACGATTCTAAATGGACACATTTTAAAGTTTGGTTGAAGCAAAATCTTGATAAGGTTATTACGCCCGAACTCTGGCAGAGATACGCCAACGAAAGGTCTATGTCTGCAATCGCTAATTTAAATTACATTAATTGCGAGAAGTTTATAGAGCAATGCAAGAAGCACTTGGATGATTCCCATATTCTAATGAGGGCTATTAAATACTTGCCTCCCATGCAGAATGGAAATTATGTCCACGCTACCTTAAATAAGGTTCAGTATTTGCTTACTTATCTTCTTGGGATTGATAGGGATGCTTATAGCCATGAGTGGTCGAAGAAACAGCAGGAACCCTACAAGCCAGAACTCACCAAGGAGATGATTGAAAAGAATATTGATTCAAATTATCCCATGATGGAAATGATTGAATTTTACGGCTGGAGATTTTCCTCTGACAATGCAGAGAAGGTAGTCAATTACATCAAACAAACTGATGAATTAAACTCAACAAAAGTGTAATTATTATCGGAAAGTTCTTGACAGATCGACAAACATTTAGTAGAATATTATCATACAAAATCAGAAAAGGAAAAAACATTATGCAAAAAGTAGCTTACAATCTCGGAGAGAACGCAATCACATTGTTTTTTGATGGACAGGTTCATACTGTTCGCAATGACAATATTAACTTTCATCAAGTGCGTCAAGCCCTATTGGATGGAGAATATGATAAAGTTGTAAAGTTGGTGGATACCAAAAGTGCAGTTGAGGATTATGCTCACGGCAATGTCGAAATCAAGGATGGAGATGTTTATTACAATCATTCTTCTGGTGAGCAAGAAAAGCTCGCAGGAGTTGTTATTGACAAGCTGTTGTCTCTTATGAGGATGGGCATTAAAGACCCTTCTCCGATTTTCAATTTCATTGAAAGGTTGCTGGACAATCCTTCACATCATTCGGTGGAGCAGTTGTATAACTTTCTTAATTACAAGGAACTCCCTGTTGACCCTGACGGCTATGTTATTGGCTATAAAGGCGTAGCAAATGATTATAAAGATAATTATTCTGGCAAGTTCGATAATAGTGTTGGTCAGGTTCTTGAAATGAAGCGCAGGAGTGTAGATGATGACCCTAATCGGGGTTGTTCCTATGGATTTCACGTTGGTTCGTTCGACTATGCAGATAGTTGGGCTGGAGCAGAAGGCAAACTAATGGTCGTTCGTTTTGACCCCAAGGACGCTGTAAGTGTTCCTAATGATTCTCAATATCAAAAGTTGCGAGTATGCAAGTATGAGGTTATTAACGAGATTACTGAAGGTCGTAAGGAATGGGCAAAGCCTGTCTATGTTGATGAAGATTGTGATTATGATTCCGATTGGGATGAAGAATATGAGGATGAAGGTGAAGATTCATGGGATGATGATTTGTCTGCAAATGAATTAGCGATTCGTAACTATATTGAAAATCGTCATGCAGAAGGAATTAATCCTACGATAAAACAAGTGCAGTCTCGCATGAAGGGCGTGTCGGTTTCAACTAAAGAAATTATTGAAATTGCCGAGAACTTGGACTACTATGTAGAGGAAATTGATGGGGCGAAAACAAGTCGTTCCGAAATCTCTGGATAAAAGTTTTGTTGGGATTCAGACTCTCGTCTCATTAAATTGGGATTCAAATGATTACCCCAAGGAACTGAATAAATACGGCATAAATTAAAATCTTAAAAATGGGAGCGAGAAAATCTCGCCCCATTTTATTCTTTAATCTAAATTAATAAATATATAATGACACTCGCAACAGTAGAAACTCAAGCACCAGCAACAACGCTAGTCAATTCAATCAACAAAGCAAATGAAGCGCAAGTGGATGCTTCTTGGGCGATTCTTAAATACAAAGAAATTGGCATTTACCGAAAGGTCGCTTGCCTCTCACAACTTCTTGATGTTGATTTTAATGTTGTACTGGATGAGCTTCCGCAAGATGAAGATGGCAGGATTTTGGATTACAAGACAAGGCATATCATACATGATGCTCTTATCGAAGTCTCATAATTAAATATAAATTAAATAAAGAGCTTACAATCTATTCTTCCATCAGCATATAATGGAAAATAAAAAAATCCCCATTCGTTATTTGGTTTACAATAGCAAAGGAGCATGGCAAGCATCCTATTCAACACAACTTGGAGCCAAGACAGCTTACAGATATGCAAAGATGTGTGTGATGCAAATGGGCGGTGAAATATTCGCAACCTTTCCCCATGATCCGCATACAGAAATCAGTATCTTCAAACACAAGAATAAAAAGCCTTTGAAGAAATAAATCCTTGACTTTGATAATTATTTACCATATACTTGATAGATAATAAAGGAACAAGCAAAAAGCAACTGACTTGCGTAACTTATATAATAAAGGAAAAAACACTAACAAATTGCAGAGAAATAGAATATCGCAAAATACTTTAGGGTAGTGCGAAATCTCTAATTATCGCAAATAACTATATAATTAATATTATGAAATTGCAAATTGATAACTATCGTATTAGTAAATTGGATGATTTAAATGTTGTTATTGAACAGTATATTAAACTTAATCCTCGTAATCCTTTTGGCAGACATGGCAGTAAAGGAAAAGCGAAACCAACTACAAATAAATTTAAATGGGTTAGGCTTGGTTACTATGCAACATTGGCAGAAGCACTAAATAAATTAGTAAATCATAAACTCCTGTCTGTTGATGGCGAGCAAACTGCACAAGATTTGTTGTCAAGTTTGGCGCAACTCAAAGAAGAAATATTGGAAAAAGTTAGTGAAAAAAGTGGCTGGTAGACCGCCGAAACTTTATCGAATTTTTCATTAAATTAGCCCCATTTTAAACAATTTAGGCGAAATAACAATATAAAATGAGTATTTTGAAGAAATTTGGATTTGCCATTATTTGGTGTATATTTGGTTGCGGATGCGTTTTTAACCGCCCTCAACAAATAGATTTAAATAATAAGCCTCAATATTATGCCAGCTTACATTACGAAGCGCAAATAAATAAAATTTACCAAGAGAAAAATGGTAATTGGAGAGTCGCAAAACAAACTAATATAAATGCAAATAAATATTGGAAAGCCTATCTTGATGCTCGTCATAATAGTGAGCGCACTCACCTCTTGCACAACAACAAATAACAGGCAGGGAAATCACAGAGGCGGTCAAGTCACCCACTTTTCGCAGAAGTCCGAAATAACTAATACAAGAGAACTAGAAATAAGAAAACCAACTTTACAAAAACTAAAAGTGATACAGCCGAAAATAGTTAAAGCGAAAACTACAAATAAAGAAGAAGCAAATACTTCTGAAGTAAAGCGAAATAAAGATAACTTAAACAAAGTCGCCGAATTAATTGAAGAAGAAAAACCATATGATAGGATGAACATGATTATGTTTTGGTTAGCCCTATTAAGCTCCAGCGTTTTGATCTGGTGTTCCGTATGGTTCGTTGGGCGCAGTCTCCTTAAATGAAATGGTCACCAGAACACGATAGATACGTAGTAAAGAAAAATAAGAGCATGAACGACCAGAGAAACCTCTTACAAAAAGAAGATAGACTTTTACTCTGGATAACAATAGCAATGAGTATATTTTATGTTGGACTTGGACTGGTTTATTGGCTATGGTCGAAATAATACATAGTTATAAAATAAATAACTTCCATCGCTCTGGCATACAAATAAAAGAAACAACAAATAATACAATAAGCCTCACCTTAATTTCAAGCAATAAACTTGGAAATAAACTTCAATCAATCAGCTTCACACCAAGCGAGTTGAAAGAAATAAATTGTGCAATAACAAAAATGCAAAAAGCTCTTGACTCACAAGATAGTTCTGGTAACATTGAAGAATGAAAAATAAGAAAAGCAATATTCTCACCTACTTAATTGTATTATTTTTTTTGGTAGGTTGTGCCGACGATAAACTAGAGAAGACCAACGCCAAGTTAGCGGAGGATCTTGAGAACAAGGATAGGGAGCTACAACAGAAAGAGCTTCAGCTTCAAGCGCAGACTACCGAAATACATCGACTAAACGTCCCTCCGCCCGATCTTCTACGCAAGATGGGAGGGCTTCCAGAAGCCTCCAATGCCAAATATGAAATAAGGATAAAGAATGATGCACAAGATGAGCGTCTTGCTGTTACATCTGATCTGGAGTGGGCAAAGAAATATGTCGAACGCTACATGGAATATCATGGCGACCTTGTAGTATATGAATTAAAGTCAGGAAAAGCTTTATACTATTGGAACAAAACAAATAAAAGCGAAATAACTCTTGACAAACAATAAAATTTATAGTATAATATACTTATAATAATTGAGAAAGGTTAATTAGCTGGAGTTCAACATCCCAATCCTTTAAGTAGGATTTCAGATTGCTAGTCCAGTAAATAACCGAAGTTCTTTTGACAGATTTTTAATTTTCACTTTTGCTTGGCGGCGGCCGAGTAAAAAAAGAGGGTGACAGAATAACGGTTTGATACTCGTCGTAATGTGCGCTACCTATCCCCCAGAGGGCAATCGCTTGAGGGATAAGTGTTAGGGGCGGCTCGAAGTAGGTAACTAGACATTAGTTTATCCCGAAAAGTTGGAGGTAATAATGAAGACCTTCCCCTCGCCAATTTTCTTAACCGCTTCAGCAATCGCTGGGGCGGTTTTATAATTTATAACAATGAATGAAGTAATAATATATGTAGTGTTGGTTTGCCTGTATGCTTATTATCTTACGACTAAATAAGATGCTAGGTTGAAATAATCTATGCCAAATAATAGTATATAGAGTGAAAAAATGGAAAGCTACCTTATGGGAAACCCCTCGTTCTTGCGGGTCTCCCATACCCAAGGGAATCAAGGGTCTCAATCAGTTTCCAGTTGATACAGTCTTATTGACTAAAAAATGTTATTCAACTGCGGAAGATATTTTCTTCACGGAACGACATTGGGGAACAAGAGAGAGGGAGCATCTTCATATTGAGATAGAGGAATTGCCTCGTATTGTTGAAACTGGGGCTTGACATTCTCCACAGACCTGTCATAATGATAGGTATGAAATTGATTACGGCTCAAAGATTATGCGTTCGCCTGATGGAGAAATTTGATATTCTCGGACAAGGCGAGGAAAAATGGAAATGGGGCGGCTTTAACAATAAGCGAGCAAATTGCGGTGAATGTTATACTGCCCTAGGTCATCGTAAGATTATGCTTTCCAAGCATTACGTTGTGGCAAATCCCGAAAAAAACGTAAGGAATACAATCCTACATGAGATTGCTCACGCACTAGATACCGAAGAACGAGGCGACTCATGGCACGATGCAAATTGGCGTAAATGGTGCAGGTTCGTTGGTTGTCGTGAAGATCGAATCAATGATGAAGCTATCGTCAAATATAAGTACAACGATGCGTGTTGTGGTTCAGAGTTTGGGCGGCATCGCATAAGTAGCAACCATGCTTACAGTTGCAGTAGTTGTGGCAGATCATTGTTTGTTAAGCGTGTAAAGAAGAACACCGCACACAAATATAAGCTCAAGCTAGAAGATTTAATATCAGTAAGATGAGAACCCCAGACAATATTCACTTACGATCCTGCAAAGAGCAAATCCAAAAAGAAATACAAGAACTTTCAGCATTAAAGCTTGCACCATCAATAATTAAAGACCTTTGTCAAATAGTAGAAAATAACTTCAAGGACTTGGAATGAAAAATCAAATCAAATATAGTGAAATAAGAGATTGGGTAGTTAATTATCTTGAACATTGTAGCAAAGAAGATATTGTTAGATTATATGCGCAGGTGGAGTTAGGGAAGCGGTGGCGCTCCGAGCTGACTTATCTTGATATAGAATGGGATGAATAATATGAGAAAACAAATCAAATATAGTCAAATATATGCTGATGTACTAGAAACCCTTGGAGGCGACCTTGCTTCTAGTTTTTTCTATGTTCCCAAAAAAGTTGTTGTGAGGATGTGGGTAAAATTGCCTAACCCCATGTGGGTAGGGAGGACGGACGATCTGGAAATTATCTATGATATGTGAAAAGTTAATCGCATAGAAAATTTTGCCCCCCCGCCCGCCGCCAGCCCGCTTATAGAGCCAAATGGGGAGATAACTTTATTCATTTTTGGACTTGACTTAATCAAAAAAAATGTCATAATTAAAGGCATGAAAGATAGGGAAATAGATTGGGATCGCAGAGTATACGTTTATCGCAACCTGCATAAAAACTGCTGGTCTGTGCGACAGAACGGCCTGATTGTTCAACATACTAAAGAAGTTTCGTTGAAAGACGTTCGTTTCTTAGTGGGTCAAACTGGACGCAAGAAAGTTTTAAAAGAAAAGCGTAAGAATGTTCATGCTGGCATTTCAGGTTACCTTATGGGGTTTCGTGAGTCACACAAAGATATTAATGTTCCGAGATCACCAGCGGCAGCATTTTTCCCTAACTCGGCACAGGTTGTTTACAATCCCTACAAGTACAAGACTTTTGTACGCATCCCAGAATACTCGTGGTCGCTCGTAAAAACGCAAGATCTAACGCCTGTAAAAAAGGCATCTTTCGCCTCTTTAAGCATTGACAATGGCGTGTTTGCCTATATGATAGAAGAATGAAAATGTTAAAAGATTATACCGTTGTAAATGATGCGTCCCTGATCACGGACACCTTCTTGCAGGGTTACGTTATCAGCAGTTACCAGAACTTGGTAGACCTCTTTGGCGAACCCACCGTACAGTTCGATCCTTATAAAACCAGAGCCAACTGGGTGGTGCAGTTTGAAGATGGCGTGGTGGCAACCGTTTATGATTACAAGGTACACGGCAAGCCTATTGAGGAGGTTACCGAATGGAACGTGGGAGGAAAGTCCCATGTCGGTCACGATAGAATGATGGAACTCGTATATGGAGAAGTTTTCGATGACTCTGGTTTGTAATCCCCAGCTACAAGAACACCTCGACCATGAGTTTGGGGCGCAGTACGATGATGTGCGTGAACGCTACGCAAACGAGATTCAAGACATGAGAGATTACGAAGAATCCGAGCGAGAGTATTACGAGTATATGCAAAAAGTATATGAGGCAGGTTTCGGTGATGACGACCAAGCATACGAAAATTCATGGAAAAGAACTGAAGCATACTTTAACGAACGTAACCTTAACTAACCAAAAAATGGACTACGATTACCTACAACTGCACCAAGACGACTACGGCTTCAACGTCAAGGCTTACAAAGCCGATGGTTATCCTTCATATTCCGTATGCGCTGGGATGACAAAGATTTCCTTTTTGGATTCTTTCAATTCCGAAGCCGAAGCGATTGAAGCGTACCCTGACCTCGTTGGTAGTGATGGCGAAGTAAGTTATGGTTCTGCTTTCCTAGATGCCGACCTCAAGGACGTTTCCCACATTCCAGACACACCTGACCTATATATATAATGAAATTAGAAAAAACACACATGAAAACCTTGGCAGACTTGCGAGAGCAAATCCAAGAGGACATACTAACCTATATTGAATCAATACGAGTTACACAGTCGTGGAAAACTATGGGCTTTCGGTACAAATCAGAGCTTTGTCAACTCGTAGGAGAAAGATTCAACCAATACACTAATGAATTACGATAGTTGCGAACATGAATACATGGAACTGAAGTCTCAATTCCATCAAGAAAGAATGCTTGAGCCGACAGAACCTCACGACAAAGGTTATCTTTTAGTAGACGACAATCAAGTGCAAGAGGCTATTGGTTTTCGTTCTATTGATGGGGCAGTCGAATACGCCTCGTCCCTTGAACATGACCACTATACAATCTATCAACTCAAAAAAGTATTATGATGACATCTCAATCAACTTTGGCCGTAAAGGGTTATATTATCGAGGAGGGCTTCCATCGTGAAAAGTGGCACCCTAAACAGCAGGCTTGCTGTGGCAACGGCAGGGCAACCCATTATTATGACATTACCTACAAGGTGGATTATCGCATAACAAAATTCATCCGATTCGATAGGCTAGAACATAGGGAACAGTTTATTGAGTTACTGCACGAAGCAGGTTACAGATACGATGAGCTGTATGACAATCAACCCATCCCACCTCCACCAGGAGGAACAGTACGACCATGAAATACAGTGAACTATACTTTGAGAAACACAATGACGATGAGATGAGTGCTTTTGCCCAACTCCTAGCTTACTTTCAGGCTTACTCAGTGAAGTTTGTCGTTGAGGATAGCCATACTTGTATTAAGCTCATGGTTCAGTGCACTGGGTGAAGTGAGTGATAGAGCGGGCTGGCGGCTGGCCGCCCCGCCCGCGCCGTGCCAATCCGCATGGATAGTGACTTTATTAGACCGCCTTATTGAACCCATAGCTGAAAAAGTTTTTTTGTTTTTTGTGCGATTGCCCTTGACTTAATCGTAAAAGATGTCATACTTAAAGGTATGATAATTAAGGTAAGAAAGACAGGAATCTTTAGTAAAGCTCGCCCCTTCAAGCGTGTGAACAAAGTTCTCCCTCGCAAGCAAAAGCACAAGAAAAGGGTTGACATTTCCTAAAAAATCTATTTAATTAAAGGTAACAATTAAGCTAAAAAAACTATGAAACAACTCAACCTATCAATCTGCGGTTCAGACCGCACCAAAGCAACCATTGAAGATGTCCTCGCAGTCGAGACTCCTCAAAAGACCGACACGTGGACTCCTATCGGTCATGGTTTCCTCATCGACCAGACTCGCAAGCATCTTGACGAGAATGGTTTCGATGTTGTGGACGAAAATCACAACCTCGCTCGTTTTGGGCAACGCTATTTTGGTCTTATGCAAGTCCAAGATCGCAACGCTCCCGAAAATGCAGACAGGGCAACTGTCGTTGGTCTGCGGAATGGTCACGATAAGTGCTTTCCTGCTGGCATTATGGCTGGCGATGCTCCTTTCGTTTGCTCCAATCTCATTTTCAGCAATGAGATCGTTATTGCTCGGAGGCATACCAAGAACATCGACAACATCAATGTAGCTGGCAACATCTTTATGAAGATTGCTAATGCCATTGGCAGGTTGCGTGAATCTTGGGTTGGTCAGGAAAAGCGTATTGACTCCTACAAGGAGTACGATCTTGGTTCCAACAAGGAGGCTAATGACCTCATCATCCGTGCGTATCAATCTGGTGCTTGCTCCAAGACCCAAATTGCTGACATTGTTGAGCAATGGAACAAACCCAACCACAACGAGTTTGCTGACCGCAACTTGTACTCTCTGTACAATTCGTTCAGCGAGGTCTGGAAGGGTAACTTGGGATTGCTTCCTGCTCGCTCGACTTCGCTCCACTCATTATTCGATGCAACTGCGGAGGCTTAATCCTCCCAGTTGCCCATCCTTCAAGATTAACCTACTATATTAAAAGATATGAAAAACACTGCTCGTACTATTGACCAAGTTGTCAAGTCCTCACAAGGACGTTTCGTTTCGGTTCTCGTTTCACGTGGACTAAATCGCATCGCTCATTCGGCAAAGGTGAGTAGCGTAACTTCTGGTTACGTTTACTTTACCGATACGAATAACGGTCGCCCCAACAGGCGTGTCGTTCGTGACCGTGTTCTGCGTGTCGCTTGTGGCAATGCGGTTTTCGCTCGTTCTTCGCTTTAATTAGCGGAGAATGCCCTCGGCTCCCAGCCCGCTCTATGAGCGGCCTGGCGGGCCGCGGCCCCGCCCGCCCAGCGGCAGACCGCATAAACACTGGGCTCAGGGCGAAAGTTTAGGGTTGACTTAAACGCAAAAACCTGCATAATTAAGGTATGAAAATTAATCCTCAAGAAATCACCGATTACAAACGCACGACTGACGAACTGGAATTTTTCCTATTGTTCTGCGTGGTCGTTGCAGGTAAGACCTCCGACATTCAAGCTCGCAAGCTGGAGCAATGGTATGATGCTCGTTTTTATCAATGGCATTCTCCGTTCGATTATATCTCTAGTCTATTGAGTTCGGGTTTGCGTGGGTCTCTCGAAAACGTCAAGATGGGGCAGTATGGTCGTCTTGTTAACTCTTTTCGGGATATAGTCTATCTTGGGCTTGACCTCAAGAAATGCTCGTTGCATGACCTATGCAAGATTCGTGGCATAAAGTTTAAGACGGCAAACTTTTTCCTGACTCACTCAAGAAAGGATTACAATGTCCCTGTGTTGGACACTCATGTTCTTAAATTCTTGAAAGCTCAAGGAGTTAAAGATGTTCCCAAGGCTACGCCACAAGACGAAACGGATTACAATTTCTTTGCAGACCAGTTTGCCGAGATTGCCAAGGCGATGAAGATGTCCGTGGCAGACCTTGACCTTCAGGTTTGGAAACAATACTCAAAATCAACCATAAAGGCATAACATGATTGCAGAACCAGTAATGGAACCTTCCCTCTACGAACTCAAGTTGGCGTCCAAGACCTATGACCCAACCTATGATGTGGAGTGGAACGAAGATGTGGACGCATGGACAACTCGTTTCGTTGACCACTACAACAAGGATGACACCATCGACTATATGTTTAATTCTAAAGAAAAAGCCGAGGAATTGCTTCTTCAGTTAATTTCATAAAAAACAAAAAAAGGCTTGACTTTAAGTCCAGACCTGTCATACTTTATATATGATAAAACTTGAAACACTATACAAGGTAGATTCCGTGGGGAAGCTACGAGAATGGACAATGGTAATTGACAGCAATTCTTACCATGCCGTAAAAGGACTTGTGGACGGCAAGAAAACCACAGACAAACCAAGAGTTGCCATTGGCAAAAACATTGGTCGCACAAATGCAACAACCAATGAAGAACAAGCGGGACTTGAGGCACAATCTCGTTGGGAAAAGAAATTGAAAGCAGGTTACGCCCAGACTCTCAAAGGAGCAGAGTCGAAAAAATTCTACGAACCGATGCTCGCCCAAAAGTTTGAGGACAGAGAAGCAACATTGGAATATCCAGTTTATTCGCAACCAAAACTTGATGGGATTAGGTGCATCGTTCAGAAGAAGAATGGTAAGATTGTCTCACACACAAGAACTGGTCGCGAGATTGAAACAATTCCCCATATCCTTGAGGAACTGAAGTTTTTCTTTGACCTGTATCCAAACGCTGTTCTTGATGGCGAACTATACAATCACGCCCTAAAGAGCGATTTCAACAAGATTGTTTCCCTTGTGAGAAAGCAAGTGCCTGTTCGTTCTGAAAAGCAAACAGATAAGGCTTTTGCCAAAAAGGTGCAAGCCTTTAAGGAACGCATGGTAGAAGCAAAGGCAATGATTCAGTACTGGGTTTATGATTGTCCACGCATAGGGGAACTAGATGAATCAAACACATTTGCCGAAAGGTTTGAAAAGGTGTCGAACCAATTTGAATTGGGCAATCCTTTTCCAGACGGAATTGTGCTTGTGCCTACCGAAAACATTTCGGACAAGGAAACTCTTGACGAATTTTATGCAGAGTGGCTCAAGAAAGGGTTTGAAGGTCAGATGGTTCGCAAGGATGCCTCATATGAAAACAAGCGGAGTGCTACCCTTTTGAAGCGTAAAGAGTTTACGGATGCGGAGTATAAGGTGCTTGATATTGAAGAAGGCGATGGCAATCGTACTGGAACTGTAAAGCATTTGGTATGCTATTGCCCCACAACGGACAGAACCTTCAATTCCAACGTCAAGGGCAACTTTGAATATCTCAAGGAGATTCTGGACAATCGAGAATATTATATCGGTCAACTCGCAACCATAAAGTTTTTTGAGTTGACTCCTGATGGGATTCCTCGCTTTCCGTTTGCCATAGCATTTAGGGATTATGAATAAAACGAAGGACGAACTAACGCCAGAAGATCTTAAGGTCATACTTGATGTGCTTAACGTCTATGACCCTAATGATATCAAACACGTTTATTCGGCTATGGGTTCCCAGGAGTTTATAGCTGAAGTTAACGACACGTTTCAGAAAGTGTTATCCTTTGTAAAAAAAGGATTGACTCTTCGATCAAATCTGTCAAACTCAATACATGGAAATTCAACAACAGATTGCGATTGGCTCAAATGAAGTTGCCAACCTTATTGAACTGCACCAAGACCTATTAGAAGATAACGATAAGATTTGCCAAATCGTCCACATAGGTCGTTGCAGTCTAGAGTTTTTTATGGCATCTGGTAATGACACAAGAGCATTGTATGAGGTGCTTAATACCAGAATAAAACTTATGGAGTTTCTGGGCTTAATGTAATTTATTTGCCCGAGTGGTGGAATGGTAGACACTACGGACTTAAAATCCGTTGCCCCAACAAGGCGTGAGGGTTCGACTCCCTCCTTGGGCACCAAGCAATTGACTCTATAAGCGGTCTGGCGGCTGGGCGCCCCGCCCCCGAAAAAAGTCAAGCGCAAAAAAGATTATTTTTTCCGTTGACATTGCCCCTAATTCTGTCATTATTGTAAGCATGAACCTATTATCGACACCAAGTAAGATGCCGTCCTATTCCTTTAACATTCCAGCGTTAAAGTATTGCCCTGCCGCCAAAATCATCCTGAACCTTGCCAAGAAAGCAAAGGAAGCAATGGACAAGATCATTTGCTCAAGTTGTTATGCCTGTAAAGGCTTTTACATGATGCCCAATGTTGCCCAAGCTCTCCAGAACAAGGCTGATTTCATCACGAAGTCCATCCGTGAAGATGGCGGTGATTCTTTTGTGGCGGAGATGGTGAAGCAGATCCGAGCAAAGTATTACAAACCAAACGGAGAAAAGAAAAAGCTCAAGAATTGCGACACCGACCTTTTTCGTGTCCATGACGCTGGCGACCTATTTTCTGGTGCGTATATAAATTGTTGGATAAGAATCTGCGATGCGTTGCCCGATATTCGTTTTTGGTTTCCGACACGTGAGCATGTCCGCGTAGACCAAATGCCTCATTTGCATCAATTAGCTTTATTGCCAAATGTTTGTCTTAAACCTTCCGCTTTACGCTTGGACGAACCCGCTCCGAAGATTAAAGGATTAGATGCTGGCACTGCCGTTTATACATCCGAGGAAAAAGCGGTTGCCGATGGTCATTACATTTGCCCTGCCACAATCCACGCCTATCGTCTTGGCAAAAAAGCATGGCGGAAAGTTGAGAAAAAAGAGAGGGCTAAACTTTCGTCTTGCAAAGGCAATGGATGTAAGCTATGCTTTATTAAAGGTTGCAATAAGGGTATTGCATACATGGCACACTAAACAAAAGGAAAAAATGATAGAAGTGACGGGGTTTTTAGTTATTATTTTAATGTATTACGTTTTTCTTTCAGGACAATAAAATGACTATATTAGACACACCAGAAGCAATTGATGGTTTTCGTGTTCGGGTTTTGCTCCGTGCGCTCAAGTTAGAGTGTCTTGGAATGAAAAGGGGAGGACAGTCCGTCTATAGCATCGTCAAGAATGAGTTTGGGTTCAAGGGCAATAAGCAAAAGGTCTACGCCCAACTGGAGGAATGGATCAACGACAATCCGTGAGGAGCTTAATAACATTACTTTTTTTGAGCGTCTCACTTTTTGGGGAGTTAAGAAATAGGCACGTTGCCGAGGAATGGAACAGTCGCGCAATAAATATTGAGCGGAGCGTATTTTCCCAACAAAATGCGTGGCACTACTTAAGTTGGTTTGGGGTGTATTATCAAACCGAGGAGTGGTGGATTTATCATTGCGAAAAGGGTTGGCTTTATCCTGAAGGCGATAATAATCTGGGGGCTTGGTTTTACTGGGAAAAGACAAATACTTGGATTTGGATGCGTGCTGATGTATATCCTCTGGCCTGGAATAGTGGCACACAGGCATGGTTTAATTTTTGTGGTGACCCGCTAGCCCAGTCATAGAGCGGGCTGGCGGCTAGGCGCCCAGGCCGCCCCGCGGCAGGCCGCATAAACACTGGGCTCACGGGCGACACTTAAAAAAACTTTATTTTTTATGATTTAAGGGTTGACTTTACCTGTATACCTGTCATACTTAAAGGCATGAATAGTAAAGAAAGAATGAATGAATGGAAAAAGCTTCCTGCGAATACTATTGCGTGGGAAACTTTTAAACGTCTTGTCGGTCAATTCGGCAGGGACGAAGGGATCAAGAAAGCGCAAAAGATTATTGCAAAAAAGTCTTGACAAAAACCACTAATCTGTCAAACTAGACCCATGAGTAAAAGATATATAGAACAGAACAAAACCTCCAAGTATGCCACAAAGTATTCTCACACAGGCAAACTGCCGTTGGTTCAATCATTAACCGATCCAAATGTCATGGTGCGTCCGAAGGTTCGCACCGCCCAAGAAAAGAACAAGAAATGAAAGACAACGACATAGTAGTTTATAAACTCCTCGATGAGTTTAATCGCTCAAGGGAAGCAATCGTTCAATTTTTGCGTAACAAAGGATTCTCCTGCGAGCAAGCCCACGCAAAGATCATGCGCTATCAAAGCGAAACCCAGATTGCCTATCGTGAATTTAAGAACACAGGCTTTACCGATGGCGGTGTCCAGTTTACGATGGAAGACGACCAAAAGGATTTTGGGAAAGATTATTTTAAACCCGAAGAAAAGATAAAAATTAACTTGGATGATATTGGGGAATTCCCACAATTGTAAGCATGAATAAACTAGAAAACGCTCTCGCTTGTCTCGGCATTGATCCCAGCACTTTTGAAGAATGGAAAGCTGATGTCGGGACTGACAAACTTGTTGCGGAAAATGGATTGCTCAAGACTACGGACGAAGATGTGCGTGATGAACTTGGGCAACTCGATACATCAGTCGAGGATGATCCGATAGACGAAGATGACGAAAACCAAGTAGACATGGATGTGCTGTCTCCACACATGAGAGAGGTATACCAGTAATGTGGGCGTTACCCTTAATCTGTGTAGTTATCTATGCTTACTTAATAGTATTGGTTATTGGATCAAATGCAAACGATTGACACTGTAGAAACTAATCCCGAAATACGAGAGATGAATCTGACTTATAGGCAACTTGTTGATCATCTTCTCGACTTGCTCAATCACGGCACGAAGGACGAAAAGAATGAGGCTTACGAAAAGCTGATGGCGATTTGTCCCAAGCGGGTTTAAATATCAAATAAGGCTTTTGTCGTGGTTTGCGCCTCGTCGGGGTTGGTGGTTCTCCTCGGCGAGGCCCTTACCCCGCATGAACACTGGGCTGGAGAGGGGCGGCCTCCCCCGCCCGCCGCCAGCCCGCATGGATACTGGGCTGGTGGGTGATGCGCGCCCTTATGTATAGAGCCTTATTAACATCTTATGTATAGTGTGCCCAGCACCTGGGCTTTTCCCCCGAAAAAAAGTTAAAAAAACTCTTGACTTCACAAAAATTTCTGTCATACTATAACTATAATTAAGATTAACCATCAGCCCAAAAAAACATGACCATCGCCCAACTCGCCCACCAAGATTCCACCGAACTCACCGTTGCCCTTTTGGGGTTTGACGCTTGGCTCGCCGACACCGCACCCACTTCCGAGGAGTGGGACAAAATCCTTCACGACATGCAGGCCGAGGATGACGCCCACCGTGAAAATGTCTTGCTCAAAGACAATACCGAATTTTCGATGCCTACTGCCAAGGAACTTCGCAGCTGGTAAAACCTCAACCCAAGAAAAATCATGCTCGACTTGAGTAACGTAGAAAAAATCACCGACCCAGAGGTCATCGCGCAGGACGCGTTCGACGCGGGTTGGGAGGGACGTCTCTCCTGTAACATGCCCGCGCAGTATGCGGACGTGGGCAACAACTGGCGCATCTGGGCAGACGAATGGCAGTCTGGTCATCGTGACGCGCAGGACGATGTCGCCTACTATCGGGCGGACGCGCAGGGGCCAGACGCGACTGGCCAGAGTGACTGGGCGATGGATCAGTTCGTGGACGAGTCGCTTTAGTTGGCTCTATTACTGGGCTGGCGGGCGGCGGGCCCTCCCGCCCCGCTCCAGGCCGCTCTATGACTGGGCTGGCGGGCGAAAGTTTTTTAAAAAAACGCTTGACATCCTACCCCTATAGTATATTATTGAAGGTAGTTAATTGAAAGACTTTTATTGTGGGGTCGTAGCTCAGATAGGTGAGAGCACCAGTCTACGCCAAGGGGGTTGATCTCCCCGAAACTCGCCAAGCATGAGGTACCGCTTGCAAGGTTGGGGGAAGCGATAATAGACTGGAGGTCGAGGGTTCGAGTCCCTCCGATCCCTGCTTTTTCTGTAGATCGAAAGATTGAACAACGAGGCGTCAGCACACGCCTACAACCCTTCGGGGAGAGAGAAAAAGGTTCACAATTTAGTTGACATCTCGCACTTTTTACTGTAAAATTATCTTAAATCAAAATTAAAACCATGGAATACCATAGCATTAAAGTTATCGACCGTTGGAATCAAGATGAAGACGGCAACCATCTGGAAGTAAGAGTGGGAATGTCTGCACCATCTGCGCAGGACGCAGTTGACTATATCGCAGACGCTTTCAATGTTCGCCCCGAAGACAAGCGTTACCTAGTTTTGTCCCAAGAGGATGAAAAGCGTATGTACGCTGAATTTAGCGACTCAATCGAAAGCGCAACCTTTGGAGGGTATGAGTTAGCTGATGGGTTGGCTTTTGCTTACGACATAGACGACTAATTGCTCTGATTGGCTCTATCATTGGGCTGGCGGGCGGCGCTCTCCTCCGCCCCGCTCCAGCCCGCTCTATGACTGGGCTGGAGGTCGATAAAAAACGAAAAAACTCTTGACTTTGTTTAATTTTCTGTCATACTTTATATAAAGATTAACATTATTAAGATAAAAAACCATGAGTAACCACGACCAAGCATACATTGAAAAGTTTCAATCCGAAGACACCACCTACAATGGGTGGAAGAATCATGCCACCTGGAATGTCGCCCTTTGGATTGGTAGCGACCAAGGGCTGTATGAATTTGCCAAGGAGTGTGGCGACTACGACACCTTCAAAGATTCTTTGCGTGATGTCGGCCAACTGGAAACGCCCGACCGAGTTGCCTATAACGATTCGGCTCTCGACCTCGAAAGCCTTAACGAATATATCAGCGAATTATAACTTGACAAAAACCTCAAATTAGTACATTATTGTTACCATGAAAACATTCGATGATTTAGCATTCGCAGTCCATCCCAACGTGGATGGTGGTTTAATGGCTCGCCTTGACCTTGGCGACTATCAAGTTTCCGTTGTGACCATGCGAGGCAAGAAGCCCCAGTATGGTGGACTCTATGGTTCCCAAGCCGAAGGCACTTATGAAGTTGCCGTTTTTGCCAACACCGAAGGTGTCGATGGTAAGGATATGGTTCACCTGTCGGAGTGGGATGACGTTCTCGGCTGGCAATCGCCCGAACAGATTACCGCCATCATGGCGAAAATCCAAGAGGGTAATGGTGCAAGCCTAAATCAACCCCAAGCTGTTTGGTAAAATGATTGCTTCCTCAATTGCTGTTTTGATTGTTTCGCTTGCTTATCTCGGCATTGGTTTAATAGGCACAGGCATCTCCATCTTAATGCGCAACAAATAAATTTTTGGTGACATGGTTAACCCGTCGAGGTTGGTGGTTCTCCTCGGCGGGTTTTTTGTTTTTGGGTCAAATATCGTATTGTTGGCCAAATATCGTATCGTTGGTCAAATATCGCGTTGGTGGTTCAACTGCATCGGCTCAAGCTAATGCTTATGCATAGTGATCTATGTATAGTCTATGCATAACGTTTTATGTATAGCGTTTTGAGTCATCGCCCGCTAGCCCAGTGATAGAGCGGGCTGCAGCGGGGCGGGGGGGCCCGCCGCCCGCCAGCCCAGTGTTCATGCGGGTTGCGGGGTGGTCATTAGAATTTCTCCGCCTCGTATTAGTTTTTCTCATACGTGCATAATCGCACAATTTTTCCCTTGCGGTTTTGGGAAATGTCTATATTCTTATAGGTATAGAATCAAACTAGAAAAGAAAATTATGACAAAAGAAACACTCGCCTTAATCATATCCGACAATTTTGAACAAGCAAAGCGTGGAGATGCCTTTGCGATTTCTGCCATTATCGGAGCGAATGATGAATTGGAGAAAATCAAGCAACTTGAAAAAGACATTGCTTTTGCCCAGATCGTGAAGGGTGAAATTGAGTGGGAAAAAAACCTAGAAAGTGCTTGACATTTTCGGCAATCTCATATAAAATTGTAGTATATTAAAATTAAGAACCACAAAAGAAAAAACCATGCACCACCTAAAAGTAGATATTGTCGATCCTGACACCAACACAATTCTCAAGTCCAACGTCAACATGACAACTGACGGCAAGCTCTCCGTTTGCGAGATGAATGACCTCCTCTTTGCCCAAGGTGGCAATGTTTTTCGGGTTGTCGAAGTTGTTGAACGAGATCCATTTCTCCCTTGGAAATTGTTTTAAGGGCTTGACAATTTAACCCTTTCCCCTCATACTAGAACCATGAAAAAACTCGAAGTTATAAAACCACTCCGCATGAACCAGTATCTTTTGAATGTGGGCGACCAATTTGAAGTTGCCAAGGTCATCGAAGATCCTCTCACTAAAGCAAAATTTTGGCGTCCTGCTAATGTCAAAGGCATGGAAGAAATGTATTGGCTTTTCTCCACAAAAATTTTCAAAGTTATAGAATAATGGTTATTGTAGAACAGCACCCAAACATCCAAAAATGGACAAATGTATTCCATGCAGGAAAATTAGTTTTCCAACTATCCTGCCGAGCTAAAGCCTTGCGTCTCGCCCAGCGTCTCGCCAAGGAAAAAAAGACCGCAGTTTTCGATGTCGATCAAAACGAAACAGTCAAATGATTATTTTCGGCCTATCAATTATCGCCCTTTTAGTTTTTGCATATCTAACCCGATAAAAAAATGATTGAAGTAATTTTGTTTGTTGGTCTTTCCCTTGCTTACGCTAACCTTACAACCTAAAAAACACATGAAGCACATTGCCGATTTATTTGCCAAACCGCTTTTGCTGTTGTCCCTGACTGCGTTCCTTTACGTCCTGCATATTGTAGTGATGGATTGGATTCGTCTCATCGGTTAAACAGTCGCCGCTATACATAAGCCGCTATACATAAGGCCTTATACATAAGGGCGGCGGGGGGCCGCGGCCCGCCAGCCCAGTGTTCATGCGGGTTGCGGGGCGGTCATTAGAATTTCTCTGCTCGGTATAAGTTTTGCTCATAAGATAAAAAAGTGAAAAAACTTTCACAAAAGGGTTGACTTTATCAAAAATTCTGTCATACTATTATTATATTAAGATTAAAAACCACAAAAAGAAAAACCACCATGATTAAAAAAAATGATATTGTTCGCTCTCCTCAAGGTCTCGTTGGCGTTGTCCTTGACCTAGTCAAAGACCCTGACGGCATCCAGTTTGCGATTTTCCGTTGCGTTGGTTCGCAACGAAAGGTTGCTTGCCCAGTTGCCAGCTTAAGCCCGCACAAGTGGCTCAATGTTGTCAGCATCCATCAGGACAACAAGAACCTTCTCGCCAAAAGTTAAGCCATGATTAAAACTAACGATAAAGTCCTCACTAAAAAAAATTCACTTTGCAAGGTGACTTCCATTCGTGGTCGCTTCGCATTGCTCAAGGGCATTGGCTCGGATCAGTCCCCGCCTGTACGAGTCCTTGCTTGCATCAGCGACCTGCGGACTCTTAAGGGTTTTCACGGCACTCATATTATTATCTAAACAAAAAAATCATGACACGTAAACACTTCGAGCTTATTGCTCAAACACTCAACAAGGCTCACAAGCACGACCACAACAAAAACGTGGTGCAAGGTATTGCCTTTGACCTATCAACCAAGTTTAAGGATATCAATCCCAACTTTTCACAAACCAAATTCATGCAGGCAGTCATGGCCGATTCAGGACTGTTCTTCACCAACGGAAAATGACTGATCTAAAACAATTACCTTATTGCCTAAACTTTCTCGCTAGGAACAGCGGGGACGTTTATTATCGAGCGAGTCACCAAAATTTTAAAACTATCGGTGACGCTTTGCGTTTTATCTGCGACTTGAAAAAGTCGGACAAGCAAACCCGTGACCGCTATCTTTACAAGCGTACAGGTCGCAGGGGATTTGACTTTATTAACCAATATTAAAAACTTTTGACAGCATGGCGTGCGGCGGGGTTGGTGGTTCTCCCCGTCGCACTTTTTCGTTATACATAAGCCACTATACATAAGGCCTTATACATAAGGGCGGCGGGGGGCCGCGGCCCGCCAGCCCAGTGTTTATGCGGGTTGCGGGGCGGTCGTTAGGTAAGTTGCAACTTACTAAAACGCATTGTTTGAATTAAATCCGAATTAAATCGGATTTAATTTTTTCCTCCGAATTTCCTGCAAAAAAAGGAGCTTTAACGGATTTTTTTTGCATTTATTTTCGTGTTTGGCTCTATTAGTGGCCTCGTGGCGTGTTTTTTTTATCGTATTTTCCCAAAATTAGTTTATAATGGTAACATACAAAATTGAGAAAGACCAAACTTTAAGCGTAACGGCAAAACCCTACCATCGGCCACTAATTAGAGAGTCGCCACAAAAGGGAAATTGAAAAAACAAAACTACGCTAACTTTAAAAAAACCACTAAATCCAAAAAAATCATGTTCAAAGCTACTCATTTAGTCCTCACTCCTCACGCAGGAAATTCCGCCTTTGGGGTGGGATTCTCCCCTTCTCCCAAGAAGGCAATCGCCTTGGCGAAAGTCAACGCCGACATCAACCTTGATAGGTTCGATGCCGAGCATGGCATTTGCTCCTCCATTGGCGGGGAAGTCACCAACCTTTTCAACGCCTCCAATGGTGTCCACATCCACCAAAACCTCGACCTTTAGTCCTATGACCAGAGAAGAAAACAAAACTTACCTGCAAACCAGAATTGCCAACCTGAAGGCTGAAGTCGCTGGGCTTGTTGCAAGAGACGCAAGAGACGGAGAGATCCGAGCTTGCAAGTCGGAGCTTGCCCGCCATGAACAGGCTCTTGTGTGGCTCCACAACAGGATTGCCACAAGCCTCTAATTTAACCACAAACAAAAACCACTACAATGCAATTCATTATAGCAACCACCAAGTCGGGCGTTTATCGCCTGCAAGTCTTCAATCGTGGGTTCCAGATTGGAACACACAACTCCGTCAGTCGGAAGTATGTTAAGCGTGTCATTCGCAAGTACACCGCTCGCATGGTGTCCTCATCCCATGCGGCACATGGCAAGCCTGTAAATGTCATTTGGGCATAGCCTTATGTATAACGCTTATGCATAGCTTATGCATAGCGTCTTATGTATAGCGTTTAAGCTCATCGGCCGCTAGCCCAGTCATAGAGCGGGCTGTAGCGTGGCGGCGGACGCCGCGGCCCGCCAGCCCAGTGTTTATGCGGGTTGCGGGGCGGTCGTTAGGTAAGTTGCAACTTACTAAAAACGCATTGCTCGAATTAAATCCGAATTAAATCCGATTTAATTTTTCCCCCCGAATTTTCCGCAATTTAAGGAGCTTTAAACGATTTTTTTTGCATTTATTTTCGCATTTGGCTCTATTAGTGGCCTCGTGGCCCGATTTTGTTCTCGTATTTTTCGAAAAATGGTTTATAATGGTAACATAGAAAATTAGAAAAGACCTCACCAAAAAGACTTTACGACACGCAACGGCAAAACCCTAAACTCGGCCACTAATTTGAGAGTCGCCACAAAAGGGACATTGAAAAAACAACACTGCGTTTCACTTTAAAAAATCCTGTAAATCAAAAAAAATGTTCATCCGAAATCCAAACGTCATTTAACGCCCTCCTGATGGTGAGATGGGCGCGCCAAGATTATGACAAAGAAAATTCCCATTTAACGCTCGTATGACGGGGAGATGAGCGCCCCAAGATAAAAAATTTAAAACCACAAAAACCCATGCAAACAATTTCTGATTTAAAAAACCTTATAAGCTCCGCCAAATGTGGAACCGACTTGACTATTGCCCGAACAATGGTTCAATGGTCGGACGTTCCGCCTCCCATTAAGGCGCTTTTATTCCAGCAGATTGTAGACAAAAGAAAAACCCTTTAAGACCATTATGACAAAAAACGAAAAAATCGCTCGCCTTGAAACTCACCTTGCTTGGTGGACTGCCAAGCTTAACCGCTCACGCAAGAACTCCTTGATTGCCATGCGTGCGTTGCATGTCAACGCAATCCGCAAGGAACTTGAAGCCCTCAAGTAGACTTTTATGTACGTCCTACAATCAACAACTAAAGCCAAAGATTGGCAAGCTGAAACCCTGCCGATGCCTTTGGCTGTCGCGGACAAACTGGTGCGCCAGCGTATCGCTCAGGCTTCAGGCTGTCGCCGTTATCGCCTTGTCAAGGTGCGCGTAGCGTAGCCTTATGTATAACGCTTATGCATAGCTTATGCATAGCGTCTTATGCATAGCGTTTAAGCTCATCGGCCGCTAGCCCAGTCATAGAGCGGGCTGCAGCGGGGCGCGGGAGCCCGCCGCCCGCCAGCCCAGTGTTCATGCGGGTTGCGGGGCGGTCGTTAGGTAAGTTGCAACTTACATGGGCGATTCATTTATTCCGAATTAAATCCGATTTAATTGCCTATTTAATTTTTCCCCCGAATTTTCCGCAATTTAGGGAGCTTTAAGCGATTTTTTTTACGATTATTTTCACGTTTGGCTCTATGACTGGGCTGGCGGGTGAAGATTGTTATTGTATTTTTCACAAATTCGTTTATAATGGTACCATACAAAATTAAGAAAGTTAACCACCAAAGATAAAAACCATGTTTAAAGTTATAGAAGTTCGTTTTGATATCCTAACAGGAAACGAGTCCGAGCATATCCTGCTCAAGACCAACCACAAGCTCCTAGCCGATGAGGCTTGCAAGGATGCAAATGCCTCATTTGAGGGTGACGTTCCTGGGTTCGAGTCTTTCGCTGTTGTCGTCAAAGTTTAAACACAAACAAAAAAGAAAAAACCACCATGAGCAAATCCATCTCACAACTCCCTCTCGCCCTTCAATCCCTCTTTGCCGAGCTACACGCCGAGCAAGCCGTCGAGCAAGTCTTGGATGCCGTAGACGGCACACAAACCAAAGCAACGTCCGAGGACATCATGGACGAATTTGTCCGCATCGAAACCGAAGTCGATGCCGATCCCATCGACGAAGACGACGAAGAACAGATCGACATGGACTGCGTGTCCGTCGAGATGCTGGAGATGTTCAGCTAAACTTTAACTATTATGTCAAAACAAAAAGAAATCGAAAAGCTCGAAAGAGATCTCGCTTGGTGGACTGCCAAGCTCAACAAGTCACGCAAGGAATCCTTGCGTTCCATCCGTGCGTTACACGCTAACGCTATCCGCAAGGAGCTTGAAGCTCTCAAGTAGCCTTATGTATAGCGTTATACATAGCTTATGTATAGTGTCTTATGTATAGCGTTCACAGCCATCGGCCGCTAGCCCAGTCGTAGAGCGGGCTAGAGCCTGACGGCGGGGCCCGCGGCCCGCCAGCCCAGTGTTTATGCGGGTTGCGGGGTGGTCATTAGAATCTCACTCGCTCGCATTAGTTTTGCTTATACGTATACAACTGCATGATATTTTTCTTGTGATTGCTGAAAATTCTGTCATACTATTATATAAAGATTAAGAAAATGGAAGAATCAAAAGCACAAAGAAAAGCCGCCCGAGACGCCCACATAAAAGCGCATCGTGCATGGCTGGCAAGCCCAGAAACCCACGCCGCTACAAGAAAAGCTCTGGAAGACAACGCCAAGTTGTGCATGGGAGAACCTTCGGGAGCGCAATTTCCACCTTCCCGTGAAACGCAGATATTGTTTGCCAAGCGATTCCGCAGGAACTTCTTCTCCGTGGTCGATGAATTCAACGCAGACCAAGCCGCGCTGGACGATGCCGAGCTGGAGAAGCTCGCGCAGGAAAAGGTTCGCATGCAAGGTTTGCAGCCAAAATTAAAGGCTTGACACTTTACAGAAAATCCTATAAAATTATATCATAGAAAAAATTAAGGAAATCACCATGCATAAAACAATTATCCACTTAAAAAATCTCATTGAAGTTGCCGAGTCCCATGCCGATTTCGAGATTGCTCGAACAGCGGTCAGGGATTCCGACATTCCCCGCATTATCAAAGTTGATTTTTTCCGCCAGCTTTCCGACAAGCAAAGCCGTCAGGCGTTCATTGAAGAATGTTTCCATGCGAGGGAAGCGCTGTTCTCCTCTTAAGATGGAAGCTCAACCTTTTGTTCTCACCACATTGCCAGAGCTTGGCAATGAGCCAGTCATTATTTCAAGGAATCATATTTTTTATGAGGCTAAAAAGTCTGATGTATTTTTAAACACGGCGACAGTCAACGCAAACTTGCACAGGCTCGCAGATGTAACGCTAGCCTTGGGGTGGGGAGAGCATACGGTCTGGCAGGTACTCCTTTAATCAGTTCAAGCACTCCCCCCATTTCGAAAAAAAAGCGGAGGGGGGAAACTCAGACAACGCCGCGGGGGCCCTTTTTTCATTCGTGGGGGCACCCCCCACCCGTTTGAATAAAAGTATCTGAAGATATATAAACATAATAAAACGCTTAACCAAAAAAAAATCCGAAGGCCTAGGGAATGAGTGTAATTATATGTGATGGCACGAAGAAAAAGGCGAACATCGCCAGAAGTCCCCCAATCGATTGTAGAATCCGAATTAGAAAATCCATTTTTCTATATAAAAAATCACAGACTTACTGAAAAACAGAAGTCTTTTGCCGAGATCGCTATTGATCCTAAGACCAAAATTATGCTTATTAATGGCCCTGCGGGAAGCAGTAAGACTTATATGGCAATTTATGCCGCATTGCGATTATTGGCCCAAGATAAGGAATTAGAGCTATTATATGTTAGAACTATTATAGAAAGCGCCGAAAGAAATATGGGCGCCCTCCCTGGTAATGCGGATGAAAAGTTTAATCCCTATATGTTACCTCTCGAGGATAAACTAGAAGAATTATTGAAACCCTCTGATCATCAAAGACTATTCCACGAAAAGCGAATAGAAGCAATGCCAATAAATTATTTACGGGGAGCTAATTGGAGAAATAAGCTTGTGGTGGCCGATGAGGCTCAAAATTTCAGCTTTAAGGAATTAACCACTTTAATAACAAGAATAGGAGAAGGTACGAAAATATTTGTTTGCGGCGATTTCATGCAAAGTGATATTAATGGCAAAACGGGCTATCGAGCAATGTGCGATAGATTTACCGATCCAGAAAGTAAAAAGCTGGGGATCCATACTTTTCGGTTTGGAATAGAGGATATTAAGCGCAGTAAGATTCTAAAATTTATCATAAAACGACTGCAGGAAACGAATTAAGTGTAATTACTTGGGAGATGTTTCCCCCACAAGTTATAACCTTTATTGTTACCTTCGTTCTCAGGGCGCTGATAGATAAATGGATGCAAGCTGGAGAAGATCGTCGCATGGAGCGTGCCATGGAAAGAGATTTCGTTCATATGGAGGTGGACGCACAAAAGTCTGTGCGCGCCCAAATTCCCAAGCTCTTATTCGGCTGGACTACGGCGGTATTAGCCATCATGGCGTTCACCTGTATTATTGGGGTGCGCATTGTGGGACCTTTATTTTTTGATGTCCCTGTTTATTTTGCGTTTACTGAGACGAGCAGAGGTTTTCTATTTCTTATTGAACCCGTTGAGCATATAAAGTATCTGGAATTACCAGGAATTACATTTTTGCCTTCGGACAGTCATCTTTTAAGCGCCATCGCGGGAGCCTTTTTTGGGCGAGTAAGAAAGTAATGAGCGAAATAAGTATAATCACGGCGGTTGCAATTTGCATCTGCGGCGCCTTCGTTACAGGATCTGTGGCATTCGTAATCAAATCCCTTATGAATGATATCAAGCAGGCAGAGTTAACCGCAGAAAAAGGAATGGAGTTCGTGCGCTCAGAAATTTATGGGATTCGTAAATCGCTTGATTCCTTTAAAAGCGAGGAGAGGCATAAGGACGATGAATTAAAAGTAGCTATAGATAATACTCAAAAAGAGCTGAGACAAGAGGCTCGAGCCGATAAGCTTTATGTTGACCATACCAAAAAAGAATTAAAAGAAGAAATGCATTATTATTGGGGAAAAGCTGAAAAGGTATTAGAAGCTCGCCGACAAGATGTCTATATGCTTCATAACAAGATAGATACCATTAAAGATAAATTGCTAAAGAGAATAGAGAAGAAAATAGAGAAACTGGAGAAAAAGTAATGGAAATTATCTGGGCATCAATAATTAGCGCACTGGCTACGTTAGGAGCCACCTTTCTCAGCTTGTGGTTACATAATAGGTACGACACCAGAAAAAAAGAAAAAAACATTCTGCATGAACACTCAAAGCGCAATCAAAACGTTTATACCGCCTTGGAGTATACCATGGAAGAGTTTGGAGCTGATCGCGTTTATGTTTATGAATTTCACAATGGAGACATCTATTATTCGGGCGGTTCTCAACAAAAATTTAGCTGCACCTATGAAGAAGTCAAGGAAGGGATAAGTTCGGAGGCCCAAAGGTCCCAAAACTTTCGCGCCTCTAATTTCCACTATTTTATAGATAAGTTAATTAATGAAAGAGGGTTTTGCGGTGATTCAATGGAAGACATCGAAGACGTAAGCTTTAAGCACTTGCTGCAAGACAGGGGGGTAAAAAGTTTTTATGCAGTTCCAATCAAGACTCTTAATGGTAAAATAATTGGCTTATTGGGAATAGACTTTGTAAAAGAACAAAAAGAAGAGTGTATAAAGCTATCTCGTCTGAGAGATCAAGCCCGTATTATTTGTGGGTATTTAATCTAATATTGAAAAGTATTAAAAAATTTAATAAAATAAGATATGAAAACTGAATATTGTCCCCATTGCGGGACCAAGCATACTTATGCGGCTGCTGCACCTAAATTTTGTTCTAATTGCGGACAACCCATGAATGATACGCGCGCTTCATTATCTTCCGACCCAAGTCCAACGGAAGCTGAACCAACAGAAAGAATCCCTCTTCTCGATAAACTAGACTATACTATTGATATCTCTACTTCTTCGCATAAATTAGGAGATCTAATTAAAGCAGGCGCTCCAGATGATAAATTTTCTAGAGCAAGCCCCAAAGATAAGGGGTCCGAGGCTCATCTAAAGGAATCTATTGCAGAATGCCAAAGCATTCGGCGGCCTGAGGAAATAGGTGAGTAAAAAATATACTTACCAAGATAAAGCGGATGCCATAGATGTAGAGCTTCGCAAGAGGCGAAGCAAATGGGCGTTGCATTCGTTGGGGTGGTTGGATTTTGAAGATGTTGAACAAATTATCCGCCTTCATATCTATAAAAAATGGGACCAATGGGATCAAAAGCGTGCTCTTGGTCCATGGGTTAACAAAGTAATAAGCAATCAGCTTAAAAATATTATGCGAAACAATTATACCAGTTTCGCGAAACCCTGCGTGACCTGTCCCTTTGCCCAGCAACTTTCAGAGGCCGCAAAAGAGGCCAAGGTGAATAGTTTTGACAACGACCTTTGCGGTTTTACCAAAAGCGGCCTTCAGTGCGCAGAGTGTCCCTTGTACGCTAATTGGGAAAAAAGAAAGCAAGATGCATACAGGATTAAAGTGCCCTTAGCTATAGAGCATCATGCGCACGAGGTTTTTTCTACACCTGATAAAGGTTCGTTTGATATAGAACGAGCACAAGAGAAACTGCACGCGGAAATGAGAAAAGTTTTAAGCGACAGGCAATATAAGACCTATGAGATGCTTTTTATTGAAAATATGAGCGAAGAAGAAGTGGCGTTGGCCATAGGCTATAAAACCACCGAAAAGGGGCGTAAGGCAGGTTACAAACAAATCAAAAACTTAAAAAAGCAATTTAAAGAAAAAGCGCTCAGATTAATAGAAACCTCGGACATTATTTTATACTAATGGAATTAAACGACGAACAAAAACAATGGTTGCGAGAAAATTATAATACTACGCCAAGTTTAATAGAATTAACCCGTCAGTTGTTCATGGACGACTCCTTAGACGGCAGAACCAAGGAGGGTCGCCTCGTGAGAGAGTTTCTTGCCCAAGCGGGAATGAAATATAATACCACTCAGCGAGATATCCATGTGGTAGAGCTTACGGAGGAGCAAAAGGGATTTGTGGTGCAATATGCAGAAGATGGAATGACCGCCTTCCAGATTGCAGGTTTACTTTTTCCAGAAGTTAACATGACACCATTAAGCAAAGAAATGATTGTAGTCAACAATTATTTAAAAGAAAATGCTCCGTCTTTTGTGAAAGCTGAAGAAAGTTCTGTGGGAGACTGTTATTCTCCACCCACTACCCCTTTATCTGCCATCAGGAAAATTAATAGATATACCTCAGAGGACTTAAAAGTCGACAGGCTGAGCTTGCAGCAGAAAAACTGTACAGATGCTTTAATTTCTTTTTTACAGGCACCTCGTTTTTCAAGCGTTATCAATAATTATACTGCTCATGCTGACCGAGAATTGTTTGAGGCTGAATTTATTCGTGCAACGTGGGACAAACCAGACTTAAGTGCAGATGAGATAAATTTATACATTAATGTTTGTGTGGACTATATCAATCTAAAAAATATATCAGCTCATGTAGAAAAACTTAATAGAATGTTTAATGAAGCTGAGGAACAACAAGATATGAGCATAAGGTTGGCGGAACTACTTAAAACAAAAAGTGAAGAATACAACCAGTGCGAAAAAAGAATGGAATCACTTATAATGAGATTAAGTGGAGATAGAGCAAAGAGGGTGGCGAATAAACAACAAGAAAACGCAAGTTTAATTAATTTAGTCCAATTATTCCAAAATGAGGAAGAGCGCAAAATAATGATAAAAATTGCGGAACTCCAAAAGCGAGCCGTAAAGGAAGAGGTTGACCGCATGGAAAAGATGCCTGAGTGGAAATCGCGAGTACTCGGCCTTTCAAAAGGAGAGTTGTTATAGGCAGTGCTTTAAAAATAGAAGAACACGAATTATAATTAATATGCGACATTATAGAGACGACGCCGACATTGATCGAGTTCTCGATCTTGTGAAGACTATGTGGTCAAGGCACAATTTTTTAAATCTTGCTGAAGTTTTTTATTATGTGTGCCACGCAAAGGAGGTTGACGTTAAGCACTTGAGTGACATACAGCTTACTAATTATATTGAAAATTACTTAGAGACCGACAATTCCCTAGACGACCATTAAAAATGTACGAATATAAGATTAAGGAAGTAATTAAAATAGTAGACGGCGACACCGTGGATGTGCTTATTGATTTAGGCTTCCATACCTCTGTAAAAAAGCGCATACGGCTTTATGGTATTAATACTCCTGAAACGCGCACCCGCGATAAGGAAGAAAAGAAAAGGGGGTTTGCGGCGAAAGATCGTCTTATTGAAATGTGTGAGGGGGCACCCCTAATTCTAAAAAGTCACGGGCTCGGTAAATACGGTAGGGTATTGGGAGAAATAATTGCAGATGATTTAAATTTAAATCGCATGCTTGTGGCAGAAGGTCACGCGGTAGAATATTATGGAAAGTAATGCGTATAATTGTAAAATATGCGAAAAACCCTTTGTCAAAGAGCGTAGCCTTCATGGGCACTTAAAGGCGCACAAAGTCACACAGGCAGAGTATTACTGCAGATATTACCCTCGTTATAATAAGCTGACTGGAGACCCATTACCTTTTAAGAATAAATTTGACTATTTTCATAAAGACTTCTCTACCTATCAGCAATTGCTCAAATGGTGCAAACAGGCGCCAGAGGAAGAGGTGGCTCCCTATATTCTAAAACAACTTCAACACAGAATAAAGGAAAAATCCCTTTCCTTCGCTCCGTGTCACCTTGAATTAAAGCAAAAAAAGTTACCCCCCATTGATATCTATAAAAAACTATTTGGTAGCTATAGTGCGGCTTGCGAAGAGGTAGGAGTAAAACCGCTCTATGGTAAAGCAGTCAAAAAACAATTTTTTGTGGAAGACGAAAAATTCGACGCCTTGAATATTTTAATTGACACGCGAGAGCAAAAACCCTTAAGTTTTCCGCGATCCGAATCCCTGAAACTAGACTTTGGAGATTATACGGTGGGCGGCGACGATTACAATTATACCTACGTTGACCGTAAAAGCGAAACGGATTTTAAATCTACCTTTGGAATGGGCTTTAAAAGATTTTGCGCTGAAATGGAGAGGGTCAAACAGTTTGAAAGTTATCTTTATATCGTGACTGAAAGTGATTTAGCTGCTATTGGAAGAAATAACAACTTTAGCCCTCACCGCTCTAATCTTGAATTTATTTATCATAATATGAGAAAACTACTTAGGCAATATGCTGGGCATTGTCAATTTATATTTACAGGAAGCAGGGCCACGTCAGAGAAGGTTATTCCTAAATTACTTTATTTTGGAAAGGACTTGTGGGAATCTGATGTGCAATATTACTTGGACAAAAATGCAACTACTTCTTAAAAGAAAAAAATTTGGAGGGGTTTTTACATGTCTTCCTGGATTTGTTAATATTAATTTAGACGGAAGAGTAATTGTGGACGAGGGCGATAAAGAGCGCGTGCAAGACATGGGGTTTTATGATGTTTGGATAGTTCCTGATCAAAAATGGATGGACTTAACATATGCATATAATGAAGGGTTTTTGGACTCTGATCAACTAAGGAAGTGGCCATGAGTTGGAATCAAGGAAAGGAACGGCCTCGGCAGACAGAATGGGACAATATTAATGATCTTATATTATCCAAGAAGGGATTCCTGGAAGAGGAAGAGGCTAAGATTTTGCTCTATCAATTTCTTAAGCAAAATACTACATTCGCAGTAGATTTAATGGCAGGAGTAAAGCTTTTTCCTTTTCAGCATATGGCCATTAAGGCTATGATGGAATGTGATTATTTTTTGGGTATTTGGTCTCGGGGAATGTCTAAAACTTTCTCTGCGGCTATTTTTGCTTTTTTAGACGCTATTATGAATCAGGGGGTAGAGATTGGAATATTGTCCAAGTCCTTTCGGCAGGCCAAGATGATTTTTAGAAAAATTGAAGATATAGTGGCTAAGCCTGAGGCTGCCTTTTTAGCTCAATGTATTACCAAAAAATCAAAGCAAAATGACCAATGGACGATTGAACTTGGTCGAAGTCGAATTCATGCACTGCCCCTGGGGGACGGCGAGAAGCTGCGCGGTTTTAGATTTCAACGGATCATCATTGACGAAATGCTTTTGATGCCCGAAAGAATTTATAATGAAGTTATTGTTCCCTTTTTGTCGGTTGTGGAAAATCCTACTGACCGAGAAGATCTTTATAATGCCGAAAGCGTACTGATCGAAAAGGGGGAAATGAAGGAAGAAGATCGTTATGAATGGCCAAATAATAAATTAATCATGCTTTCATCGGCTTCTTACAAATTTGAATATTTATATAAATTGTATGAGACGTTTGAAAACCTTATTACGGGAACACTACCCGAAGACAAACTGTCCCGAGCCAAAAGAGCTGTAATGCAATTTTCCTATGATTGTGCCCCAGGGCAGTTATATGATAAAAATTTGGTCAATCAGGCTAAGGCCTCCATGAGCCAAAGCCAATTCGAGCGTGAATTTGGAGCTGTATTTACCGATGACAGTTCAGGATACTTTAAAATTTCCAGGATGGCTAAATGCAGTATTGTGGATGGCGCAGGCCCTTCGATTGAGCTTGCAGGAAACCCTGCGGACAAATACCTCTTGTCCTTTGACCCCTCTTGGGCGGAAAGTGAAAGTAGTGATGATTTTGCAATACAAGTTTTTAAATTAAATGATGAATCACAAACTGGTACTTTAGTTCATAGTTATGCTTTATCTGGCTCTAGACTAAAAGATCATATATTTTATTTTTATTATTTATTGAGTCATTTTAATATAGTTGCTATTTGCGGTGACTATAATGGAGGAGTGCAATTTCTAAACGCAGCCAACGAAAGCGAATTATTCAAGAAAAACAAATTAAACATCAAGTGTTTAACCGCCAATCTTGATAATGTGGAAAAATATCAAGAAGGACTGAAGGATGCCAAGCTGGAATATGATTTGGGAAACAAGACGATTTGTCATCTTCAGAAACCTACGAGTTCATGGATACGGCGCGCGAATGAACATTTGCAGGCCTGCTTTGATCATAAAAAAATATGGTTTGGCGCTCGGGCGACCAACGACAATTATCACTCCCAAAAAAATAAAAAAATCCCTATTGGCAAAATTAAATTCCTACGTAATAGTGATGTTCTTTTTGAAAAGCAAAATAATGCCGCCAAAATGATTGACTTTGTAGAGCACCAATACGATATGATTAACTTGACTAAGTCGGAGTGCGCCCTTATTCAGATCACCACTTCGCCTCACGGAACCCAAACTTTTGACTTGCCGCAAAACCTTAAAAGACAGACGGGTCCCGATAAGGCACGAAAGGACTCGTATTCCGCATTGGTATTGGGGACGTGGATGATTAAATTATATTATGATATGAAAAACGCAAAAGATGTAGAGCTCTATCAAGACTTTACTCCTACTTTTATAGCATAATGGCTCTTTTCGCAAAAGACTCAAAGGGCTATCATAAACAAAGTTGGCATAACCATTATGCGGGCCAATCTATAATTCTCTGCGGGACGGGCCCCTCTCTGCATGACATGGATGCGGATAAATTAAAGGGGTCTCAATTACCTCTATTTGGCTTAAATAACGCTTTTGAGGTGGTAGATTTAGATTTTTGGATGGCATTTGATGAGCCAGGGCAATTTGATAAAAAGCTTTGGAGTCGGGACTGTATAAAGTTTTACCCGTGGGATTATAGAAATAAATATATAGTACGCAAGGCCTCTAATGTCTTTTTTTATAAGGCTTACGGCCTCTCAAGGGAAAATCACGAAGGGGGTGAGGAATTTCGTGAAGACTTGGAGCTGGGGGGCCCTTATATAAACTTTATTTTTGAAGGCTATACCTTTTCGATGGCTTTGCATATGATTTATTGGCTTGGTTTTAGTAAAGTATTTCTGGCGGGATGCGATTTTGGGGGGGAAAGTCAACTTTCTGAACTTTCTAGTAACTACAATGAAGCTGATCAGCAATGTGTTTTACAGAAAGGCCTCGAGTGCCTGGAGGAAATAAAGAGCCGTGGGGCCTTAGAGCTTGTTTCCTGCACTGCTGATTCTCCCATTAACGAGTTTTTGTCATACCAGCCGCTTTAGAATGTCTCGCTTTTGAAAGTTTAAAGTTAACTTTTGTAGAGTTTCGGAAGTTTGGGTGTATTATCTAAACAAATGGCTAAAAGAAAATATCGCAAAAGATCCGATTACTGGAATAAATTTAAGAAAAAGACCGAACAACCTCTGGACGAACTTTTAAAGCAGGGCGCCGATTGGTTGCCTGACTTGGTGGGGGATGCTTTTTACTCTCATAGCAGTAGAGCTTCCTATTCTAGAACGGGGAGCACTACTAATCCTGTGGCAAACACCACGTCGCGCATAAACAGGGTGGGGGTTTACCCCAAATTCAACTCTTTCGCTAATATTCGAGATGGGATGCTTCCCTATGACTATACTACAGAAGGAGTCAATGTTCAGGAGGCCGTGCTGCTCTGCCAAAAGGCTTATGCAAATATTGCTATTTTTCGCAATGCCATTGATATTATGTCCGAATTTGCTAATTCGGATCTCTATCTAGAAGGGGGGACCAAAAAATCACGAGATTTTATTTCCAAATGGTTCCAGAAAATTTCTATCTGGAAGATCACTGATCAATTTTTTAGGGAATATTATAAATCAGGCAATGTTTTTATTTATAGAATAGATGGAGATTTTAGCAATGAGGACTTTAATAAGCTGAGCTTGGTTTACGGCAGCGGTTTAAAGCCAGGGAAAATTCCTTTGATGTATACCTTTTTAAATCCTTTTGATATTGTCACCTATAGAACCACAGCTTTTCGAGATCAAGCATATCGAAAAGTTTTATCCGAATATGAATTGGAACGATTAAGGAATCCTAAAAATGAAGAAGACGAGCAGATTTTCAAAGCGTTGCCTGATGAAACACAAAAGGCAATCCTAAAGGGAGGGTGGGCCGAGCGTGGAATTTCAATGCCTTTAGAGGTTGCCAATCTTAGCTATTCTTTTTATAAAAAACAAGACTACGAGCCTTTTGCTGTTCCTTTTGGCTTTCCTGTTTTGGCGGACATTAATTGGAAGATGGAGTTAAAGAAAATAGATCAAGCCATCGCCAATACCATTGAAAACGTAATTCTTTTAATAACTATGGGTAACACCCCCGATAAGGGAGGTATTAATCCCCGCAATATGGAGGCCATGCAGAAACTTTTTAGAAATGAAAGTATTGGGAGAGTATTGGTTAGCGATTATACCACTAAAGCAGAGTTTGTTATTCCTGATCTCAATAAAGTGCTGGGTCCTGATAAATATAAAGTGGTTAATGACGATATTAAAGAAGGGTTGCAAAATGTTATCGTGGGACAAGAACGATACGCGAGCACCATGGTTAAGGCGGAAATATTTTTGGAAAGACTCAAGGAGGCTCGTAGCGCATTTTTAAATGACTTTTTACAGGGTCAAATTAAAATGGTTTGTCAGGGATTAGGCTTTCGCAAATACCCCATAGTTAAATTTGCAGAAATAGATCTAAAAGATGAGCTACAGTTCCATCGGGTCACAACTCGCTTAATTGAGCTAGGCATCCTGACTGCGGAAGAAGGCATGCGAGCAATTAAAACGGGGATTTACCCTGAGACTACTAACATGGTGGACTCGCAGGAAAGATTTTTGGAAGAGCGAAAGAAGGGTTATTATAATCCCTTGGTAGGCGGTGTTCCTGTGATTGACCCCATCTCGTTACTAGAGGATCCCCCAGGGGAAATAGAAGAAGATGGGGACGATATTCGCGATGCAGACGAAATGAAAAATGTGGAGGAAATAAAACCTGGGGGCCCTCCCAAGCAGCCTGGTCGACCCCCCACCTCTTCTAATCCTGAAAAAAAATATAGCAGGGCTAACCTTGGCAAGTCGGTGGGCGCCATGGAGGAATTGCGCAAAGCTGCAGCTACGGCCCTTCGAAAACACGAAAAAAAGAAACGGTTAAGCAAGGAAGAAAACGCTCTTGTTGATCAACTATGTGAAGCGGTGATTTGCGGTTGTGAAAGTGATCAGTGGAAGGAAAGCGTGGAAGCATGCATCAAGGATTTCGAGAAGATAGGAGGACTGGTTCCGTTGCCTGGGATTTTAGAAATCGCAGCGGAGCATAATCTAGATACTTATGCGGCAGCGTTTTTGTATCATGGCGATAAAATTTCACAATAAGCCAAGATCTTGTGTATTTGAAGGTATAGGACAGTACTTTTAATACAATGAAAAATTTAGAACGTCGCATTCGTTATACTCCAAAGGGCATTGAGGTGAAGCTTATTACCGTCGATGCAAAAAAACTAACTAGCGAAGAAAGGAATAATCTTCCTGATTCCGATTTCGCCTACATTGAGCCAGGGGGCAAAAAGGTGGACGGTAAAACCGAGCCACGCTCTTTAAGGAAGTTCCCTATTCAAGATGCAGCTCATGTGCGTAGCGCTTTATCATATTTAAGCAACTCCGACCTTTCTCCCGAAGCAAAGAAGTCAGCGCTTAAGAAAATCAAAATCGCCGCCAAGAAGTTTGGCGTTACCGTAAGCGATTCTGACGCCAAAACCAAAAAGGAATGGGATAAGATTGACAAGAAAGAACTAAAGCGCGATACTAAAAAAGAAAAAGAGGAACACGAAAAGGACGCCGTCGAAGATGATGAGTCCAAGATTAAAAAATTAAAAAAGGGGAAGCCTTCGGAAAAGAAGGAGGCGGAAATCCGTGATCTCAAAAAGGACGAAAAGTTTGACAAAAAGAGTAAGCGTAAATATGCGAAAGCTAGAAGTGGATCTGGCTACCTTGGGAGCGACAAAGAAAAGCAAGAAAGTCTCGAGCGCCAAGAGCGGCACCAAGACAAAAGCGAGCTCGATAACGAAACTCTTAAAGAGCGGCTTAAGCATCATGAGGATGCAGTAAAAAATCTTAAAAAGGAAATCGCACAATTAGAAAAAGATAAGAAAGAAGACGCGGAAGATGTAAAGCGTGAATCCCAGGCCGCAAGCGATAAACAAAAAGCGGCTCGAGAAAAGTTCATGGAAATGATACGCAAAAAGAAAAAGAACGGCGACGACAAAGACGACAAAGACGACGACAAAGATGACGACAAAGACGACAAGAAAGCGAAAAAAGATAAAAAGGGCGACAAGAAAAAAGAAAAATCTAAGGGTCGAGTTGTTAAGGATGGAAAATACGAAGGAAAAGTTCCATATCAAGGCCGCGAGCCCAATCCCGCTGTTCAATATCTCCCCAAGGGAGATAAGCCCGTCGAGTTAGATAAGGCTAAGGATGAAGACGGGAAGTACGTTCCTTATGAGGGTCCTGAGCCCAACCAGCAGGTTCAATATGATCCTGTTCCCCAAGAAGAGCACTTTCAGCACCAATCTTTTATGAATGAATGCATAGCGAATACGGCTATGCATGCAGACACAGAGGGGCTCGATGAAAATCGAGCTTACATGTCTTGCGCTATTGCTTATGATAAAAAGTATCAAACTTCTTATGCTCCATGCGGCCCTCTAGGCTGCATCTATTAAGATGCGGTTTGAGCACAAAACTCGATTCTGTAGCAAAATATTAGCCTCCGAAAGGGCGGCTAATTTTGAGCAATTAGGCATTAGTCAGGCATCGGTGGACGCATTGGAGCCGCTTATTCCTACTTCTATCGATTTAAAAAAAAATATTGATTTAATTGGCGTGGCTTTCAATGCTGCTGTTGTTAATAAGTTTAATCGAAATGGCGACGGCATCGATACGGATACGGCGTTGGGAGTAAAGGATTTCTTTGTTAATAAGCCTACTAATATAGAACATAAGAAGCAGGCCGTGGTTGGGCATATTGTTTCGAGCGCTTTTAGCGCGTTTGGGTCTAATGAATTATTGACCGACAAAGAGGCCGAGTCTTTGCGGCGCCCTTTTAATATTGCTTTGGCGGCTGTGGTATATAAAACTGTTAATCCTGGTTTTGCTCAACTCTTGGAAAATGACGAGGAAGAAGACGATGAAGTTATATCCGCTAGCTGGGAGTTGGGATTTAATGATTACTATTTAGCTTTAGGGAGCGACAATCTTGACGAGGCAGAAATAATTACTGACCCTGGCCAGATTAAAGAATTTTCTAAATATCTTAAAGCATATGATGGAAACGGCAAGACTAAGGACGGCGTTTCGGTTAATAGGCTAATAGTGGGGGAAATTTTTCCGTTGGGAATTGCGTTTACCACCAATCCTGCCGCCGATGTAGAGGGTGTTTACGTAGAAGATCCTGAAGCTGATCTTGTTGAGGCCACAGTGGACACAAAAAAAGAAGAAATAGAAGAAGATTGTATCCCTCCGTTAAATAAATTTAATAATAAAATTTCACATTGTGAAGAAATAAATGTAAATCCAACAAACGAATCTATACTTATGGACAGAGATATCATTAAACAATTCGAAGATATTCTTTCTGAGAAATTGGACAAAAAGCAGTTTTCTGAAGAAGCACTAGCTAATGTTGCTCAGATTATCCACGAAGCCATCTTGAAGAAAGATCAAGAATATAAGGCGGAACGGGATGAGCGTGAGGAAGCAGAAGCCGAAGCCGCTTCAGAAAGCCAGCGTCTCCAGGCTGACCTGGAGGAGCTCAAAGAGCAACTGAACGCAAGCCAAGCACAACTTGGCGAGCTTCAGGAGGAAAAAGCCGTGGCTGAGGCAAAGGAGCGTTTTAATCTTAGAATGTCAGCTGTCGATGAGGAATTCGAACTCAGCGATGGTGACCGCGAGATTATCGCAACTGAACTTCAGAGCTTGGCGGACCCTCAGGAAGCTTTTGCTTCTTATCAAGATAAGCTGCGCATCATGTGGGTGCACAAGGCGAAATCTTATATTGAAGCAAGCGAAAAGCAGATAACAGAAAGAATAGAAAAGGAAGTGGCGCAACGCCTAGAGGAGCTTAGTCAAGTCGACGCATCAGAAGAAACCCCTGAGGTGGAAGATGTTTTAGACAATGTCGAGGCTCCTGACGAAAGCGTGGTCACCAATAATAACGCAGAAGGCGCTCAAACAGAGCCTTCTTTAAGAGACAAGTTTCAAGAGGCTTTTTCTCGCGAAAATTTAACAATCAAATTATAATTATATAATGGCACTTAGAATTCTACCATTCAGACAATATAACGAGAATGACGTAGTTAACCTATACCGTTCCGACGTTACTAATACTCAGACGACTGATACTAGTGATGCGGATGCGGGCGTTATCGTCAAGGTTTCTTCTGCTGATTTAAATGTGGGACCAATTGCCTATGAAGATAGCACTTATCTTGGCAAGACGGACTACGCATTTGTTGGCAAGGATCAACTGCCTGTCGTGCAAAATGTTTTCACGGCGGCTTCCTCTGGCGAGGCTATTTTAGGAATCACGTTAGCTCAAACAGCCCAACAGGATGAAAATGGCGAAAAGCTAATTTATTATCCTCAAAAACAGCTTGAATTACAAGCTGTACATTCGGGCCAAGCCGTTCCAGTCCTTACCAAGGGCGTTGTTACTATAGCATCTACGGCTTACGGAGGCACCTTAACACCTGGTCAATTTTTGACCGCCGCACAAGCGGCGAGCAAAGGCAAGGTGACAGGTCATGATACTTCGCAAGGAGGCGCCAACATTGGCATCGTTCTGGCGACGGGATCTCGTACTGCTGGAATTTCTGCTGACCAGTTCGCTGGCGCTGCAGGAAGCACAGCAGCTTACGCAATCATTCAGCTACGCTAAAGGAAATACTGAAAATGAAAATTACCTTAAAAAGAACAGACGAACAAATTGAGCTTATTAAAGCTATGGCGTCCAAAAATAGGGACGTCGCTTACGAAGCTCAGGCGGCTTTAGCTGAGTTTATGGGACCCGTGGTGGCCGAGGTTATTAACCAAGCCCCCGTTGTGAGCAACCTGTTTACATCATTTACTTTTGATGAAGACAGCAACCCAAGTTTACCGCTTGACCTTTACTACGACATTACGGCGGAAGATTATATCCAGGTTTATAGTACTACTATTCCTGGTGGTCTCCCAACCAATCATGTCCTACCAACCGCTAGTGAACTAAAGTTCACGACCTATCGTTTAGATAGTGCCGTTTCTTTTGATCGCCGTTATGCCGCCCAGTCTCGACTGGACGTAGTTGGCAAAACAATGACGCGTGTGGCTCAAGAAGTCCTAATGAAGCAGCAGACTACGTCTGCCAGTCTTTTGCTGGGCTCTCTTAGGGCAGCTACTACAGGAGGTACTGCCCATGTGAATGCATCCATTGTCACAGATACCTTCCTGTTGGCCGACCTCAACAAAATGATGACTACCGCCAAGCGGGTTAATGCCGCATGGACCAAGGGTACCCCAGTGGGGGGCGAGGGTAATGTGGGCATTACTGATATCTTAGTTTCACCTGAAATTGTGGAACAGATTCGGGCGATGTCTTATAATCCCGTTAATACCAAGACCTCAGCAGGAACACAGCCTCCTGCAACAGGGGGAGATGGATGGATTGCTGCACCTGATGCCGTTCGTGAACGGATGTGGGGAAATGCTGGACTTCCTACTTTCTATGGTATTAATATCCATGAAATCAACGAATTGGGAACTGGCCAGAAATTCACCGCGGTTTATGACGCCGCAGCTGGTTCAAATCCTGGCGCAGGAGCAGGCGAAGACCTAGTGGTTGGCTTGAATCTCTCCAAGGACTCCCTGCTTAGGGCAGTCGCCTTGGACTCTGAGTCAGGCTCTGAGTTCGCGTTAATGGCTGACGATCAATATTCAATTCGACAACAGAAGATTGGCTTCTATGGCTCGGTTGAAGAGGGTCGGATGGTTATTGATGTGCGCGCTCTATTCGGCGTGGTAATCACTTAAGCTACATAGTTTAAACCCACTCTTACGAAAGGGGGCTCTTTGGGGGCCCCCTTTTGTTGTTCACGAAAAGTAGATTTTTGTGTAATCTTTTCTATAATAATAGCGAAAGACAAATTATGGCACGCAAACGCAAAAATACTAAAAATACAAAAAAACTAGATAATTTAAAGATGGTGGACGGCAAGTCTGAAGCTGTTGAAAAAATTAAAGAACTTCACGAAATACTTGGGGTTCCAACGGTTAATCCTTTTGGCACAAATTCAATTGAGGAATTTGAGGAAAAGATGGATGAAATGAACCTCAGCGATCTTCAGGCTTTGGCCGTAAGGGTTGGGTTGTTTCCTGGGGGTTCTAGGCTTAATCTTAAAAACAAGCTTACTAAAGAATTTTATTCTACTCCTGGGGCGGGAGCAGGCGTTGATGTGGGATTTTCCCAACCTATTGCGGACCCCAATTCTCCACAAGGAAAAAAATTACTTAAGTTAATGCGCGAAGGGCTGTAGTTTAATGAATCAAATTGGCAATTTAGCTGCCAGTATATATGATACAGAATTCGGCTACGCTTCTACCGAGCTAGAGCGAGAGGTAGAAGTTGTAGCAATTTCAGGGTGGTTGATCGCAAATGAGGGCCTATTAAATACTTTAATATATACTCAGTTTAGCGGCACGGATCCAGGTATGAGGCTGGAAGAGCAGAACATCTTCAAGCAGTTGTATCTATCGCGCTATTATCGCAAGGCTAGTCGAGACGTCTTGCGCAATATTACTACGGACGGTTTGGACTGGACACGCCTATCAGAGGGCGATACCACCATTATGAGAAATAATAAAAACGAAACCGCGAAAACCTATCTGAGTCTCGCCAAGGAAGCTGATGAGACCATGACCAATCTTGTTTATTCTTATAATCTTTATGGGGCTAAACCCTACCAAGTGGCTGGTGCCGACGGGGGGTATGCTACGGGCAGCGGGATGTGGCCGCCTAATTATATGTACCCCTATTCCTGGCAGGGTTATCCTTACGCTAGATACTAATGGCAAGTTATTTATCCAGCGCTCAAAAATCTGTTATCGCGGGTGTCTTTGATAATATGCATGACACTTTCGCGAGGGACATCACTATTTATCAAGTCAAAAATAAAATATTTGTTTCCACCAATAACACCTATAATGCCTTATATAAAAGAATAAAAGATTCGGCTTACGAAAGAAAAGAGGTTACCTCGACCACGGCAAAAGCGCGTATTCTCTATGTTGACAAACAACTGGAAAGAGACTTGGCGGGCCTGGCCGCTCAAATTAATGTGCCTCTGTCCGAAGGTATGGTACGGGTAAAAATAGATGCCTCTACCTATGCTTTATTTAAAAAGGCGTCGGAAATAGAAATTGATGGAGACCCTTTTAATATCGTAGGAGACGCGGCGGGGATTGGTCAATTTAATATTACTTATTATACGGTTTATTTGCAGAGGGCAGACTAATGGCAGGAGGATTCCGCATAAATCGGCGTGGACTGAGGAGGGAGCTTCATAAAAAGGGCGGACCATTTATTCGCAAAAAACTTCAGGTTGCTGCTAATAGGGTTGCGGCGCAAGCCAAAGAGCACCTTTTGAGTCTTTTTAATTCTCATTCTATTACGCAGGAAATTGAGGAAGGCCCTTCGGCCACCAATAAGAGTGGCACCTTGGGAGGCGTAGGTAATTTATTTACCTATATTGGATTTGAAGAAGGGTCGCAGCCCATAGCTATCATTCGTCGCTATCTTCAAGACGCCATACAGGTAAAGGCAGTAAAGAGGGGGGCGAAAGATTTGCATTTTATTATTGAATTTAAAATTCCCTCAAAAGAGCAAATTGAGCGAATGTCTCCTGTTCCCTGGGCGCCTGGGCGCAGTTGGGTAAGGGCAATGGAGCTAGGCCTATCTGGACTCGGCAAATATTTATTTAAGGCAAGCCCCGCTAGTCGTTCAGGGGGAGCCATTCAAGTAAAAGGGCAAGTGTCTACCTCACGTTTTGCTAACCAAAGCTATATGTCCACGATGCTAGATCAAGTGAGGGACTATATCAAAAGGGAGTTAGTGCGATGAAGGTTCAATGGGATCATCTTGTTTTATCGAGTTTTTATTTATGGTTCGATGACCAGGTAGTAACTCAGGCCGAAGCGGTAACCACGGGAATTTCTCAAACCTTTTCTTATTCTACCTTGGGTACAGACGTCCCTTCTAATTTAGTGGCATATTACGCCCCTGATCGCCAGCTGGTCGCTAATGGAACGGGGGTCCCTAGCGGGGTTTATGTTAATGGCTCCCTGGTAAATCAAGGCACTAATAATTTGATGATAGATTTTGATCAAGGGCGAGTCCTAATGGACTCTTCGGAGGGCGCCAGTCTTACGGTTAGTGGTAATTTTGATCGAAAAAATGTAAATGTTTATATCACCAATCAGAGCGAAGAAGAGATCATATTAAATACCGATTTTATTTTGGCTAGCGATGGAGATACGTGGCTGCAAAACGCTGGCCAACTGGGGCAGAATAATTATACGGTACCCGCAGCTTTTATAAGCTATAATAGTTCTACTAACAAGCCCTATGCATTTGGGGGGCTGGATGATACTGCTTCAGTAATTAGAGTGGTTTTTATCGCAGAAGACAATTATACGCTGGATGGAATGCTGTCTTCCTTTAGGGATACGGCGCGAACCTGCGTCCACATGTTTAGTTATGACGATTTTCCCTTCGGGGAGTATTTTCATATTAAATCCCCTCCTTATTCTTATTCGGCTCTTGTTGCCTCGACACCCAATAATAAAAAGGCTTTTATAGAAAATGTTACTACGTCCAAGCTTTATGACAGGTCGAGCCTAAGAATACACAAGGATCTTTTAATAGGTTTTGCAGACTTTGAGTTAAGCAGTATAAGGTATCCGCGAATATCTCCCACGGCAGTTTAAAAAAATTTCTCTTTCACGAGGAAAGGCGTGTATCTAGTAATAGCACGAACTTTTAAATATATATATTATGGCAAGAAATAGAGTAATTTACCAATCAGAAGCGCTATTCGTCAGCAATACGGGGCTCCGAAACTTCCAGCAGATACTTCGAACCCAAGACGTATCGCATACTATTGACGTCCCACGTACCGACATTAATGAATTCGGTAAGTTGGCAGCATTATCGCGCGAAGTAGTAGAGCCACCTACCGTTAGTACGGACTTTACTTACTATCTAACCAATGGCATTAATGAAAGTGGTCTCGGCTTTAGTGTTCGAGGACTAACGAACGAAAACAGCACCAATTGCGTGTCTGGACTTATTGGGGAAGACCCCGATATTATTAAGAAAAATTATTTTATCGTCACTTCTGAGGAAGGCGTCGATGCAACTAATAATACGGGAACTTTCGATACGAGGGGGACCCGTCCAATGTCCGTCATTGGAATTGGAAATGCATTTATTACCGATTATACGCTTAATGCTGCCGTGGGGGATGTTCCCAATGCCAGCGTAAGCGTAGAGGGATCGAATATTAACTTTGGTACAGGTGGTGCAGGCTATATATTAGACGGTTTAGTACCTCCAGCTGATTGGTATGGTTCCACAACGGGCTTCGATCAACTTGCGGGCTCTATTACGGGCGGACATCCATCGGATCCCGCTGGTATTATTAGTAATCCTGCAATTAATGAAGTTGATGGCTCTATGCTAACGGGCGTCGGAGTCCTCGTGCCAGGTAGCTCTACGGGCGAATTGTCGATTACGGCATTGCGACCTGGAGATATAACGATGACCTTTGATAACGCCAGTAGCCTGATGGGGGGAGCCAATCTAAGCGACCTTCATGTTCAAAATTTTTCCGTTAGCTTGCCTGTTGGCAGAACTGCTCTTAACCAAATAGGAAATCGTTATCCATACTTTAGGGCGGTAGATTTTCCTGTAACCGCTAATTGTAGCGTTAGCGCTATTCTTTCTGAGCAGGCGACGGGCAACCTTAATACGCTGCTCTGTAGTAACGAGACGCATCAAATCACTATTAAATTGCATAAGCCTTGTGAGCTCGGTGTTGCGGGAGGCGAGGCCTTTAGGATTACCATGAAAAATGCTGATGTTGATAATCAAACCCTTAATTCTACCATTGGCGACAATAAGACGGTAGACTTCACGTTCTCTACTCAAATTGGCGGTCCTAATGACCTAACTGCAGGCGTCTTTATGAGCGGAAATAAAGACGCTTAATTAAGTTTTAAACTTCTCAAAAAGGCCCCTCTTTTGAAAGAGGGGCTTTTTTGTGTAATAATAACCAGGAATGGATCGTAACACATATTTTGATCAAAAGGTTTTCATTGCACGTTCGGGAGAAGCTTTGAATAAGGTGGATGGCGTGCAGGGGTTTGACGCGAATTGGTCGGTGCCCAGTACACCAGTAGCTATTAATGGCTATGGTTTTATGGAAGACGCTATTGAGGGTACGCTCGAGGGCTCTGTTACTATAGATAAAATTGTTACTTCGCAGCAAAATATTTTTTCTCCTTTATTTGATGCGACTTTATCTGGAACTTTGGCTTATGGGTCTAGTGGCCTTTTTGATAGGAATTTTATTTTCAGCAATGCTTATATTTCATCTTATACTTCTGCGTGCACGGTAAATGAGGTGGCTACTGAAAATGTAAGTATTAACTGCTATGGAGGTATTATGGGGAGCGGCAATACGGGCCTGTGTGCCTCCGAGGGAGACACAGTTTTTGTGGCGCAAGCAGGAAATATATCTCTGTCTATTTCTAATCCTAACGATGCCGCGGATAGAATAGACCTCACTGACGCGATTCAGTCTTATAATATTGAGGCTACTATTAATAGGCGAGTTATTGAAGCGGGCATTGGAAGCAACTTTATTCAGCCCATATCTAACTTTTTAATAGAGTATCCCATTCCCCTAAAAACATCAGTAGATTTATTGGTGACTCAATATGAATCCCCTCTGCTAATGGATTTAGTTTGTGGCCCAGAAGAGAAAAATATTTCCATTATTCTTCGGGATTGTTCGCAGGCGGTTGATATTAGAAGTTTTAACATTGGAAAAAGTAAATTAGCGTCGTACTCTACCTCCTCTGCTATAGGGGACAATCTCAGTGTTAGTTTGGAGTTTATAAAACAGATAACAGGCATCGCAGACCTTACCACTATTATTCAATAAATGGCTATCTCCTATCAGAACTGCCCCGTTACCATTAATGGCGTAAATCTTTTTGCTACTAATGTGAGCTGGAATCAAAGCCAAAGCCTCCAGGGTTTGCGCGTTCTAGGGGGCGCCGTAACATCTGCCGTCACTCAGGCGCCCGAAGGGGAGTTCACGGCAGATTTTTATATAGGTTCCACGGGTATTGCCGTCAAATTTGGATCAGCGTTGGCAAAAACGGGAAGCGAATTTTTCGACTGCACTATTGGCGATCTGACGTTTTCCAAATGTTTACTAAATAGCTTTAATATATCTGCCCAAACTAATGCTCTTATAAATGGTTCCCTGGGGGTCGGCTGTTATGGGAATATAGTAGGGAATATATCGGGGACAAAGGCTACAGGAAAAATAACAGGGGCGCACGCTGCTCAATCGGTTCTGCAGGCCCAAGCCACGGAGGAGGGAATAGGAATTGGTTTTTCGTCAAATCCTTATTCCTTTACCTATGATTTAAGCAAGGAATACAGCATTAACAGAGTTGTGGGTACGGGCGATCTAGCTCAAGGTAATGTAAAATTTGTCTCCGCCACAGAAAGGGCTACCCTTGAAGGAGACAGGTTGCCTAGTGGCATTGCCAAGGATCCTGCGGGGAGCTCAGCGTTCGCTTGCCTTACGGGTTATGAAGTAGCTCTAGAGTTAAAAAGCAGTTGTGGAGCCTCTTTCGGTTCAGTTGGATTAAGCAAGGGCAATGCTGTGAGTAGAAATCTCCAGGTTGCCAATAATGATACAGTACGAGGTTCGGTTACTATTGAAAGGAACTATTAATGGCTATTTCTTATAAAGACGTTAATACAACAGTAGCGGGGGTAACCTATATGGCCAATTCTTTAACCATAGACAATTCTCTTGCCTATTCTCCTTACAACCAATTCGGCAAAAGGGGGATATGGCGTGCGGATGGCCCCGTAGGAGGCTCTTTATCTTTATCGGCCTTTGTGCTGGGAGAAAGTGATTTTGAAACCTTCATAACAAACAAAAATGAAACGGTTCCCTATGAAGCAGCGGGGACGAGCGGCTATTTAACTTCTTTAAGTATTCAAGGTTCCCCAGATGGCCCTATAACCTTAGATTTGCAATTTGATAGTCTTTCGGGCTTTGCTTTGTCTACCACCGTTCCTGCCACGGGGAATTTCTCGCCTGCCTTGGGGGTATTGAGTAGGGTTTCAGGTATGGCTTCAGATTCAAGTAACTACAGTTTTTCTTATAGTTTGACTAAAAATTATGGTCGTCTTTTTTTTCGAGGAAGCGGCGAGGTTTTTTATCTTCAAGGAGGAGAAGAGCGCGTTACCGTCGAAAGCGATGCTACAACGACGCTGGCATCACCATGTCCTACTACGACAGGCTTAATGCTGGAACTGCGAGGTTGTACGGGCGATGCGGGAAAAATTTCTGTGAGTGGAAATATAGTAGACTATAATTCTGCGGCATCTGAAGGGAGCATTGTGCGCAATACGTTTACTGTTGTAAATACTTTTTGAGTTTTTTATTTTAAAAGATATAATATATGTGTGGAAGTCAAGGACATTTTGGATTTTCAGGTAAACAGGAGTATAACCATGTTATATAAACAGTTTCTGGTGATGGTTGAAGATCTGCACGAAGAACACTTGAGATATTTAAATAAAATGCAAGGAGGAGAAAACAATGATATGGTAAAGTATAATTATTTTGACCAATCTAAAATGGATTATCTCAGAAAAAAAATCCTTGATTCTGGCAATAGCTGTAAACGCGAAATTCTTACTGTTGTTGATCACTTTAGTTCCCTAGATGAAAGAAAAAATGAAAAAGTTATATAGTTTTAAAATATCCCTCAAAGAGGAAGTTATTAAAGAGGTAGAAAAAAAGATTCGCCGCAAAAATAAAGAGACGGGGAAGATGGAGTCTATTTCAAAAACTGTGGAAAAAACAGTTACCGAAACTATCCCTGTAGAGGTTTTTATTAAACACCCTTCTCGGGACCTATTGGAAGACGGGGATATGTTTTATAGCGTGTGGCTTAACAAATATATTAAAATGGGACTTTTGACGAGGTCGATGCTTACTAAACAATATCTTGACGCAGGGGGACAGTTTACCGAGGAGAATAAAGAGGAATATGCCACATTGATGCTCGAGGCTTTTAATAAACAATCGGCAATCGAAAGCCTGACTGCGCTAGGCAAAAGCATTAATGAGGAACAGCAAATTCGACTTAATAAATATGTGCAAGAGCTAGCGGTGATCAGAAGGTCTTTAACTGATTTTGAGCTTTTACAGGGATCAATTTTCGAGCATACAGCAGATAATAAAGCGAGAAACAAAGCGGTATTGTGGTATGTGCTTGCCCTCGCCTGGGTTCAGGCGGACGGAGAAGAGCCCGCGCCTTTGTTTGCGGGGATAGATTTTGATTCTCGTTATAATGATTACGTGCTTAAGGAAGAGGGCGAGGACCCTATTTTTCAACAAGCTATTAGCCAAATAACTTCGATTGTTACTCTGTGGTATATGAGCGGCGCTAACGATTCTGAAGCGTTAAAACAATTATTGCAGGAAATTGAGCAGCAAGAGGAAGGCTCTGCAGCAGCGGCAGAAGAAGAGGAGGAGGAGAAACCTCGAAAAGTCGCGGCCACCCCCAAGAAAACTCGAGGCCCCAAAAAAAAGGCCGTAGCCAGCAATGAAACATGAGGATCTCGATCGCACATTAAATAGGGTTTTCCTGGAAGTCTGCCAAGGGTTTTCACAGACAGCTATTAACGGGCGCGATATTTATATTAAGCATTTTAGTATAAAAGATCAGGTTGGGATAGACGTTTTTTATAAAAGAATTTACGATAAGGCTCAAAAAGAGGGGCTTCCTACAGAAAAGGATCGTTTAGAATTTTTAAATAAAGAGGGAACGTGGACCTCAGAGAGCGAAGGAGAGATTGCTCAAAAGGAAAATTACATTGCGGGCTTAGAGCGTAGCCTTGCTAAATTGGTAGTGGAAAGCCAACAGAAGCAGATCAAGAACGCCTTAAAAGATGCTCGTAAAAATTTAGAGGAACATTTAGAAGAGCGCGAGGGGTTATTAGAGGGTACATGTGAGAAATACGCCTCAAGCAAGCTGAATAATTTTATTTTATATAAATCGTTATGTGCGGACCCATTGCTTGAGGTTCCTGTATTTTCGCGTGAAGAATTCGGGGAGCTTAGTTCCATGGATCTCGTTAGTTGGCTAATGGCTTATAGCGACGCGACAAAAGATTTAACCGTAGAGATGCTGAAAAAACTGGCTATTTCGGGCACCTTTGCTAATTACTTTAATCTTTGCGCAGACTCTCCACCCTCTTTTTTTGGAGGAAACGTTCATGATTGGACATTCTTTCAGGTTAATTTAATAAATTATGGTAAAATTTTTAAATCCATTTTTGAGAATATTAAAAATATTCCTGAATCTATTAAAGATGACCCCGACGCCCTTATAGAGTATTCCTCTCAAGAAGCAAAACGACAGGAACACCAGGAGCGGGGAGAAAATAAAGACGCTTATTCTGTAATGGGAGCCTCCAAAAAGGATATGGCCAAAATGGGGTTAGAGCAAAAGGGAGGAGTGGATTTACATGAGTTTGCGTCTAAACGAGGAGATTCTTTGGGGATAGAAGACTTTATTGATATGCAAGAACAATAATACGTGTAATACCCTATAGGTATGGCTGGGGAAAATATTACATTAAATGTAGGGTCTAGAGGGCTAGAAGCGGATATTATACGAGAGGTAAACTCCGCTCAGAGAACTTTAAATCGTAGGCCGTTAAGGTTGCAGTTGGACGCCAAGGGCTTTAGGCAACCTCTGGGGCGCATTACAGGAGACATGAACGAGTTTCAGAAGTCTCTGGATGCATCAGTGGCCAGAACCTTTGCATTTGGGGCTGCGGTAGGTGTGGTAGCCAAGGTTGCCGACGCCTTTAAGGCTTTAACCTCGGCCACCATTGAAGTTCAAGCGGAGCTCGCTAATATTAATGTGCTATTGGGCTTGAGCTCCTCCGCGTTAAGCTCGTTTTCCTCTGATCTTTTTAAGGTAGCCCAAAATACCGCTCAAGCATTTAAAACAGTGGCGGTGGCCGCTACGGAGTTTTCTCGTCAAGGCTTAAGCGCCGAAGAAACCTTAAAGAGGGTTAATGACGCCATGATTTTAACGCGGTTGTCGGGCTTAGGGGCCGAGCAAGCAGTGGCTTCCTTGACTGCAGCTATCAATGGTTTTAGAAGAGAAGCTATAACCTCTACAGAAGTGGTCAATAGGCTGGCTAATGTGGACGCTCAATTTGCGGTAAGTTCTAAAGATTTAGCTGATGCTTTAGCAAGAGCGGGATCAACGGCACAAGGGGCCAAGGTGCAATTTAATGAACTATTAGCAGCAGTTACTTCTGTACAGCAACAAACGGCGCGTGGAGGCGCTGTGATTGGCAATGCTTTTAAAAGTATTTTTACGCGTATTCAGCGGAGCGGAGTTCAGGACGCTCTTGAAGAAATTGGGGTATCAACGCGAACCTTGGATGGAAGTTTTCGTTCGGGAATTGCCGTTATTAAGGATTATGCTAGGGTATATGATAGTTTGACTGATGCACAAAAGGCTTATACCTCGGAACAAATTGCGGGCGTTTTTCAAATTAATAATTTAAGGGCATTAGTAAATGACTTAAATAGTAGTTTTAGTATTTATGATAGAGCCTTGAGAGTAGCTAATGGCAGCACCAACGAGGCCACGCAGCGCAATAAAGAACTCAATCAAACACTTAGCGCGTTGTTGGCTCAAACCACGGCCGCGTTGCAGGGTTTTGGTGCGGCGTTAGGCAACCTGGGTGCGACTGAGGTGATAGGGCGGGTTCTCAGAGGAGTAAAGGCTTTATCAGAGTTTATAAGTAAAGTTCTTGATCCTGAAGAGGGCAATAAATTCGCACAGGGCTTTGTTAAGGGAATAGGAAGTTTTATTGCGGGGCCAGGATTGATTATAATTGGGGGGGCATTTTTAAAGTTATTTACCTTTATCTCCAAGCAGGCGGGGGCCGCTGTAAAACAAATATTTGCCATAAACACGGAAACCCAAAGGCAGCAGCAACTTCAACAGGCTATATTGGCCATCGTAACCTCAGAAGAAGGGGTTTATCGGCAAATTCTGGCAAACGCAGGAAATCAAGCGGCACAAGAGAAAATCATCTTGGATACGCTAAGGAAGCAAACTGCACAGCGAGCCCAACAACAAAAGTTTTTAGTGCAAATGGCTTCCAGCTCTGCTTTTGCGGGGCTAGGCGTATCAGGCGGTATAATTGCTCCCCGCGGAGGAAGGGCAGGGAGCAAGGCTCGAGCACAAGGGCTTGCGGGAGGTTATGTTCCTAATTTTGCTACCGCCATGGCGAATACCGACGAGGTTTTGGTCAGAAACTTTGCGGCTACTCAAGAAGCTAAAGCTATTCGTAAGGGTGTCGGCGGGGCAAGCCCAGGAGCGCGCGTGGCACAAATAGGTTTTAATCCCGCCCGTGATGCCATTCTTAATCCCGACATGGTCGCTCAGCTAGGGCTTCCTGCAGGAGCACAAAGAATAAATGCTGCAGGGGGATTTATCCCAAATTTTGCAAAAAAAGAAAAAAGGGGGCTTACCCAGACAATTTCAATTGGCGCAGCAGGAAGTAAATTTGCGATTGTTTCGCCCGCGCGAGGAGGGGGCCCACCTGTCGCGTTACCTTCTTTGGTTAAGGGAACAAGTCTTCCCAAGGGAATGGTGGGCGCAGGCTCCAAGCTAGACTTTGCTTTTGGAGGGGGTCAGTCGATTCCAATAATAGGGCCCTTGGGCCGCGATGGCGGCGCTAATGATAGTTCAGCTTTAAGTACCGCCATGGATGGCAACAAGAATATCCTGCAGGATTTTATTCTTAAAGTGACAGAAGGATTTTTTGGCGTAAAAAATGTGAAGGGAGTTAGAAGGCCTGATTTTGCCAACACTAAAGCGGATGCATTGGCCGATAAATCCGTCATGAGCGAACTGATGGCCACGAGCAAGGGCCCAATATTTGAGGCGGTTTTGAGAATAATCCAGGGTGATTTGACTAAAATAGGAGGGATGGTACCTAATGCGGCTATTGACATTAACCCCGCATCTCAGGCCCAGCCAAATATTAGAAACTTTTTTGATGCCCCTGAAATTAATAAATTTGAGGCCAAAACGGGAAAAACGGGGGGAAGCGTTCCCATTGCTAAAAAATATATTAGGGATATTCTCACAAATGTTCCTTCTTCATCCGTAGATCCTCAGGCAGCGCTGGCCGCGCAAAAAGCAACGAGACAGTTTGGAAAAGGGACGGTGGGACAAGCTATCGCGGCTCAACAACTAGCCACACAGAAAAAATGGGGGGCTGGAGCTGCAGCGGCTGGTGAGATGCCAGCGAAACAGATTGTGCAGCAGGGTGAAAAGACATTTGCACTCATAGCGAAGAAAGGAGGCTTCACGGCCAAGTTGCTTGGACGGAAGCGGAGGTCTGATGCACCACGCTTCCAAAGGTATACAGATGCAGCTTTTAACAGAAACGACCCTTACAAGACCCTTAAGCTGGATGATTATAAGGGTTATGGGGGATTGGCCCAAGGTTTCCTTCCTAATTTTGCCGCTAGCCCGATTACGCGGGCTATGAAAACTGAAAGAGCCATGGGGGGTAGGCCCGTACTTGATTTTGATCCTGAGGTGGGATATTTTGTAAGAGACGGGAAAACACAAGCTAATTTCGCAGCTGTTAAAGGGGCGCATCCCGAGGGTATAGCAGGAGCAATTCTAAATTCGCAAAGGGCACAAGGTGTGGCAGCTTTAGGCTTTATTCCTAATTTTCAGGAGCTTGCGTGGACGAGACGAGAGGAAACGTCAGCAAGGCGTAGGAATGAGAAAATGAATCGCACTTCAGGTGGCGGCATGGCGGGGGGCGGCATGGGCATGATGATGGGGAGTATGGCTCTATATCAAGGTGCTGCTATGGCTCCCCAGGGAAGTACACTGGCAGGCGGTTTAATGGGAGCAGGGATGGGAATGATGCTAGGGGGACCTTGGATGTTAGTAGGGGCCGCAATTGGAGCCCTAGCGACACAGATGGATCCCTTGGGCAAAAGCGCGGAAAAAGCGGCGAAAGAGTTGGCGGTTCTTACGAGCAAACAAAAACTTGTTTCTGATGGGCTTAAGCAATATATAAATTTACAGGGACAATTGTCTGATGCTATTAAAGAGGGTAATCTGACCGCTTCTAATAAGGTTACCCAGCAATTAAGGACAGCTTTGGCAGATTTGTCAACCACAGGCTTCCCTGACTTGAGGGAAAAAATTATTGGGGCGGCTGGAGATCTGGGTAAGCTTACCTCCATACTTGCACAGGTAGAAAGCACGCAATTGCGAACAAGTCTAGCCCAACGCGCCACAACAAGCGTTGACGCTATGGCAAGCGCGCAGCAGGGAAGGTGGTTCGGTTTGGCGGGTAAAGACCCCGAAAAGGCGACGGCAGCCGCACAGGACACAGCAAGAAGCTTGAGCAAATTATTGGAAACGGCTCCTGTGGAAGCAGTGGCTCGTATTCACGAGACTTTGAAAAGAGGGGGGATAGAAGAATTTTTGAAAACTGCTGTGGACGAGGGCCTTATTGGCCATGCGCAGCAAATAAAACTAGCGTACGCCTTTAAGGGCAAGGACATGGAGGAGGTGGCAGGCATGTTGACCCAGGCCGTAGGGGCGCAGTTGCAGGCCAGTGAGTGGTCGGATCTTCAGCGGCAATTTAATGAGCTAAATACGGCTGTAATGATACCCTTTAAGGCGTTGGGCGATGAAATAGTTAAGCAGGTTGAATTGCTTGAAAGCAGATTTAAAACAGCGAGCGAGGGTTTGAAAAACGTGGGAACCGCGCGCATTAAGGCTATGGAACAGCTGGGGATAATTGATGAAGCCAGGGCCATAGAGCTGCGCGGAAATATGCAACTCCGACTTCTTACGGCCAAAGCCGACAAGATGCCCGTTTTAAAAGATAAATTTACTGATGAACCCGCCGCTTTAGGAAAGGCTTTCCAAGCGGGAGGGGGTATTCCGATTGATGAGGCGGATCGCCTAAAGGTAGAACAAGAGTTGACAGAACAAACTCGTGCGGTTCAGGCTTCCGTGGCAATCGAAAAGGAAATATTGCGCATACAAAAAGCGGCCGCCTCCTATCTCGCCATAAGCGCACAGGTCTTAACCGAGGACCAGGTAGAGGGAATCAAAAACTTTAAGGCTTTTATAGAAAGAGGGGAGCGACCAGGAGCAGGGCGCGAAAGTGCAGAAAGCGCAGCCGCAGCTTTGGCCGCAATAAAAAATGTAGAAACCCTTACGGGGGCAGATTTCGGACGCGAGAAGCGTCAAGCCCGCACTGAAGTTGCCGCCTTTAATATGAGGCAGCTTTTTGAGGGGATGGGGGTAGCTGTGGAGCCTGCCAAGGGCGTCGACGAGTTTATTAAAAATGCAGAATCTGCCCTCAAAAATATGGATGTCTCGACTGCGGAAGGGATGCGAAACCAACGAATTCTCCAAAAAATATTGCACGGCCTCAAAGAGCAACAAAAGATTAATAATATGACCGAAGCGGAGTTTCTAAAGAAACAAGTCGCAGATGCTAAAGGTTTGGCGGATACTCTCGGAATAAAAGCTGGAGAGGGCGGTGTTACGGATGAATTTGCTCTCTTGCTTGGTGGTTTGGATAAAGGGGAAAAGGCTCAAGTCTTGCTGCTTAAGGGCATCGAGAAACAAAGCGGCGAAATGGTGGGCTTGTTGAATGACGTAAAGGTAGCCATAGAGCAGGCCGAGAATAAACGCGCGGCCCTGGAAGCGATGAAAGCAAGACTGCAAGCAAAGGCTCAAGGGCAAGTTCAGGCTCCCATGGGCGCCGACACGGTGAGTATAAACGCTCAGACGGTTACCGTGTCAGGAGGTGGAGCGCGTACACCCACCGCAGGAGGAGGTTTCGTGCCAACTTTTTCGCCCTTGGGGGATAAGGTCCGCAATGCAATGGAAACCGAAAAACGTATGGGCGGAACGCCTATGGTGGGTTATCATCCTTCAGTGGGTGTCCATGTGAGGGATCGATTTACGCAAAGAAACTTTTCGCAAGTTAGAAGGGATCATCCTGAGGGCTTAAGGAATGCAGTGGCTAATTCAGCATCGCTTCAGGGGGCCATGGGAATGGCGGGAGTCCCTAATTTTGCGCAACCGACTGGTGCGGCCTCGTTCGGCAGCTTCCTCCAAAGGGGGGACAACGCCTTTGTGAAATTACCTCACCAGGGTAGCACACCCTGGAATAACATCTTGTCAGATAAGCGCGTCACTTATGATCAGGCCAAGGAAATTTTTGGAGAAAAAATTGCCGATAAACTTAAAGTTGATCGAAGTGGCCACTGGAAAAAGGGAGGTAAGGTATTAAAGAAGCCCCCGTTGTGGCCTTGGGAAAAGATGAAAGTGGGGAGGCTTATTCGCGGTGGAGCGCTAGTTCATGGTAGAACAGGTTTTGGCACGCAGTTGAGGGGAATCAAAGGGGGCAGAACCACAAGGCTAGCGGGCAGCGCGCTCAAGGGGGCCAAGGACAGGCTGAAGGGGGCCGTGAAGAAGGTACCGTGGGCGAAGACCCTGAAGATGATGGGGTGGCCCCTTATGACCCTCCTGGAGGGTTGGGGATTATTCTCGGGCGGAGGCCTGGGAAAGCATGTCGGCATGCCAGAAGGAGCCAAGGGGGTTGTGGGGCGCGGGTTCACGGAGCAGGATCGCGTAATGGAAATGGCGGCAGTTTTGGGCATAAGAAATCAGGGCTATGATGGACCAATTTGGGAGTCCCCTCATCCCAAAGCGCGGAACTCGACGGCAACCCAGATTCCAGACGAACTTAAGGCCTCAAAAAATCCTTGGTCTTCCCAGCAGCTTAAAAGGAAAATAAATGCGGGCGTAGGTGTTCATACGGCAGAGAGAATAGGAGGATTTGGAGGCTCCATAATCGGTGGCGTTATAGGGGGCGCCTTAGGGGGTCTTTTTGGCCCCACTCCTGCCGCATGGCTGGTACCTATCATGGCGGCGTTAGGGGCATGGGGAGGCAGCTATGTTGGAGGCTACCTGGCAAATAAAATAATTGGGCCCCAGGCCAAGAAGCATCCTGACAAAATACCAGACTGGCTCGTAGGCATGGGCGGCATGGTCCGCGGTAATTCTCCATGGATTTCGAAGTTTATACGGGACAAAATAAAAACTTTTGAGACAAACGAAAGAACTAGGTTGATGAGCTATTGGGAGGAGGACCAAACAGCCGCTCTTGGGGTCCCTGAGCCTAAAGTCGATGATCCGAAAAAGGGACCAGTGATACCACAACCTGGCATGGTACCTCCCCAGTTCCAAAGTCTTGAGAAGGCAAAAGAAGAAATCGACAATGTCTTGCAGGGTTGGGCAAATGCTCGCGATCCCGCTTTTGTGCAATTGCTTATGCAGGGAGGAAGAGGATTTGCGGATCCGAACGAAGATTTCTTCCGTAAGCGCGCTGAAGCACCCTTTCAATATGGCAGAATTCAATTGCCTTGGTTTAGGAAGCTGGGGTTAAGAAACATGTATCCTAGTTTGGGCGTGAATGGTCGAAAGGCGTTTAAGAGCGGGCCCTTAAGGGGGGCGCATACCAAGAAATATCATAAGCTTTTTGCCGAAGGTCTGGAATCCGTAAATGACTTAGCAGGAAAAAAAGACTTCGGAAAATTAAATCTTCTGCTGGGCGACAATAAGAGTATCACGAGGTATATAAAGGAGTTTAGTGGGTTGACTGGTGCGCAAGAGAAGCCTAGGCAATTCCTGGGACTCTACAAGGAAGCTATAAAGGCGGAGAATCTCAATCGGAAGACGGAGGATTTCCCAGCCGTATCATTGGAGAAATTGACTGCTGGCACCGAATTCACACAAAAGTCCGATGAGGCGCTGAACGAGGCACTAAGAGCTCTTCAGGGGCAAGGAATACTTGGAAGAGGAGCAAGCGCGAAAGAGTTGCAGATCATGAAAAATTTTGATCCAGCTTTAGTTACGCCCCTAGCCATAGAGAGAACAAGAGCAGCAGGCAGGGCAACTGGAGGGGCAGCTGTCATGGCCTTTCAGGAAGCGCAGACCCCAGCGGGCAAGATGAAAGCGATGATGAAGGGAGCAGTGGGCGGCAGAAAAGGCACTGCAGAGAAGCTGCGCAATGCAGTTTACAGAGCTTACCTAGGGGGGGATAACAAGGGCTTAAATGCCGTCGGATTCAGCAAAGCTATTAGGTCTTATCGCGATGGCGCAACTTGGCCTGGAGATTATAATTTGCTTGCAAACCTGCAGGGCGGGAAATTTGGAGATATTTATAAGACCCAGCCCGCGAATGTTCAGGAGATGATAGAGGGCAGGCTTAAAAGAATCTTTCAGGAGAAAGGCGACGGGCGCACAGTACCTATTGCGGCTTGGGACCTTGGGGGCATGGTGGACCTAATAAGATCCAAGGCGGTAGATAAAGCCAGATTGACTGAGGCCAAAAAGCTGCTTACTAGGAGCGTTGTGGGAAAAGACGTGGAAATAAACGAACAGATGATGAAAGCGACCTTGGGATTTGGGGGCGGCTTTGTACCAAACTTTAATAAGTTTGGCGAAGTGGCTTCGTCGGTGGCGGCGGGTTATGCGAAGCCTGTAGGAATTGGGGACGTTAAATCAATTAATATACCTGGGGTGGGACGCTCTTATTATAATAATCAGGAAAAGGTGCTGCACGGAGCAGGGATGAGGCAGCCTTTTATTGTCCCTCCCTATAATTCCCGCGTGGCGCCTCAATATAAAAATAAAGTAGAGGATCGCTTTGGTTTTAACCCTTATAAAGCAGCCTCTCACTCCCAGGGCTTTATTCCTAATTTTAAGGAAAATGCGGTGGGCGACAATAAAGCGTTAAATGTTAAAGACTTTGACCTGGCGCTCAAGGAATTTGATCGAATTGTTGGAGCCTTTAAGGCCGTCTTTCTTACTCCAACCGCTATACCACTAGATGTGGGTGGAGAAATTCGGGTCAGGGTCAATGTTCCTGGGCTACAGTCGCGTATAGCTGCGGCGGTGGGAGGAGTAATTAAATCTCACAATGAGTGGCTTCTGGATACAGTGGCCGCGCGAACGCAAAACGAAACCGCCGCAATCCTTAATAGTTAATGATTATTAATAGCGTATTGTCGGTGGAAACCTCTTTCACCCCCAATTTTTTTGGAGGAGATGTAACGCGTTTTAATACCGTACAACGAGCAACGGTTAGAGGCGCCGTGGTGGACGTTTCTAACGTGGCGGGAGTGTCGACAACTGTAGCGTCTTATTTAACAGACTTAATGGGCACAGGTGGCTATGAGGAAGTTTTTGTGGGGAGTGAAAGACTGGGGCTCTTTAGGTTGGTAGATTTTTCTTTTCCTGCGGGAGATTTAGTAAATTATAGCGAAGCAACGCTTGTATTCGAAGGTCAATCGGTAGGAGATGTTTCGCCCATCAGCGATGATCCTTATTATGACTGTTTTGTAAATTCTGCTGTTTTTGCATACGCTTCCGAGATAGGGGAATCATGGAGTTATTCGAGGAGTAATAATAGTTTTTCAATCAATCACACCTTAACCTTAACCCTCCTCGCTCAGGTTAATCAAGCTCAAGGGATGGTAGTTTCCCCTCTTAGTAGACTTCGTGATTTGAGTGGCAACCCTGCTCTGAGCGCGGGAGTGGCTAACCCTGCGCAGTTAAGTGTGGGGACCGTAGCTCAGGCTAGCGCGCGAACTTTTGCGCATAAAATCTTTCGGTGCACGGATATAGCAGGGGTTCCTTGGTTTACAATGGGTTTAGATGGAGGGCCAGGCGGAAGCACTATCAGTGATTTTCCCGACCCAGGCAGTACCTGGAAAAAAATATTTTCACAAACAGAAGATAAAATGCAAAATACGGTAAGCTATACTGAGACTTTTGAGTCCAGTAATCCTAATGCAGATGACGGTGTTGCGTATCAAAGATCTTCAACTTTTGCTCGTGACACTAATAATGTTGTGTCTGTTAGGGAAGAGGGGGAGGTTGAGGATCTTGGTAGCATAGGTTCTCCCAGCTGGCTCCTAGGGGAAGGCGCTGATACGGTTGTGGACGACCTTTTAAAGCCTGAGGGCGATGCAGTGACGCGTCTTCAAGCGTTTTTTACGGACTTAAAGTCGGATGTAGACGAGCCTCTCGCTGTCGAAAATGGATATCCCAAGGTGGTTTTTACGTCTAAGAGTATTAACAATCTAACTTCTAGTGTTAGTTATTCCCTTGTTCTCAGTAATGATCCTACATTAACGGGAGGGACAGGTTTCACTTACTCAAGCACGCTTTCCACTAATAAGGAAGGGTGTTGGATAGCTAAGAATTACACCATGAATTATAAGGGGAATGGGCCTACGTATCAAAGTGGCATCTATGTAGCGTGGAAGCAGGCCGTTTCGGGTGCAAGCGGCCACTGGCGCCGTAGGCCCACCTTGGCTGGGTTTAGCCCTAGACCTATTAGCTCTTCCAGGAGCGATCAAAAAGGACAGGGCACCGTAACGCTAGGTTACAATTATTCCCAGGATCCGATTTATGCTAGAAATGATGAGGGATTTAAGGTATATAGCGAAAATGTGTCACGCAACCCTTCTTATGATTCAAAAATTTATTTTCCTGCTTTAAATCTTTATACTGCAGACGATAATAAAAAGGATATTATTGCTCAAGATGGAGCCACCATTAATGAGCTATTAAATGTTGATTTATCGATAATGGGGGATGGATTTACTTATAGTGTGGTTGGAGGCACAGCTGAGGATCCGAAGGATACTTTTTGGCCAGCTGTGCTCGGAGAAGCTAAAACCGCTTTAAATACTTATAGCTGTAGTTTTTGGAGAAATCTAGAGTATTCGTATACGGTAGAACCTGGTCAAAATATAAACATAAGAGCGGAGGCTGTAGTAACTTAAAATGGCAGACGGGAATTTAGTTAGTTATGATGGCGTCTTTTTTCCAGAAGGAGATCCCATTGTTTCCATTAGTCGTAGTTTTATTGAACAAGGCGGAGCTGCGTCGGTAGCAGTAGATACTATAAGCCTAGAGGGAACCCTGAGCAAATGCGAAGATCCTCTCACCCCCACTTCTCGAGTGAGCGATATGTTTACGGGAGATTTTAAGATATTAGCCGTTGGCGGAATAAAAAATTATCCTTGTGCCAAATTGACCTCCATGAATTTTGGGGGTAATGATGAATTTTCTTATATTCCCTATACTATTGAACTTGAGGCTTATGCTGATCCTGGAGACTTTGTTACTGCACACGGTGTGGTCGATGCTTCAAATGTATGGAGCTATAACGAGGGATCTAATGGAATCACGGACGTAACTCATAGTGTTTCTGCGAGAGGGATAAGAAATTGTACAGATCCTTTTGGAAAGGCTAGGAGTTTTTGCGAAAACTTGGTTGGTCAAGACGGTATCGGGGACACTAATCCTCTTGCCGCCGACGACAAGGGGGCTTCGAGCCCCTTTTTTACTAACTTTAAAAATGCGAATGGTATTTTATACAGTACCACGAGCTCTTTTAATCGAGTGAACGCCACTTATTCTATTGAGGAGAAGTATAGAGTGGGAAGCCCAGTGGAATATACTACGGTTGTAAGTGAGGAGCTCGGCAAAACAAGCACCGCGGTTAACGGAAGCGTTTTTGCAGCAGGAGACATAACGGGGGCTATGGATCATTATAAAGAGCTACGAAAGGCATACCCAAAGCTTGAGAATGAAAACATTACCCAAGACGATTTATGGGGAGGCATCAATTTTTCTTTTAACGTAGGTAGTGACGTTGAAGAAACGGTGGCTCTAGACATAACTGTAGATGTAAACGATGAGGCTCAGGGTAATTTGGTCACTGTAAGGGTTACTGTTGCTGCCGCCCCTAATAGTCCTGATGTTACTTATGAGGGCTTAAAGGCGCGCGTTGAGGGGGTCGATTTTTTTAATGAAGCCAATCAGGCTTATAGCCGCTTTATTGGGGAGGGGGGCCAAATCGGCGAAGGTGATCCGCGAAAGTTCGACATAGAGAAAAATCCATTAAATAAGGTCCTCCTTTCTTCGGAGACGAGGGAGAGCCCCGAAGAGAAAAGCTTTTCCTTAGCTGAGACTTATAATAATCGTAAAAATAAATACTGCTTTGGAAAGGGGTCTAATATGGCATTTACCGCTAGCCCCGCGCTGCCAAAGATAGCCGAAGTACAAACCATCAGCGACTTTGTGTTTAATAATTTAGGGTACCACAGTATGGGTACTTTTAGTCTTACGGCACAGGCAGACGCCTGTAGCTCCTATTCTGTGGGGTCGGTTTTCGACGATTATATCGAGGTAAACCCCCTTAATACGCAAGCCACCATGACCAATGACATGACGCAGGAAGACGGAGATGGGGCCACTTCTTTAACTCGGCAAACAGTTTTTGATTCTAAGGTTAAGGCTGTAGCGATAGATGGAACACTTAGCACAATTGAAACCTTATTACTAAAAGAGGAGTAGAATGAGCTATAGTACAGGATTTTATTTTACTCTGCAAGATAGGGAGATTCCTAATCAGTTTGCTTTTTATTATAATTTTAATAGGTATACGGGGACGAGACCTCCTGAGACTCCGCCTGAGTGGTTGCCTGAGCCTGTAAATGCTCTTTGGATCTTGGGGGATCAATCTATCAATACAGGGGTTTATTCTCCTGGCTTTTCGGGTAGGGTGCATAATTACGAAGGTCTTGGCCGTCCTTTAAACCAGTTTGTATCAGGAGATGATATTGGAGTTTCAGGAGGGACGGGAAATTTTTCCGCTGGTTACATAGAGGTTGCCGATACTGAAAATTTTAATCCCACAACCCTGAACATGATCGTGACCCAAGAAAAAAGAGCCAACGATCCCGCAACGCTTTTTTCTAATATAGACGAGGCTAATAGTAGCGGGTATTGCTTGGGGGTTGATGGCGCCAACCATTTATATTTTAAATATTATAATGATGGGACTCCTTCTATCTTTACTTACTCTAATATTGTGGCGCACGAAGCTAATATTTATAGATTTTCTATTAATTCCAGCAGAGTTTCTTTCAGCGCGTTTGATATAAAAGAGAAAAGGTTTGTGGGGCAGCAATCTTTTACAATACAAAATGCCTATAATTTGCAAAGCAATCAAAAGATGCTTGTTGGGAGCGGCGAATATCCTTATAGCGGATATATGAGTAGTATATTTTTATATACAGGGAGATTGGCGGATTACGATTATAACGCTTTAGCGGATGCATTGTATCAAGACTATAGACTTACTTCAGCTATTAGCGGTCAACATAGTGGGTCCATAACAGGCTTTAGCGGGGTATCTTTTCAAGATACGGGGGTTCTCTATAATGAAAATTTATTATCGGGTTATATTTCTCTTACAGGATATTTAAGATCTATTACGGGGGTAACTAATTTAACGGGAAGCGTATTAACAGGGGAAACGATTTATGTTACGGCAACAGGCGTGGCCTCGGGAACCCCTTTTAGGGGTGACTCAGGATATTATGGGTCAGGTTTGGGAGTAAGTCCTCCTGCTCATTTTTATTATGCTTCAGGGGTTACTGCGGCAAGCGCAACAGGTATAACGGGTTTTGATTATTTAAGTGGAAGCCTGTTGGTGACGGGACAGCAATTTCCTGTTTATACGGGGCATAATGTAACGGGCGTTACTGCTACGGGAGAATACCTTACAGGCATCACGGGCGCACCAACATATTATTTAGCCACAGGTTCTTCTCAGGAGCTTAGTGGTTCTGTGCCTGAGGGCTACTACCCTTCTAAAATGATTTTTTTGGGGCAACGCTCTACGGGGGACCTTGTGGAGGTTGTGACTTATACAGGTCTAAATTCTTATATTTTTAATAATGTTATTTTTTCTAATCAATCTGCGGGGCCCGATGAAATAAATAATACGGGGGTTCTGTCTTCAGGAAGCGGTCTCCTTGTTATTAATGGACAACTGCAAGTAGAAGGACCTTTGTCGTTCGTAAGCGTGAGCGGCTTGCGTTCTGTGTCTATTAGCGGTGACTATGCGCTAACGGGAAATAGTGCGTGGCAATCCATTGCTCTTGAGACGGGTTCAGGAATCAGTTTTGGGGCGGCCGATAGAGAGCTGGCAACCACACGTTTTTTAACTAATACTTTGTCGTTGGCGAACATTCCTTTTAATGCGATAAGTGATGTCAACCAAATAGGCGCCAAAGGCAAGCTAATTATTACCGACACGAGTCAATATGCTGGAGGCCCTTTCTCTCAAATCGACATCATAGGGACAGATAAATATTTTAATGGAATTAAAATATATTCGGGAATAGATTGGATAGACAAAGCAGGAGGCTTTCAGCCCACAGGGACTATTACAGGGGCAACGGGTGTATATTATTATACGACTCCTAATCCAGGAGCTCTTTATTCTACGGGGCGTGCTTATGATTTTTCAGGCCAAAAAATAAATACTCAAAGTAATATAGTTTATATAAATGGGGTGCGACAGGATCCGAGCCTTTATTATTATGGAGCAAGTATTGATTTGGTAAGGTCGGGGGTAGAGACCCAAATTCAAAATTCAGCCCTAGAAGTTTTTAATAATTTGAGCTAATATATAAGATGTCTTTATCAGTTACGAAAAGCGCCGTAAAATTAGATGGAAAATCTAAGGCTTATGGCGGCTATATTACTAGTGCGGATATAAATGTCAACATTATTGGCGCCTCTACAGCGAGCGTTACTGTTGTTAGTGAGGACGGTAAGTATGACGAGGTGGAGATGTATGCCAGCTTTGCGGGAGGGCCTCCGAAAGAATTGGCGTTCACTTATACCCAGGAGGGTGAAGACGGAGAGGATGAGGACGTAAAGGCCTTAACTCTGGACTTTTGGCCGATCGGTTCGGAAATCCAACAAGGAGCGGGGGGCACTGTTTTAACTGTAAGCTTATTGGAGGCGGTGCCTTCTTGGATAGCAAAAGTTCCCGTTTTTCTTAGAGGAGTACATACCGACGCAAGCGGTTCCGAACGAGCTTATACTAACACCCATAGCGCTTGGATTGTGGTGGGAGAGGAGTATATGAGCTCCCCCTCACAAAATGGAGCCCTAATTAAACTAAGCGGTTTAACCAGCGCACAAAAGTCCGCACTCGAAAAGAAGTCTTTATTGAGTCGTTTAAAAAATAGTATACAAAAAACATCACTTTATACGGGTTATGAGTTATATCAAGAAATTCTCGCCCTAAGAATTCCTCATACCTTGGCTTTTGCCCATATGGTTTCTACTGTGGGGTACTATTATAATACAGGGGGGTCCTTAAGAGACGTATTAAACGTAATATCCCAAAAATTGGGCTGTTTATTTTTTTGGAACCCTTGGGCTCCTGATGGCCAGGAAGAATTTGCTGATTTTACTATGGGGGGTTTGGGAAATTATGGGTTAGATGTGTTTGAGGGGGAGGCAGATATTTGGCGGGGCATGCAGACGGCTCAGGGAGAGGCAAATTTAATATCAAAAACCCTTAGTACTACTCTAGAGGGGACCTATACTAAAAGCGCAACCAAGAAGCTGGAGGTGGCTCCTGATCATCCATCCAACATGTGCAGGGGACAGGGGACCGCGATTAGGTTAAATACTGCTCAGGAACTAAAACTAAAGGACTGCGCGAATAGGGATGTGGACGACTTAAATTATCCACGGCGTGATACGGATCCTGGCAAGGGGGATTTCCCCAAGGAACCCGATCCCGAGCAAATGGAAAAGATTGCGCATTTGTGCAGATTGTTGGACGCCGTGCGATTTGGAGAAGATTTTTTTAGGATTTATGTTTATTTAAAAATGATTGCTCAACAATTTGCGGATCGAAAGGATAATGTCGGCTATGCTAGTGCCTATGCGTGGGCCGAGGGGCAGGAGCCTAAATTAAGTCGCAATCTGGCGGTCGAAGCACTTTTCCCCTGTGTAATTGCGGCGAGCCCCAATCGAGTTGAGGATGGAACAACCCAGGACTACGAGGATGTCCAGGTAAAACAGGAAGTTGAGAAGCCTTGGAGTTATTCACCCGCAATTGCTGAGCTACAAACACTGCTTATAAATGAAGGTATTGGCGTGGGGATGGCCGCGGAGCAGAACTTGGTTCCTTTCATGATTGCTTATATAAAGAATGATCCCGATGCGGCTGAGACAGGTGAAAAAAATGGAGTAGCCTTGTTAAAGGATTTTGGGAGTAGCGAGGTTTGGAAAAGTCTTTTGGCGTATGCTAAAGACATACAGACTAATGTATGGTGGTTGCAAGGAGATCTGGATGTGGTGGGGTGTGACCCTGAGACAGGGGGCGGAAAAAAAACAGGGACAGAGACAAATTATTTTACGGGATCATGGAACGAAGGTTGTGAGGTTAATTTTAGGTCGTCTGTAACAAAATTAAATCCGTGGATCGAGCTCACGGCCGATGATATTTTATATAAATTATTGCAGCTAAAGGTGGGCCCCGATAAGATGGTGGAGTTTTTTAAGTTAAATATAAAATTGACTGCTGGAATGGCCATCGCTGTTCTTTCGGGGGAGGCAGCGGCACAGGCGGAGAAGTTAGGCTCTAACAAGGATTGGATAGATTTTGTAAAAAACCTAGAGTGCACAGAGAAGCTTAAGACTATTTCACAGGCCCAGAGAGATAAAGATAAGGATTGGGCGTGCAAAACTGATGCGCTAGAAATGCTTCCAGATGGGGAGCTATTGATTTCTACAGAAGGTGGCCGCACCCTAAAGGCGGCCGCAGGACTGGCTTTCCAAGAGGATTGGACAGAAAAATATAAGAAAGTTTATTTTTCTTCCATCAATAAGCAGGAAGCTCGCTGGGTAAAGCGCGCAAAAAGAGATGGGTTTGATGTAGTTACCCTCCCTTACTTAACAAACCAGGGCAATGAGCTACCCCTCGCGGGTTTTGAATTTCCGTTTATAGATGACGCGGGAAAACTACAGTCGAACTTTACGGCGTATTTAGCTGATGAAATTGATCAGATATTAGACGAGCTTCCTGATAAGACGACTCCGTGGAGCCTTGCTTTCAGGGGTGGCGCCAAACAGGATCCTCATTTTACCTTTTCATGCCCTGGAGATAGAAAAAAGTTTTTTGCTGCTTGGATATATGGGGCAGAAAATGACGTTTTAAGTAATACTATAGAAGGGGACAGTACGCTGACACTAGCTGATGTCTTGCTTGCAGAGGATACTTTTGATAATGATTTAATTATAGGTGAAAAAAGAGCGCCTAATGCCAGGCTTGAGGTAGTGGGCTGTGATGGAGCTAAAGCCAAAGGTGAAACCCCTAATGCTGACCTGTGGATTCAAAAAATACCATCAAGGCGCACTGATGTGAGTCGCCTGGGGATTGAAAAAGAGCAAGATAAAGATCCCGCTAACACTTTGCAATATGCGTGTGGTCTAGCTAATAAAGAAGGCATAATACAGCAGAATATGAATATGCTCCTGAACGATTCCGCGCTGTCCGATTTTAACCAGAATGAAGGGGGAACTTTTGTCTACAATGGCGTTCCCACGAAGTTGCCTACTATTTGGGAGGGTTTAGAAAATATAGGGGCCACTATAGACTCCCAGGGCGGATTAACGCTTACTCTAAGCGTGGGGCAAAGGAAAATTCGGGGGGCCCGCGACAAAATTAATAAATTAATAACCTTCAGGGACTTTTTGGCGACGCAGGGTTATGACAGTACCAGCGAATTCTTTGGGCCTAAATTTAAAAGTTCCGTGGAGTCAAAGCCCGCCCCATTTTCTTTTGGGTTAAAGAAGCCTAACCAGGCCGCGCCTCCTGGACAGCCTCAAGCGCCAGCGCCACCCGCTCCAGGACCATCGCCACAAATGGGTAGTTTCGATTTTCCTGATGTAGGTCCCATAGACATAGGGACAGACTGATCGTTTGTTAGATTACCTGGGATAAAACCCTGGCGCGAAACAGGGAGCCCGAAGGGTGATTCCCCCCTTGGAGGGGAGTGCTGTCAAAAAATATACAATTAATAGCCCCTGTGACCCGCGAGGCATTGTTGTTGGCTAATATATACTTTTCATCAGGCCTTCCATTGCGCACATTCAGGCGATAATCCTCTGCGCTGGTATTAATAAAGTAGCTGTGATGACCTGTAAATATGTTTCCACTCAAATTAAGAACTAGGCCGTTATAAAGTCCCATGAAAAAGTTAGAGTCCTGATCTGAAAATTTACCACTTGATCCTGAAAATGTTATTTTTCTGACGAGCCCTGGGTCCCCCGTATACCCTAGGCCAAAATACAAAAGGTCTCCTGAGGGATAATTTAAAGAGGCCTTATAGCTGAGGTTGCCTGTTTGAGAGGAAAAAGTATCTATTTGCATTAGGTTGTCCCCGTGGGCGGTTTAACAAGAAGGCGTGAATTGTCCAAAAATCCCGAGAGCCCGCTCATTCCGTCAAAGGTTACTCCCATGTTTTCATAAATGCAGTCCCTTGAAGGGGGAAAGGGTGAAGATTGGCAACTGCCACTGATATTCAATAAATCTTGCCCCGTCGCGCCCAATTGTGGGTTTATAAATTTGGTGATTATTTTTACCTCTCCGCTACCTGACCCAACTAATTCATTAAAAAGTCCGCTATTGGGCGGATCGGGAGTAAAAAGAACGGTGCCGCTAATACTATACTGCTTAGATTCCCCTGATTCCCCTGTTCCGCTAACGCAAAGCGTCACGGGAGTTTTGGTGAATTTTTCGTATTCTTTTACAAAACTAAAATAAATATTCTCATATGCATTAAGCATGCTGCTCAACCTTCTTTCCACAAAACCTAAGGCACCGTCGCCCATTACTAGCGGGGGATTGGAGTCGCCCCCTCCTAGGTTGCCTCCCCAGCCATTTGCTCCTGCATGCATACCCACTCCTTCGTGGTATTGGGTCTGAGTGGTTGTCATTGTATTACCACTATAGTCCCACCAACCTCCTGCGTGGTCCCAGGCGGGGAGATCAGGGGTCTCCCCGTCATCATCTGTATTGAGTAATTTCAGCCAGTTGAGGGCTTTGGCATCGGCCGCTGTACTGGCATCATCCTCATATACATATTCTTTGCCCAAATTAGTAGGGTTTGCCATTAGAACATGGGCGCTAAAAAGAGAGCCTCTGCCATCGCTACGTCCGAGAGTTCCCACCTTTGTGTCGAAATTTTGAGGAGCATTCCACATATTATTTTCTAGACCCTCGCCCGTCACAAATCCTGGGCTACCAGGAATGGTGGTCCCAGTTCCACCACCAAGGATCGCCTGACCAGTAAAAGAACTTTCCGTGGCATAAAAATAAATTTTTTGAAATTTTACAGGAATACCTCTGCCAGGAGTGGGAAAAATGGCAGGATCAAAAGTGTCTCCGACTTCCGCTAATCCCCCCAGGTTTGACATATCCGCCCCGCAGCTCTCATAGAGATCCACGGTGTCCATATCAAGCAACAGCGTTCCGTCGGAATAAACTTTTTGGGCATCGTCAGCTTGTCGAGCTTCGAAACAGTACGGAATATCTGGTGCGTTGCTCGGGGCGTTCTGGAGGATTCCCTCTCGACCCTTGCTTGCATTATTGTGTAGTTTTAAAGGTTGAACAAAAATAGAAGCTCTTTTTAAGAAATGTTTTCCAACGGGGATTTGCGCCGCGTTTTGAGGGGGAGGCCAATTGACCCCTCCTAGAGTTTCATTGTAGACGGCGAGGGATTCATCTAGGCCGCGATTTTTTCTGAAAGTTTTATCCTCCTTAGTTGGGAAGGAAATAGGCCCGTCGTCATCTACTCGAATACGCCCTGGATTTTCGTCCGTTGGGTAACCTAAAAGAAGATACGGCGTTAAGTTGGCACAACCTACATCCCCAATCCCCTGTGAAGTAGCCGAACCGTCATCTGAAATATGAACCGCGTCTCTCGATTGCCTGAGTGCCATAGGTTAAATTACACCTATTCCGCAGCACTTTTAGCTAATTTTAGCAATATTCGGGCCTCTTTAGGCGGGATATCCTCAAAGCCCACCCATTCCTTGACCGATTCATTTCTATAGAGTTTTTGTTGCCAGAGTTCGCGCAAGAAGTCCTTTAATCCATTAAAGTCTTCAAATTTTTGTTCCAGTATGCCGTGGGGAGTTATTACGTTACTATTCGCTTGCGCCGTAATAGGAGCGCTTCCCGATTTGTCAATTTCATCATCCCCGACGATGTGGACATTTAAAAAATTGCGCACACAGCGTACAAAGGCGCGATTACACGCAATTGTTTCGAGAAATTTTGTAGCAAAGTTGCTGGTGTTGTCTAGGGTGGCATTAGCCATGTCTTGAAAAGAAACCGCCTCCCCGTTGGTTTCGTAATTGGGGCAAAATTCAATTTTGCACGTTACTGTAACGTGATTAGAGTCGCAGCGGTTAATTGTATACGATACATCACGAAAACCGCGTAGGCGCGCCAGTTCTTTAATTCCGCTTAGTTTAATTAAGAGTTGGTAGTCCTTAAGCCCATTACTTGAGGAAGGGGCATCTTTGCCGCGCGCCTCAAACCAAGATTTATTAGGGAAGAGGTGTTCTTCGCCAATCATGGCACGCCAATCCACGGAACCATCGTCATTAAAAATATAGTCTACGTTCTCTAGGAGTCCGTTTTCGTCGCGCTTAAATAAGGCGGGTCCGTCAGGTGGGGTCAGTGTGGCCTTCGGGGGCCTTCCTCTTTTAGCCATTTTTTTTATAAATTTTGTAAAATCTTAGGTCTTCCCAGAATAAAGGCGAGTCACAAATTAAAGAAGGATCTCGTGTTGATTGTGCCTGCAGGGCTGAAGGGATGGACTGAAAGACTTGATTGTTGGATAATATTTGCTTACAACTTTTAAAGTGAAGCTCATTATAGTCTATATTGCCTTTTATGTCAAGTGATTTTTCTGTTGTTTTTACTACTTGCTCAATAGGAAAGTCTAGAAATTTAAGCCTTAATTCGTCTAGTCTTTCTTCGTTTTCTTCGTAAGTGTATAACATTAAGTTTTTACCTAGCCCCCTTAATCCCTTTAGGGTATCTAATGCGGTATTCGGAGAAACTTCGTATGAAAGCCCCTGGATAAATGGCCTAAGTTGAGTGAGAAAATTTAAATTTATTATTGGGGGTAATTTTATAGCTAATTGGCGATCCTGGCCGCACCAAGAACCAATAGCCTGTTCGTTAAATGATATGTCGCCCCTAATATTAACCAGGGAATTGGGGTGAGTCTCGGGCGCAGCGATAAAATTAGGGATAACCTCTAGCCCCATTTTATTATATTCAGACCCTATATATATGGTTTGGGTATTAATGGAGGAAATAGGGAACCCGAGGTTTTTTAAAATTTTCTTACTAATTTTTTCGGGAAAAATCTTGGAGACTGAAATTTCTTGAGTAGGGGTTCCTAGTGAGGGGCGCGGCGAACTTGAGTGAAGTATGTGGTCAATAGTGGAATCCTCCCACATTGGAGCGCATAGAGGGGCCTCTTTTTCTTCGTATAATAAAACCTGTTTGGTGCCGAGGCAATTAGCGATATTAGCGGTAAATGATTGACTACTGACGTGAAGCAACGAATATTTTAGTAAATAATTAAGGTGGCCTAGTTGAGTTCTCTTATTTAAATAATAACAGCCGTTAAGGGCTTCGTCTTTAGCGTCTCCCAGCTGTACAAGATGAATATTGTTATCGTGCAAGATGGGTAATATTTCGTTAATAACATCTTGAAAAAAGGGGTAGGCTCGATGGTTAAATTCTGCCCCAAGATCTAGGGTGATATAGTTAGAGAACGGCAACGGAAAAAAAACATATTCCAGCGGAGGCTTTTTGATAAAAGCATTACAGGCTAGAGCGTATTTTTCTAGGCAGTGCATAAAGCCAGGGAAAAGTTAGGGGACATTTGGCCATTGTGGTGGGAATTAATATTTAAATTTGTTGCCAGGGGATCCGCATTATAAACGATTTGGAAATGCCCTTCATTATCCCCAAACCCCTCAAGCTCTAAAGAGTTGCCAAGCGATGGGTCAAACGGAATAAATTTGTGGATAAAAGGATTGCCATCTAGAAGGCTAAACAGGTCTGGACGAGTTGAGAAATAAATATTGTAATCGGGAAAATCACGTTTAATGCTGGCCAGCATGCTTAGGGCATATAAAACCGTGGTGCCGCTTGAGGGGGAAACAACTAAAATCCGAGAACCTTTGTCTTCTGGGTCTAAAAACTTTTTAATATCGAAAGAATTTAATGTATTATTATGGTCGTGAGCGGTCTTAATAAAAAAATTATAAACGGCCTCCTTGTTTTTCTCTTGTTTAAGGTTTTGCATCCACTGCTGGTATCCTTGGTAGTTCTGGTCTACTGCTCTATTTAGTATATTTTGATATAAATCTTTAATAAATTCTCCATCGTCCTCAGTATTGGGCATAGGATATTGAGGGTTTTTTGGCTGGATGCTTAAATCAATCGAATCATCCAAAAAGGGCGCAGCCTTTATGATTTCCTCTACCTGTTTTCCAATCACGTCTTTGGAAAAATTATCTAAGACGAATTGGCGCGCTTTGCGCCCTAGTGACCTTCTTTTGGTTTCTTTCATCTTAAATACCTTGGTGAGCTGTTTGTCGATGCTCCGCGCGTAGGTGCTGGCCTTGATAAATTGGGTGCCTGGCTCGCGGTACTCGGCCCATTCGAGGGGAAATCCTCCGCTGGCCGAAGTGCAACAATCTTCTCCACAGGAATAGTTGGTTACTAAAGTTATTAGTTCGGTAAGTTTAGCTTCTTGAACGGGAATCTCTTGGCCCCCGCTTGTGAATGGATGGCAATACACATCCATTAGGTTATAAATTTCGTTTAATTGGGATTCGTTCACCCCTGCGCCGACATTTGTGGTGTTTTGACTTTCTTTGGCCCCACAAAATTTACAATCTTGCTGATGGCCGCTAAATGGCTTAATTTCATACTCTCCACATTGAGAGCAGTAATAGGTGGTGAGCACGAGCGCGGGATCAATTCCTTTTTCATGTAGCAAGCGAGGAATGTCCCACCCTTCGCCCCAGTGTGTGTGCAATAAGAGGCGCGCGTTAGATTCGGGGGTTTTTTGCAAAAACATCTTAAAGCCGTCCAGAATATTAGGAACACTTTTGCGTAGTTGATTGCGAAAAACAAAACCTATTATAAAGGACTGAGGGGGGAGATTATTACGAGCGCGGAGAGTTTTTCGGGCGTCAGTAGATAGCCGAAAAAAGTCTTCGGAGTGAACTGCTCCACGAAGGGTTTTGACGTGATTAATTCCTAGTTTGTGCATTTCGCGTTCTGCAAAAGAAGCCCAGACGTAATAGTTTTTTATTAAACTAGCGGGATTTACTGCGGCGGGCAAAAGTGGAAGGCTGTCTAGAGTGGTCCAAATCATACATGTAGTTTTATTCCACCAATCTTTTTCATAAAATCCTTCGAACGCCCAAATGTCTTCCATCCCTATATATAAATCGGGGCGTTCTTCTTTGATTATTCTATCTATCATTTCGTGACCATAACCTGCACCACGAGCGCGATTAGGGTCTTGATTAATCTGTTCTATCACCTGGTCATTATCGGGAAGCGTGCCTACAGCCTTCCAGGGCAGCGTTTTGAGAGAAGGGTCGCTGTATTTTTTTCCATTGGCTGCCTCTACTACTTCGCAGCAATCATTCTCTACTAAATAAGACAAAACATTCTTGGCGTTTTTGCCAAACCCCGTAAAGGCTCGAGAGGTATTGGAATGTAAAAGAACTTTTTTCTTTCTCATTAAATAAACTCGTTAGGGGTCTTGTTGGCCGCTTCTTTTATAGCATTAAGCTGTTTTTCTACCCTGAGCCCATAGGTTGTGGTTAGAATAAGCTTAAATAAAACTTTTAAGCACTGGCACTCCCCTGGCTCGAGGGCAATTTTAAAAGAGTTGCTGCCGTTTTTTGTTAGGGTAAGTCCAAAAGCGGGAATGGTGGTCTTTTTCTGTTCGTATTTATTCGTTTGGCTATTGAAGCTGCTTACGGTTGTAGGTTTGTCCCACGGAAGGAATTTGATAGAAGTTTTATCTTCACCGTAAGAATGAAAGGTGGAATATTCTCTACGGTCTTCCATGGCGGAAATTAAGGAGCCGATTTCAAATTCATTGAATTTTAAAATAATATTTTTTTCGGGATCCTTGCTGTTTTGCTGAAAGTAACCCTTTTTCTTTTCAGGGTCCCAGCTATGTTGCTTGACGGACTTAATATAAAGAACTTGTTCTTGGCTTTTATGATCAATGCCAGCTTGAAATGTAAAAGCAGAACCTGTGTTTTTAGAATTAGGTTTATATAGTAAAACACTCATTATACACTATAATAATAAGAAAAGGAGCATTTTAAAGTGTAAAAGAAAGCATGGCTTTAATACAATTTAGGCAGGTTGATGGTCTGCAGGAGGCAGTTAACACAGTTAGCGGAAGCGCCCTCGCGGTAGTTCCCGAATTAAATCGAGTTTTAAGTGGGGTAGCATACTTTTCGAATAACAAATACTTTAATGGCAATGTAAACATTACAGGAACTCTTTCGAGCCTTCCTACGGGAGGTATCAATGCTCTTAATCTTTCGGGTAATTCTTTAGTGGGGAGGAGTTATACTTTATCCTTCGGGGAGGAGGCGGATTTGAGCATTTCTTCTCCCAACACAGGGAGATTGCGCTTAAATGCAGCGGCGGGGGCAGGATCGGGGATTTTAGAATTTAACGCGGCAGAACCAATAAGCTGTACCACTCCTGGCCTAGATGCCAGCAATCAAGATTTTCCTTTGATCGTGGGGCAGTCAACGGGCGCCTTAGCGGTAAAAACGGCAGCTGGGCTTCCTGTATTGAATTTTTACACGGCTGGGGGGTTGGATCATGTGGGCATCGCTAATACAGCACCCGAGTCTCAATTGGATATTAGCGGACTCGCTAGTATAAGGGGTCAACTAGGATTTAATTCTTTGCTGCATCCTAATGTAATTGACAATGTCGTAATCACTCCCGCGGCGGACGCCACTAATAATTTAGCTAAATTACGTTTATTTCCCACGCAGGCAAGCGTAATAAGTTCGGCCATGAATTCGGGGATATTTTTACAGGCGCAAGGAAGTGGGGACGCTATGACTGGCACTCTCGGAACCACTTCGAGCTCAGCGGGGGGCATTGAGCTCGATTTAGCCGTGGGATTGACTACGGTGGCCTCTTTTAAGCCAGACTATAGCATCGATCTGGGGGGAAGTGGAGCCTATGGGCAAACAGCCACAATTAGGGTACAGGGCGATATAATGCCGAGCGGCACGGGTTCGGCGCTAGGCTCTTCGGGAAGTCCCTGGAGGAAGATTTATAGTGATTCGGCTGTGGGCGCCGACTCAGAGGAGATCACAATTCTACCTACTGATTTTGTAGTGACTTCTTTTAATGCCACGAGCCTTAGTTATGGCAACGTAGTGATTTACGATACCACTGGAACCCCTACCGCTTTGCAGGTCCCTGATACAGCTAATAATACTTTAGTATGCTTTAAGACGATACCTAAAGGATATAAGGGCACCTCCTTTGGTATATCAGGCCTTGGGGCCGACCCCGCTTCATTGCCGAGTGTTAACTACCAGACGGGTAAGATTTATAATATGAATGTAGGAGGTAGTCCTGTGGGGGGTATTGCTGGAGACATTAATCAAGCTGTTAATATCACCGCGGGATATCAATTACAGGGAGGGGAGTGGGACGCAACAATGGCTCTCGAGCTTGCTCTTGATAGTTCGGGGGATAGAATTTACGGCGGTTATATTGGAATAGAGCGTATCTAAAATTCCACATCAATGCCTTTGATTTTCTTATGCCCCCTTTTGTCTTGAGGGTGACGCAGACCCCGACGACTCTTTGAGAAATCATCAAAGTATTTATTCTGAACGGGGTCGTAGCCGAGTTTTTCTTTTCGCTGACGGCCAAGATCTCTGCTTGCATCTAGTAGGTCCCCGTAGCTTCCCTTTTTCTGCGCAGTTTTATTTATAAAGTCATTTTTATCAAAGGGATCAATTTCTCCTATAGTAACAGCACTAAGCTGCGTAGTTGTAAAAATACGATTCCACTCAACTCCGTCATCGTCAACGTATTCATGGATGTCCTCCATGCCTTGGAATATATATTTATATTCTTCTGACTGAGGGTGCTGATAAAGGTATTCGGGCATTCTTTTATAATATACACCTCATCAGATTATTCTATAAGTATCTCCTGGGGCTTAGCTGCCGCTACCTTGGGTAGCGATACATAAAGAATGCCATTTTTTAGTTTTGCGCCAATTTTTTTAAGATTTACATCTTTAGGTAGGGCAATCGTTTTTGTTCTTTTTTTATTTTTTTCGTCTTCGGCTGATATTGTAAGATGATTATTTTTAGTAGAGACTTTAATTTGAGAACGGTCAAAGCCTGGGAGTTCCACGCTGAAAACATAGTCATTATCAACCTCCTCGAGCTCTATCGTTGTGTGATAGGAAGACCAGAGGTTGTCTAGAATATCTTCGAAGGGATTAATACTAAGGAATCGGTTGTATACGGTCATTATAGATCTTTCTGTTGATTGTTAATAGTTAATCTTTGTTAAAGCAGAAAGCGTGCCAATACCAAAAACCCCGATTTTCTCGGGGTTTTGGGTTTTTAGGTGAGACTTTATGTCTCGACCTAAGACTTAATGACTTAACATTAAAGAACCTTGGCTATTACTGGCTTAACTGCTTGAATTCCTGCTTAAAGGAATGAGATTCTGAACTCCAGCTAATTAGCTCGAAACTGCTATAGTGTGTCACATAGGGCCAAGAGGCTATCCACGGTCTTGGCGTAAGTAAAATCCTTTTGAAGCTTAATTCCTTCGGTGTTGGTTTTTTTACAGAGCCCCTCGGCTTCTTTCATTTTTGCGATAAGGGAGTTTTCATCAAAACAGTAAATGGTTCCCTGGTTGAAGGGAGCTCCCTCCTGGAAGAAGGTTCCATCATAACAATTTTCTTTACCGCTTGGTTCTACCAAGAGAGAATTTTTATCGGTAGCCCAATCTTGGTGGGAAGTAGCATTTAAAACGATGCTCCACTTTCCTAGAGCCGTTGCATTAAAGGCGGGTAAATTCCACCCTTCGGCGCCGCTCATTCCGCTTAAATCGATATCTATGGCATTAATAAAGTCATTTACTTCGGAGTTAGTAGGGAGATGGGGGAGAAAATTAACATTCCCATAGCGTTTTCCTTCTGTGAGATTATGGAGGATGCCCTCCATTTGTTGCGGTTGAAAAAAAGGATTTGTAACACAGCATGTGAGCTGATAGTCGAAATTATTACCATATTCTTTAATCCACGTTTGAATTATCTTGGCGGTGTGTTTGCGCTTTTCGAATTTACCCATTAAGCCAAAATGAATCTTGTTCTTCATATATTCTTTGCCTGTGGGCCCTAAATCAGGGTCAAAGCCAATAGGTATGAAATGTGTGTTAGTGGCTCCCCTATTAATAAAGCTATCACGAGCATAAGAACTACTGAAAGCTATACGATCCTGAAGCGATACGAGGTTTTGTTCGATGGGTGTGGGTTGGTCTAGTTCATAAAAGGTATATAAAATTTTTCGAGGGCTAAAACGAGCTTCGGAACCGTTGATGTGCCACATCTGTAATGTGACTGCATCGTTTGACACATTATGAAGACGATCATTTATAGAATCCTCCAACCATTTGTGAAAGTCAGGATCTAATTTATCAAAAGCCTGAAGATCTACATTGTTTCCAATAGGGAAGAAAGAACATTCTACCCCCTTCTTGTAAAATTCTCGGGCCATATTTAAAGAAACATTACCGAAGCTCAAACTGTTAAGTGGAGCGTTAAATATTATTTTTTTCATTAAAAGGGGATGTCTGCCAATTCCTTCTCTTCTTCTGGCGTAAGCTCGCAGGAGGAGTCTCCTTTATTATCTTCTTGAGATTCCGCTTTTCCACTTAAAAATTTAACTACCGCCCCCGAGCATGAAGTTTTGTTTTTTTGTTGTCCATCGCGCCCAGTCCATGTGGAGGTACGCAAGCTTCCCTCGACAAAAACTTTGGCCCCTTTTTTGAGGAATTGGGCGCAGGTATCTGCTAACTTCTCCCACACCGCAACCTCAATAAAAAAGGCGGCGTTTTTCCCATTATTGATTGCGATAGAGAAAGTGCAGAGGCTTTTGTCGCCCGTTACTGTGCGATGAACTGGATCGTGGGTAAGGTTGCCAATACCCATAAATTTATTAAGCATTTCTTGTTCCTAGTTGAGATTTGATAGATTTTAGAGCTTTGTTGTGAATGTTTATGCATCCTTGAATACTTAAATCTAGTTTGTCGCTTATCTTTTGCCAGGGAGTTAGTTTATTGCCTTGCGTATCCACATAGCGCATTTTAAAGATTATTTTTACCCTGGAGTCGGGGTCTTGTTGAATCAATTCGAATATCTTTTGCAGTAGCTCTTGGTCTTCACCAAGATCCGCCTCTTCAAAAAAAGAAGCTTCCTGTATGTGCTCCTCGCTGGTTAACTGAGGGCGTCGCTTAGCCCTATTAAAGGCATTTAGGCATAACCATTTAGTTTCGTTGCCCAAGTAGGTACTAAACTTGGTGCCTCGTTTTTCTTCATACCTTAACGCCGCCATATAGATATGGTAATCCTTGTCCTCTAAAATCTCGGACTTATGAACAAAAGGGGAGTTGTGTGGAATATAAGAATTAACAATATTTATATAAATCCCGCTATGTCTGGATATGAGCTCTAGCAAGGAAGAATCTGTATCGCGATCTTTCTTAATGTTATAAATAAGGTCAAGGTCGGTCATCGCTCAAGCCCCTCCAGGAGACGGTAAAAGTTAGAAGCTAAGCCGTGGTAGCCTGCATTTGCCATAGCTAGAGGGGTATATACCAAGTGGGTATTTTCATCTTTTGGCTCTCCTGTTTTGAGCTCCTCGAGATCAACAACCTCTATAGAAGGTCCCACTTCAATGTCTGCGCCGTATCTGAGATATAGTGACGCAAAGGCGAGTGTGGCTGCCTCTATGGGGTCGGGAGCCTCAATTAAGGTGTGAGCATCCCCACATTTTACCAAGAATGAAGCTTTATTTTGTAAATTCATGGTGCACATTATACTAGGATAATACTCCTAAGTCAATAAAAATTTATTTCTTGACAAGATTTAACTAAAAGCGTATTATCTAACGGTTCGTATCGTTAATAGAAACGGGCCATCTCGTTACTAGTATCCTTATACTCCTATTGCTTGCAATAGGAGCCTTATATGAATAATATAGAAATATCAATAATAACATCCCTTTTTAAGGGAGGGGATTTCATTGAGCCATTTTTATATGACATAACAAATCAAAGCGTTTTTGACGAATGCGAGCTTTTGATTATTGGCGGGAATTCCCCTCATAAGAAAATAGAAGAATATTACATAAAACAATTTCAACATAAATTTGGCAATATTTCCTATTGCCCTCTTCCTGAGGATCCAGGAATATACGGAGTTTGGAATGTCGGGGTAAATAATTCAAGCGGTAAATATTTGACAAACGCCAATATCGATGATAGAAAACATAAGCAAAATCTCGAAATAATGAGAAATGAATTAGATGCAAATCCTGAAATAGATTTGGTTTATGCCGAAAACCTAGAAACACACCGCCCCAACGAAACTTTTGAAAATAATTCAGCACAAATGAAATTCCCGTCACTGCCTTTTTCTGTGGAAAACATGTTTCAAGTGAACTCGCCCCACAATAATCCTATGTGGCGCCGCAGTCTTCACGATAGATTTGGGTTATTTGACGCAAGCTATCGTTCGGCGGGGGACTACGAGCTATGGTTGCGCGCAGCCACTCAAGGCGCAAAATTTAAAAAAATAGAGCTTGCCCTTGGGCTATATTACCGCAATCCCGAAGGAATATCTAGTAAAAAAGAATATATAGACTATAATATCCAAGAGTTTAATGAAATTAAGGAAAAATTTAGAACTACATGAAAAATGCAATAGTTTATCTTTTAAATGCGGCCGACAGAGATATGCTGAACTTCAGAATGAGCATAGAGCTGCTTCGCAATAATTACCTTTATGAGCATCCATGCGACGTTATCTGTTTTCATGAAAAGAATTTTCCCGCCGTGGAAATTCAGTATTTAAAAGAAGCATTCGAAGTAAATTTTATTTTTGAAGAAATTTCCTTTAATGTACCCGCGTATCCTCCTGAAATTTCCGCCGAAATTCCTGAATATTTTCCCCACCCGCTTTTTCCTAAAGCGCAAGGATTCCCTATAGGCTACAGGCACATGTGCAGGTTTTTTGCTGGAGAACTTTTTAAACTAAAGGTTTTAGGGAAATATGATTACGTATGGAGACTGGATACCGATTCTTTTATTCTGCGCCCAATAGATTTTAATATCTTCGAGAGAATGGAGAAAAAGAAGGCGGTTTATGGATACATCAATATCCAGCATGATCACCCCAAGATGGTAGAAAATCTCTGGGAGACCGCGGAGGCCTACTTTACGCCCTTAAGCAAAGCCCACATTTTTAGCAAAGAGGTTAAGGAGCAACATTTACGGCGCGTTTTTTACACCAATTTTGAAGTTTTTAACGCATCTTGGTTTCGAGCGCCAGCTTATCAAGACTTTTATAATTACCTTGATGAAACAGGGGGGATTTATAAGCACCGTTGGGGGGATCATGCAATCAGATATATTGCCCTAATGTCTCTATGTGATAAAAGTGAATTATTATTTTTTGATGATATAATGTACCAACATGGTGAAGTTTATCATAACAATGAAATAACTGATACTTTTTGAAAGATGAAGAAAGAAGATTTTATTACTTTCGAATATGGAGAAGGAGAAATGCTTGCTTATGAGCGTTATAAGCTCTACAGCTGGACGCGGGATTTAATACGTCCCCAAGCCGTGCTCGAAGTAGGGGCGGGCAGTGGGGCTTCGAGCTATTACATACTTAAAGCGCTAGAGGCCATAGGCACTAAAGGCGTTCTCTATACGTGTGACCCCGAAGTTCGCCCTACTATGCAGACTCTATGCCAAAACTTCTCAAACTGTCAATTAATGCAGGCTTCTTCTCAATTCCTAATAAGCCAACTAATAGGACAGTCGCTCAAGCTGGATTATTTATTTTTTGATGGGCCCGAAGACCCCTATCTCGCGCTATCGGATCTTCGAACCCTAGAAAGTCATATTGAGCCAGGATGTTATTTCTCTATGCACGATTGGGAGATTGTTCCTCGAATTTATGACGGAGCAACTTCGATTAAATCCGAGCTCATCCGCCCTTATATAGAAAATTCGGACAGATGGGAAAAGGTGGAGGTATTAAGTGGTTTAACAATTAATTCGGATTATCATATTCAAGAAGGGGCCGATTCCGTAGGACTTTGCCTCTATAAGTTTGTTCCTTAAAATGAAGACGCCTGTAGTTTTAGTCCACTCGGGAACAGAGTTTCCCCTATATCTTAATGACTGTATTACCTTATTACAACACAACAGTATAAACGTCCACCTACTTCTTAGTGCGGCACTCCACGACCACGTCAAAGACAACACTATAATTTTAGAAAAACTAGAGGACTTTGAAGACGAGAATTATAAAAATTATGAAATATTAAATTTCCCCCTCGACTTCAAGGATCGTTTTTTTGAACGAACCTCTTCGCGCTTCTTTATATTGGCTAACTATGCCAAGCAAAAAGGTCTTACGTCTTTTTTTCATCTAGAAAATGATATAGCCTTATTTTCCGATCTAACCGCCGAAAGGCTCGTCGTAGAAAATTCAGGTAAAGAAATGTGGCTCGTTATAGATAGCGAGGAGAGGTGCGTGCCCTCAATAATATGGTTCAAAGATCATGTTATTCTAGAGAGCCTCGCGGAATTTATATTTAACAGCAATACTTTTACCGACATGGAAAACCTTTATAAGTTTTTTAATGTCAAAAAATGGGCCCTGGGCAATTTCCCCCTTTTGCCTCCTGATAATCCTCATACCACCTTTCAGATTGACTACGCTAATTACTTCAGCGAATTTAATAGCATTTTTGACGGAGCCGCTTTAGGCCAATATCTATTCGGCACCGATGAAAGAGAAAACCTTGGAGAAAGCCTCCCAGGTTTCATAAATGAAACAACGGTATTCTCCCCGTCGGATTACAAATATAAGTGGGAAAAGAAAGTTCCTTATCTCATTACCCCCCTCAACGAAAAGATAAAAATTAATAATTTACACATGCACTGCAAAAATCTTTCTCAACTCACTAATTTCGATGAATAATATTCACTTTAAAATTATTGTACCCATGTATAATGTGGAAAAATGGATACACACAAATATAGCGAGTATTCGCTCGCAGGAATATGAAGATTTTCAATGCATCATCATCGATGATCTTTCTAGTGATAAAAGCGCAGAAATAGCTGCCGACCTCATTAAAGAAGACGAAAGATTTAAATTAATCATTAATAAGGAAAAAAAATATGCACTGCAAAACATTTACGAAGGGATTGCGCTTAGTGGCCCTTGCGATCATGACGTGATTGCAACCGTAGATGGAGACGATTGGCTCTACACTCCAGAAGCCCTCGGCAAATTAAATTCGGTTTATACACAAGAGCATTGCTATTTAACCTATGGGGAGTTTGCATATCTTAATGAGCTAAATGCAAACATTTTAAGGCCCAATGGAGCGCATCCCTTTCCTGATGAGGTGGTGGCCCATAATGCCTTTAGGCGTTATCCCTGGATTTCATCTCACCTAAGAACTTTTAAACATGGCCTGTGGAAGAGGATTAAGAAAGAAGACCTCCAAGACGAAAAAGGTATTTTTTACCGAATGGGGTGGGATGTAGCATTTATGATGCCCATGCTAGAAATGTCAGGCTTCCGCACTCGCTGCATTACAGATATCCTTTATGTCTATAATAACGAAAACCCCATTAACGATTCTAAGGTAGATGTTACTCTTCAGTTAGCTACGGATCAAGAAATTCGCAAGAAACCTTTATATTCCCCTGTAGAAAACTTTTGATGCCTTCTTTTCTGAACAGAAGAGACCCTCTTTCTCTATTAACCCATTATCGTTTTGATATAATGGCCAAGTATATTCTGGGCAAATATCGTTATATTAACTCCTCTTTTCCGCTCAATTTATATCGTCACCATTTAGAAGTTTGGAACGATTGCAATGAGATTACTAATTCGAATAAATCTACCTTAGAAGATTTTATAAAAGAATTTGACCTCCTTCTCTCCTCTATGAGCCAGAAGGGTTTTGATTCTACTCTTTCCTATATCCCCACCTATAATAGCCATGCCCTTAATGGGGCCCATCGGATCGCTGCCGCACTTTTGCAATCATGTGATGTGTGGTGCAAAGAGGGGGAACCGCAGGAGGGACAACTAGATTGTAGTCATTATTATCTGTCCACTAAAGAGGATTACGTGAAAGGGGGGCTTTCGCCTTTTTATGCGGACGCTATGGCGCTTGAATATTGCAAACTTAAAAAAAATACTTTTATTCTTACTTTATTTCCCGTCGCCTCTCACGATCTTTCTCCCGTCCGAAAAATAATTAGAAAATATGTGGACATAGTTTATGAGAAAAGCTTTAACTTGAGCACGAATGGGGCTTTTAATTTTATAAAAACTCTTTATGCGGGGGAAAAGTGGCTAGGCGATCGGTCTAACAATTTTCACGGTGTAAACCCCAAATTATCGGAATGTTACGCCGCGTCAGGGCCCACCGTAACATTTCTTATAGAAACCAACCTTCCCATTCTCCTAACCGAACTAAAAGAAGAAATTAGAGACGTTTTTAAAATTGGGAAACATTCGGCTCATATTAACGATACTCATGCAGAGACCCTGAGAATAGGACAGGCCGCTTTCAACGACAACACTCTTCACTTTCTAAATAACTCAAAACAAGCCTACTTTGCGAGATTTGAACACCTTCTTGCGGTTTTAAAAAATACCATTATAGGGCATCATCTCAATGTAGAGGATTTTTGTATAACGGCGAGCTCCACCTTATCAGCTTATGGCTTACGGGAGGGCCAGGATTTAGATTACCTTCATGCATCTCCCGAGCATAAATTTGTCGGAGATCCTGACATCAGTAGCCACAATGGAGAACTAGGAGCCTATCAGCACAGTAAAGATGATATTTTATATAACCCTAAGAATCATTTTTACCTCTATGGCCTCAAGTTCGCCAGCCTCAACATTATCGACTCTTTAAAAAGAAAAAGGAATGAGCCAAAAGATATTATTGATTGTAATTTAATTTCTGATATAATATAAGATGAAGTGCACTGTTCCTCAATATGATCGCATCACAGCAGAACGTCTAAAGAGCTTATGCTGTAATTTTGAATTTACTCCCAGAGGTTTTTCTTCAAAATGTTTAGAAACTGGCGCCCTCCTAGAGGCTCCTCGGCCTCCAGAGCGCCCTGTAATTTTCTGCAAAGCCGATGATGTGTTATATTTTTTTGAGGAGTGTAAGCGGACTCCTCTTCTCGAGTACGTGCTAGTAACGCATGATAGCGATATAAGTATCTCTTCGGAGATTTACAATTTAGCTCCTTCCAATATTTGGGCCTGGTTTGGGCAAAATATCGATCATCGTGCCCCCGATCTTTATTCCATTCCCATTGGATCCACTATAGCCACCTGGATTGGCGATTCGACTCACGCCCTTCAACGAGAAGTTTCCGATTTTGAGCTCATAGAAGAAACGGGTGACGACAAAAGTTTTGATAATTTGGTTTATATGAATTTTGGCGCGCACACTAACCCCCATCATCGCCTCCCCATCTATAATGCCTTAAAAGATAAAAGCTGGGTTACCGCCAGAAGATGCGACGTCCCCCCGAATGAGTATTCAACCTCTCCTCATTTCACTTCCGCGGCCCAATACCTTAAAGAGCTTTACAACCACAAGTTTACAATTTCTCCTTTGGGGAATGGGGTAGATTGCGGTCGAGTGTGGCAAGCTTTATATTTAGGTGTTATCCCTATTATTCCGCGCCACATCAATGTAGAGTTTTATGAAGATCTGCCTATTTTAATCTATGACGATCTAAGCGAGCTCACGCCCTCCCATCTAGAAACATGCTATATCAACTTAAATTCTTTTCCCCTTTATGATAAAGCAAAAGCTAGTTATTGGGCTCGTATCATTAAAGAAGCCTCTCACCCCGAATAGAAGATGTTGGATTTACCTTTTTACGTTTCTACTAATAATAAACACTGGAATTGCCTAAGAGTTTTTGCTTATATTTTTAATCATTTTTTACCGCGCCAAGAATTGAGAATATTAGGATACGACCACCCCCCTTTTAATTTACCTAAAAACTGCAAATTTATCTCCATGGGGGAACAAGGAGGGATTCACGAATGGTCAACAGATTTAAGAAAATACTTCCTGAGCCTAAGTGAAGAATATTTTATATACGGCACAGAGGATGTGTTTTTTTATAAAAAACCTCAAATAAAGTATATAAATCATTTAATAAAATTAATAAAAACAACAGAAAACATAGGCAGAATTAATCTTGTAGATGCGACAGAAGGATGGATTGAGGACGGGATGGCTGAAAAGGCGTTACCGTTGAGCCTCTATTATAAAGTTGATTTGCTAAAGGAAACGCCCTCTAGCGAAAGCGAATGGGGAGCATGGAAATTATATCGCCAGACCAAAGAAAGCGACTATAGCTTAACTACGCAATTTTCCATATGGAATAGGAATTTTTTCTTAAAATATTTAATAGAAGGATTAAGCCCTTGGCAATTTGAAATGGAATCCTCCAGAGCCTCTCAAGATAAAAATTATAAAGTATTAATGGTGGACCAGAATTTTCCCATTCATAAATATGAAGGGTATAGTCTCGGAACGTGGACGAACAAAGAATATTGGCTCCACCTATTGAATAATAACCTACGAGCCTTAATAACATAAGACGAAACAATGAAAAAGATATACTCCCAGATTCAACCAGACGTATTACTGCATCTCGTGCATAGGTTGGAAGATATTGAAAATGAACCCGAGTCTGACATTCCCCAGCTTGCGAGAATAAATGTCGCCCCGAATGAAGAATTTTTGCAGCTGGCGAGCCTACGGATAGGAGAGGGTAAAACCTTCAAACCCCATAAACATATTTATAAAAAGGGAGAAGAAGAGGTGATTGCTCAAGAGTCCTGGGTTGTAATAAGGGGAGGTGTAGACGCCATATTGTATGACCTTGATGATTCTATAGTGGAAGTTGTTCATCTCCATGAAGGGGATTGCTCTATGACGTTTCGCGGCGGCCATAATTATCTCAGCACAGAAGATAATACTATTGTATACGAGTACAAGACAGGGCCATATAGAGGCGTTAAAAACGACAAGGCGTTTATAGATGATTAAAATTCACATGGGCTGCGGCTGGAGAAATTTTGGCCCAGGGTGGATACATATAGACGGCGGAGACTATAAACATCTAGACTCCAATAGCATCACTTGTTTGCCTTATGAAAATAATTCCGTAAGCTTAATATATGCTTCGCATGTCCTAGCCTATTTCGATCGGGAAGAAGTTGTGGCGCTACTAGAAGAGTGGAAGCGCGTATTAAAAACAGGGGCTATTCTGCGCCTGGCGGTTCCTAATTTCCAAGCTTACGTGAAACTCTATCAGTCTAAGCAAATTACATTAGATCAGTGCCTAGGCCCCTTTTACGGAAAAATGGCGATGGGAGAGAGCTCTATATATCATAAAACGGTCTATGATTTTAACTCTCTAAAATCTCTTTTAGAAAAACTAGGTTTTAATAACATTATAAAGTATAAGTGGCAAGAAACTGAACACTGCGCTCGTGACGATCACTCGCAAGCCTACATTCCTCATATGGATAAAAATCACGGAACCCTCATGAGCCTAAATGTAGAATGTTTTAAATAATCAAAATGACTAAAATTTATTTTGCGCCCAATTGGGGACTGTCTGCCGAGGATATGGTGGCCTGTTATATAAAGCAAAGCCCGAAAGAGTCTGGTTCGTGGGGGAAAATAAGCCACACAACAGATTTAAACAAAGCAGATTATTTAATAATCGAAGACGAATGCACCGCCGATGTTTATAACAAATTTCCTGCGGATAAAAGGCTTTATTTTTCTAGGGAAGCTTTAGATCCAAATAGCCACAATAACTACAAAGCAAATCAGGTTAAAAAATTTTCTTTTTGGGATGGGAGCGGCTACCTTTATACCAAGTGGATATACCCCAGAGAATATGGAGGGATTAACATGACATATGATAAACTATTGTCCGAGCAAGAACCCAACAAAATAAAAAATATTAGCTGCATTCAAACCAATAAAGAGATAACCACAATTCACAAAGCAAGACAGGTCTTCATCAAAAAATACATGAGTCGTTATGACATTGACGTTTATGGCACAATTTCCTGCGCTAATCGCGCCCTGGAAAACAACGATAAAAAAAACGCACTTGACGAATATAAATATTGTCTTACGTTTGATAACCAAACCACAATTAAAAACTTTTTTGGAACGCAAGTCACAGACGCCTTATTAAGGTGGACGGTACCCATATATGGGGGCGGAGGAGAACTAGAGAGATATTTTCCCAAGAAATCGTTTATCAAAATTGATCCGACTGACCTAAATGATATTGACAGAGTTCATGATCTGATAAAAAATGACAACTTTAACGACAGGCGAGAAGCTATTGCGCAAGCCAGAGACCTTATCATAAACAAATACAATGTATGGCCCACCATTGAAGCTTTAATAAAATGAACAATATAAAAAATAACGGAGGGTGCATATTCTGCGAAAGAAAAGAACACACCACTCTGTATAAATTTGCAGATCTCCCAAGGTACAAACAAATAGGAAAAAGCAGGGACATAGTTAAATGCGAAAACTGTGCCTTGGTATATTGTTACCCAAGAAATTCGGAAGAATCAATGTTAGACATTTATGAAAATAATTATTGGCAAGACTACCAGACCCAAGTAGGGGAAATGAACATAAATGATAGAATTTTAGAATTCGAGACGATCTCCAAGGAAAGAATGACCTACATAGAAAACTTTAAAACATCTGGAAAATTTTTAGACGTCGGATGCTGCATGGGGTTCTTGGTTAACGAAGCAAATAACAGGGGTTTCGATGCTTATGGAATAGACCTTAACGAAGAAGACATTAACGAAGGAAAGAAAAGATATGATATTAATTTAAAAAAAACTTTTCTTGAAAATTTTCAACAATATAATTTTGATATAATAACAAGCTTTAATGTCTTGGAACACGTATCAGACCCTGTAAAAATGTTGCTCGAAAAAAAGAAAAGACTAAAAAAAGACGGCATCATCGTTGTTGGTACTCACGACATAGAATGCCAAAACCACCGAAAAGAGAAGGTAAAATGGAAACACATTATACCAAACGAGCACTTGTATTTTTTTAGCATAGAGACCCTGAGTAATCTGGCCTCAAAAGTAGGATTAAAATTGCTCTACTATAACAAGCCCATCGAGAATAGTATTGTTGCATATTTTAAACTCAAAGACTATAATAAACAAAAGGCATGAGTCAACGCTATACAAAACACGACCCAGACAACATAAAAATTCATAAAATATGAGCACACACTATACAAAACTCCAGTTTGATACCCAAGACCACAATTTTTTGAAGTCTATCCAAGCCCTCTTTGGCGTTGCTAAGCTCGAAAATATACATGAAAATTTAGGCAATCTTCGCCAATTTACCATGAAGAGCAATTCAGACACGAAGTACCATAAGCTGTTTTATAGCAGATTAAAAAACGATTGGCCCGAGTTTGAGAAATTATATGACGATTTTATGCGGGGCGTAGTCTATAAAGAAGTGCAAGAAGAATTTATTTATCAAAAGTGGCCCACTTTGCGTATCCACGTTACTAACAATTGGGCCACCCCTGAATATCATCGTGATTCACAAGAAGGCTATAATCATCCTCTGGGGGAAATAAATTTCCTTCTGCCACTTACTCGGTGTTACGATACAAATACGCTTTGGACGGAATCCGCTTCTGACAAAGGGGATTTTGCTCCTGTAAAGATGGAATGGGGCGACTTAGTGACCTTCAACGGAAGCGAGTGTAGGCACGGAAATAAAATAAACGATACCCCCACAAGCAGGGTATCTTTTGATTTTAGGGTTTTACCTTTACGTTACTATGACCCCACTGCCATAAAAATTTCCCAGACAACCAATACCCGCTTTGAGGTGGGTCATTATTATAAAGAGCTCAAAAAGATTTAAACTTGACTTAAATATAATATTGTGGTATTATCACATCCGATGAATATAGCACAAATGCGTCCTTATGTAGGACTTGATGACTACAAGGCCCTCCGATCTTGTTTTGAGATCAATTGGGTTACCGAAGGCCCCCAAGCCAAAGAATTCATCGAAGAAATTTGTCGTCTTACCGAAGTAAAGTATGGGGTTTTAGCTCCAAATGGGACTCTAGCACTTTTTTTAGCCTTAAAAGCCTTAGGCATTCAAGAGGGAGACGAAGTTCTAGTCCCTGATTTTACCTTTATCGCTTCTGCTACCTCTGTACAATTAACTGGAGCCACCCCTCTTTTTGTAGATGTGGATTATTCCACCCTGCAGCTCGATGTAAACAAGTGCAAGGAACGTTTAACTTCTCGCACTAAAGCAATTATGCCCGTACATATGTATGGAGCTGCTTGCGATATGACTCAGTTAATGCAGTTCGCCGAAGAGCATAATCTTTTAGTTATCGAGGACGCGGCCCAGGCCCTAGGAATCAGCTGGAAGGATAAAGCGTGCGGGAGCTTTGGAAACGCGGGATGTTTTTCATTTTTTGCAGATAAAACCATTACTACTATTGAGGGGGGCTTTATTGGAACCAATGATCATACCACCTATGAGCGATTACTATATTTACGTAATCAAGGCAGAATTAATAGCGGAACCTTTGTTCACCCCGAGCTTGGTTACAATTTCCGCATGACGGATATACAGTGCGCCTTAGGACTTAACCAGCTTCGCAAAAAAGATTTCATTTTTAGGCGCAAACTGGAAAACTTTGCTTTTTACGAAAGGGTCCTTGTAGAGAATTCCCACTTGCGCCTCATGAAGCCCCAAGCGGGTTCAGGGTTTATGCCATTTCGTGCGGCGCTTGTATTAAACGAGGAGGCCGCTCCACTTTCAGAGTTTTTGGCCACAAAGGGCATTCAGGCCCGAACATTTTTTTATCCCCTCCACCGCCAGCCCTGCTTTCAATATCTGCAATCGCTTAATCCCCCTTCTTTATTTCCTAATTCTGCCAAACTTTTTAACAATGGACTATGCCTTCCTATCTACCCCGATTTAACCGAAGAAGAAATCACTTACATCTGCGATGCAATACAAGAATATTATAAAAATAAATGAGTGCCTATAAATCTAAGTTAGTAGAGCACTACGATTCCCTTTTTGCTCCCAAAGATTATAAAGGGGAAGCGGCTTTAATTTATAGATTATGCGGGGGACCTATCCAGATACAAAAAATCCTGGACATAGGCTGCGGCACGGGGTCCCACTTGCCCCATCTTTTACTTAATGCTTCGCAGCAAATAACAGGAATTGATATCTCTAGAGAGATGATTGACAAAGCCAAAGAAAAAAACCTTTCTTCACAAATCAACTTTATACATGGAGAGGTTCAGTCGCTGAAGGGAAATAAATTCGATCTTGCAATTAGTATGTTTAATGTAATAAATCACCTCGATAGCATACAGGAATTAAAACTTTTTTTTAAAAGCGTGAGGGAGTGCCTCTATAAAAATTCTAAATTTATATTTGATTGTTGGAATGGCGTAGCAGCATTACGTGAGGAGCCAAGGAGCAATCAACGTATTATTGAAAGCGCAGTAGGGGGCCATTTTATTCTAAAGCAAACACCCCAAACAAATTTATTAACAGGACATGTAGAAATTGAAAACCAGGTAGATGTTTATTATCTGGAAGAGCGCGTAGATAGTTTTACCTATACCTTAGATCATTGGCTGTGGACGCCTTCAGTTTTAAGTGAACTACTTGCGCAAAGCGGCTTTATAGTAGAAGGCATTTACAAGCATAACCTCACGGAAATCGAAAGCGCTGTTGCTGACGATTTTAAAGTAATTTTTATGGCCACCGCCATATAATCATTATGGATCAAAAGAAAATATTAATTACGGGCGGCAGCGGCCTGGTAGGCTACGCATTAAAATGGGGAGGAGCTTACGGAAATTCTCTCCCTAATGCAATTTACGTTTCCTCTAAAGACTTTGATTTAAGGGACACGCACCAAACCTCTCAAATGTTTGAGAAGTATCACCCCGAGTATGTTATACATTTAGCGGCTAAAGTAGGAGGGGTTAAAGCGAACTCGCTTTATCCCGCTGATTTTTACCATGATAACATTATGATAAATACCAATGTTTTAAATGCGGCTAAAAATTTTAAAGTTAAAAAATTAATCTCCCTTCTTAGCACATGTGTTTATCCTAATGACATATCTTATCCTATTAAGGCGGAGGACATACATTGCGGGCCCCCACACCCCAGCAATTCGGCCTATGCTTATACCAAGAGAATGCTGGAAGTCCAATCTCGGGCTTATCGCAAACAATACAATTGTGATTTCATGACTGTGGTTTTAAATAATTTATTTGGGGAAAATGATAATTTTCATTATGAAAATTCGCACGTTATCCCCGCAATGATTAGGAAAATTTATGAAGCCCAGCAAAATAATGAACGCGCTGTATTATGGGGCGACGGTTCTCCGCTTCGTGAATTTACCTATTCAGGAGATTTGGCGGAAATCTTATTATTTGTTTTCGAACACTATAACTCCCCCATACCTTTAAATATTGGCCGCGGTATAGAGCACGAGCTTAAAGAGGTGGCCAAACTTATTTGTGAATTACTGGATTATGACTTTGAAAAAATAAAATGGGACCCCTCCCAACCAAAAGGCCAGCACCGTAAGCCCTCCGACAACAGCCCCCTCTTAGACTTGGGTTGGCAAGAGGAGAGCTATACCGATTTTAAGGTGGCGCTCACGAGAACTTGTAATTGGTTTGTGCGCAGCTATCCTCACGTTAGGGGCTATGATTCATGAAGGAAGTACTAATTTTTGAAAGAGAAATAGCTGATTTTTTTGGTGCTCCCTTTGGGATCGCCACCGATTCTTGTACCCATGCCCTTGAGCTATGTTTAAGGAGAGAGAATTCTACCCATATAACCGTCCCCTTTCGAACTTATATTTCTATTCCCTTTTTGGCTCGCAAGCTTAATATTTCCTTTTCGTGGTCAGATCTTCAATGGACTAATTTTTATTACGTTGCTCCCAATATAATAGATGCAGCAGTTTTATGGAAGAAAAATAGTTATATCCCTAAAACCTTTATGTGCTTAAGCTTTCAGTTTCAGAAACACCTAAGTCTTGGAAGGGGAGGTATGATCTTAACAGATGATAAAATAGCTGCAGGAGAGCTAAAAAAAATGTCATATGACGGTAGAGAGCCAAACATACCCTGGAGGGATCAAAATATAAAGTCTGTAGGCTATCATTACTATATGACTCCCGAAACCGCTACCGTTGGATTACAGAAATTACCAGATGCGATTAAAAGCAAGCCAAGACAATGGACTATAACCGATTGGCCAGATTTAAGAAAAATGGAGGTATTTAATAATGAATAAAAAGAAAGCATTTATCACAGGAATTAACGGTCAAGATGGAAGCTATCTTGCAGAATATCTTTTGGAAAAGGGGTATGAAGTATACGGAATCGTAAGAAGAAATTCCGTATCTGAAAGTCAAGAAGCGAGAATAGACCACTTAATTAATGACCCCAACATGCACACAGAATATGGAGATTTACTAGATATTTGCTCCTTAGAGCGGGTTATTAAGCTCGTTAACCCAGATGAAATTTATAACCTCGGGGCACAAAGCCACGTTAGAGTAAGCTATGACGTTCCTCAGTTTACTTTACAAACCAATGCTCTTGGTGTGCTCAACATGCTTGAGGTCTATAGACAAAATTGCCCCAACGCTAAGTTTTATCAAGCGAGCAGCTCCGAAATGTTTGGCGACAGCGTTGATGATGATAAATTCCAAAGAGAAACGACATATATGACGCCAGTTAGCCCCTACGGCTGTTCTAAAGTATTCAGTTATCATATAGTTAGAAATTATCGCAAGGCTTACAACCTATTTGCAAGCAACGGCATCTTATTCAACCATGAATCTCCCAGAAGAGGAGCCAATTTCGTGAGTACAAAAGTGGTGAAAGCTGCGGTTAGAATAAAACTTGGATTACAAGACAATCTAGAACTAGGAAACATGGACGCCTATAGAGACTGGGGACACTCAAAAGATTATGTTAGAGCCATGAATATGGTTTTAAATTATAAAAAACCTGACGATTTTGTTATATCTACCATGGAAACCCACTCCGTTAGAGACATGTGCGAATATGTATTTAATAAGCTAGATTTACACTACCAAGATTATATAACACAAAATCCAAATTTTTTGAGAGCCGAAGAATTACCTTATTTAAAGGGGGATTCTACCAAGGCCAGGCTGGCTTTGGGCTGGAAACCAGAATACACATTCGAAACCCTATTGGACGATATGATAGAACATTGGTTAAAATTTTATAAAGGAAAACCCCTTAAAAACCTATAATTATTATGACAGGATCTCACACTAAAAAATTCTTATTTTTTCACTTATATAAAGTGGCGGGCTGTTCCCTGGTTAGCGCCTTAGCTTCTAGTGCGGAATTTAAGGCTGAAAATCCCCATCTCGAACCCAGAGAGCTTCTAGCCGACCCCGAAGGAAAAAAAATGTTTGACGAGTATTACACTTTCGCTTTCGTGCGGAATCCCTGGGATTGGCAGGTTTCTCTTTACGAATATACGAAAGGTGAACCCAATCACTTTCAGCACGAGCTTATTTCGTCCCAGACCTTTGATGAGTATATTGAGTGGCGGGTGCAGGGCAACAATCTTCAGTCTCAATATTCCTTTTTGAGCGATGATGGCAGCGATAAGGCTCCTGTTTCCCTAGATTTCATTGGTAAATTCGAAACGCTCAACCATGACTTTAACGAACTCCGCTTGCGCCTAGGAATCAATGGGGAACTCCCCCACATCAACAAATCCAAACGCGAAAAAAACTATCGCGATTATTATTCGAATAAAAGTCGTGACCAAATTGCTGAAGCGGCCCAAATAGACATCGGGACCTTCGGATATGAATTTTAATTCATAATTTTTATTGGGCAATAAAGTACTTTAACTTTTATCCTTGCTTCTTACACTTTTTCTGATATAATATATCCTATTTCCCTTAAATAAGGGTAAAAAAATACGGAGACATTTCAAGCGTGTAAATTGAACCCATGGATATTAAAGTAAAAAAGCGAAATGGCCGTCTCCAGGACTTTAATGTTCAAAAAATTAACGCCAGCGCCGAGCGTGCGTGTGAAAATATTTCCGAAGTATCGGCTAGTGAAGTGGTCCTAGATGCCCAATTACAGCTGTACGACAAAGTCAAGACCCATGAAATAGATGCGGCCTTAATTTTATCGGCTCGCGAAAAAATTGAGAAAGAGCCTAATTACTCATGGGTAGCAGCTAGGCTACTTCTTAACAACCTCTACAAAGAAGTTTTTAAGGAGGGGGTTGACTCAGATGTCTTTGAGCTTCAATATAGAAAAACTTTTGTCCTCAACCTTAAAAAATTAGCTGAATTTGGGCGCCTGGATAAGCGTTTATTAGATTTCGACCTTAAGAAACTATCGGCAGGTTTATGCCTCGAGCGAGATAAGCTAATTAAGTACCTGGGCGCTCAAATTTTTTATGATCGTTATTTTTTAAGGCACGATAACAAAGTCATGGAAACGCCCCAGGGCTTCTGGATGCGCATCGCCATGGGACTCGCCATCAACGAGGAAAATAAAGAGGAAAAAGCAATAGAGTTCTACAACCTATTTAGTCAATTCCTTTATACTCCCTCAACCCCAACCCTTTTTAATAGCGGAACCGCTCACTCTCAGCTTTCCTCTTGTTATCTTAATACTTTTGATGATTCTATAGATGGAATTTTTGACGGCGCATGGCAGGAGGCTCGCAAGTCTAAATTTGCAGGCGGCTTAGGTCTTGATGTAACGCCTTTTCGTTCTTCGGGGGCTCACATTAAAGGCACAAATGGGGTTTCCAGTGGCCTTGTTCCCTGGTTAAAAATCTATAATGATTTGTTAGTGGCGGTAAATCAAGGAGGTAAGCGACCAGGAGCAGGTTGCGCTTATTTAGAGCCATGGCACTTGGATTATGAAGATTTCTTGAACCTTAGGCGCAATACAGGTGATGATAGACTACGCTGCCATGATATGAACACTGCTTCGTGGATACCTGACATTTTCATGCGCAAAGTCCAAAAAGAAGAAGACTGGTATATGTTTAATCCCAGCGAATGCCCCGAGCTGCATGATTTATTTGGGGAAAAATTCGATAAAAAATATAAGAGCTATTGTCGCAAGGCCGAGAAAGGAGGTATAAAAAACTTTAAAAAGCTTCCTGCCAAAGAATTATGGAAAAAAATGCTAAAAGTGCTTTTTGAGACCTCCCACCCCTGGAATACCTTTAAGGATCCATCTAATATTCGTTATAGTAACCAGCACGTGGGCACTGTCCATAGTTCTAATTTATGCACGGAAATTCTCCTCCACACCAAAGCGTCAAAATATAAGTCGGGAGAAAAAATAGCAGCAGGGGAAACGGCTGTGTGCAATCTCGGTAGCGTCAATTTAAAAAATCATCTTCGAGAGATTAAAACAAAAGGAGGAAAGCTAGTACAGGGCGTAAACTGGACAAAGCTCGCCCAAACCATAGAGACGGCAATCAGAATACTGGACAATGTAATTGATATTAATTTTTACCCCACGGCAGAAGCGAAAAATAGCAATCTACAACATCGCCCAATTGGGCTAGGCCTTATGGGCCTGCACGATGTCCTGCATATACTTAACATACCTTTTGATAGCAACGAGGCCACAAAGTTCAATGACGAAATTTTTGAATTCTATAGCCACTACGCCATCTTGTCTAGTTCTAAATTAGCGGCAGAAAGAGGAAGTTATTCTTCCTATGAAGGATCCCTATGGGACCAAGGTATTTTTCCTATAGATAGCTACAATAATCTGATGGAATACAGAAAAAATGACGTCGCCCTTTCCAAAGAAAAAAAAGACTGGAGCGAATGTCGCGAGCATGTTCTTAAATATGGCATGCGTAATTCTAATGTAATGGCTATTGCCCCTACCGCTACAATTGGCTATATTAATGGGGTAGAACAATCTATTGAGCCTAATTTTTCAGTCCTTTTTGTTTATGAAAACAAAAGCGGTAACTTTTATATCACCAATGAACACTTTGTATCTGATATGAAAAAAGAAGGGCTCTGGACCCCAGAAACCATTTCTATGGTTAAAGAGGTCGATGGAGACCTAGGACTTCTAAATGGCTTTTTACCCGACTGGATAAAAGAAAAATATAAAACAGCCTTCGACAGAGACATGTTTGCGCTAATTGACTGTAATGCGGCAAGGCAAAAGTGGATTGATCAAGGCATTAGCTTTAACCTGTACAATAAAACCACTTCTCTTAAATATTTAAACGATATTTATATGGCGGCGTGGGAAAGAGGGTTGAAAACCACTTATTATTTACGAAATCGTGGCGCCTCGAAGGTAGAGAAATCTGCTTCGGAGAAAGCTTCCTTGAACACGGAAGCTGAGATCTGTAGTATCGAGGCAATGACGAAAGGAGAGATCTGTGAGTCTTGCCAATAAAAATAAGTGTAATAATTTTATATGGCAAGTATTACAGGTTTTCGCGGGGACACTTTTAATATAGGCTTCTCCGTAACCACGGGAAGCCCTGGTGCGCCTGTTGATCTTTCAGGGGCTAGCGTTTACTTTACAATGAAGGAAAGGCTTGGCGATTCTGATGCTAATGCCACCGTAAAAAAACGAACCCCTGCAGTTAGTGGTGTCACCATTACCTCTTCAGGGGAGGGCACGATTAGCGTTAATCTTCCTACAGGAGAATCCTATAATTTCAAAACAGGTCCCTATTATTATGGACTGCAAGTAAAAACTGTCGATAATTCCGTTTATACTACCACCACTGGTCGTCTTCACGTCAAAGCCGCTGTGGGACTCCAGGCAGACGTGATTCCGACGACAGGATAATAGCGTCTAAATTGTGCTCGTATATGAAAATAGCCATAACCACTGATGGCACCAAAAACATTTGGTCCTCGGGGGAGGTGCAATATTTTATTTTTTTGTATGACATTTTAACGAGGGGCGGCGCGGAATGTTTTTATCTTTACCCAGATAAGGCTCCCCCAGGCTTAGGCAAAAGATGCAAGCATATAAAAATTTCTGATGCGCTTAAAAATAATGCCCACTTCGACAAAATCATAATTGGGTCTTTCTTTCCATCTTATATGGAAATATCTCGATTGCTCGAGATCAATTCCAAATGCAAAATTATATATGTTAATTTCCTTAATAAGCAGGCGCAACATAGCCATGGAGCCCTATTTTCTCACGCATCTCCCCCTTTTTCGGCACTAAGCGACCTTTATTTTCTTTTTGACGAGATATGGATCTTGCCCCACCACGCCGACGACGCCTCCTACATAAAAACTATTTTTCACAATGAAAATGTTCGAATTGCTCCTTATATTTGGGATTCTTATTTTATTCATTCCGCCCTCTCCCAAAGCGAAAATGCTAAAATTTCCTATAATCCCACTAATGCTTCCAACCTTAATACTTTAAATCAAATTTGCATCTTTGAGCCCAATAAAAGTTTCACTAAAAATTTTTTGCTTTCTTTGGCGCTGTGTGAGCGCGCCGTAGAGGTCGAAAAGGCCGTTTTAGAGTCAGTAAATATTTTTAATTGTAAAAAAATACGCTCGCTTCCCTATTTTCAGGCTTTAGTTAAAAAATTTAACTTAGTTAAACAAAATAAAGTTTATTTTAATAATAGATGGAATCTTCCAGATGCCCTAAGGAGATGGGGTGGAACCATCGTGAGCCATCAAAAATTTAGCGAATTAAATTACTTACATTTTGAATGTCTTTACCTGGGATTGCCGTTGGTTCATAATTCTACAATGCTTGAAGAGTATGGATATTCCTATAAAAGCGACGATATAGCTGGAGGTGCTAGGCAGCTCAAAACGGCCCTGGCCTACCATAAGAAAAATTTTGATTATTATAGAGGACAGGTCACTGGGTGCCTTTCTCGGTATAGTATTTATAATGTTGCAAATGTAGAGGCCTATAAATTACTTTTAGATAGATTAGAGCACTAGCGCTTATATCGTGTAATATAAATACAATGCCCTTACCAACAAAAAAAGACGGCGAACCCAAAAAGAAGTTTTTGAAGCGCTGTATATCCGATTTAACCTCCACAAAAGAATTTAAGGACATTAAGCAGCGTATAGCAGTTTGCCTATCTCAATGGGAGAAAAAAGATGAAAACTGAAAATCTAGATTTTTCGCCCCAAATTCGCCATTCTCAACTATTAAATCCACCGCAACCCCCCTCTTTTAGAGAGCGCCTATTTGTGGCGTTAGACTACCTTTGGCTCAAGTATCAAAAGAGGGCGCCGAGCCCTTTAGAGCGCAACAATGCATTAGTGGCATATGCTCGGGGCTATTTAGATACTGATTTAGATTTCTTCCTTCATGTGGTAGCAAAGGGCTTTCTTGATTTTCAGGAAGCAGCTCGTCCAAAGATAGCACTCGCGCGCACTCTCTTATTCTTAAGAATGGAAAAAGGGAAAACGGTGCCCTATCTTTATAAAAAGCTAGATCAAGACTTAAGCCTGAACAGCCGTCCCGTTTTCGATGACGGAGAAAGGGAAATTTTAAAATTTACCCAGGCCCAACTAATAGAAGCCGCATTAGTTTCGCGCAAATTCGGAATAGAGCATGAAGAAGAAGGGGTAAAAGCATTTTGCGAAGAAGTTCTCGAAGGCTCTGTGTCCCTGGAGGCGTAACACTATTGGCGCAGAAGTTTCGTAACATACTAGGTGTATTCATTGCTAATGAAATACCTCACCTTCTTTTTGCTTGCAATTAAATGTTGGGCATTTGATCCGCTTGCCCATACAGCCAAAATCGATAGCCTCATCAACCAAGGATTGATGGCCCAGCATATTCCTTCTAATAATATAGCCAAGGACGAAGAATTTGCAAAAAGGCTCTATTTAAGCGCCGCAGGCCGTCTGCCTACTTATGATGAAATCCTTCAATATGCTCAGGACGGAAGTTCCTACAGGCGCCAAAAACTCATAAATAGAATTCTTAACAGCGAAGCTTATGTCTCTAATTATTTTAACTTCTGGGCCGATATTTTAAGAGTACAACGAAATCTTCCCAATAACGCCAATCGTTATGGTGCGGGAGAGGCATATATCCAATGGATTAAGCGCGCTTTAAGAGACAATATGCCCTACAATGAGCTTGTATACAATTTAGTAACAGCGCGGGGTACTCCATGGGAAAATGGCGCCGTGGGGTATTATTTGCGTGACCCTGGAATGAATTTGGATAATACAGCGAGCACAATTCAGGTGTTTTTGGGGACTCGTATAGGGTGCGCTCAATGCCACGATCACCCTTTTGATGACTGGACTCAATATGAATATTATGAACTAGCTGCATTTCAATGGGGTGTTGAAACTAGAATAAGCCCAGAGATGCGGAACATTGTTAATAAAAAAATAAAAGACAATAAATTATTTGCAGGAGACAATAAAAAGAAAAACGAATTAAACAAACTTGTTCGGGAAATTTTTGAGCCCGTAAGTCATGGCGTTAAAGCCAACAACAAGAAAAATCTTCAATTACCCCATGACTATAAATATGAAGACGCCAAACCCAAAGAGGTGGTGGGGGCGAGAGTAATTCTTGGAGACAAGATAGAACTTACGCAGGAGAGCGTCAAAATAGAAGAATTCGGCGAATGGCTCACCAGTCCAACCAACCCCTTCTTCACCAAAACAATCGCCAATCGCTTGTGGAAAAAAGTCATGGGCGCTGCACTTATCGAACCAATTGATGACATCAAGGCAGATAGCGTTGCGTCGAATCCGAAACTACTACAAGCCCTTGAGGACACAATGAGGAAAGTAGACTATGATTTAAAAAAATTTTTAGCCATCCTTTACAATACGCAAGCTTTTCAGCGCCAGGCAGTTCAAGCGGATATCGAGCCAGGGCAGCCCTTTTACTATCAAGGTCCTCTCGTGCAAAGAATGTCAGCTGAACAAATTTGGGATAATGTAGTAACCTTAATAGTTCCCCGAGCCGACGATAGAAAAAAGTTTCATAATTACGAGAGATTAATAGAAGCCCAGAAGTATGGAAAAGTTGTTGAGGATAAAAGTGCAGACGAAATCATAAAGCTGGCGCGTGAAGTAGTAGAAATAGATAGCAAATTTAGCTCTCGACTCGCCGCCCTTAACAAGAAAATTGCCGCCGCCAAGAAAGAAAAAAATCCTCAACTGCAGAAAGAATTACGTACGCAACTCATTAAGGTCACCAAGGAAAGAAAAAATGCCCGAGGCATGAAGCTCTACGGAATAGATTTTCGCAAGCTCAAATCCAACAATGATTACGATTTGCCGTGGAAGAAGTACGGCAAACACCTAATTAGGGCGAGCGAGGTAGATTCCCCTGCGCCTGGCAGCCATTTTCTTAGAGAATTTGGATCCGCCGATAGAGCCAGTATTGAGTCTAGTCGTCGGGAAGCCACGGTTCCGCAGCTTTTAAGTCTTTTAAATGGCAACCTCTACCGAGAAATAGCTAACCCGAGCTCCGTCTTGATGGAAAAATTGGCGCAGCATAAAGAGGATAAAACCAAACAAATTAAAATTATTTACCTCAGCATGCTTTGCAGGCAACCCACGGCCCCCGAGATAGAATTATTTAGGGAAGAGCTCCTGCATGATATCATTTGGGTGATACTCAATACCAAGGAATTTATCTTCACGGTTTGAGGGTTTGGGTTTTTGGTGTATAATAATATGTAATGTTTCTGAAAAAATTGCTGCCTCTCCTAGGGGTGTTGTTGTCAATCAACACCTTGGGCGCAGCAGAAAACGAAACACCAGCCCCGTTCTACCTGTGGGGTGGCAGCGGGACCACCACCCCCATTGGAGTAACGAATATTACCCTTCCCGATGGAACCCCCAAAGACCCAAGTTATACTTTTATATCAAGCTCATACGATCAAGAACTTGCATACTCAGGATTTATTGACGGTATTAATGGGGTGACTTTAACGCTTGATGGATTGGTGAATTTCTTCGATGACCCTGGCTATCAGGAAGACGAATTAATAGAAACCCCTCATTTATTAAGGCTCAGGGACGGAAACCCGCTTTATCATGGTATGGCATTTCCACTCTTAGGTAATAAGGAGAATGATGTAGTGATAAATGTATCGCCAAATGATATTACAACGTATTTTACCGTAGGTGATGCTGTTGATATAATACAAGCCAATACCATCGGTGGCCTTTTGGGAACAGGGGAAAATTTTACGGGGTTAGCGGGAAAGCCAAATCAGGGAGATAATCTTATGATTTGGACAACTTACGGTTGGAAAACTTATTTCTATTACCAAGATAAATGGCAAACTTTTGGCACTCGAAACGATCAATCCGCTACTATTGTTTATCCTGATGAAGGGGTGGTATACATAAGAAGAAGTGACGCGCTGACTGTGTCGTTTTCGGGATCTGTCCCCTTTACGGTTCAGTCTTATCGCCCAGGGAGCGATGCGAAATTCTTAATGTCTAATCCCTTTCCTATCCCAGCGACTTTAAGTCAACTTATTGACACTAGTTCAAATTGGATGTCGGGAACAATACTGGATGAAATAGACCAAGTCCTCTTTTGGTCGGGAACTGTGTGGCAAGCATATTATCATAATGGCTCCGATTGGATTAACCTTACAAGTTCAGAAATAGACGATAAAGAGGTGGAGGGGGGAGAAGCATTCTTCATAGTTAGGGCCGCAAATAGCTCCTTAACTGCGGGCTACAACAAGATAGATATCCCTCAATGAAATCGTGCCTGATATTTTATCTTGCTGCATTGGCCCTTCTCGGGCAGCCTACGGCAGTAGCCAATACTATTGAAGTTAAAATCAAAGGGGTCGTATGTGCCTTCTGCAGCGTCGGCTTAAGAAAAAATCTAATCAAGACAGGAAAAGTAAAATCCGTAACATGCAATACAAAAAATAAAATTTCCACAATCCACTTAAAAGAAAACAAAAACCTTTCCGATAAAGAAATAAAAGACGCAGTAAAAAAGGCTGGCTATAGCATCTTCGATAAAGGCATCACAAGAAAGCCGTGTAAATGATAAAGTTTGCGTTAATATTTTCTTTTATTGCCTGCGGGCTTTTTGGGCAACGCGCGAAAGGAGAACGGCCTCCCACTTTTGACTCTCGGCCAATCCCCAAATATACTTATCCTGACAAAACAGACAAGGATCTGGCTAAATTATTTAAAGTAAAGCCATGGAACACATCCAAGCTTCTCTGCTTTGACACCCGCTATATAGGGGTGGATTTTAGGTATTTCACTGAATATGCCGCCTGGTTTAACAAATTTCGCGACAAATATTTCCCCACCCACAAATCTCAGGCATTTGATTGCGATAATTTTGCTTTTCTATACAAAGACCTGATGATTTCTTCTGTTTTTAAAAAAGATAGCAAAAGACAAATACTCGTGGGAGTATTAGTTGTAAACAGCGAAAAAGAATTTCATGGAATAGGAGGAGAAGGCATGCATGCATTAAATATAATTCATACGAGCGCAGGCTGGTATGTAGTGGAGCCCCAAAATGGAAAATATACTGAGCTAGAAAACTATACCAACCCTATTGTAAAATATATCTTTTAGTGTAGTATGATGCATGAATGAGATAGAGCGAAGAGAATTTATATCACTTGCGGCCAAGTCTTTTTTGGGCGTAACTGCCGCCGCGAGTTTTGTTCCGCCAGTTTTTGCTGGGGATTTTGTGCCGACGGCGAAGAATGTTATATATCTTTACATGAATGGGGGAATGACCCATCTAGATACTTTTGATCCTAAGCCAGGAGCGGAAACCCAAGGCCCGACCAAGGCCATTAGAACCAATATAGACGGACTTATTCTCAGCGAAAATTTTCCTAAACTGGCACACATTATGGATAAGGTGGCGCTCATTCGTTCGATGAATTCAACCACAGGTGCTCACGGTCAAGGACAATACCTGTTCCACACTAGCTACAAGCCTCGCAACACCCTTAAGCATCCCTTTTTAGGGGCCTGGATAACTAAATTAAGCGGTAAATTAAACCGTAAATTGCCTGGAAGCGTTGGAGTTTCCACCCCAAGTAATTTAGCTGGATCAGGTTTTTTTGAATCAATTCATCAACCATTAGTAATAGGGGACCCCAACCAAGGCTTGAAAAACAGCAAGCACCCCGAACAGCAAAAATTTGATAAAAGGCTGAATCTCTTATCCAAGGCCGAGCAAAACTTTTTAGAAAGATATAAGAATCTTAACGCCATTAAAGCCTATGCGGAAATGTATGATGACGCCATTAGCTTGATGTCTAGCGATGATCTTCGCGCTTTCGACTTAAAACAAGAAGATTCCAAAATGCGAGAAATGTACGGGACTGATCGTTTTGGGCAGGGAGTGCTATTAGCCCGCCGCCTCGTGGATAGAAATGTGCGTTTCGTGGAAGTCCAATATGGAGGATGGGATACCCACCAGAATAATTTTATCAAGGTGCCGCAACAAACAGCTATTGTAGACCAGGCACTAAGCACCCTTATTCGCGATCTTGAGGCGAGAGGCAAGCTGGACGAAACCCTAATTGTGTTGGCTACGGAATTTGGGCGAACCCCCAATATAAATAAAAATCAAGGGCGCGATCATTACCCGAAGGCCTTTAGCTGTCTTATGGCGGGAGGAGGCATCAAAGGAGGAATAGCTTATGGCAAAACCGATCCTCTAGGCAAAGAGGTGATCGAAAATAAAACTTCCATTCAAGACTTTAACGCTACAATTGCTTACGCCATGGGTATAGCGCCCAATGAAGTAGTTAATGCGCCAAACGGCAGACCTTTCAAGATGGGGAACGGTGGCGAGCCACTTACCTCTCTCTTTATTTAATATAGCATAAAGAATAAAGCCTTGACATTTTAATAATTCCATGTTAAGATATGACCTTCTTAACATTAAAAAAGGATTATTATTATGAAAAAATTACTTATCGGGTTTATAGGTTTTATAGTTTTCGCTTCGGTATTACTGGGGGAGCACTCCTCCAAGTTTGTAGTAGCGCATTATGATATGGATAGGAAATCAAGGGAGCAGGTTGTTTCCCTATGGTTCGATTATCTCAATACAGAGGAAATCCCTCAGGCTTTAATCGCAGAAGCCAGTTCCTCCACCAGCGACAAGGTAGTGCCCGTTGTGGCAGGCATATATAATGGCGTCAAGTTTGACGGTCTGGTGGCAGATCATGCGGGAATAGGGGTTCATAAGCTGGATCCGTGGCCCAAATCGGGTTTAGTAGGATGGGGTCTTAGTGGAGGTTCTAGAGGTAAAGGGCTCAGATGTGGGTTTAGAAACCTTCCTACTCAGCCAATATATGAGGCGATGGGGTTCCCAGTTATGGAGTCGGGGGAGAAATTGGTAATTACTATTAGTGCCATTTTTGCCCAAGGCAAAAAGGTAATCTTGCATGAGGTCGAATTTAATTACGGCAGCTGGAAATATACGGCGACTACCCCCATGACGGTAGTGCTGAGCGACGACCCCGAAAAGGAAAAGGCTGAAGAGCCTGTTGAGCAGCCTGTTGAGCAGCCTGTTGAGCGGCCTGTTGAGCAGCCCCTCGAAGAGGTGGTGACACAAGCTCCCGCTCACCTACGACCCGTTTTTGAATACGGCGCAGCCCCTTTTAAGGGCAACTATACTATCGATTTGCCTGAGGGCGAAACTTCGGTTATTCGTGATGGAGATGTTACTGATCCTAATGGAGATATGATTAACCGCGTTCAAGTCACTGGAGGCAGTGATGCAAATAAGTTCAGGGCTAGTTTCGACTTTATCAAGAACGCCTATACGCTTGATTTTAAAGTGAATTTCGTTCCAGATTATGAGAATCCCGCGGACTTGGATGGAGATAATTCTTATGAGGTTATACTTAGGGCTGAAGATGTAACTGGGGCACACGCTTATGCAACTTTTACCGTGAGAATTGGGGATGTAGAAGATGGTGGGAAGAAGACTTCTCACGCACCCCTTCCCCCAACACCAGTTCCCCCCAAAGTTGTTACCCCGCCTGCTGTAATTAAGAAGCTGCCCCAACTCCCGAGGCGTTCTCTCCAGTTATTCACTCAAGAAGAAGTGGATAAGCGTATCGCAGCTGTACGCGCCGAACTTTTTACGGCTAAAGAAGTGGATAAGCGTATCGCGGCTGTGCGGGCAGAGCTTGAGAATCTTGTCGCTCAAGCCCTTGAGCGTGGAAAATCAGAAGGGATCGCCGCCGTTAAGCAGGACCCAGCGGCCTTTGATTTAACCGTAGAAACTGCTTCCCCTCCCTTTATCGTAGGTTGGGCTTATGTCGAAAACTTAGGATGGATTTACGTTTCTGCAGAAAATTTCCCTTTTATTTTTGTGGAAAAATTAAAATCCTGGGTATTGATTCAAGAAGAGGTGGGAGTTTTGGCTTATTTTATCTATAACTCTCAGCAGTGGGTTACTTATTCGGAACTGCTTATTTTATAATAATCCCTCCTCACTCGGAGCAGGGCGTCCTTCGGGGCGCCCTGCTTTTTTTTATTTAAAAATCACTTTTTCACCTTACTATAAGTAGATGGCCAAAAAATCTTCTCAGAAAACTCAAAAAGAAATTGATGCGCAAGTTGCCAAGACCCTTGCAGAAGCGCATAGGGCGGAGGCAGAAAAGAAGAAGATCGAAGCAGAAACCGAACGCATCCTTTCCGATATTGAAAGGTATAAGGTAAACCAGCGTATTTCTGAAATTGATTTAGAAAAAAAAGAAAAAGAGCTGCGAAGAGAAGCGGCCTGTGACTCTGAAAATATGGTTTATCGATTCAATACCGCAGTTGACAAAACCCATGTTCACCAATGCATGCATACATTAACCCAATGGTCTCGACGACACCCTAAGTGCGATATTGAAATAGTTTTTTCTTCGGGCGGAGGTAGTATTACGGATGGGTTTGAGCTTTTCGATTTCATTCAGGAACTACGGGAGAAGGATCATAAAGTAACCACGGGCTCTCTCGGGATGGCAGCCTCAATGGCGGGTATTTTACTTCAAGCAGGGGAACATCGGTGGATAGGGCACCAAGCCTGGATGATGATTCATCGAGCTGCTTTCGGGGTAATAGGCAAGACTTTCATAATCGAAGATGAAGTGGCATGGATTAAAAGAATTGAAGATAGGATTTTAGATATTTTCGTAAAAAGGTCTAACCTGAGTCGATTAAAAATTAAAAGAAACTGGGACCGCAAAGACTGGTGGATTTCTTCCGATGAAGCCCTGGAACTAGGTTTAGTAGATGAAGTTAAGGGTAAAATCTAAACGAAGACCCCCCTTTCTTCAAAAAGAGTGTATATCTTTACAAGATGGCCAGGTTAATATTAAAAACGGCTAGGCTCCTAGTAAAGTCGGCAGCCAATAAAATATTCATGTTAAGGAATTCTGTTTCCTGTGGTTAATATACTTACCCATCTAGAAAAGTGGCTCGATAAAAAGATCCAAGAAGCTGAAGACAAAAGCGACAGCTTTAAACAGTATGAGGCATCCCCATCCCTTCGTGCCAGTGGGGGGCATAAAGTTTTTACTTGCATTGGCGACCTAAATGCTCTAGTATATAGTGCAGGCAAAAGCGACGATGAAAACCCTACACCTAGCCCCACAGAAGACCACGTGCGGTATAGCCACTTATACCGCAAATTTAATAAACGGGCTCAAAAAATATTGTGATAAAAAGTTTTTCGGACTCCCAGAATACAAACACTGGACTAACGAATTAGTAGCCCTTCCCACTCGCGATGAGCTAAATTTCCTTTCAGAGGAGGAGCTTAAAAATTTTTTCATTAGTTTTTGCAAAAAAGCTCGAAGCTTCGACGCGGTCCATATTCAAAACGAATGGGGACTTTTTGGCGATACGGGCGCCTCCCTCCAAGATAGTTTAAATAATTTTACTTTTTTAATCGAAAACCTATTGCCTTTAAACAAAAATGTTACTGTTACTTTTCACAGTGAGCCTGATTTTCTAGTTCGGGACGGTCTTCTTAATAGAGAAGAAAGAAGAGCGGCTAAAATATGGAAAAAAAAGCTTCTTCCGCTTTGTTCCAAGCTTAAGGCGGTTGTTCACTCCCAAATAACTAAAAAAAGATTTATAAAAAGTGGTTTTGAGGCTAAAAATCTTTATGTCATAACCCATGGAGTGCTGGAGAATCGTTTTCTTAAGGAACGTTCGCGAGACGATAATAATATAATTATTTCACTGTTTGGGCATCTTGCTTCTTATAAGGGTTATGAATTAGCTCTAGATGTTCTAAAGTTATTGCCGCCTCATTATAGGCTTTGCATTATTGGTGGGCGCCATCCGCGCAGTACAGGCAGCGAAATAAATGATTTCCTCTTATTGGTGAGGAAATTGGAATTAGAAGATCAAGTTTTACTAACAGGAGAGGTAAATGACGAAGAAGCGGCTTTTTATCATGGCAATACCGATATTTGCATAGCGCCCCATCAAGCCGATCGCTTATCTGCCTCGGGAGCCATTACCTGGAGCCTTACGGCGGGCTGTCCTGTAATCGCTAGTAACGTCGAAGCCTTTCGCGATATTCAACGTCAAGAGAATTGCCTCCTATTATGTGACAAAAACTCTCCTCACGAATGGGCGTGGGCCATTCAGCGCTGCGGGACCGACGGCATGCTGCGAAAAAAGCTGATCGCAGGAGCTTCCAAATATTGTGAAAAATTTTCATGGAGCAACGTAGCGCCGCTTCACGTAAATGTATATAAGTCTTGACTTTTAAAATTTTTACTGTATACTAAAAACATGCAGGATAAAACAGGAGAACTTTTAACTAAAAACATTGCGGGGGTAAATAGAATTCTTCCCCACAAGCATAAATTTGCCTGGGATCTTTTTCTTAAAGGGTGCGCCAACAATTGGATGCCTACCGAAATTTCCATGCAGCAGGACATTAAGCAGTGGAAAGGCGGTGAAATTTCCGATGATGAAAAACTTTTAGTAAAAAGGTGTCTTGGTTTTTTTGCGGGCAGTGAATCGTTGGTGGGGAATAACCTATTGCTTTCGGCCTTTAAGTATATTACCGACGCTGAATGCCGTCAATATATCCTCAGGCAAGCCTTTGAAGAAAGTTTGCATAATTTAACCATAGTATATATTTGTGATAGCCTTGATTTGGATATAGATGAGGTATATCGGGCCTACGAGACAATCCCCTCCATTAAAGCTAAGGATGATTTTTTGATGGAGGTAACCAGTGACCTTAATCGAACAGGCTTTTCCACATCTACCCTTGAAGGCAAAAAAGAATTTTTAAAAAATTTATTTACTTATTATGTGATCTGCGAAGGAACTTTTTTCTATTCAGGATTTGCCATGCTTTTAGCGCTCGGTAGACAAAATAAGCTTCAGGGCGTATCCGATCAAATCAAATATACTCTTCGTGACGAGAGCCTCCATATTGAATTCGGGCTTTATCTTATTAATACGCTCATCGAACAGAATCCAAAAATTTGGACAACCGCCATTAAGGCAGAGTTTGTAGAACACATGAAAAAAACAGTGGAGCTGGAGATAGAGTACGCAAAAGAGGTGTTGCCCACAGGGATTTTAGGATTAAATTCTTCTATGTTTGTTGACTACATGCATTATATAGGCAATCGCCGACTAGAAGCCGTGGGGCTGGATTATCGCTTTCCTTCGGACAGCAATCCCTTTCCATGGTTAGCAGAAGTGGTTGACACCCAAGCTATGACAAATTTCTTTGAGCGGCGCGTAAGAGAGTATCAACAAAGCGGTTCCCTAAAAGACGATTTTTAAAAAGAGGCCCGCTGGCCTTTTTTTATTTTACGCGGGGAAACTTTGCGTGTATATTTAGGTGAACACTAAACGATATGGCGCTTTACACACCCTCTTCAACACCTTCTTATTCTGCAGCAGAAAAATTAAAATACGGCCTACCACCCGTTAAGAGCATCGATGCGGTCTCCGCCAACACCGAAGGCGACGCCGTTTATGTAGAGCCTTATCGTCACCATAGCTATCATGTAAGTGGCGATGGATCCGCTTCGGGAGTTTTTAATATTTATGCCACAAATGGGGAAGAACCAAACGATTACAAGCTTGTGGCGAGTTATGGAATAGCTCCTGGAGGCACTAATGAACGAGGATTAATGTATTCCGATGATTGGTATTTTAGATATGCTAAAACCACCATTAGCAGCTATAGCGCAGGAACCTTTACGGTTATAGAGAGACACGGGCCATAAGGTATGCCTTTAAATAAAAAGGTAGAAAATATTAAAAAGAGAGCTCCTCTATTCGCGCATCATCCCTAAACTCCACAAATCATGGCTTCTTATAAAAAAACAAGTAATGCCTTCAAAGATAATCTTTCGGAGGGGCAATACGCTCTCCCCACTTGCGCGAAGCCTTCTTTTATAAAAATTTTTAATGTGGCGATGCCGACCGACCATGATCCGTGTTTTGATACCACTACCGCTGCCGCTCCGCCTTCCGAATCCTTTAAAATAATTACATATACCGCCGATGATATGGTGACCATTACCGCAGCAGATGATCTGGTACAACTTTAATTTAATAGAAAACCATGGCTGATAAAAATTTCTCAGAATTTAGTAATCAAACAAGCCCCGTTATAGGGGATTTCGTTGTTGGGTATAGAGGAAGTACTGAGCAACGGTACACCCTAGAGGTTATTAGTGGACTTATTGCTGCGGGGCCTTTAACTACTGCAGGGGATTTATGGGGATATAGTAGTCAAAATATTCGGATTCCTGCGGGAAGCGACGGACAAGTATTAATTGTAGATTCCACCGAAGCGGCAGGGCTTAAATGGGATGATGCTGGGGCTGGGACCCTAGCGAGCGTTACTAATGTTGGCGATGGTAGCGGAGTGATTAGCGGCACCATAGGTAATGCCGTAAAAGTTAAAAGCATCGCGCTAGCGGGAGGTCTTTTTTTCCCCGATGGAATGGGGACTCCTGGAGACACCATAACCATTAGTGGCCTTGCCGCGCATGCCATCGGTCCAGCGGACAATGTAGGTAACGGAACAGGTATTCTTCAAACCCCTAATACGACTGTAACTACGGGTAATATTATTTATGGAGAGGATGAGGGTAATTGGTACGCGGGCACTCAATTGACTTTGATCGCGGATGGCACCTCAGGACGGGCACAACATTACTACCCCTCTAACGGAAAAATAAAAATGGTCCGCAATAGTCCTGGCGGAACTTACCACGCAGGATTTGCCTCTGAATTTGTAAAAGTTGACGTAGACACTTCTAGTCTTAATTTTATGAGCTTAAGCGGCGCGGGCACCATAGCTCTCCGCGGTCTTGGGGCCTATGGGGGAGAAGTAGGTAATGTAATAGTTATTAGTGGTAGTGGGGCAGGGAATTGGCAAAATAACGGCAGCAACCTTTATTACAACGAGGGCAATGTAGGTATTGGGACCGATGACCCTCAAGAAACCCTTCATATTACGGGAGGTCAAATTATTTCGGGTGATAATGGCGTTTACCGACTTCGCCTTCAAAGCGATGGCAGTGTTTCAAATTACATAAGCTTTACCCACCCGCTTGGCTTGTCTTATATTGGTGCTGATGTTAATGCACATTCAGGCTTTTATATGCTTGCCGATAATGACCTCCCGCTGTATCTAGGTCACGTTACGGATCAGGCAATGCGTATAGATTATAAAAGCGCCCTCGGAGAATCTAATGTTGTAATCGGAGACGCTTTGGCGCGCCCTGGATCAGGATCTGAACTTTTAACCCTTAGGCGGACGGGGGGAATGGGAGGACAAGATGGCCCCGTTTTGATACTGGAAAACACTAACAGTCTGAGCGGGGATCAAATAGTACGCTTTAAACAGGACGGAGGCATGCACGGTGGGTCATGGGCCATCGGACAGTCGACGGCCTCGGCCGTCGCAGGAGGCGCAGACTGGAATAGCTTTAGGCTCGCATATTCAGGAGGAGCTGATGTACGAGCAACACTAGGAGTGGGTGACAAGTTAATTATTGACACGAGCGGCAGGCTCACTGCAGACTCGGTTGAAATAGGATCGGTTTCGTCAGCTTCTTCGATTTTTAACGCCCCCGTCGGTATCGGGTTGACTCCATCGCCTGGAATGTTGGAGGTCTCAGGCGACGGCAAGGATGGATTAGTCGTTTATTCCAACAGTAATGCTTCCAATTTTAACGCTGTTTTCGATGATACCGAGGATGCTGGGGCGCATGTTATGTGGAAGAAGGATGGTGCCAATCAGTATTACATGGGAATGGACAATAGCACAGCCGACAGCCCAGGTCAGTTTTGGTTTCTTTATGATGCGAGCGGTTTAGACGCAGTTGCCAAATATTATCGTTATAAAATGAGCTCCTCCGATTTTCTGGAGGAGCAGTCGGGTATTTACCAGCTTAATCCTCCAGGAGCCACCAATGTAAAAGGGGACATCTGGGTGGGAACCGTTGGCGGTGGCCAACACACTTTCACAACCCTATCGCACACGGGCATTAGGGCTCAGTCAGCCCACCCCTTTAGAATTGCCGCCGAGAAAGGAATGGTGCCAAGCGGTAGCGGAGTGGTGAGCTTGGGGTCTCCCACACACATTTGGGATTCAGGCTGTTTCTCCGAAGGCCATTTCCAGACCGCCGTGGTAACAGGTGCGGGACATTTTGGAGAGCTTCGTGCTCAGCAGCTTTATGTCACAGGGAGCGATGGCTCTTGGACGCGACTTACTGGCGGCGGCGGGGGCGGAAGTTCCTGTATTAGCGGGGTTTGTTGGGAGAAGCAACAGCCAGACACCGTCTACGAAACTGCACTATATACGGGACGCAAGGTGGCTATAGGATGGCCGTCGTTTAATGTGGATCAAGGAGCTGCCTTGAACGAGGGCATCAGCATTAGCGGTTACAACAGCAGCAGCAACGCTAGACTAATAGATCTGATAAGTGATAGCTCCGATGGACATAACGGTTGTCGAGCTACCATGCTGATTTCCAAGGCCTGGCAGGAATCGGGGGCGCCGCACCAGGGAGGAAAAAGTAGTCCCGATCGAAGCAAGCTGAACTTTGCCGTCGGAACTGGTAATGGTACGTTTGGAGGGGGCTCGGCCTCGTCTATCCCATTAACTCTTGGCCCAAATACAATAGTGATGCATGATGGTGGCCAAGTGGCTCATGGGTACAATGCTAGTAATCCCAATTACGCCGTAAGTATTCTTCCGAGTGGGATCCCTAACACGGATAGAATAGATCCTACTCTAGCATTAATAGTTACAGGGGGCAACCATGCATCCTCATTCGCCACGGCGATGAACTGCGGCCAAGTTAAATTTATTGGCGCTGGGTTTGCCGCAGGCGAACCAGACAACCGCGCCGCTGGATTCCCCTTCTCGTGGTCCGTTGGAGGCCCCGCGCCTGGAGCAGCGGGCCTTCCTGAAACAGTACCTAGCTTTAGAATCTCCGCGCAGGATGACGTGGGAGGCACAGGGGACGTAGTAATTGTTCGTTCTCGTGCTGATACCTCCAATAGTCAAGGAATGTGGGTTTCAGGCGGACTTTATATCACAGGTGGCGACGGCACTTGGATGCAAATTACTGGCGCTGGCGGAGGCGGTGGCGGCGGCTCCAGCCTTTGGACGCAAGTAGGCGCCGACATTGAATATACTGCAGGCGAAGTCGGCATTGGGTTGACTCCATCAGTTGGAATGTTGGAGGTCTCAGGCGACGGCAAGGATGGATTAGTCGTTTATTCCAACAGTAATGCTTCCAATTTTAACGCTGTTTTCGATGATACCGAGGATGCTGGGGCGCATGTTATGTGGAAGAAGGATGGCGCCAATCAGTACTACATGGGAATGGACGGTAGCACAGCCGACAGCCCAGGTCAGTTTTGGTTTCTTTATGATGCGAGCGGTTTAGACGCAGTTGCCAAATATTATCGTTATAAAATGGCAGCTGGCGATTTTCTGGAGGAGCAGTCGGGTATTTACCAGCTTAATCCTCCAGGAGCCACCAATGTAAAAGGGGACATCTGGGTGGGAACCGTTGGCGGTGGCCAACACACCTTCACAACCCTATCGCACACGGGCATTAGGGCTCAGTCAGCCCACCCCTTTAGAATTGCCGCCGAGAAAGGAATGGTGCCAAGCGGTGATGGAGTAGTGAGTTTGGGTTCCTCCGATCATTCCTGGGCCACAGGATTGTTTACTAACGTAGGGATCGGAGATAATGACCCTAGGACGTTGTCTACTTATCCATTCATGCTAACGGACACCGCGGGCACCCAGACCCTAGCGAACTTTTCGGGAAATAACAGTAACTATGCCGCGGTTCGCGCAGAGGGCGCAACGGGTTCCCATTCGCTCCCGAGCCGAGTTTCTTTGGCGGCGGGTTATGATGCGGGCTTGCCCGCTGGCCACGAAAACCAAGGGGGAGGTTTACTAGCAAACTCTCAGATAACTTTCCATGTAGGCAGCACCCTCATCGCGCACATGACGGGGCGAGCTGGTTATGGTTGTCTTATAGTAGGTAATGACTATCACTCGAACACCCAAAAGGGAAATTATGCTGAGACGCATGAGCCTTCTGTCTTAGTTTTCGGTCATTCTGACGACAATAGCGCTAAACTTGAGCTAGTAAACACGGGAAGCATCGCCCGCAACAACCAACTGGGTTTTGTTCACGGCTCCAATACTGAAAGCGATACGAAAAGCCGCTGGACATTGGTTCAAGATATTACAGGAGACGGCGACCAGGACAACAGCGATTTCGTAATTGCCTATAAGGAAGGCGATGGAGAGACGGACTTGAGTACCGATACGGTAGTTACTTTAAGTAATTCCAAGAACATGCTCCCAGGCACCAGTGGAACACAAAACGTAGGTTCCTACTCAAAGACGTGGAACGAAGGGCATTTTGAGGAGGGTCGAATTCCAAAGCTTTATATCACAGGTAGCGCTGGCAATTGGATGCAAATTACTGGCGGGGGTGGCGAAGTGACCATTGTCAGCGGAAACCTTTGGACGCAAGTAGGCGCTGACATTAAATATACCGACGGCGAAGTCGGTATCGGGTTGACCCCATCAGTTGGAATGTTGGAGGTCTCAGGCGACGGCAAGGATGGATTAGTCGTTTATTCCAACAGTAATGCTTCCAATTTTAACGCTGTTTTCGATGATACCGAGGATGCTGGGGCGCATGTTATGTGGAAGAAGGATGGTGCCAATCAGTATTACATGGGAATGGACAATAGCACAGCCGACAGCCCAGGTCAGTTTTGGTTTCTTTATGATGCGAGCGGTTTAGACGCAGTTGCCAAATATTATCGTTATAAAATGAGCTCCTCCGATTTTCTGGAGGAGCAGTCGGGTATTTACCAGCTTAATCCTCCAGGAGCCACCAATGTAAAAGGGGACATCTGGGTGGGAACCGTTGGCGGTGGCCAACACACTTTCACAACCCTATCGCACACGGGCATTAGGGCTCAGTCAGCCCACCCCTTTAGAATTGCCGCCGAGAAAGGAATGGTGCCAAGCGGTAGCGGAGTGGTGAGCTTGGGGTCTCCCACACACATTTGGGATTCAGGCTGTTTCTCCGAAGGCCATTTCCAGACCGCCGTGGTAACAGGTGCGGGACATTTTGGAGAGCTTCGTGCTCAGCAGCTTTATGTCACAGGGAGCGATGGCTCTTGGACGCGACTTACTGGCGGCGGCGGGGGCGGAAGTTCCTGTATTAGCGGGGTTTGTTGGGAGAAGCAACAGCCAGACACCGTCTACGAAACTGCACTATATACGGGACGCAAGGTGGCTATAGGATGGCCGTCGTTTAATGTGGATCAAGGAGCTGCCTTGAACGAGGGCATCAGCATTAGCGGTTACAACAGCAGCAGCAACGCTAGACTAATAGATCTGATAAGTGATAGCTCCGATGGACATAACGGTTGTCGAGCTACCATGCTGATTTCCAAGGCCTGGCAGGAATCGGGGGCGCCGCACCAGGGAGGAAAAAGTAGTCCCGATCGAAGCAAGCTGAACTTTGCCGTCGGAACTGGTAATGGTACGTTTGGAGGGGGCTCGGCCTCGTCTATCCCATTAACTCTTGGCCCAAATACAATAGTGATGCATGATGGTGGCCAAGTGGCTCATGGGTACAATGCTAGTAATCCCAATTACGCCGTAAGTATTCTTCCGAGTGGGATCCCTAACACGGATAGAATAGATCCTACTCTAGCATTAATAGTTACAGGGGGCAACCATGCATCCTCATTCGCCACGGCGATGAACTGCGGCCAAGTTAAATTTATTGGCGCTGGGTTTGCCGCAGGCGAACCAGACAACCGCGCCGCTGGATTCCCCTTCTCGTGGTCCGTTGGAGGCCCCGCGCCTGGAGCAGCGGGCCTTCCTGAAACAGTACCTAGCTTTAGAATCTCCGCGCAGGATGACGTGGGAGGCACAGGGGACGTAGTAATTGTTCGTTCTCGTGCTGATACCTCCAATAGTCAAGGAATGTGGGTTTCAGGCGGACTTTATATCACAGGTGGCGACGGCACTTGGATGCAAATTACTGGCGCTGGCGGAGGCGGTGGCGGCGGCTCCAGCCTTTGGACGCAAGTAGGCGCCGACATTGAATATACTGCAGGCGAAGTCGGCATTGGGTTGACTCCATCAGTTGGAATGTTGGAGGTCTCAGGCGACGGCAAGGATGGATTAGTCGTTTATTCCAACAGTAATGCTTCCAATTTTAACGCTGTTTTCGATGATACCGAGGATGCTGGGGCGCATGTTATGTGGAAGAAGGATGGCGCCAATCAGTACTACATGGGAATGGACGGTAGCACAGCCGACAGCCCAGGTCAGTTTTGGTTTCTTTATGATGCGAGCGGTTTAGACGCAGTTGCCAAATATTATCGTTATAAAATGGCAGCTGGCGATTTTCTGGAGGAGCAGTCGGGTATTTACCAGCTTAATCCTCCAGGAGCCACCAATGTAAAAGGGGACATCTGGGTGGGAACCGTTGGCGGTGGCCAACACACCTTCACAACCCTATCGCACACGGGCATTAGGGCTCAGTCAGCCCACCCCTTTAGAATTGCCGCCGAGAAAGGAATGGTGCCAAGCGGTGATGGAGTAGTGAGTTTGGGTTCCTC
>Ga0208449_1000025_pt1 | contig 161265 bp, 150 predicted proteins | sample MalvireepMed_s17_FD_184247 | JGI IMG/M metagenome (GOLD analysis project Ga0208449, IMG submission 184247) | Marine viral communities from the Global Malaspina Expedition - Malaspina viral metaG DeepMed_s17 (SPAdes) (version 2) | ecosystem: Environmental > Aquatic > Marine > Oceanic | place...
CCTGCCGCCAGCGTTCAATCTGAGCCATGATCAAACTCTTCAATTAAATATATCGAAATATGAATCGTCGTTGTGACACTCTTAACGAGTGCCCACACAGATTGTCTTGTCTAAATTGTTAAAGAACGTTGCGACTTCGTCGCAATTCACTAGAAGCTATTGCTTCTTAGTGGCTCACCCTGTTCGAGTGAGGTGCGCATTATACGCTGGAAGTTTTTGTTGTCAACACTTTTTGAAAATTTATTTTCTGAAGCGTTTCTTCTAAACTCCCGTCTTTACTGGCCGATAAAGCAAGTAGAGACTAACTTCAGAAGGTTGGCTGTTTTGCTTTTCCCCCGAAGCGGATGCGCATTGTAGAGATCTATAACTAAAGGTCAACCCTAATACGTGAAAAAGTTGATAAAAGTGAACTACACGGTTACTTTCTAGTCAGATGTGATAATTAGTAGACAATATGGACTAATTACTAATAGGATGGGTGGTTAATTCCTATAAAGTAGTAGTCGTATAAAAGTATTTATATTGTGGCTACGCAATAATTATAAGGTGGTTTTATGTTTCGTACTAATAAACAGCTTTCGCTTTGTGCGCTAGCGCTTACCCTAAGCGCAAACGTATTTGCACAAACCGCGAATGCAGAAACTGCTTCGCCAAAGGATTCAGAATTAGAAACGTCATCTCAAGCTAAACGAAATAATGACATCCAACTATCGTTTTTAAAACGACAAGTGGATCAGAATATGTCGGTAGGCAGAGCAATTAGCTCTATTGCTGGTCATTACCCACAGGAAGTGGTTTCTGTTGTGGATTTAGCATTAGATTATTATCCCGACAAATACCGCGAGATCATTTTCGCTGCAATTTCTGCCCAACCTTCGTCTACTGAAGAGATTGTTAAGCTCGCGATAGAAAAAGAAGTAAGTTCTTGCCCTAACATTGTTCAGCTAGCTATTAAGGCCGAACCTACTTACGTCGACTTTGTTGTACAAGCAGCGGCAGTGGCTACACCTGACGAGTTAGACGAAATAGTACGGGTAGCCGTACTCACCCAGCCTGATGCGGCAGATAGCATTGTGCAAACTTTGTCTCAAGAACATCCCAACAAGCTAGTTGAAATAATGACAACTGCCATCAATACTGTACCTTTTGTAGGTGAGTATGTCGTAGATGCATTATTAGCGGTCTTCCCTAACCGCGCACAAACGGTAGTAGAAACTGCAGTACGAGAGTCGGTTGAACAGCGTGAACAGGTCATGAAAATCCTTAGTACTGCTCAACATGCTGGTGTTGATAACGCGAAGTTAAAAGGTTACGCACTTGCCGCTGGCCTAAGTGAAGACGATTTTAAAAGCGCTATTACGATTAGATAGCCATTCCGCGTAGTCAATAAGACAACGCAGTTATTCGGCGGTACTTGCATGTAAAGGCAATGCCGCGGCAACGTTATAGAGTGTTAACTCTGCCTTGAGTAAATCGACTCTCGCTTCAATTTCTTTCATTTGGGCTTTTATTTCTGCTGAGGTTCTTGCATTTAGCACGAACATATCACTATCACCTTCATTGAATCGCTGGCGTTCCATACTCGATAACTCCCGTGCTAACTCTGCATTTTCTTCCTGCAGCTTCACAACACGTTTGGCTTGTTGCCAATATGTATAGGCTTGCTCGAATGACTGAACTAATCTTTGTTGCAATGCATCTATCTTAAACGCCAATTCCCTATTCTTGCTCTGTGCTTTAGTCACCTCCGCCTTAGCCTGGCGGTTGCCTAAAGGGTAAGAGAACGACAAGCCAACTTTACTTTCGGTATCATCAAGGGTGGTAGATCCCCCTCCGAAGTCTTGGGCGATAGAGGCTTTAACATCTAACTTGGGCAACAAAGCATTGTTAGCTAATCGCACTTTATTCTGATTTTGTGACTGTGCCAAACGCATGCTTTTCAACGTAGGGTGCGCTAATAGCTGACTACGTAAAGTGTTTACCTGTGCTTCTCCCACCCAAAATGGCCATTCAATATCGTTAGGGGCTAGGGTGGCGTGGCGTAAATCAATAATGTTGCCGTTACTATCTCGCAGATAGTAGGACAACGCGTGCGCATAACCATCTCTCTTTTGTTTTAGCTTTTCTACCAATAAGGTTTGTTGCAGTACATTTGCCCTAAATTCTGTTAGCGCTATTTGTGCTAAGTCGCCCTGTTTTACCCGCGTCGCAATGGCATTTTCACGCTCAGAAACTGTGGCGAGTAATGACTCTAACGCTTGTACCTGGAGCGCACTTTCATACCATATAAGGTAGTCACTTAACCCTTTATAAATAAACGAATTAAGTAATTCGTTCGCTTCAGCTTGCCAGGCTTGAAAATCTAATCTCGCATTCTCAACCCCCATTCTACGTTTATCGGTGTCTCTTCCTTTTAGTAAAGAAAACGCTATGCCTATACTGGCTTCGCCTGCGGACAACGTTTCATACTCTTGTTCGTAAACGGGGAAATCGCCATTGGCAATACGATATTCAGTGAAGACTGAAGCGTTGTAATCCTCGATGGGCTTAACCACTCGCTGCTGTAACGATGTGCCGTGATAATACCCTGTAACCCTCGAAAAACTGTTTTGCTCTACAAAAGGGTCAAACGCACTTTGCGCAATATCGAGATTTGCGCCCGCTTGCACACTCCCCTCTTTTATTGCCCGAGTATAAGGATGGTGATGCTGCATCGAAGAAATTAAAGCTTTTACCGTGGGCGCATTTACTGCGACTTTCCTTTGGGGAGAAGTATCATGGGTATCTCCACCCGCGTACAAAGGTGCTGCGCCTACCACGGCAACGCCCAAGAGGATAAGCGTTGTTCTAACCAAAAACCTTACCACGTGGTTGACGCCTTATCAGAAGGAGTCTCTGAGGTTTGTTGCGGTGGGAAGTTATTCAGTTGTCGCCATAGCTCATAACCTAACTTCACTTCTTCTAGTAATATCCACGCTTTTACCCTGCTACCTAAGCGAGCAGAGCTTTCTTGTGGCCACGGTACGTCATTTTCGTCTTCCTTAATCCATACTTGAAATGTTCCGCTTGCATTGGCCATGGGCTCAACATAAACCACTTCACCGCCAAAGGTACCTATTGCACTGCCGGGCCACCCACTAAACTGAAAGACTGGCCAACCTTCAAACTGTAATCTTGCTTTCGCGCCAGGCTTTACCAAAGGAGCATCTAAACCTGAAATGGTTATGCGCACACTCCGTTGCGCATTAGAAGGGATAAACTGCCCTAATACCTGACCTGCGGACACATAAGTAGACACTCCACCAGAAAACAGTCGCACTATGGTGCCGTCTACTGGCGCCACCTTCGTTTGCGTGGCTTGCCGCGATAAGCTCATACTGACTTCATTGATATCCGAAAGTGAAGACGCCGCTTTCGCTTTTAATTCCTGAAGTTTTATTTGCGCCTGCTCTACGTCTTTTCGTGACACTAGCCCCTGCGCCTGAAGCGACATTTGCCTCGCCAAGTTATTTTGTGCATTCGCCACTGCAATTTCATTGGCTTGGTGACGCTGGTTCGCTGCGTTAAGCTGAGACTGAAGCTTGTCTAGTCGTTCAGCGTCAACATCAATAAGCGTAACAATGGGATCGCCAGCTTTCACTTGCATGCCTTCTCGTACATGCCACGTTTTTATTTGCCCTCCCACCAGCGCACTAATTGCTTGAATACGATCTTTTGGGTCGAGCGAATCTACCGCGCCGGTGCCATAGGCAGTTTGGATCCACGGGGTGAAATACAATATTAAGCCAGCGGCTAACACCATAAACACAATAAGCCCGCAAACCACACGGTGTAACTTAGGAATGACCAAGGTAGATAAAGACGTCACATTGTATAAAAAGCGTTTTTCTGCACTATTCATTGTGTGCCCCTCCCTCTTCACTGCTATTTACAAGCTCGGTGACATCATCGTGCAAGTGAATCGCGCCGGTGAACATGCCACTTTCGGGGGTATTGGTAAAATACAACACAGTGCATTTTAAATTGTCGAGATGCGCTAACAAGCGCAGGCGAAGCGCTTTAGGAATCGCATCAAAGTGCTGGTTAATAATAAGGACTTTAGGTTGTGCAATCAGTACCCCCGCCAGTTTCAACAAGAGAAACTCTAATGGCTGTAAAGGCGCGCCTAATACGGAAATATGCTCAGATAACCCATGTGGTAATGCATCCACAACCGGTAATAATTCGACGGCAGCCAACACCTGGCGCATTTCAGAGATGCTCACACTGGGGCTAGCTAAGCGTAAATACTCTTCTATAGTACATTCCACTATTAGCGAGCGGTCTAGAATTGTAATGGCTTGGCGAAGTTCATAAGTATCGTAATCGAACAGACTGAGATCGCCGAGTAAGATTTCCCCTTTGCTGGGTTTATCGTACCGCTTCATTAATGCAGTAAGTTGCTTTTGCACCCAGCTTTTATCCGTGGTGATGAAATACTTACCCCCTGCTTTAAGCGTGGTATCGATAAAACAGCTGTCGGTGCCATGTTCCAACACTAAGTTGTTAAACACCAACTGCGAAGAACGGGGCACACGATTGGCATCTTCATTAACATCTTCTTGAGGAATAATGAGTGCTGAGCCAATTTTGTCTGCAGCCCCGTACAACTCGTAATATAACTTAAGATATTGAGTAAAGCGGGAAAGGCCAAAAAACACTGCCGACATGATCAGTTCTGCAGCCACTAACTGGCCGATAGATAACTGCCCTTGAACCACCAGCACACCACCAATGCCCAACAAAGAAGCACTGGCTAACGCGTACAGCAGTAAAAACATCACCACTTGGGAGAAGGTGTAGTGAAAATGGTTTTTATGGTTGTGAATGTAATTGTTGATATAGCTATTTGTATTTCGCCCCGCATACTCCACATGATCGGCAGACTTAAAAAACTCATGGGCTGCAGCAATATCGTTGAGCCATTTTGCCGACTCGTATTTAGCGTGAGAAAGCTCAATAGCCGTGCGCTTCGCCCCTGCGCCCCAAATTTTCCATATGGCGTACATCACCAAAATAAGGACAAGATTAAACACAAATAGCGCAGGGTGATAAAACGAGACGAGGGTAAAGCCCACCAGCATTTGAAGAACAAGTGCAAAGCCGTCGACCATCAATGAAGGGATATTTTTCTGGAGGGTCATAATATCAAAATACCGCTGAGTCACATTGGTGTTTTGACGCCCTTCAAAATAGCTATGAGGGGCCATAATAGTACGCAGACTCAGTGCCGCCGTGAGCCTTGCATACACTTTGCGTTCGTAGAATTCCATAATTCGCATACGCAATGCGCTGAATACACCAGAAATAAACAAAGTTAAAAAGAGCACCGTGGCAAGGATAATAACCGCGCGGGTTGAACCAATGTTCGCAATACTGTTGATGAGCGTTTGCACGGCGATAGGTACCGCCAGTGTCATTAAACTAATGGCAACACCATAGGCAATAGCAACCCAGAAGAAGTCTGACTCAGGTTTTAACAGCTTGAATAACGTTTTGCGTGTGGCACGTAAATCGATCGCTTTTCCCATATACCCTTCTAATTTCCGTTTTTATGCTATTACAGTACGTAATTGTACTAAGCTGTAATACTGTAATGCATGATCTACCAAGATTAAATCTGTTATATTCTTAGAATAACATCGAAAATACCGAAGTTCTTAAATCCTAATTTAAACACTATGCATCACTTAAATTACCATCACCTTTATTACTTTTTTCTTGTTGCACGAGAAGGAAGTATAGCCAAAGCGGCTTCACTACTTCACGTTACGCCACAAACGGTGAGTGGGCAACTGTCTACGTTTGAAAATCAACTTGGCTACTGTTTATTTGATCGCGTAAATAAGCGGTTACACCTAAACACGAAAGGGAAAGTGGTGTTTCAGCATGCCAGTGAGATATTCAATAAAGGCAATCAACTGGCGGAAATATTAAACAGCCATGAGGACGTGAGTTCAAAAGAGTTTGTGATAGGCATCACTAACGGCATTCCCAAAGTGCTCTTCTACGACTTTGTGCATCACACCATGCGAGAACACGCCAATGTTAAATACATTATTAAGGAAGATAGCTTCGACGGTTTACTTAAAGAGTTAGCAATAAATGCCATTGATTTCATTGTGGCCGACCGAGGGATTGCACCCGGAACCCAAATTAATGCCAGCAGTTTCTTTTTAGGCGAAAGCGCGATGAGCTTTTTTGCGAAACACCCACTTCACCCACACCAGCACTTTCCCCAATGTTTAAACGAGATGCCTCTTCTCATGCAAGGCCATACGTCAGGTATTCGGCATGCGCTGACTAGCTGGCTTGAGACCGAACAGCTCTATCCTAAAATAGTGGCTGAATTTGACGATACGGCGTTGTTAAAGCTTTTTGGAAGTGAAGATTTTGGTGTGTTTTGCGCGCCTTCTGCCATAGCAGAACATGTTGAGGCGCAATATGATGTGCATTGTATTGGTAACGCCCCGTCGTTAAACGAACGTTATTACGCTATTACCGGAAAAAGCCGCGCCGATTACACCATAAGTAAAGCCATGGTGGAAAAAGCACGGCAAATTTTGAATGTATAAAGAAGCAACTACGCTTATTGTGACCCATTAGCCTGTTGAACATTAAGCAGTAACGACAGTAGTCGTTTTTCTTCAGGCGACATAGACTGCTCTACTTTTTTCATATTTGCTTTGTAGGTTTTCAGCACATTGGGGTCGTTGGCAATGGCGTTGTCTAGCAAGATTTCATATTTGGATAGCAGTGCCGACGTTTTTTCTGCATTTTCCATAGTGGCTACGTGGCCTGAATACATAAAATAAAGTGCTACCACGAACCCCAGCAATACCGGGATATTTACCTCAAATGAAAACCATGATTTTTTGTTATCTTCAGACATTTACTCGTCCCCCATTAACGACAACTTTATTTTAATTCTTTCTAATGTTTTTAAGCTTTCAGCCAATTGCTGTTCTTGTTGTTGGCTAAAATACGCCGATGCACTTGCCACCAATACCAGTAAAATAATGGGCAGCGTTTTTTCGCTTAACTGACGAAACGCCCAAGTTTTCAATTTACTCATCATATTTCAATCCAACAATCTTCTATTTTTTCGTAATCGACCTGATTACTTAGCAGGGCATTGGCTAAGTCTGTTGACGTCAGTGTAGGCATAACGAAACATTGGTACTTCGCTCCCGCCGTCGCTTGATACAGTAAAATGTTTGCTTTACCTTTTTTCACTTGGCTTTCTAGTAGTTTTCTAAGGCGGGTATTACCTTCTATCACACCGGGCAACACCGCTTCTAATTTTTCAATCAGCGTAGAGCGAAATGCTCGGCCGTTAGCAATTTCAACCCAATACTCTGGAGAATCGTAGTTAGAAATATAATCCAGCGTGAGTGCGAGGGGATCATGATTTAGGATAAAGGCTTGCTCGGCTAAAAAGCCTAAATCTGTAGAGGCAAGAAAATTGGGGATAGCCACCGACTTTACCTTATTGCCTGCCATTTCAATGCCCATGTAAGCCGCAATGCTGTTATCAGGCTTAATTAAAGACACGTTGGCGTTAAAACCATCACGCTCACTAAACCCAAAAACATGACTCGGTAGAAAGCTAAATACGGTGTTGAATGCATCGTCATAATACCGAAGGCTGGTTACCGCTGTAGATTCCACCACCTCTCCCTTTTCATTCTTTTGAAAATGAAACAAAGGCGCGGCAACCAACTGCTTGGCTGGATTATGTCGGTAAGCGGTAAATACGCCATTTTCTAAATCTAGCGCCACACCAAACAGTTTCATCTTTACACGGCTGACAGGGTCATCTTTATGAAGCTCTTCTGAAAAGTTAGCCATCATGGCAGAGTATGAATGGCTATCAGTAACGCTTTTTACCGTGGGCACCACAAGTACTATCGTCATCACACCAATAAGAAATACAGCGTAAAACTTAGGATAGCCCTTAAACAGTTGCACTATAAATTTAATGGCAAGGGCGAAGACGGCAATGAAACTCAACAAAATACTGGTTTGTGGCACAATGGATAATTTAACTGCATCAACACCGATTTGATACAGGCCACCGCCTTTAGAGAAAGCTGCCTCAGCGGCTGTACTGGATAACATGCGGATAAACGAAATATTGTCTTGCGACTTCAACCAACGATGCAAATAGGCACTTTCCGATTCACCCGGCGTGAAGTTGGTTAAATAGAAGCGCCCCATTATGCTTCTTGCTTTCTTTTCAACGATGGGAAGCAATGAGAAATCGTATTGGCCCATAGTCGAATTTTGAACTTTAAACTGAGACCCTTGCAGGTATTCGGGCCAAACTTTGTCTACCTGGCTTTGATATTTTTGAGTAACAGCCCTGAAGATGGCACTGGTGTTCTGCAATTGCCAATGCTCAGCCAAAGCCACGCCACGCTCAGCCAAATATAAGCGCGCATGCTCACTCCCACCAGGAGACAACAACCATTGCTCGTACTCTTCAATATCTTCGTCCACGTGATATACATACCTAAGGGCATTTTTTCGCCCTTTACGTAGAATAGAACGAACCCGTTCCTCAGTGCCGTAAAGGGTAAACAATATATCGTCAGGCGTGACATACATCATGGGGATATCGAGTTCATTTAGCCAATTGGCATGGCGAACTTTCACGTTGTCTTTGCACACCTGAGATTTGCACTCGTCTCGATACTGATCTTTAAACTGGCGGTGCGCGTCTTGAATACTGTCGTTACTGGCATATTGCTTGATGTCGTCGTAGGTCTCATCAATGCCTGTAACATAGCGTTTCCAGCTATTTTCTAAATAAAGGTATATGGCATCCACATGAGCGGCGGTTTCCGCCTCAAGGGTATCAATATCGTTTAATGCACTAAGGGCTTGTTGGCGCTTTTTTTGCGCATTCATGTATAAACGAAGTTCGCTTTGGTATAGCGCATCAAACTCACGAAGCCTGGGCAACCCTTCTTTGGCGAATTGGGATTTTTGCCTGTTACTTAATAGGGTGTCGGCCATGGCCTCGACATTACGTTCAATTAAGGCATTAAACCCTGTTGAGGTGAAAGCCAATGAAGGCAGCAAAGCTATGACCAAATCACGACGGGCTTCATCACTGGCAATGGCATTAAACTCGTCGAACCTGTCAATTTCTACCAAATCGTTTAGATAAGCTTCTCGATAAGCAATTGCCCGAACAGCACTTAACTTTGCGTCACTAGAAGTTGCGTGCGCCCAGCCATCCACAAACAGTCTTAATGAGGGCACCAATGCCACCCAAAGCAGTAAAAAGGCAAGGCCTTTCACCACCAAGCTTTGCTTACCCGGCAACGATGAAGCCTGCTCTTTTTTCCAAAAAAGCAATTTTTGAACAGGCACAAAGGAGACAATGGCCAGTGAGAGACCAAAGCCAGAGAGCATTCGACCAAACAACTCTAAACGCGCAGCATGGTGATGCTTATCGCCAAACAACGCTTCTAGCGGTAGCGAATACACATCCACCAGCAGTAAATTAAAACTCAGCTCTAAGCCAAAATAAATAAAGAAAAAAGCCAGTAAAAGTATGGCTTTAGCGTTGCGCACTACCATCCAAACACCACCTTTTCATCGTGCATAACTGAATCGGCATCACGTTTTCTTGCTGCGCAACGTGCAAGTACATCTTGGGTCGCATTCTTTTCTAGGCACTTGTCTTTGGTTTTTTCCGAAAGGGTATATGCCTTGTTCTCCCCCAACCAATTTAGGTATTTTCCTTGTGCAATAAGCTTGTGCTGAACAGGCAGTTGATTAAAGTCGGCATCAGCTGGCAATCCCAACACCAACTCTTCATCACTAAAGCGCTTTTTGGCTAACAAGTTAAGCTTGGGCTGTGATACGAAAGTGCCTTTTGCATTACATGCCTTGTTGAAGTTACTTTCTAAAATGATGTTTTTTAACTGAAGAGCATTGTTGGAAGCGCCGTTTCCTGAATAGCTGTAAATAAGGTCGACATCATTTTGCTGAGGTGTTGATGCAATAAAAGACGCGCCTTCAATGGCCGCTGGCGCATCAAAATACAAACGACTCGAAGACAGTGCGCTTTGCTTAATGAGCTTATGATAACGGCTGTTCGCTACGATAACCGCTGGCATAGTCATGCCATTCTCAACAAATATTTCGGTTAAATCTTCTAGCGCATCTTCATCTAAGTTGCCGCTTAGGCGCACGTACAATTCGTACTGACGCAGCGCGTCAAGGTTATCTTCAATGGCATCTTCTGCGCTTATCGATTTAATATTACTGGTACGGCTGCGAGAATTCGTTAACTCCCAGTCGCCATCGTTATAGGAAAGCACTAAATAAGCGCCGGAAAAGAGATCTTTACCGTTTAAAAATAGCCCTGACATATTGGCCGGCGTAACACTGTACAGTAAAGATGCTTTACAGCGCCCACTGCGGTATGGCAACACATGGAACCCTGTGGTCGCTGTGAGATTTCGCTCTCTAAGCGCACTTAACATAGATTCGCTAACATGCTTAGTGTCTGCGTGTGCAGGGAGTGAACTATAAGTGTTAGCAGGTTTGTAGTAGGTTTCAGGTTCTGTGGGGCTAACACCGCAAGCTGCAAGGGACAGTACAGACACAACCAAAGCCAAACGCGTGCGCGCTTTATGCATAAAGTCCATTTTAACATTCCAAGGTAATACGTACTTCACATGCTAACTCGCCGCCTTTGTTAAACAGGCTTTTTTAGCTGCATGCCGTTTTATTTTATTGTGAGGGTAAAGATAATCAGTAAATGACTAATTTTCAAACTTTTTATTCGTTAAGTAACTCTATATAAACAAAAAACCGAGCGTTAAGCTCGGTTTTTATACTCTTTAGTGATGACGGTGCTTAGTCAGCCCCAAATAAATCGCGGCTATATACTTTATCAATCACATCTTCAATATCAGGAAGTATGCGGTTAGCTACAATCACGTCAGAGATTTTCTTAAACTCTTCTAAATCGTTAACTACCCGTGAACGGAAAAACTCGTCTTCCTCGAGTACCGGCTCGTACACCACCACTTCGATACCCTTCGCTTTTATACGCTTCATGATGCCTTGAATAGCACTAGCACGGAAGTTATCCGACCCTGACTTCATAATTAAACGATACACACCCACAATCTTCGGATTACGGCTAACGATTGAATCGGCGATAAAATCTTTACGGGTACGGTTAGCATCTACAATAGCCTGAATCATATTGTTAGGCACTTCACTGTAGTTAGCTAAAAGCTGCTTGGTATCTTTAGGCAGGCAATAACCACCATAACCGAAGCTAGGGTTGTTGTAGTGGCTACCAATACGAGGGTCTAGCCCTACGCCTTCAATAATTTGCTTTGTATCTAACCCATTACGCTCTGCGTAGCTGTCTAACTCGTTAAAGTAGGCCACTCGCATCGCCAAATACGTGTTAGCGAATAACTTAATGGCTTCGGCTTCAGTACTGTCGGTGAACAAAACATTAATGTCTTCTTTTATCGCACCTTGCTGAAGCAATTTGGCAAACACTTCTGCACGCTCACTTTTTTCCCCAATAACAATACGGCTAGGGTAAAGGTTGTCGTACAAGGCTTTGCCTTCGCGTAAGAACTCAGGCGAAAAAATAATATTTTCTGAACCATGACGCTCTTTGGCTTCTTTTGTGAAACCCACTGGTACCGTTGATTTAATAATCATCACCGCATTGGGGTTAATGCTCATTACGGTTTTAATGACCGCGTCGACACTGCCAGTATTAAAGTAATTAGTTTGTGGGTCGTAATCGGTTGGAGTAGCAATCACTACATAGTCAGCGTCTTTGTAAGCAATTTCAGCATCAAGTGTTGCTTCTAGGTTAAGCGCTTTAGTCGTTAGGTATTCAGAAATCTCTTTGTCTTCAATTGGCGATTTCTTATTATTTAGCATGTCGACTTTTTCTGCTACCAAGTCTACTGCTTTCACTTCATTGTGTTGCGCAAGTAGCACAGCATTTGAAAGCCCCACATAACCTGTACCTGCTACGGCTATTTTGTAACCTTGCAACCGACTATCCATTTTGTTGTTCTCCAATTATTTCTATTGCTTCAGCTTGCTGCATGTTTGATTTTATAAGTGTGCCAGAGTTTTTTTAAAATCTCATGATCAATGCATCATAAAAGTGCTTTTTTGACAAATTGCGCAAAAATAACGCATGCCTTGCCTGACAATTACACGTACCCTCTTATCTAGGGAGACTTCAGCGTATTTAAGCAACGTACAAGCAACTTGCGCGCCTTAATCGAAAACTAAGGTTCAAGTTGCGTTATTCGAAAATAAAATCAAACCTACTAATACTAAAAAACCCTGAAAAATATTTTTCAGGGTTTTTATATTTCTCAAATAATACTGTGTACTAACTACCTGTACCTAAACGCTCGCCTTGATAGCTACCGTCTAGTACCGCTTTCCACCAGCCTTCGTTGTTTAAATACCATTCAACGGTTTTACGAATTCCACTTTCGAAGGTTTCTTGGGGCTTCCATCCAAGTTCCCGTTCTATCTTGCTTGCATCAATAGCATAGCGCATATCGTGGCCAGGGCGATCTTGTACGTAAGTAATTTGCTCAGCATACTTGCCTTCTTTAGGCTTAACGTCATCTAAAATAGCGCAAATAGTTTGCACCACCTCAATATTTTGTTTTTCGTTGTGCCCGCCAATGTTGTAGGTTTCGCCAATTTCACCGTTTAGCGCAACCACAACTAACGCGCGGGCATGGTCTTCCACATATAACCAATCTCGAATTTGGTTCCCTTTACCATATACAGGCAGCGGCTTTCCGGCTAGCGCATTAAGAATTACCAGCGGAATAAGCTTTTCGGGGAAGTGATACGGCCCGTAGTTATTCGAGCAATTGGTGACTAGCGTAGGTAGCTTGTATGTGCGAAGCCACGAGCGAACTAGCTGATCTGAACTGGCTTTACTGGCTGAATAAGGGGAACTTGGCGCATACGGTGTTGTTTCCGTGAATAACGGCAACTCAGTACCCGGCTCAACTTCATCTGGATGAGGAAGGTCGCCGTATACTTCATCGGTAGAAATATGATGAAATTTAAAGGCGGCTTTCTTTTCGCCTTCAAGTGCGGACCAATACGCTCTTGCTTGTTCAAGCAAGGTGTAAGTACCCACTACGTTGGTTTGAATGAATTCACCTGGGCCGTCAATTGAACGGTCTACATGAGATTCCGCCGCCAAATGCATAATAATATCGGGCTGATGGGTATTAAACACGCGCTTCACTTCGTCAGCATCGCAAATATCCACTTGCTCAAAGCTGTAACGTTCGTTGCTTGAAACCGACGTTAGTGACTCTAAATTGCCTGCGTAAGTTAGCTTATCTAGGTTGACAACGGTGTGGTCGGTATCGTTAATTAAATGGCGTACTACCGCTGAGCCAATAAACCCTGCGCCACCTGTGACTAAAATTGTTTTACTCATGTTTTATTTACCAAACTTGAATTTGTGTGTTGCGGCTTATTGCGCCGCTTTAAGCTCGTCCATCATGGCCGACAACTGTTTGCGCCAATGGGTTGGGTTGCATGTTGCAAACGCTTCTCTTGCTGACGTTTTATCTAGCACACTGTAGTGAGGGCGTTTAGCTGGCGTGGGGTATTGGCTGCTTGGAATAGGCAATACAGGAATTGCACTTTCTAAAAAGCCTTTTTCGATCCCTAGCTCTTGAATGGCTAGTGCAAAGTCGTACCAACTGGCCACGCCTTCATCGGTCCAGTGATACACACCTACTGTTTTGTTTTGGGCGGCACTAACACACGCGTCGGCCAACCCTTTCGCCCAGGTTGGCGTACCAATTTGGTCGTCTATCACGGTAAGCTGAGGTTTATCTGCCATTAGCTTAAGCATGGTTTTTACAAAGTTATTACCATGAGCGGAGTACACCCACGCGGTACGAATTAAACAACTTGCGCTTGGCAATATTTCGAGTAACGCCTTTTCCCCATCGGCCTTGGTTTTGCCATACACGCCTTGTGGCTCTATGGGGTCGTTAGGTAGGTACGGTGAGCCCTTATGACCATTGAAGACATAGTCGGTAGACACATGCACTAGAAACGCGCCGGCTTGCTTGCAGTACTTGGCTAAGTTTTCAACCGCTGTGGCATTAATAGCATGGCACAAGGCCTGGTCTTCTTCCGCTTTATCTACCGCTGTGTAGGCGGCGGCATTGATGATGACATCAGGTGCTAATTGAGCCAGCGTTTCTGATAACACATCAAATTTAGTGATATCTGTATCTTCCGGCCCTAAACAAATCGTATCTTCACCCAGAATACGCACTAGTTCGTAAGACAGCTGGCCTGCATTGCCAATAACGACAATTTTCATTGTTATTCCTTTAATCCCTGCTTATTAAAACGTTGGCGCATCGACAAAGGCCAGTCCCGCTTCGTCTTTGCCAGATAGAGAAGGCTTTTCACCCTTCACTAACGGCCAGTCGATATTCAAAGTAGGGTCATCATACTTTACTGATATCTCAGACTCAGGGTGGTAATAGTCGGTACACTTATACACAAACTCAGCCGATTCACTGGTTACGTAGAATCCGTGAGCAAAACCCGCAGGTACCCAAAGTTGGCGCTTGTTTTCAGCAGACAAGGTAACCCCTACCCACTTTCCGTAGGTAGGTGAACCTTTACGCATATCTACGGCTACATCGTACACTTCACCGCTAACTACACGCACTAACTTACCTTGTGTTTGCTCCATCTGATAATGAAGGCCGCGAAGAATACCTTGGCTTGATTTAGAGTGGTTATCTTGAACAAAATCTACATCTGCGCACTCTTTCTTAAACCAGTCGGTGCGGAAGGTTTCTAGAAAAAAACCACGCTCATCGCCGAACACTTTTGGCTCAATGATTTTCACGTCTGGGATGTCTGTTTTAATGACTTGCATTTACTTTCCGTACAAATTGGCTGTTTAAAATAAGAAGAAAAGGTGGCAGTACCACCTTTTAAAATTTGATATGAAGCTAGATCTTAACTCTATCGTTAATCACTTTAAGCAGGTAATCGCCATAACCACTCTTCTTAAGTGGTGCCGCTAGTTTTTCAAGTTGCTCAGCGTTGATATAACCCATTCTGTAAGCCACCTCTTCAGGGCAACATACTTTTAAGCCCTGGCGTTTTTCAATCGCCGCCACAAAGTTTGCAGCATCAAGCAATGAATCTAGTGTGCCCGTATCGAGCCATGCAGAACCACGCCCCATCAACTCAACTTTAAGCGAGCCATCTTGAAGGTATAAATTATTCAAGTCGGTAATTTCCAGCTCACCACGATGAGAAGGCTTCACTTCTTTTGCGAAATCCACTACGCGGTTGTCGTAGTAATACAAACCGGTTACTGCATAATTTGACTTAGGTTTAGCTGGCTTTTCTTCAATAGAAAGTGCATTCCAGTCATCGTCAAAATCAACCACACCGTAGCGTTCAGGGTCGTTAACGTGATAACCAAACACCGTGGCGCCATGCTCTTGGTTATAGGCGTTCTGGAGTGAGAGCTTTAAATCGTGCCCGTAATAAATGTTATCACCCAAAACAAGAGAGCAACTATCGTTTCCAATGAACTGTTCGCCAATAAGGAATGCCTGTGCCAAACCATCGGGCGATGGTTGAACCGCATATTGAATATTCATTCCTAACGACGAGCCGTCGCCAATAAGGTCGATAAATCGTTGCTGTTCATCTGGGGTGGTTATAATGAGTACATCACGAATGCCCGACATCATTAAAGTGGTAAGCGGATAAAAAATCATCGGCTTATCGTAAACAGGCATTAGCTGCTTACTTACCACCTTAGTTAACGGGTGCAAACGTGTGCCAGATCCGCCAGCTAATATTATTCCTTTTCGCATTAAGTTAGTGCTCCAAACAAGTTTCACACTTATAGTAGCTTTTTATCATGACTATTTAAATATGCAAATTATCAGCTAGCTCTTGACCCTGCAATTTCAAACTTACACAATACAATAAGAAAAAAATAACAATCCAATTTTTTGACAAAGGAAAGATGTTCAATGGATGCTAGTCGCATGAAGTTAGTGGGCGGGATAGACGCCTTAAATGGTGGAATTCTGAGTGGCTGGGCTGCCGACCTAAATTCAAAAAAAAGTATATCAATTGCCATCTACTGTAAGAATAAGCTAGTTGGTTCCGGCGCCGCTGAGTTATTTAGGCCAGACTTGAAACAAGCAAACATCAACGATGGATTGCATGGTTTTAAAATTGAAATTGACACTACTGCACTTGAAGATAACACCCACATTGAGCTAAGGGAGCTCAATTCCGACTTTCCATTAGAAACAAATGAATTCAATACCGGTATTCTAGCGCCGTCTTTTTGGGCGGAAGCTCAAAATGTTAATGGTAATCAGTTTCTTTTCGCTGTTTCATCCAATGCGCCTATTCAAGAAAAAACATTAGAAATATCTTGCGACGGTGAAATAGTTTGCGAGCACACCGTAAAATCACAACAAAAAAGCATTCAAGACCACGTTTGGCTTCCTGCTAAAATTTTAGATAATCAAAACCACCTGTTAGAAATATCGATAAAGGGTATCGCACAAAAGCTAGGTGGCGCTTACTTCACACTAAAGCCTGTTTTAACCCCGTGGATGTATCTTAAAGACAGCCACAAAAAACCAGGTTTTATGAGCCTACCCCAACAGGCTGACAGCCGATACGAAGCACTGCATTATCAATTAGATAACATAGTTAAAGGCAATGCATCAATTGACATGAAGTCAATTATGACTGCTCACGATATTATAGTAGAAGGCTATGAAGACAGGAAGAAATTCCCTTCTTTTTCATTACCTAAATTTGAAAAGCCTGAAGTGTCTATTATTGTGCCTGCTTACAATAAATTTGCACTTACCTACCACTGCATAGCATCAGTGCTACTTGCTTACAATAAAACAAGCTACGAAGTCATCTTAGCCGATGATTGCTCGACCGATGAAACCAGTGAAGCAGAAACAATCATAGAAAACCTGGTTATTTCTAGAAACCCCGAAAATCTGCGTTTTTTAAGAAGCTGTAACCGCGCTACCGAAATTGCGAAGGGTGATTACATAATCTTCCTTAACAACGACACCGAAGTGTCTTCTTTCTGGATTGATGAACTAGTTGAAAAGCATAAGAACGACGACCAAGTCGGTTTAACGGGTTCGAAGTTGCTGAACTTAGATGGATCTATGCAAGAAGCTGGCGGAATTGTATGGGGTAACGGGCAACCGTGGAATGTAGGCCGTGATGCGAACCCACTGCAACCAGAGTTTAACTATGCTCGTGAAGTAGATTATGTTTCTGGTGCAGCAATGTGTATACCCAAAATAATTTGGGAAGAAGTTGGGAAATTTAGCGAAGAGCTTGTACCTTGCTACTACGAAGATACAGACTTGGCGTTTAAAGTACGCGATGCAGGTTATAAAACCGTATATGTACCTACATCGGAAGTAGTGCACTTCGAAGGTCAAAGTCACGGTACCGACGTAACCAAGGGTTTAAAACGTTATCAAGTAGTAAATGAAAAGACCTTTAGAAATAAGTGGTTTAAAGCCTTCAAACATAACGGCAAAGCAAGTTTTGAGAATTTGAAAATTGAAAAAGACCGTAATGTCGATCAACGCATACTCGTTATTGATTACGCAAGCCCGCAGCCTAATAAAGATGCTGGAAGCTATGCCGCTATTCAAGAAATAAAACTGATGTTGGCGCTTGGCTTCAAAGTAACCTTTGTACCGGAAAATTTAGCGCATTTCGGTAAGTACACCACAGCCCTTCAAAAAATGGGCGTTGAAGTATTATATTCACCTTTCTATACTTCAATGGATGATGTGCTAGCTCGCCGTTTAGACGAAATGGATGCAGTATACATTACCCGTTATTATGTGGCGGAAGCTTACCTTCAGAAGATAAAAGAGAAAGGCAAAAAAGTTATCTTTAATAATGCCGATCTTCATTTCCTAAGAGAAATCCGTGCTGCTCTGCAAAACGGCAAAGACGAACAAAAACTTACTGACGCGCTAGAGACACGCGTACGCGAGCTACGAGTTTGCAACAGCGTGGACGCAATTCTTACCTACAATGCAACAGAGCACGCAGTTATTACTAGCCACATTTTAGATGCTGAAAAACTTCATATTACCCCGTGGGTGCTAGAAAAAAAGCAGCCAGGCCCCGCTTTTGAAAAACGTGAAGGCATAGTGTTCTTAGGTGGCTTTAACCATACTCCCAATGTCGAGTGTGTTGAATTTCTAGCTAAAGACATAATGCCGCTACTTGCCAAAAAGCGCCCAGACATCACGCTTTATGTTTACGGCAGTAACATGCCAGATGACATGAAAGAGTTTGAAAGCGACAACATTAAAATGGTTGGCTTCGCCGAACATTTAGATGATGTATTCCATAACCACAGAGTATTTGTAGCACCACTACTTTCTGGAGCAGGCATTAAAGGTAAAGTGCTAGAGTCAATGGCTTACGGCTTACCTACTGTATTGAGCGATGTTGCAGCTGAAGGAACCGGCCTTACTCATGGTATAAGCGCATCAATCGCATCCTCTCCACAGGAGTGGGTAGATAGTATTATAACCCTCTATGACGGCGAAAGACAGTGGAATAAATATTCCGAGAATCAATTAAGCTTAGTAGAGACTAATTTTTCTTTTGAAAATGGGTTGAAACGTTTTAGAGATATAGCTGCTTCAGTGGGATTATTTTCTTCGAAAAATTTCGGATGAACTTTGAACCAACAGTTATGACCATACCAATCACAAGTATTGATAGGCTAGTAGAATGAATAAGATAAGGTTAGGCACCCATATTTTTGGTAAAGGCTCTCCGATAAATATGTGGTCAACTATAGTTACCGAAGAAATAGAAAGAGATCTTGACGAAGTTAAATCACTAGGGTTCGATAATATAGTGCTTTTAATTCCTTGGTCATGCTTTCAGACTGATATTTATAAAGCTGAGTTAGATAAAGAGTATCTAGCTAGGTTAAAGAAAATCTTGATAGCAGCTGAAGAAAAAGAATTAAAAGTAATACTTCGAATTGGATATTTATGGGATTCAACTCCATCCAATATGTTTACTTATGAACGATTCATGAAGCTTCCTTATGATCATGAAATAAAGAAGCAATGGTGCTGGTTTTTAAAAGCTCTTTATCAGCAGGTAAAACAATTTAAATCATTTTCATTAGCATTTATAAGCTGGGAAGATTTTTACTGGCCAATATATAGACATTATCCGAACGTAAAAAATGACCATGATTTACTACCGTTCATACAAGGAAGCGGTTTTCTGGAATATATTAATGAATTAAAAGTTTTATCTCTATTAGGCGACGTCGCTTTAGATACAAGCAATTATAAAAATTTATTGAGTAATGAATCTGGGCTTTATTCATTTTTTACACACTATTATGATAACGTAATAATGAGAAAAATATTAGATATGACGGCTATGTCATTCCCCAATGTAGAGTATGAATACCGAGTCGATCCTGAATGGATTAAGGATGGAAAGACAATCTCGTACCACAACTGGAATACTAATTTCTACAAGTCGACACTGCCTGTAATCTACTACCATTCAAATATAGGTACTAAGCCATCCAATGTAATGAATTCAGTTCAGGCAAACTACCATTTAAAAAGTTTACTAGAGCGATACGCTCCGATGAGGCGCTTAGGTCAAAAATTACCATTTGTTGACCAACTCAACTTTTTCGACGATACGTATTCAAATTGGGGAAGTATAAATGTAGAGCATGATGACGAATACGCAGAGAAAATATTCGACACTTTAAGTAAATTCAGTTCAGGATATGCAATTTGGGGCCTACGAGACTGGAGAAAAAATATAGCCCATAACCCCGTTTTTGAGAGATATGATGAAGGCTGGATAATCGAAGGAAACTATACCTGTAATAAAAATAACTTAATTCTTGAGTCGCAGTGTAATATTTCACAGGAGATTCCACACTTGGCTTTAGATGAAGGAGAAAGATTTGTTTTTATTGAAGGCTTCAGTGATAAGAGTGTCGAGATTATTATAAATATTAACGATGACTTCTCTAAATCTATTGAAATAGTTAAGGGAAACTTTTCTGAAAAAATAAAAATCCCTGAAAGTGGAAAAATAAGTAACCTCAAACTCCAACTACAAAATGGTATGTCCATAAAAGAAATAAGTGTCTTTGGTCGTTCTTTTTCTCAAGGCTTTGCTGATAATTCGGGTGAGTTATATCCTATTGCAAAAAGGTTAGTTGAATTACAAAAACAATATCTAGGGAGTTAAGTTATAAAAATTAGTATTAGACTTGATTTTTATAACTAAAAATAATGGTAATTTATGACTAAGCTTATAATTCACGCAGGATTGGCTAAGACCGGTACGACATCTTTACAGTCATTTTTGCATCGAAACAAAGAACATTTAAAACATTCCTGTAATTTAGTTTATTCTGGGTCTTTTTTGCACGATGTAAGCGCGCATCATAAGCTAGCCATGTTAGCAAAGAGCCAAGAAGCTAAAATCATCGACGATGAACTTTTAAAATTAAAAAAAGAGTCTGATGGATATAAATACGCAGTTCTATCATCTGAAGAGATCTGTACTCTAAACCCTATTCAAATGGAGTTTTTGCTTAAGATTGTTAAACGTTACTTTGATGAAGTAGAGGTTCTTTTTACAATAAGGCCACATTTTTCTTTATTTGTAGGATCCTATAAACAACAGATTCGAGAAGCTTTTATTCACTCAGGGCTTTCTGATTTTTGGTTGTTGGCAAGAAAGCACGCTAGATTTTTACATTTTGAAAATTTATACCGTCAATGGAGTGACATTGCGACACCTTTGAGTATAAACATTCGTTTCCTTTGTACAGAAACATTCAAAGAGCAATATGACGGTAACATAATTCAGAATTTCTTGAACTATGTGAACGCTGAGCAACTATTTTCGCTTGAAAGCGAAAAAAAAGAAAACGTGTCGCTTTCTTCCTATCAAGTATCGTTTCTTAGGAACATGCGAACACATTTTGACTTTCTGTGGCAAGATAACATAGAGTGGGATCATCGCCGATTTGTGTATTTTTGTTATCAGAACGTAAGCGCTCCGTTTTCAGTTTTGGGTAATATAGAAGATTCAGAGTTTGTGGCTGGAGAAATTTTAGTTGCTGAGAATTGCATGAATTATTTTGAAAAAGATTGGAATTTTATCGTAAGTCTAACGGAAAATAATTTTCCTAGCTTTGAAATGGTCGAAAATTGGTACGCTTCAAAACTAATGGCTCTTAATTCAAAATTGAGTAGAAGTAGGGGATTGAGTTCTGAATATGCTTCAAGCATTACCGAATCAAAACACTTAGTTGAAAAGCTGTTCTATTTTTATCTGGATAATCCAGAGATTAGAAATTTAGGTCCTTCTGAACAAGTTGAATTCTACAAGGCTAAGGAATAATTCTTATTGCGCTCACAGCTAACTTTTTTTATTCCTGTTTTGATTCCTTAAGTGAGTTTTATAATGACTGATAAAAGAAGCCTTCTATTTTTTGAAGGTTTAAAAAGTAAATATCCACAATATGCCGTTCAAGAACTTCTTGATGTTAAAAGACCAGGCAAAGGTACAGCGTTGGAGTACGAACAGTTTTTCGATTTTGAATCGAAAGATGTTAATCGGGCATTGGAGTTCGACTTAGCTTTCCCGAAAGAAGGCAATGGATACGTGACGTTAATTCTTAGCTTTAATAACGTTGAGGTTACAAGGTTAAGGTTCAGTACCATAAATACTAAGCAATCTGTTTATTTACCATTCGAAAAGAGGGGTCTAGTAAAGATACAGTTTGTTACTAAATGGATACCGTTTTGCGTTAAAAGTATTACTGAAACTGAAGGTAGCTTCGAAACAATACGTGCATCGGAAAGCGATATCGAATGCCTGTCTTCTACTCTTAGTTCAATTTTTGAGAAGCCTGTGGGCAGCCTCCCAATCCAAGTAATCGAGAAAAACGAGGTCATAGAATATTCAATATTGATGAAAAGTATGGGAATTGATGCCGCTATTACTAGACTTCTGTTTCAAGAGCAACTTGAAGGCTTTAATAACTCGCCGATAGTAGATCTAAGTTATAAACACAGATTTTTAGAGGATGGTATCGTAAAAATCATATCGCCAATTAATCCGTCCAAAAAATTAACTGCTATTGCAAGCGTCCCGATCTCTTCAAGAGTATCTTCAATTGTCTATGAATTTTATGATAGCGAACCAATTCTTGTATTCACAGATCTTTGCTTTGCCGGGACAGTTGGCTTTGTTTATTTTCCTCTCAGAAACATCATAATTTTTGATAGCAGCTATTGGTCTAGCAGTTGGGTGAGTATCAAGTCTGCCCTTGAACTTTATCGTGACGCAATAAACCGGGAGCCTGCAAGATTACTTGCTTACCGGAAACGGGAAAAAGAACTTGCTTTAATATCTAAAACAACAGGTAACATGGGGCATTTTTTCTGGAATGAGTTACCCGGGTTAATTAGTGCCGTTGAAAGTACGTCTGATAATACACCTACACGCGTGCTTGAATTAAGCAACAGTTGGATAAGTCTCAATGATTATATACCTTCCCTCTCATCTACAATTGAGGCGGTAAATCATAAAGAGCTTCTTGATAGCACATTGCTTGATAACTTAATCCTTGTGAGACCTACTTCGAGTCAGGTGTCCAATGAAACTGCCCAATATATTCAAGAAAGAAATGATGTAGTTATCAAATGTCAGTATCCGCAGACTTATCAACAATTTGATGCTATCACTGCAAATGATTTTGTACTTTTTATTAACCTTAGGGCACATAATAAGACTTGGATAAGACAAATAGAGGGAGTTACTGAACTCATTGAACAGGCTCAGAAACTGTCAAATAAAAATATAATAGTTTATTTTGACGGATGGGTAGACTGTGAAGAGATTGTAAACAGTATAACGGAGAACTTGTCGAACTCTATTACGGTTATTAATGGTCTCAATGTTCCTATGGATGTTACATTAGGCTGGGCTTACAAATGTAATTTCTTCTTGGCTGTTATTGGAAGTGGTTTGGTTCCGCTTACCTGGCTTGCGAACAAACCGGGTATTTGTATTTCAAACTTAAGGCACTTAAAACAACTCGATGATTTTTGGTATTTAGTCCGGGACAACATGCATGGGATTTATGCACCAGAGCCGGAGCAAATCGAAGACCCAGAGAATACAATGTATAGTAATTTTGATATAAGTGATGACTGGATCGAGCGGTCACTTCGCGATTTTTTTGAAGTTACAACGGAAGTATAGGAGTAACCAGAAAGCATATGAAAAAAGAAAAGAAAATAGCGGTAATTGGTGCTGGAATAAGCGGGCTTACGCTCGCCAAAATGATGTCGCAAGTAAAGGGGTTTCATGTTTCTGTATTTGAAAAATCCGAGGATGTTGGAGGGATTGCAAAAGTCAGAATGGTTGGTGATTTCCCATACCATAAGATCGGGGGTCATTGTTTTAATTCTAAACATCCTGAAGTGTTAGACTTTATATTCAATAATGTTTTAGAGAAAGATGAATGGAATCTAATCGAAAGGAAAGCATCAATACTATTTAAGGGCACTCGGCTAGATTATCCAATTGAGTTTTCCATGAAGAGGTTATACGAGTCCCAACCAGAGTTGGCGCTAGAATTTATTGAAGATTACTTAAATGCAGACCACAAAAAAGTTGATAATTTAGCCGATTGGTTTGTCAGTAACTTTGGAAAGTCCTTAGCTGAGCAATATTTTATCCCATACAATAGAAAAATCTGGGGTAGAGACCCGTCAGAAATGTCACCAGATTGGGTTGTAGATAAACTTCCTCAGCCAAATAAAAAATCGTTTATTGAGGGATTATTGAGCTCAGCATCAGACAATATGCCCCATTCAACATTCTATTATCCTAAATGCGGCTCTCAAAATAGGTTGATCGATTCATTAGCTTCAGGGCTTAATATTAAAAAGTCCTCTAAAGTAGAGAATATTAAGAAGGACGAGGATGGTAGTTTCAGTATCTTAGATGAACGGTTTGATATTGTTATCTATACCGGTCCCATGAATAAAGCGCATGAAGTCTTTAATATTGGAGACTCTAAAGTATTAAATGCGATCAATGACTTAAAGTATAATAAAGTAACAACCATGTTGTGGGAGTCTAAATCAACGGATTTTACTTGGACGTATTTGCCTGATGAAGATGTACTGTTTCACAGGATGATTCACATCGGCAATTTTACGCAAAACAGTTATCCAGTTACAATCACCGAAACCGTTGGCGAGGTTAGTTACGACGATATGGTTGAAGCCGGTAAAAAAATCGACATGTTGTTAAACCCGCTAGATTATAATGTTTCAGACCATGCTTACGTTGTTTTCGACAAGTTGATTGATGAGAATAAATCTATTATCAAAGATTACTTCGCAGATTCAAATGTTCATTTCTTGGGTAGGTTTGGGCAGTGGGATTATTTCAATATGGATGTATGTATGTTAGAAGCTACGAAATTAAGGGATATGTTAGTTAGCCAATGAAAAAAGCACTTATTACCGGTATAACCGGCCAAGATGGCTCTTACTTAGCCGAATTTTTATTAGAGAAGGGATACGAAGTTCACGGCATCAAGCGCAGAGCTTCATTATTTAATACTCAACGGGTTGATCACATCTACGAGGATCCTCATAACGAAAACCCAAAATTTCATCTGCACTACGGCGATCTTACTGACACTTCAAATCTCACCCGTATTCTTCAAGAAGTACAACCTGATGAAGTTTATAATTTGGGAGCTCAGTCTCACGTCGCTGTATCTTTTGAGGCTCCAGAATATACGGCGGATGTTGATGCTATTGGAACCTTGCGTTTGCTGGAAGCTATTCGTTTTTTGGGTCTTGAAAAGAAAACTCGTTTTTATCAAGCGTCTACTTCTGAATTATATGGTTTAGTGCAGGAGATTCCGCAAAAAGAGACAACGCCTTTTTACCCCCGTTCGCCTTATGCAGTGGCTAAAATGTATGCTTACTGGATTACTGTTAATTATCGTGAGTCTTATGGTATGTATGCCTGCAATGGAATTTTGTTTAACCATGAATCACCGCGGCGGGGGGAAACCTTTGTTACTCGTAAAATTACCCGTGGTGTAGCCAACATTGCTCAGGGGCTGGAGTCTTGCCTATACCTGGGAAACATGGATGCATTGCGTGACTGGGGTCACGCAAAAGATTATGTGCGCATGCAGTGGATGATGCTGCAGCAAGATAGTGCGGAAGACTTTGTGATCGCGACGGGCAAACAGATCTCAGTACGAGAGTTTGTTCGCATGAGCTGTAAAGAGGCAGGCATTAGTGTTGAATTTAGTGGTGAAGGAGTAGATGAGATTGCCACTGTAACCAATATTGATGGTGACAATGCACCCGGCGTGAATATTGGCGATGTGATCGTTAAAGTTGACCCACGTTACTTCCGTCCAGCTGAGGTAGAAACCCTGCTTGGCGATCCAACTAAAGCTAAAGATAAACTGGGCTGGGTACCAGAAATTACAGTCGAAGAAATGTGTGCTGAAATGGTCACAGGCGACTTGCAAAAAGCTAAGCAACATGCGCTACTTAAGCAACATGGTTACACTGTAGCGGTTGCTAAAGAATAATGTCTGAGTGAGTACTGAAGCAGAAGCCTCCAATGAGGCTTTTGTTGTTTTGGAGAAAGTATGAAAACTGTATTTGTAGCTGGTCACCGAGGAATGGTGGGCTCAGCAATTCTAAGAAATTTGGAAAAACGCGGTGGGGTTCGTATTATTACCCGTACCCGCGGAAAATTAGATTTAACCTGTCAAGCCAAAGTTTCGCAATTTTTCGCTGAAAACAAAATTGATGAAGTGTATCTAGCAGCTGCTAAGGTTGGTGGTATTCATGCTAACAACACCTATCCTGCAGAGTTTATTTACGAGAACCTGCTGATAGAAGCAAACATTATTCATGCGGCACATGCCAATGACGTGCAAAAGCTGTTGTTCTTAGGTTCTAGCTGTATTTATCCTAAAATAGCTAAGCAACCGATGACCGAAAAAACGTTGCTTACGGGTACGCTTGAAGAAACTAATGAGCCCTATGCAATCGCAAAGATAGCCGGCATTAAATTGTGTGAAAGCTACAACCGCCAGTATGGACGAGATTACCGCTCCGTGATGCCAACCAATCTTTACGGTCCACACGATAATTTTCATCCCGAGAACTCTCATGTTATTCCTGCATTAATACGTCGTTTCCATGAAGCGGCGCAACGCGGTGATGCAGAAGTTATAGCTTGGGGCAGCGGTAAACCTATGCGTGAATTTTTACATGTAGACGACATGGCTGCCGCCAGCATACACGTGATGGAGTTAGATAAAGCAGTTTACGATGAAAAAACTGAGCCAATGTTAAGCCATATAAATGTTGGAACTGGCGTAGACTGCACCATAAAAGAACTGGTGGAGACGGTAGCTAAAGTAACAGGTTTTACGGGGAAGATTGTATGGGATAGCTCTAAGCCTGATGGGGCTCCACGTAAATTAATGGATGTTTCTTTATTACGTAAACTCGGCTGGGAATATAATATTGATTTACTAGCGGGTCTGAAAGACACATACGAATGGTTTACACTGCATCAGGAACACTCTAGAAAATAGAATGGGTCAATTCCTGTTTATTCCATAAAGTAAAGTAGAGCATTTTTATATATCTATTAATTTTTTGGAGTTAAGAGTAATGAGAATAAATGAAAGTTTTTATTTCTTATCACAATTGGATGTGTCCACTTCCCCTAAACTGAGACAGACTTAATTGGAGTTTTCTGCAATGATTAATGCAGGAGACGAATATGAAAAAATCACGATATACAGAATCTCAAATTATTGGGGTGTTAAAAGAAGTTGATGCAGGTATGAAGGTTGAGGAAGTCTGCCGTCAACACGTTATCAGCAGTGCAACCTACTATAACTGGAAGTCCAAATACGGCGGCATGGAAGCGTCTGACGTCAAACGATTGAAAGAGCTTGAAGAAGAAAATGCCAAGCTCAAAAAGATGTTTGCATATGTCAGCTTAGAAAATAATGCCATTAAGGAGCTTGTCGCAAAAAAGGGTTGGTGACAGCAGAGAAACGAGAATGCGTCAGTATCCTAGTTGATGCGGGATTAAGTATCGTAAAGACCTGTCTGTTTGTTGGTATTGGCCGTGCGACTTTTTATCGTCCAGAGAGAGACTGGCGCAAAGTGGATGCTGCTGTCATTGATGCTATCAATGCAGTCTTGGAGAAGTCGCCACGAGCAGGCTTCTGGAAGTGTTTTGGCCGAATGCATTTCAAAGGCTTTCCCTTCAACCACAAGCGCGTCTACCGCACTTACTGCCAGGTGGGATTGAACCTGAGGCGCAGAACTAAACGGGTACTGCTCAAACGAATAGCCCAGCCATTAGAAGTGCTGGATCAGGAAAACCATCAATGGTCGTTGGACTTTATGCATGACACTTTATATTGCGGCAAACGGTTCAGAACACTGAATGTGGTGGATGAAGGCACGCGAGAGTGCCTTGCTATTGAAGTTGATACCTCACTACCCGCTGGTCGCGTCGTACGCGTCTTAGAACAGCTTAAAGCAGAGTGCGGACTACCTCTACTCAGCTGCGAATGGATAATGGCCAGAGGAGTAATTTCGGCGACTCTGACGGATTGGAGTGAGAGCTATGATATTGAACTGGTCTATATCCAGCCTAGTAAGCCACAGCAAAATGGCTTTATTGAACGCTTCAACAGTTCATTCCTCAGAGAGTTCCTTGATGCTTACTTGTTTGAAAATCTAAATCAGGTAAGAGAAATGGCCTAGTTCTGGCGACTGGATTATAACGAAGAAAGAACACATGATAGTCTGGGTAACCTGCCTCCGGCAGCTTACCGAGCAAAACTAGAAAACTCTAATTCAGCACTGTCTCATTAAAGGGGAAGTGGACACTTTTAACCAGAGTTATTTTTGCACTTCTCTTTGTGTATGTAGTAAAATTTCACAATTGCCAACTGATACTGGTTTGAAGCCACAACATGGAGAAGTAAGTGCTAAACGTTTTCAAAAAAAATAAAGGGGAGATAACCCCCGAACTAATAAAAAGTACAATAGAAAGCGAGTTTAACGCTGAATTCTACGCTCAAAAATACACGTTTTTAGAGACCAACGATTATCTCTCGCATTTTATAACCGATGGTTGGAAAGAAGGGCTAGATCCATGTGAATGGTTTTCAACCAGCAAATATCTTCAGGCCTATCCAGATGTCGCAGTCTCTGGCGTTAATGCATTTTTCCATTATCTTTATTATGGAAAGAAAGAAGGAAGAAACGAAGGCTTAGTTGGTGTCAGCGGCGATGCTAGTTTACGCGCGCTAGTGAACACATCGAACCAAGCCGACGAAAATTACCTTAACTCTAGATACTTTAAAGAAGCTAGCGATATTCTTGGAAATGAATTAGAGTTTAACCCGCAGCAGTTCGAACGATTTGCAAACTGGACAAAGGTAGTACCAAAAGCAAACACTCCCCACCCTAACGTCAAAGCATTTTTAGAATCTGCTTCAGCAACAGGGAGTGGCTATGAAGCAATAGCGTCTGGATGGGTTATACGGAAAAAAGATTCATTTGTTTGGTTTGAAACCAACCAAGGCCAAGTACTTCCAATGCGATCTGCTTTTTTTCAATATCGCCAAGATGTTTACGACGCGTTTGAAGACGAGATGACTGAAGCACTTCCGCTTACTGGGTTTGTTCAAGCACTAACTGCATGTAATCCAGGAACCATTTTAAGAATTTACGCGCTTTCCTCTGAGGGCGCTCATGAAATTGCACAGTGCAATGTAGAACGTGTAGATTCCTCGCCAAAAAAACTCGCTGAATTTTTAGCTACCATAAATACCCCACTATCTGAATTGCCTGAGCGAATTAGCAAAATAGATGAACCTTTAATATCCAGCGCCATTGCGCAAAAAAATAAAGCCATTGCCGCTATGCCACATGACGAGTATCGTTTTGGAGAGTGTACTAACCCTGAAGTAAGTATAGTTATTCCTTTGTATGGCAGAGTCGATTTTGTAGAAGCGCAAATGCAGTGCTTCTCGAAAGACTTATTTGTACAAAACCAGTGTGAGCTAATTTACGTAATAGACGACCCTTCTTTAGTTGAACCTTTTAAGAAGCTTTCTAGCGATATTTATGCGCTTTATGGCATACCTTTCAAAGTTGTTTGGGGTGGATTAAATAGAGGTTTTTCAGGCGCAAATAATTTAGGTGTGGAATACGCAACTGCTCACTATATTCTGTTCCTTAATAGCGATGCGTTCCCCACCACGCCGGGCTGGGTAGAAAACCTTACTGACGTTTTGAATAGCAACCCAGATTATGGCGTAGTTTCACCAAGGCTCTTATTTGCAGATGGTTCTATTCAGCATGCTGGTATGGAATTCGTATATCGAAATGAACTGTCTATATGGACTAATCACCACCCTAATATGGGTATTGACCCAAGTTTAGATCCACATTCTGATGCTACCATTGTGCCGGCGGTAACAGGCGCATGTATGCTTATGACCCGTGCTCTTCTAGATTCTGTTGGCGGCTGGGATAACGGTTATTTAATAGGCGACTTCGAAGATTCTGACTTGTGCTTTAAAATAAGAGAGCAAGGTAAATATTGTGTTTACGTACCTACCGTGGAACTAACTCACCTAGAGCGCCAGTCTTTCAATTTAACTGGTGCTCCTGATTTTAGAACTAAAGTGGTAATATATAACGCTACCCGCCATCAGAACAAATGGTCTTCATTACTTAAGCAAAGCGTTAGTAACGGTTAAAAGGAAGCAACTAAGCACATGAAACAAAGAATTTTAGTGGTATCTCATGGTCACCCAGATTTTAGTTTGGGCGGTGCTGAAATTGCAGCTTACAACTTGTTTGAAGCATTCAAAAAAAATGAAGATGTTGAAGAAACTTGGTTTCTAGCGCGTGCCGATCGCGGCCGCGGCGTTACTGGTCAAATTCACAAACGTCGTGACAATGAATACCTGTGGGAACAGGGCGTTGCTGACTGGCATTTGATGAAGTCTGCGCATCAAGAGTCGGTAACCACGTGGTTTGTCGATTTACTTAAATCGCTGAAACCTACCATTGTGCACATCCATCATTACGCACATATTGGGCTTGAATTCATACGCGCGATCAAAAAGTATGATAGCAACATTAAAGTATATCTAACCCTTCATGAGTACATGGCTATATGTAAACACAATGGCCAAATGGTGAAAACGGGGGAAGGGATGAAGCTGTGCAGCAGTGAGAGCTTTGATGAATGTCGAGGGTGTTTTCCAGAGCATACAGCCGAAGACTTTTGGCTCCGCAAGCATACTTTCAAGTCTACCTTCGATCTTGCCGATGGCTTTATTTCTCCGTCTGAGTTTTTACGCCAGCGCTATATCGACTGGGGAATAAACGAAGATGATATAATAGTTATTGAAAACGGACAAAGCGACTTGCCGCCAATTCCTCCTCGTCCACTCAATGAAGGAGAAACGAGAAATCGGTTTGGTTTTTTCGGTCAAGTAAACCCCTACAAAGGTATAGACGTATTACTAGAATCACTTCGATTAATGACTAAACAAGAGCGAGAAAGCATTTTAGTTGAGGTTCACGGAGCAAATTTAGAAACTCAAGCAGGTGAATTTCAGGAAAAAATTCGGAAACTTGCTAAAAAGTTAATTAAAGAAGGTTGCTTGCGGTGGGTAGGCCCATATCGCCCCGAAGAACAGCGCGCAAAATTAAAAGAAGTTGATTGGGTAATTGTACCATCTATATGGTGGGAAAATTCACCCATGGTTATTCAAGAAGCTTTTACTGCTGGTAGACCTCTTATCGTATCTAACATCGGCGGTATGGCAGAAAAAGTCCAAGAGGGTGTTGATGGGTTGCACTTTAGTGCGAGAAACCCACAATCGTTGGCAAAAGTAATGTTGAGCGCAACTTCAACAGAAGTTTGGCAGGGCTGTGTAGAACAAATCACTACGCCCCTAAGCTATACCCAATGCGCGGTAGAACATATTACATATTTTGGGAAAGCATAGGTTCGCGCCTTTGTTTCAATTCGTACTATAGGACACTAATGACAGATTCATTCATCTTCGGTTTAGATTCTAGTATCAAAAACTCTTCTCTACTCCCAACAGAAAAATTATACAACGCGACAGGACAAAACTCAGGTAATCTTGCGTTCCATTTCGCTGTAGAACAAATGGTGCATACCTCTCAAAATTCCTCTGGTTGGGGGAGTGATACTTCGGAGTTATCGCAAAAGAAAGGGATTGCAATTTTACCCTGCGCAAACCAAGTTGGTGCCCATGCGAACTATGGGTGGCTAGCCGATAAAGTGAGCAAATTACCAGAAAGTGTCATTGCTTTGGGCTTAGGTGCTCAAGCTGGTACTTCTGGAAATATTCCTGAAGTACCAGAAGGAACAATAGAGTGGGTCAAAGCAATGGGAGACAAGTCTCTTACCCACAAGGCGAATATTGGTGTGAGGGGTAACTTTACTAAAAAAGTTTTAGAGCATTATGGTGCCGCTGAAAAAGTAGAGGTTCTTGGCTGCCCTACACTCTTTCTAAACCCTGATAAGGATCTGGGCGCCAAGATAGCTGAAAAGATGACGACATTTCCTAAACGGGTAGCTGTACCTAGTGGGCACCAAAAGTGGCATCATTTGGCGAAAATAGAGCAAAGTTTAGCCCATATAGTTACAGAAACAGATGGGAGTTACATAGGGCAAAGCCCGTTTGAAATGTTCAAGCTAACTAGGGGCGAAGTCACTCAACTTGAAGCTGAACACTTCAAAGAATGTAAGAATTATATTATGCCTTTCGCTAGCGACGAATACTTTATTCGCTGGTGTAATCGCCATGGTAACCTTTTCTTTGATATTCCTAATTGGATGGAGCATTACAGAAAATTTGATTTCATAGCAGGCCCTAGAATTCACGGTGCAGTATTGGGTCTTCAGGTTGGAATTCCTAGTTTATGTATTGTACATGACTCTCGGACACTAGAATTGTGCGAAACGCTAAAAGTCCCCTATGTTATGGCAGGCGAAATTATAAAAGGGTGTTCACTAGAGCAGTTATGGGAGAAAGTCCAATTTAATGCAAAAGAGTTCACTGAAAACAGAACAAAATTAGCATCAAAGTTTTGCAATTTTTTTGAAAGCAATGGCGTTAAATACAATCATTGGTTAGACCAAATCGCTGGAATGTAGAATATGACGAATGAGCGCATAGCTGTACTTTCTTGCGTCAGCTTTAATTCAGACTTGGTTAAAAGGCAATTGGCTAACTATCAAGCTAGCCATGGTAATCAAGCTAAGCACTTCTTGCATATCGCCTCAGATGGCGATATTAATGCCCAAGAGTTATTGAGCTTAGGTGATATTGATGTAGATGCTGCTACCTCTTCGTATCGCACGAGCAACCTCTGCAACTTCGGCGGGCAAATTGCCAACAGTAAACACTTACTTACTAGCGCAGAACAATTTGGCTATGTTTATATTCACACCGACGCAGACCTAATTATTCAGGGCAATTTAGCTGAGTATGTAAATAAGCACCAGTGTGGATTTTTAAAGCAAAAACCATCTTCTAACTGGCCACATTACAAAAAGATGATGGAAGACCCATGCTTCAGTGCATTGAGAGACTACTTAGGCATTAAGCCTGAAGAGATAATTACTGGGCGGCAAGAAGGCTCATTCTTCCCGATTGAACTGTGGGCTGAAATGACAGCACTGTTTGAAAAGTTTTATCACGAAGAGTTTTTTTCAAATCGAGCCCTTTTATGGCCGATAGAAGAAGGTATCGTACCTACTATAGCTTCAAAGCTAATAGGTAATGCTTACCCTGATTTTGCCCCTAAAGTAAAAAACATTGTAGTCACAAAACCACTGAAGCCAGCCCCAAGGGGTATAAATCCGCGGGATATTTCTGAAAACTGTGTGAATATTGAAGACATAAAGCAAACTTTAGACATCAGCTCAAACGACGCGTGTATCGCGATGAAATGGTTTTCTCGGAATTTGAGTGACCCTGCGGCAAAGTTTGCAAACGAAAAGTTAACTCCCTAGCTTCAAATAAGTAAGATAAGGGAAATGGAGAATTAAAATGTTAGTATTAGATTGTACGCTACGTGATGGCGGATATTATAATAGTTGGAATTTCCCACAGCGCGTAGTGGAACAATATTTACAGGCAATGGATGCAGCTAACGTTGATATTGTTGAATTAGGCATGCGCTCCTTAAAAAACGAAGGGTTTAAAGGCGCAGCTGGTTTTACTACAGATGAATACCTAGATACGCTGCCTCTACCATCTTCTTTAAAGGTTGGAGTAATGGTAAACGCTTCTGAGTTAGTGAATGCTTCGTCACTCGAAGAAGCACTCGTTTCGCTTTTCCCGAAGAATGCAGAAGAATCAAAAGTTGATTTAGTAAGAATTGCCTGCCACGTACATGAATTCGAGCAAGCGTTGCCTTCTTGCAAATGGTTAAAAGACAGAGGCTTTTTAGTCGGCTTTAATTTGATGCAAGTAGCAGAACGCTCTCAAGACGAAGTTGAAGCGCTAGCACTGGCAGCTTCAAAATATGATATTGACGCGCTATATTTTGCAGATTCAATGGGAAGTATGGGGCCTGAGCAGTGTAAAAAAATCATCAACTGGTTTAAAAAGCACTGGGATGGCGCTATCGGCATTCACACGCATGACAATATGGGCAAGGCGTTACAAAATACCCTTACGGCTATTGAAGAAGGTGTGACATGGTTAGACGCAACTGTTACAGGTATGGGGCGTGGCCCTGGTAACGCAAGAACAGAAGAGTTAGTTATAGAAGTTGCGGCTCTACAGAACAAAAGCGTTAACCTTGTTCCATTAATGGCTGTGATTCGCTCTTACTTCCAACCCCTTAAGAATAAATGTGGTTGGGGTTCAAACCCATTTTATTTCCTTTCAGGTAAATATGGAATCCATCCCACTTTTATTCAGGAAATGCTGAGCGATCCCCGTTACAGCGAAGAAGACATTTTAGCCGCCATTGAACACCTGCGGGTAGAAGGTGGTTCGAAATTTAGTTTCAATACTTTAGATGCTACTAGAAACTTTTTTAAAGAAAAAGGCAGTGGCAGTTGGTCACCTAAGAATCAAATTCTTGGGAAGCCCGTACTTATACTTGGAGCTGGCCCGGGGCTTACTGAACACAAAGCTGCGGTACAAGCGTTCATTAGAAAGTATTCACCTGTGGTTATAGCAATGAACGCACAAAGTTCTCTTGTCGAAGATTTAGTGGACTTAAGAATTGCTAGCCATCCTGTTCGCTTGCTTGCAGATTGTCAGCACCACTTGAACTTACCTCAACCGTTGATTACACCAGCGTCATCATTACCTGATGATGTAACTGATTCACTACAAGACAAAGTTCTTTATGACTTTGCACTGGAAGTTACAGAAAACAACTTCACAATAGGTGAAACCTCCGCGTCAATACCAAATTCACTGGCTATTAGCTATGCGCTGGCGGTTGCTGCTGCAGGCTCTGCAAAACATATTTATTTAGCAGGCTTTGATGGTTTCGGCTCTGGAGATAATAGAACCCAAGAGATGCAAAAAGTCTTTAATGCTTTTATAGAACAGGTAAAGTTACCAGTAACATCAATTACCTATACAGAATACGATATTCCATCTATTTCAGTTTATGGTGTCTAACATGTCACACAATGAAAGAGCTGTGGTGATAATACCTGCTAGATTCGCTTCTAGCAGGTATCCTGGAAAGCCACTTGTTAATCTTCTTGGTAAACCTATGATATTGTGGGTTGCGGAGCTCGCTGAGAAAGCAATAGGTCGAGAAAATGTATATATTGCTACAGACGATGACCGTATTAAGGATGCTGTAGAAGACGCCGGGTTTAACATAGTCATGACAGGGCCAGCACTGACTGGTACAGATAGATTGGCTCAAGCGGCGGAACAGATTGACGCAGAGATTTTTGTAAATGTTCAGGGCGATGAGCCTTTAGCTGACCCATCAGATATTCTAAAAGTTTTAGAGTACAAACGAAGTCACCCTGAATTTATTATTAACGGCTTTAGCTATTTAAATGAAGATGAAAACCCTTCAAACATTAATATTCCAAAAGTTATTACAACTGAAGACGACAAGTTAGTATATATGTCTCGCGCACCGATACCAGGCTTCAAGGATCAAGAAAACGCGCCAATGAAATTTAAAAAGCAGGTATGTATTTACGCTTTTAGTAAAAACGAATTGAGAGCTTTTGGTAGTTTTGGTAGGAAAAGTTCTTTAGAACAATCAGAAGATATAGAAATACTGAGATTTCTGGAATTAGGTAAAACCATTAAGATGATTGAAACCAAACCAGGAAGCTATGCTGTTGACGCTCCCTCAGACGTAAAAGTAGTTGAAGAAGCTATGAAGGCTAGAGGTTTTAAGAATGAAACTCTCTGATTATTCAACTATCGCGTTTGATTGTGATGGCGTAATATTAAATTCAAACGAGGTGAAAACAAACGCTTTTTATTACGCTGCGTTACCTTATGGTGAAAAAAATGCTGAAGCACTTAAAAAGTATCATACGCAAAATGGTGGAGTATCTCGCTTTAAAAAGTTTCAATGGTTTGTAGACAATTTTGTTGAAAAGACTCTTAGGGATGATGTCTACGAGCAACTATTGACGCGTTACGCAGACATTGTTGAAGAAGGGCTATTGAACTGTGAATTTAACAAAGATCTTTTCGAGCTAAAGAAGAAAACGCCTAACACTAATTGGCTGATTGTATCGGGCGGCTCTCAGTCTGAATTGCGAGCCTTGTTTGAAAAACGTGATTTGTCTAATCTTTTTGAGGGTGGGATATACGGAAGCCCTGATTCGAAAGAGGTAATCTTTGAACGAGAGCTCGCCAGAGAAAATATAACTCTTCCGGCATTATTTATTGGCGATAGTAAATATGACTACTTTTCCTCAAATAAATATGGATTAGACTTCATATTTCTTAGTCAATGGACTGAAGTGAATGACTGGAAATCATTTTGTGAAGACAACAACATAAACCATATTGATTTTCTTAGATCGATTAGCTAAAAGAAACTCATTCAAAACAAGCGTTATTTAAAGCGCTATACATTCAATATGGAAATATTCAGGAGTTAAATATGGACGCAAGCGAAGCACTTAATAACGCAAAAATAAATAAAGATCGTGCTACGAGTAAATACTATAAAGAATATGACGGCTTTGCCACGCTTACTCACTCTCCCAAATTTCAACTAACTACAAACACTAAGTTTTTTACAATAGGCTCTTGTTTCGCTCGAAATATAGAGTTCTATATGAACAGAAAAAAAATACCCTATCTGAGTCAAGTACCTTTAGTCGATGGTGAATATTTCAAGATGGGGGGCAGTGCACGCGCTGGATATCAGAACGTATACACCCCTGGTGCTGTTTTAGAAGCCAGTCGCCTCATCTTACAGGATGATCCCTATGTTGGAATAACAGAGGTTGGTGGATTAAATTACGACTTACTCACCCATGGTCTTAAAGGTCTGGAAGCAGAAACGGCACAAGAGATCAGGGATGGCTTAATCGAAACCTATAGAAATTTAAAAAAAAGCGATGTAGTTATCATAACTTTAGGTTTCATTGAAGCTTGGTACCACAAACCATCACAAATTTGGGTTAATCAATCACCCGCTGATCCTAAATTAAGAAAAGTAGCTGATGAATTCTCTTTTGAGGTTTTAGACGAAACAAAAACGTTAGCTATTTTAGAAGAAGCAATTGATAATTTTCATAAGATTAATCCTAACTTAAAGTTTATCTTCACCGTTTCCCCTGTACCTCTTGGAAGTACATTCACAGAAGAACATATATTAGTAGCTAACCAACGATCTAAATCTACGCTTCACTGTGTTGCCCAGCACCTATGGAGAAAATATGATTTTGTTGATTATTTTCCAAGTTACGAAATAGTTTCTTTGTCAGAGCGCAAGCTTGCATTTGAAGAAGACAATATTCATGTCAAAGGAGAAGTTGTTTCAAAGGTAATGGATTGTTTTTTTAAATCCTATTTCAACTAAGGTATATACTATCTAGCCAAATTAAGTTTTGATTACTTAAGTTCACGTTGATAGCTCAATAGTAGAGCATTCCAATTGATATCTGTTCTTTTCAACGTGAACTTCTTTCAGTACTTTTATTCAACAACACTATATGACAGAGTCATTTAGATTCAATGCGTGATAATTTAAAACAAACAAGAAGTTTAAAAAACTAGCGATTAACAATATCGCTAAGCAAAACTTCACCAGTTCCTTTAACAATAAAATCCACTTGAGTACCATCTTTAAGCTTTTTAGGATAAACGAAACTAAACCCAACAAAACCATTGCGATGAATATTTCTTTCGTTTGCGGTACTTCTGTATTCACTTGCTAAAAGTTCAGCTATTTTTTTCTTACCGACACGCACTTCTATTGCTACAGGAGACTGACTTTCGTAATCAGCAGCCCAGCCTTTCATCATTTTCCCTTCATCACTTTTAGCCATGTTTGTTATACCACAGCGTATGAAAGGACTATCAGACTCTATAGCTAACTTTTGTCGTTCAAAACGTGTGAGCGCATATTCATAGAGCTTAAAATCTTCTTTGTTATGCTTCTTTATCAGTGCTATTTCTTCGTCAGATAATTCATAGCTTGAAGATTTTTTCTCTGTATTTTTATTGATATCTAACCCTTGGATATCGATAGAATACATTTTATTAATGAGCGCTAATGATTCATTGTAGCGTTCTGTCAAACCTATAAAACCAATAGCATCAGGCCAAGTGCCTTGAAACGCTTTGTATTGTACGTTTTTAAACCGTGGTTCATTTACGAATTCGGTGAACGAACGCTTATAACGGTGGTGGCGCGTAAAGTGTTCGTAATGAGAACGAACTTGTTGGATGGGATCGCGAACGAAAGTAATTGCATTCTTGGCCGGAATGAATGGAGCATATTTAGGGTGATTTATATGCCCTGTAAGAAACTTAGCTTTTTCTACTATCTTCATTCCAGCGGCATAGCGGTCACGTTGTTCGTAGTCTAACGTTCGTATGTCTGGATTGGTTTCATTTGCTTTAGGCCCATAATCATAGAAGACATGTTCTTTTCCAAAGTAGCGCTCTGCGGCAACACGGAAACTAGAACCTGCAGTTTTAGATATATGAATAAAAAATAATGGGTAATTTGCTGCTTCCATTTTGTCCTATCTAATAGAATATGTCCGGTGGGCATTGAAAGGTGTGTATTGGTTAATATTAACATTTGCAGCCTTTCTGACAACTACAGTGGAGGTACTAAAACGCTACAAGTAGTTTAATAAAAAACGTCCACAATATTTTAATAATATTAATCATTGATAGACTCAACTTCCTTCAAAAACTCGTGCTTTTCTTCATTGTTTATCCAGGCTTCACGTTTGTGAACATCTTTACTTATTTTCTTTTTAAGCGCTCTGTTTTTTTCTAACTGTTCAGGGTTCTTGAAAGTCGGCGCATCATCAGAATTCAAGCCAGTGTTGATTGCAGGGTATACCCAGTGTTTTTCCGTGCTGCCATTGTACCCCTGCCGGATGAATCTTTCAGTCCACTCGACATGTCCGGCACCATAGCCACTAAACCTTGGGTCCAAATACCCTATATTATCCATTGCATCCTTGCTACAAGCTGTACATTGCCCCGTAACCAACCTGCAAAGATACGGTAAAGTACTCGACCCTGTACCAGAAACCACTGCATCTTCTTTTTTAATTATTCGCTTATGCGCATAATTAATGTGACCCCATAAAAGTGCCGCTATGACCCACTCTTTTTGCCAGCTTTCTTCGTTTGGTCGACAGTCGTCCTCTAACAAAATTAAAACATCAACTTTTTTGACTTCGTTGAGATAATACAAAGCCCTATTTTTGTTTCGAACAACGCCTTTATTAGGGCAGTGAGTATGAGGTACGTTATTTTTTTCACACCACTCTACTGTCTCGTCTTTACTGCCGTCGTCAGCAACAACAAGTTGATAATCACCTGTTGTGAACGCTTTGATGGCTTCTACCGTTTTCGCTAAATGGTCTTTTCTATTGTATGTGATAACTCCAATACCTACATTTAAAGTAGCTATGTACTCGTCTGCTATCGAATCAAAAAGGTTCGAAATTACAGGGCCATTAGGCCGTATCATCTTGGCTCTTGCTATCAACCAAAAGCTTGTACTTTTACTAACCTTTCTAAAAAGTATTGCGAGGTCCCTGAAAACCTCTGGGGACAGGTTTACGTTCATTATGAATTGGCTAACAGAGAAGTCTGCATGATTCAGTATAAAGGTAACTAGCGTGGTTATATTTGTAGAGTGCGAAGTATTTGTAATTAACACTTTGGCTGTGTCTAGCGAAACTCTTACTTCACTGTGATTATTAAATCCATCGCTTTGAAAACCGATAAGCTTATCGAGCTTTCTATTACCTTTTTTTATTTCCTGTTGGATGAAGGCCAACTCAGTATCGGTTAAGTAAAACCTACCTTTCTTGACGTAACCTTGAGTCGGTTTCTCGCCAGTTATCTTACTTCGTATAGCTCTAACATAACGTTGCGCTTGTTGCTTTGTTGCAACGACCCGATTTCGAGGGCGTTTTTGCTGTAATTTTTTTTTCATTTTGAGACTATTTCAATAGACCTAACAATATTGGAAGTTTGCTTTTTAGCTAACAACATCTTCAAAAATCACTATCTGCGTTTGCTTTTCTACGACTTTAATTGTTTGACCTTCTCTGAAAGTAGCTGGATATTTGTAAGACTTCCCTATATACCCATCGCGATGTATATTTCTTTCAGAGGCCAGAGCCCGATAGTCAGATAACTTAAAATGTTCGACAGCTTTACCGTCAACTATGATATCGGCTTCTAATGCTTCTTCTTGCTCGTAGCAACACGCCCATATATTAAGTTGCTTCCCTTTATCTTTCGGCAAAATATTCATCTGTCCAAATCTAACTAAAGGAAGCTCTTTATCTAAAAGTTCTTTGTGTAGATCAAATCGATTTAGCGCATAATCGTAAAGCTCATAGTCTTTCGCGTTCATTTTTTCGATAAGTGAAGTCTCATTCTCAGTGAACGTATAAGTACCGGATGCTTTGGCCGTATTTTTATTTATATCTAGTACTTTAATATCGGTTTCATAATACTTATTAAACAGGGCTATTGATTCACTATAGCGCTCAGTAATACCAATAAAGCCGATCGCATCACTCCAAACTCCATTTAATGCTTTAGACTGCATATTGGCAAAGCGGTTTTCCTTTATAAAGTCTTCGAAGCTGCCTTTATAACCATGAAGTCGGGAGAAATGTTCATAGTGCGAACGCACTTGCTGTGCTGGGTTGCGTACAAAAGTTACTACACTCTTTGCTTGAAAAAACGGAGCGTATTTGGGGTAAATAACGTGCCCGGACAATAGCTTTGCATTTTCTTTAATACTTCTTGCAGCGAGATACCTGTCCTTCAGCTCGTATTCAAACTTTAAGATATCTGGATGCGTTTCGCTTGAGATTTTTCCGTAGTCGAAATAGGTAGCTTCAGACCCAAAATATTGTTCTGCCGCTACGCGAAAGCTCGAGCCTGCAGTTTTTGGAATGTGTATAAAAAATAGTGGGAAATGATTCATAATACTTCTAAATTTTCAGTGACTAACGCAACGAAAAGTTTTCATGGGTAATAGACAAATTAGGGTTGTAAGCCGTGTCGTTGGTTAACAACTTTTCCCACTTTTCTTTCATGTATTCACTTTCTTTATTAAACCGCGCCACTTTCTCTGGCGTATCTTCTTCACCGCGGCTTATTGATTCATGATGGTAAAGTTCAGCCCACGGGGTAAATAGGTTTCTATAGCCTGCAGTATGTACCTTCAAGCAAAAATCTACATCATTAAAAGCTACTGTTAAATCTTGTTCGTTTAACCCGCCTACTTCTTCAAATACAGATTTTCGAACTAATAAGCATGCAGCTGTAACAGCGGACAAATTTTGAACAAGATGAAGGCGCGTAAAATAACCAGGTTCACTCTTGTGGAAATACTTATGAGAGTGACCGGCAACCCCACCTATACCTAGTATTACGCCAGCGTGTTGGATTGTATCATTAGGGTAGTAAAGCTTAGCACCTACACAGCCGATTTCAGGCCTAAGGGCATGCGACGCCATTTCTGTTAACCAGCCCTCATTAATAACTTCAATATCGTTGTTCACTAAGCCAACTACATCACCTTTAGCTTGCGAAACTGCAAAGTTGTTAATAGCAGAATAGTTAAATGGCTTGTCCCATTTCAAGACTCTGAAATTAGCTTTTGCATTAGTGTATTCATTGAAAAGACCTAAGGTTTTATCACAGGTCGTTTGATTATCTACAACAATAATTTCATAGTTTTTGTATGAGGTTTTGTTATAAATAGACTCTAAACACTGCTTTAAAATGTCATAGCCATCTCTGGTCGGAATGACCAAGCTAACGAGTGGTTGCTCATGTGGCAGCGACCAATTCACCTTGTATGTATTGGGATATTTGCCTTTTTCAACAGTGGCGCTTTTTTGTGATTGCTGTAGGTAATGTCTTATCGCTTCAATGCCCGCGTCGGTCGTGTATGTCTTAGCCGACGCGTCAGAGGCTGTAGAGTTCTCAATAACGCGCCAGTGATAAAGAATGAAGGGTAAATGAACAACTTCATCATGCTTAAGGACGTCGGTCGCCCGCAAAAGTAAATCGTGGTCTTGCGAACCTTCCACACCTACCCTAAATCCACCTATCTTTTTAAGCACACTTGTTTTGTACACTACTGGGTGGCATATGTAGTTTTGGCTTAATAGTAAATCGGGGTTCCAATCAGGTTTAAAGTGTGGCTGATGACGATTGCCCTGCTCGTCTATTTTATCTTCGTCCCCATAAAGCACTTTCGCGTTTGCGTTATCTGTTATAGCTTTCGCAAAGAAGGACAACGTGTGAGCAGGCAACGTATCGTCATGGTCGAGCAGTAAAACGTAATCGCTAGTAACCATACTTAAAGCGGCGTTACTTGATTTGGATATATGCCCGTTTTCGCTCAGCAGGTTCAACTTTATATTGGCGTGCTTTTGTGCGTACGATTTTAATGTGCTGATAGTGTCGGCGTTGGTCGACGCATCATCGGCAATACACAGTTCCCAATTTTCGTGAGTTTGCTGCAGAACAGAATCGATACACTCTTTTAAATAAATAGGGTCAGTATTGTAAGTTGGAAGGATAATAGAAAATTTCACCTCAGATTGCGCTTGAGTGAAAGTTTGCTTCATTTTCTCTAATGCACGCGGCTCGTCGAACTCTACCCAGAACGGATAGCTTTTTTCCATGACTCCTGTGGTAAAGGTCTTATTATATTCTTCGTATACTGTCTCTAATAACTTTCCGCCGTTAAGTTTACGGTTTGTATCAAGGTATTCTTCTACATCGTCGACATGGCTGAGCAGCTTATACAGTCTCTGCTTCATATATCGCATCGCGATAAGCGACGGAACCTTTGAAATCATAAAGGTATTAACAGTGAACTCTGTCTCAGCTTCACAAGGATCAAACCGAAGCATGGCATTATTACTTTCTAGGTAAAAAAGGCGGTTTACAAATTTGGTGCTATGCCAAGGTACGTCAACGGTGGTTAGCTCACCTCTTTGTAAATTAGAATATAACTTTGCAACGTGTGACTGATGGTTTTTCTCTGTCATTTTTACACGCAGAAGATACCACCCTTTTTTAAAGGCTCGAGTGGGAATACGGCGAGCTGGATGAATAATAAACTGTGGGTCGTCACCGGTTGACATCCAACTAGAGTCCGTGTTTTCAGTGTCAGTTTCTCTTAACTGATGATGAGGGACTATGATTAACTTTTTGGCTAGCCGATATGCTAATCGTTTAAGATTAGATGGCTTTAGTACTTTTGATAACAAAATGCGTAAACACCCTATTCCTATGCAATGTTAAACTGCTTTCCTTGGTATTACTCAGCTTGACTAATGGACAGCCAAACTAGCTATTATCACTTATGATAACCTATTTCAAATAATGGAAACACAGAGTATTCACCATTTTAAAGTTAGGAAGTTCTGCTGGTAAGAAAAAAGCACCCGAAAGTGCTTTTTTGACGGTTTTTCATGCTACTTAGCTACCCGCCCATATCTATCAGAAAAACGAACAATGTCGTCTTCACCTAGATAGGCACCTGATTGCACTTCAATAAGCTCTAGTGGAATCTTGCCAGGGTTTTCTAGCGCATGAACCGCACCGATGGGGATGTAAACCGATTCGTTTTCGGTAACAAGTTGGGTTTCTTCATCAATTGTTACGTTGGCACTGCCCGATACCACAATCCAATGCTCTGCGCGGTGGTGATGCATTTGAACCGAAAGCTTTTCACCTGGTTTTACGGTAATACGCTTAACTTGGAAGCGAGCACCACTGTCAATGGAGTCGTAACTACCCCAAGGGCGGAACACTTCGCGGTGGAATTCAAACTCAGGGCGATGTTCAGCCTTAAGCTTATTCACTACCTTTTTAATGCTTTGTGCGTCATCTTTGTGGGCTACCATTACCGCGTCTTTGGTTTCAACTACAATAATGTCTTCTAACCCAATAACAGACACTAAGCGCTGTTCAGCGTTTACATAACTGTTCTTGGTATTTTCTAAGATAGTATCGCCTACGCAAACGTTGCCGTTCTCATCTTTTGCCGAGGTTTCCCACAACGATGTCCAACTACCTACATCGCTCCATTGTGCATCTAGGGGCACCATGGCTGCACTGTCGGTTTTTTCCATTACGGCGTAGTCAATGGAATCGTCGGGGCAGGTTGCAAAAATATCGTGGTCAACGCGAATAAAATCTAAATCTGGGGTTTCTGTATCGATAGCACGCTTACATACATCTAGCATTTCTGGGTTATATTTTTCTAGCTCTTCTAAGTAGCGACTAGCTTTAAACATAAACATGCCGCTATTCCAGTAATAGCTTCCAGATTCAACGTATTCTTTCGCTGTTTGTAATTCAGGTTTTTCAACAAATTCTGCAACTTCAAACCCGCCTTCTAGGCCACTGCCAGCTTTAATATAACCATAACCGGTGTGGGGCTGGTCTGGCACAATACCGAAGGTAACAAGCTTACCTTGCTTGGCCAGTACTTCTGCTTTTGTTATGGCGGTATGAAATGCAGGCTCATCTTTAATAAGGTGATCGGCCGCCAATACTAGAAGAATTGGGTCCTCACCGTTAATGGTGGCATGCAATGCAGCTAACGCAATGGCTGGTGCGGTGTTACGCCCTACTGGCTCTAACAATATGCCGCCGTGGTGTATGTCTTTTTGTCTTAGTTGTTCTGCAACCAAAAAACGGTGGGCGTCGTTACAGATAAAAATGGGGCTTGCGGCGTCGGTACCTTTTAACCGTGTAATGGTATCTTGCAGCATGGTGCTGTCAGACGTTAACGATAAAAATTGCTTAGGAAGTGCCGCGCGTGATTTTGGCCAAAGGCGGCTTCCGGTGCCGCCTGCAAGTACTACTGGTTTCATAAAAGTCCTTGGTTTTTTCATCTTCTCTTTTTGGAAGATATTTACATACCCTTTGGGTAAGTATATTCACAACTATAGCTGAATGAAACCGCTTAATTGGGGTTTTATAGGGGTTTCCAGGCTTTTTTGGCTATTTACATGCGCTGAACACTATTTGAGCAAATCGAAAATTTAGTATAACGTTGAAGTTGAAGGATTATTAATTAGGTACCTTACACGATGTTTATATATAAAAGACTTGCCTTGCTGGTTTTTACTGGCGTTTTAATGTCATTAGGTGGCTGTGCCACCTTAAATTACCCCTCCCCCATGCTAGAAACTGAAACATTTGAAAAGCTCATTAGCATTAAGCCTGTCGCGCCGAAAGAAAAAATATATCGCCAGTACGTTAGAAATGGCTTTTACTTTCAGTTTGAACGCATGGACGAAAACAATGTGATTTATGGCTGGTATACCTGCACCGATTGCAATTGGACTCGTTCTAAGATGTTGGCCGTTTACGATGGTAGTTATTTATATGTTACATACGGGCATCATGAGGAGTTCTTTCTAGAGGCACCTGAAAACATTCGTCATCACCCCAACTTTTCACATTGGTCTTGGAGTGCAATTAATAAATACCAAATTGAGGGGCGTAACCTCATTTTACTCGGCCAAATTCGTAAATGTGAATACATGAGCCCCATGATAAGAGAATGGAGCAATAGTGTTTGGACTTACGATGGGGAGATAGATTGTACTTATCAAGAGAGTGGCCGTTATAAAAGTATTTTTGTGGCTACCATTGATGAAACACTCACTGGAAGTAGAAGTTCTATCGTGGGTGCTGAAAACGATGCATTAGATGGTGACATCACTAATAAATTATCGAAGCTTAAAGATTTGTACGAACGCGGGTTAATTACGCAAGAAGAATACGAGCAAAAAAGAAAGGAAATATTGAGCAACCTTTAACGTATCACCTTTAACATTGAGTTCTTCAGCTAACGTAAAAAAGGCATTCTATTGAATGCCTTTGTTTTAGCTGCTCTTCAATTGCCGCCTTAAAAAAAGACTCAGACCTGATTCAACAATTACGCGTTCACCAAGTACCACTTACTGTGCTCATGAACCTCTGAATTCATCAAAATTTCACTTTTATCAAACCATTTATAATCATTGTGCTGGGCACTGGGCAATGTTGAAAGGTCAATATCGCATATAAGCCTATAACCCAAAACAACATAATGAGTAGAAACGTCTTCCCCGAAAACATAATCGTCGTAAAAATGCTCGTAAGGCCCCAGAAATGTGGCATTTTCTCTTTGGAAAACTTTACCGATTTCAGCCAATGTTAAGCGTTGAAAAGCATCGTCCATGCTCTCGCCTTTCTGAATTCTTCCCCCAGGCACAAACCAATAGCCTTTCGCCGGGCGATTATTTCGATAACCCAGTAATATTTTGCCGTCGGTATTTTCGATAACAAGATCAATGGATACAAGTGGTGTACTATCGATAACAGTGGTAAACACACTTTTTTCTAAAAAAGCCATATTTAAATCCCTATAAACAAAAACACCGGGCAAGCCCCGGTGCCCTAAACTTTAAATATTCACTAGCCTCTGAAATTATCTTGGTTTGCTAAAAACCAATCAAAGGCATGTTTTAGTCCACTTTCAAGGTTGTAGGTATGCTTCCAACCTAAATCGTGTAAACGAGAGACATCCATAAGCTTCCTTGGCGCACCATCTGGCTTACTGGTATCCCATTTAATTTCACCTTTAAAGCCCGTTACTTTCGCCACTGTTTCAACCAACTCGCGAATAGTACAATCTTCTCCTGTACCCACGTTTATATGACTTAACATAGGCTGGGTATTGGCTTGATATGTTTCATTATCAAGTTCCATCACATGAACACTTGCTGCAGCCATATCATCTACGTGTAAAAACTCACGCATGGGCTTACCACTACCCCATGCGACCACTTCACTGTCACCTCGTTGCGCGGCTTCATGAAAACGGCGAAGGAGAGCTGGAATTACATGAGAATTTTCAGGGTGAAAGTTATCGTTAGGGCCATAAAGGTTTGTGGGCATTACAGAACGATAATCTCTGCCATATTGCCTGTTATAGCTTTCACACAACTTAATGCCAGCAATTTTAGCAATAGCATAAGGTTCGTTAGTTTCCTCTAATGTACCAGTAAGCAAAGCTTTTTCCGTCATCGGCTGCTCTGCCAATTTTGGATATATACAGCTAGAACCCAAGAACAAAAGCTTTTGCACATCATTAGTATGGGCAGCATGTATGATGTTAGCTTCAATCATTAGATTTTCATAAATGAATTCCGCTGGATAGGTATTGTTAGCGTAAATACCGCCCACTTTAGCTGCTGCGAGGTAGATTTCATCAATGTTACCTTTAGATAAGAAATCACTTACTTCTTTTTGATCGGTAAGATCTAATTCAGAACGTGTTCTGGTAACGATGTCGATATTAGCGCTTTGCTGTAATTTTCGAACAATAGCGGCACCAACCATTCCTCTATGGCCAGCAACAAATACTTTTTTCATGATTTTTTCCCAAACAGAATTAAAGTTTAAATATGTAAATTTAATGCTGGTTCATTATTGAATGATAATCTGTAGCTCGTCTTCAAACATCACATAGTCTGATCCATGATATTTTGACGGGATAGCCACTCTCTATATTAGCCGCGTTAGAAAGCATACATTAGATCATATACTGTCCATTCCAATGACCTTTTCGCTGATCAATTTTTTCTTCTTCTATAACACAATTCATATTAAGCAGCTTGTTTTACAAACTCAATAGGTGAAAAGTAATTCAATGGGCTATATGGTTCTAAATGATTGTCATAAAAAATGACTAACTTTGTTTTAACTATTGCGCCGACGCGTTCAACAGTTCCAACACCTGCCCGTCATTTTGTTTAGACTGCGCGAGTAACGATACGCTTGCTTGTTCCACAATTTGGCTCTGGGTTAACCTTGCTGTTTCTTGCGCATAATCAGTATCCGTTATTCTGCTACTCGCAGCGGATACATTTTCGTTCATTATGGCGTTTTGTTTGTAGGCTGAATACATCTGATTAATTTTAGCGCCATAGTAGGCCCTAGATTCCCCGATATCCTTAAGCGCGGAATCGATTCTTTCTAACGCTTCTTCTGCCGACGTTTGCGTTTCTAGCGACGTTGTTTCGATACCTAATGTCGTCATCGTTGCAGGCGTTTTATCTAGGCTAATATACTCGGTACCTATACCGAGTTGATTACTGTCGGTAATATTCACGCCGCCCAGGCTAAAGGGGTTACTGCCCTGCGTACCTATGGAATCCCAGCCTACCGTAATATTGAAGTATCCATTGCCCACAACGGAAATGATTAGTGGTTCGCTAGTTTCATCTATGGTTAGCGACTCAAGGTAAGTACCAGGGTGTCCATCGCCTGAAAAGGTAAACGTAGCGCCGTTATGGGTACTCACGCCAGAGGTAGATAGATTACTGTCATCGTACGTTGCGTTCGGCTGATAACCATTAGTTTCAAGGAAAAATGAATCTTCAATGTCATTGGCATTGTTGATGCCATTCACTCCCCAAGCACCATCGCTTAGGGGGGTGCCTATTACGTGTTCACCGTTGGTCTTAAATACTTGTATGTCATCGTCTGCGCCAAAGGAATCTAAATTGATACTTATACCTTTCGACCCTGCAGGAATATAAGCAATGGAACGTAACCCGCTTTCCATCGAGGTAGTTTGCCCGGCGGTAAACACATCATCCAAAGAGGATACATAGCTAGAGAGCAAATCATTATCGTCGACAAGGGGTAGTCGATTGAAAACTTCGGTGTTAAACGCAATGGCGTTTACTGCGTTCTTAAGTTGGTTAAATTCTTTATTCAGTGCTGCCCTGTCAGAATCGCTGTTAATACCATTTTGCGCTTGCACGGCAAGTACACGCATGCGTTGCAGTAATGCGGCAGATTCTTGCAGCCCCGTGTCTGCGGTTTGGGCGTAACTGATACCATCGTTAAGGTTGCGGTTAATTTGGCTATGGGCTGAACGTGATGAAGCTAAGCGCGTCGCTATTTGTAGCCCTGCACTGTCGTCGGCAGCACGATTAATGCGGCTTCCAGAGCTAAGCTTCTCAAGTGACGCGTTAAGCTGACTGTTTTTAAATGTGTTAGCGATAGCTGCTGTATTTAAATTTGAGAGTGAAAACATACCTGTTTAATTTACATGCTCGTCCTAATTCTACATGTATGTAGCAAGTACCGTGCACAAACTGAACAAAGGGTGGGAAACGTCAGAAACAAAAAAGGGGCAGAGTTTTCACTCTGCCCCTTTTTCAATGTGAGTATTAATTACTCTTCAGTTGCTTCTACTGCTTCTTCTTCAGCTTCTACAACTGGACGGTCAACTAGCTCAACATATGCCATTGGGGCATTGTCGCCAGAACGGAAACCGCATTTTAAAATGCGAGTGTAACCGCCTGGGCGAGCTTCGTAACGAGGACCAAGCTCGTTGAATAGTTTACCTACAACCTCTTTATCACCAGTGCGGGCGAAAGCTAGACGGCGATTTGCAACGCTGTCTTCTTTAGCCATAGTGATTAGAGGCTCAATTACGCGACGTAATTCTTTCGCTTTTGGTAACGTAGTTTTGATCACTTCGTGCTTGACCAAAGAGCCAGCCATGTTTTTGAACATAGCTTGACGATGGCTGCTGTTGCGATTCAACTGACGACCACTCTTACGATGGCGCATAGTTTTATCCTTCTCTACAAATCAGTTTGATAAAAACCTGATTAATCTTTTTCAGCGATGCTCTCAGGCGGCCAGTTTTCTAGGCGCATACCTAGAGACAAACCACGAGATGCTAGAACATCTTTGATTTCAGTTAGCGATTTCTTACCAAGGTTAGGCGTTTTAAGTAGCTCAACCTCAGTGCGCTGTACCAGGTCACCAATGTACTGGATAGCTTCTGCTTTCAAACAGTTTGCAGAACGTACTGTCAGTTCAAGGTCATCTACTGGACGAAGCAGAATCGGATCGAATTCTGGCTTCTCTTCTTTCGCTTCTGGCTCTGACACATCTCGTAAATCTACGAATGCATCTAGCTGTTCAGCTAGGATAGTAGCAGAACGGCGGATCGCTTCTTCAGGATCTAAAGTACCGTTCGTCTCCATGTCGATGATCAATTTGTCAAGGTCTGTGCGTTGTTCAACACGAGCAGACTCAACACTGTATGCAATACGTTCAACTGGGCTGTATGAAGCGTCTACTAACAAACGACCAATTGGACGATCATCTTCTTCAGAGGAGCGACGGGTAGAAGCTGGTACATAACCGCGACCCATTTCTACTTTAACGCGCATGCTGATTTCAGCTTCGCCAGTTAAAGTACAAATAACGTGGTCAGGGTTAACAATTTCTACGTCGCCATCATGCTGAATATCACCAGCAACAACAGGGCCAGCGCCAGATTTCACTAGAGTTAGGGTTGCCTCAGTTTTACCTTCAAGGCGAACCGCTAAACCTTTCAGATTAAGCAAGATTTCAATCACATCTTCTTGCACACCTTCTTTGGTGCTGTACTCGTGAAGAACGCCATCAATTTCTACCTCGGTTACTGCGCATCCTGGCATGGATGACAATAAAATACGACGTAGGGCGTTACCTAGAGTATGGCCAAAGCCGCGCTCTAGTGGTTCCAAAGTTACTTTGGCACGAGTAGGAGAAACGTTTTCGATCTCAACTAATCTCGGTTTTAGGAATTCAGTCACAGAACCCACAATGCTTCCTCTTTAGTTAGCTTTACTTAGAGTAAAGTTCGACGATCAACTGTTCGTTAATTTCAGCAGACAGGTCAGTTCTTTCTGGAACACGCTTGAAAGTGCCTTCCATTTTGCTGCTGTCTACTTCAATCCAGGTTGGCTTCTCACGTTGGTCAGCCAGTTCCAAAGCAGCAACGATACGCGCTTGCTTTTTAGCTTTTTCACGAACAGAAACCACGTCTTCGGCAGAAACGTTAAACGATGGAATGTTCACAACTTGACCATTTACCATGATCGCCTTGTGGCTAACTAGCTGACGTGCTTCAGCACGGGTGCTAGCGAATCCCATACGATAAACTACGTTATCAAGACGCTGTTCTAAAAGTTGTAACAAGTTTTCACCTGTGTTGCCTTTTAGACGTGCAGCTTCTTTGTAGTAGTTACGGAATTGCTTTTCAAGTACGCCATACATACGACGAACTTTTTGTTTTTCACGCAACTGAACACCGTAGTCAGACAAACGGCCACGACGGGCACCATGCTGACCAGGCGCAGTATCGATTTTACATTTAGAATCGATTGCGCGAACGCCGCTTTTAAGGAACAAATCAGTTCCTTCGCGACGGCTAAGTTTGAGTTTTGGACCCAAATATCTTGCCATGATCTTTCTCCAACTGTCCGTCGATTAAACGCGACGTTTTTTCGGTGGACGACAACCGTTGTGAGGAATAGGGGTCACATCGGTAATGTTTGTGATCTTATAACCTGTAGCGTTAAGAGCACGGATCGCAGACTCACGGCCTGGACCTGGACCTTTAACGAACACTTCAAGGTTCTTAAGACCGTATTCTTGTGCAGCTACACCTGCACGCTCAGCAGCAACCTGTGCAGCAAATGGGGTAGATTTACGTGAACCACGGAAACCTGAACCACCAGATGTCGCCCATGCTAATGCATTGCCTTGACGGTCTGTGATAGTCACAATTGTGTTGTTGAAAGACGCATGGATATGAGCCATACCGTCTGCAACCTGACGTTTTGCGCGCTTACGCGTGCTACGAGCTGGTGCTTTTGCCATAACTTACTCCCCGCTTACTTCTTAATTGGCTTACGAGGACCTTTACGGGTACGCGCATTAGTTTTAGTGCGCTGACCACGTAGAGGCAAGCTACGACGGTGGCGAATACCACGGAAGCAACCCAGGTCCATCAAACGTTTGATGCTCATAGAGACTTCACGACGTAAGTCACCTTCAACGGTGAACTTAGCCACTTCGTCACGAAGCTTATCAATAGTCGCTTCGTCTAGCTCTTTGATTTTTGTATTTTCTGCAACACCAGCACCCGCACAAATGCTTTTCGCACGTGTGGGACCAACGCCGTAGATCGCTTGGATAGCGATTACAGCATGCTTGTGCTCAGGAATGTTAATGCCAGCGATACGGGCCATTAACAGCACTCCTCTTGTTTATTTGTCGACGACCTAAAAAGCCCGATAGGATACTTACCCGTCGACTAAATTGCAAATTTTGGTGCAAAATACTTATAAACAAAACTAGCAGAACCTGATAAGTATGATTCAGGTTCTGCTTACTTAGCTTTGCAAATATTCTGTACCGCTTAGATTAGCCCTGACGCTGCTTGTGCTTAGGGTCAGAACTGCAAATTACACGCACAACACCGTTGCGCTTGATAACTTTACAGTTACGGCAAATCTTTTTTACTGATGCACGAACTTTCATTACATCGTTCCCCTTTCTTTCAAAATTAAGGGGCTAACTTATCGGCCGTAGCCTTTAAGGTTAGCTTTCTTCAGCACAGACTCATATTGACTCGACATCAAATGTGTCTGTACTTGTGCCATAAAGTCCATGATAACCACTACGATAATGAGAAGCGACGTACCACCGAAGTAGAACGGCACATTCCAAGCAATTAGCATGAATTCAGGCACTAAACAAATAAAGGTTATGTACAGTGCGCCCGCCAGCGTTAAGCGAGTCATTACCTTATCGATATAACGTGATGTTTGTTCACCCGGACGAATACCCGGAATAAACGCACCAGACTTTTTCAAGTTATCTGCAGTATCACGCGGGTTGAAAACCAACGCCGTGTAGAAGAAGCAGAAGAAGATGATAGCTGCTGCATATAACATCACGTACAGCGGCTGACCAGGCGATAGCATTAATGCTACGTCTTGTAACCACGCTGTCGATTCATTTTGCCCAAACCATCCTGCGATAGTCCCTGGGAACAAAATGATGCTGGAAGCAAAGATAGGCGGTATAACACCAGCCATGTTGACCTTCAGCGGTAAATGTGTGCTTTGCGCGGCGAAAACCTGACGGCCTTGCTGACGCTTCGCGTAGTTTACCACAATTCTGCGTTGTCCGCGCTCTACAAATACCACAAGGTATGTAAGCGCGATAACAATCACAGCAATCAACAACAAGAACAACAGATTAATGTCGCCTTGTCTTGCTTGTTCCGCTGTCTGACCTATCGCTGTTGGTAGACCGGCAACAATACCAGCAAAAATCAATATAGAGATACCGTTACCAATACCTCGTTCAGTAATTTGCTCACCTAACCACATAAGGAACATCGTTCCTGTGACTAAGCTCACTACTGCCGTAAAGTAGAATCCGAAGCCAGGGTTTATCACCAATCCATTAATCAGGTTGGGCAGACCAGTCGAAATACCAATTGACTGGAAGATAGCCAATACCAACGTTAAATAACGTGTGTACTGGCTGATCTTACGACGACCTGCCTCGCCTTCTTTTTTAAGCTCCATCATCGGTGGATGAACCACCGAGAGCAACTGCATAATAATGGACGCAGTAATGTATGGCATAATGCCCAAAGCCAGAACGGATGCACGCTCAAGCGCACCACCAGAGAACATGTTAAACATTTCTACAATGGTGCCTTTTTGTTGCTCGAACAAGTCAGCAAGTACCGCTGGATCGATGCCAGGGATAGGAACATAAGAACCTAGTCTGAATACAACAATCGCACCAAGTACGAACAACAATCTTGCCTTAAGCTCACTCAAGCCGCTTTTAGCGCCTGAATCCAATCCTGGTTTAGCCATCTAGCTTATTCCTCTACTTTACCGCCAGCAGCTTCAATCGCTTCTTTAGCGCCTTTAGTAACCTTCAACCCGCTTACTGTAACAGCGCGTGATACTTCACCGCTCTTGATAACTTTAACAAACTGAATCTCTTTTTTGATAAGACCCGCTGCTTTTAAAGTTTCAAGAGATGCTGTATCACCCTCTACCTTAGCGATTTCTGCAAGTGTCACTTCGTCAGTAACAAAGCTCTTGCGTGAAGTGAAACCGAATTTAGGAAGACGACGCTGAATAGGCATCTGACCACCTTCGAATCCTGGCTTAACGCGGCCACCTGAACGGCTTTTTTGACCTTTGTGACCTACGCCACTCGTTTTACCAAGACCTGAGCCGATACCACGACCAGTACGCTTACCAGTTGGTTTTGAACCTTCGGCTGGAGAAATTGTATTTAAACGCATGTCTTACTCCTCCACTATCTCAACCATGTAATTTACACGGTTGATCATGCCACGTACGGCTGGGGTATCTTCCAGTTCACGAACATGGTTGATTTTACGAAGGCCTAGGCCTTTAAGCGTAGCTTTGTGCTTTGGCAAGCGGCCAATCGCACTTTTAGTTTGCTTTACTTTAATCGTTGCCATGTTTGATTACCCCAAAATTTCTTCTACAGACAATCCACGTTTCGCAGCAACTTTCGCTGGAGAATTCATCTCTGTCAGCGCGTTGATTGTTGCACGAACAACGTTGATTGGGTTTGTAGAGCCGTAACATTTTGAAAGTACGTTCTGTACACCAGCTACTTCAAGTACTGCACGCATTGCACCGCCGGCGATGATACCGGTACCTTCTGATGCAGGCTGCATGTAAACTTTAGAGCCAGAGTGACGACCTTTAATTGGGTGCTGTAACGTGTGGCCATTAAGGTCTACGTCAACCATGTTGCGACGAGCCTTTTCCATTGCTTTTTGGATTGCAGCAGGAACTTCACGTGCCTTACCGTAACCAAAACCAACGCGACCATTACCGTCACCCACTACTGTCAATGCAGTGAAACTAAAGATACGACCACCTTTAACCACTTTAGAAACGCGGTTTACAGCGATCAATTTCTCTAGAAATTCACCATTTTGAACATCTTGTTTAGCCATTATAAACTCCTAGAACTGAAGACCAGCTTCGCGAGCTGCATCAGCTAATGCCTTAACGCGACCGTGGTATTTAAAGCCACTACGATCGAAAGCCACTGTCTTAATGCCTTTCTCAAGTGCGCGTTCTGCGATTGCTTTACCGACTACCGTCGCTGCTTCAGTATTACCTGTAGATTTAAGATCTTTTGCAAGATCTGTTTCAACAGTTGAAGCCGCTGCCAACACTTCAGAACCGCTAGGAGCGATTAACTGAGCATAAATGTGGCGAGGTGTACGGTTAATTACCAAGCGATGCGCGGCCAGTTCACGAATTTTTGCACGTGCGCGAGTTGCGCGACGAATGCGAGCTGTTTTCTTATCCATCGTATCACCCACCTACTTTTTCTTAGCTTCTTTACGACGTACGTTTTCGTCAGCATAACGTACACCTTTGCCTTTGTAAGGCTCTGGTGGACGGTAAGCGCGAATGTTCGCCGCAACCTGACCTACCATCTGTTTATCGGCGCCTTTCACGACGATTTCAGTTTGGCTAGGAGTTTCAACGGTAATGCCTTCAGGCATCTCGTATACTACTGGGTGTGAGAAACCTAGCGTTAGGTTAAGCTTGGCACCTTGTGCTTGCGCACGGTAACCAACACCATTTAGCTGAAGTTTTTTCTCAAAACCTTGTGAAACACCTTGAACCATTGCATTTAGGATAGAGCGAGCAGTACCTGCTTGTGCCCAGCTATCAGCGAAACCTTCACGTGGAAGTGCTTTAAGTTGGTTCTCTTCCTGTACAACTTCTACTGCGTCATTAAATACGCGGGTCAAAGTGCCTTTACTACCTTTAACAGTAACTTCTTGACCAGAGATAGAAATTTCTACACCTGATACAACATTTACTGGGGCTTTTGCTATACGTGACATTTCAACTCCTCCGTTATGCTACATAACCGATGATCTCACCGCCCATGCCTGCGTTACGCGCTGCACGGTCAGTCATCACACCTTTAGAAGTCGACACGATAGCAACACCTAAACCACCCATTACTTTTGGAAGCTCATCTTTTTTCTTATAGATGCGCAGACCAGGACGGCTTACACGTTCGATAGTGTCAATTACTTGCTTGCCTTCGAAGTACTTAAGCGTCACTTCTAAAACAGGCTTAACGTCACCAGAGGTTGCATAGTCAGCAATGTAACCTTCTGCCTTCAATACTTCACAAATAGCTGCGCGAAGTTTAGAAGACGGCATAGTTACAGAAACTTTCTGTGCCATCTGGCCGTTACGGATGCGGGTAAACATATCCGCGATAGGATCTTGCATGCTCATTATCAGCTACTCCTTACCAGCTGGCTTTTTTAAGGCCAGGGACTTCACCGCGCATCGCTGCTTCGCGAAGCTTAATACGGCTAAGACCGAATTTGCGTAGGTAACCATGTGGACGACCAGTAACACGACAGCGGTTGCGCTGACGTGAAGCACTAGAGTCACGTGGCAGTTGTTGTAGCTTTAGAACAGCGTCCCAACGCTCATCTTCAGAAGCGTTAACATCGCTGATAATCGCTTTAAGTGCGGCGCGCTTTTCAGCATACTTAGCGACTAGCTTAGTACGCTTAGCTTCACGTGCCTTCATTGATTCTTTTGCCATAACCCTACACCCCTACTTTTTGAATGGGAAGTTGAACGCGTCCAGCAGAGCACGTGCTTCGTCATTAGTATTCGCACTGGTAGTGATAGTAATATCCATACCGCGAACTTTATCCACTTTATCGAAATCGATTTCAGGGAAAATGATTTGCTCACGCACGCCCATGCTGTAGTTACCACGACCGTCGAATGATTTTGGGTTCAAACCACGGAAGTCGCGAACACGTGGAATAGCGATTGAAATCAAACGCTCTAGGAATTCCCACATACGCTCGCCGCGTAAGGTTACTTTACAGCCAATCGGATAACCTTCACGGATTTTAAAACCCGCTACTGATTTTCTTGCAACTGTGACTACAGGTTTCTGACCGGCGATAGCCGTCATGTCAGCTTGAGCATTCTCAAGTACCTTTTTGTCAGCAACTGCTTCACCTAAACCCATGTTTAGAGTGATTTTTTCAATCCGAGGGACTTGCATGACGCTTTTGTATCCGAACTGCTTAGCAAGTTCAGCTACTACTGTTTCTTTATAGAAATCATGCAGTTTCGCCATCGTACTCTCCAATATAATTAAACAAGTTCACCGTTTGACTTGAAGAAACGAACTTTCTTCTCGTCTTCGAAACGGAAACCAACGCGATCTGCTTTACCCGTTGCTGGGTTAACAATCGCAACATTAGAAACGTGAATAGAAGCTTCTTTCTCAACAATACCACCAGCAATACCCAGTTGTGGGTTAGGCTTAGTGTGTTTCTTGACCAGATTAACGCCTTCTACAATTAAACGGTTATCAGCAATAAGCACTTTAAGGACTTTGCCTTGTTTGCCTTTGTCTTTACCCGCTAATACGACTACTTCATCATCACGACGAATTTTATTAGCCATTATCGTGACTCCTTATAGTACCTCTGGGGCCAATGAGATGATTTTCATGAAGTTTTCACTTCTCAACTCACGGGTTACCGGTCCAAAGATACGCGTACCAATTGGTTGCTTGTTTGCATTAAGCAAAACAGCCGCGTTACCGTCAAAACGAATGGATGAACCATCAGCACGACGAACGCCTTTTCTAGTACGCACCACCACTGCATTCAGTACGTCACCTTTTTTAACTTTACCGCGAGGAATTGCTTCCTTCACAGTAACTTTGATGATGTCACCGATACCTGCATAACGGCGATGCGAGCCACCAAGAACCTTAATACACTGAACCCTGCGAGCGCCGCTGTTGTCTGCAACGTCCAGGTTAGTTTGCATTTGGATCATGTTAGTGCTCCGCTCTAAAAATTAAGACTCTCCCGAGTCGTTTAAGCTGCTAATCTCAACATGGAAGCGCTGAAATTATATACATACCCCCATAAAAAGGGCGCGAAATGATAACAGAAATCTTGGGGTAGTGATAGCGTTAAATTGAATTATTTTTAGGCGATGGAAAAATAATCGGCCTCGCGAGATAGTGGAAGCCGGAAGAGCGTTTATTATACCTGCTTAAGCGGTGCTGTCGAGCATTTCCGTTGGTGGGGATAGATGATAAAGCAAACGATCCCGTAAGCGGCTTATTCCCACCGGCTTTGAAATAAAATCATTCATGCCGGCGTGTAAGCATTTGTCTTTTTCGCTGGGCATCGCGTTGGCGGTTAACGCAATAATTGGCACGTCACTGCCTGCACCGTCTAAGCGCCTAATGTGTTTGGTCGCGGTAATGCCATCCATCACTGGCATATGGCAATCCATCAGTATTAGGGTGTAAGGAGCTTTAACGTTAATAGCATGCGTCACTTTGGCCACGCCCACTTCGCCGTTTTCCGCCACCTCTACTTTTAAACCAATCTCTTTTAATTGCTCTTTAATGACAATTTGGTTTATCTCGTTATCTTCTACTACTAATACCTTGGCATTTTTAAAGGTGTTTTTAAGTTCTGCCGCCGTATATCTCGCCTGGGCTTTATGCTGGTTTACTTTTGGCGCTATGCCATCGGCACTGTCTAATGTAAGGGTTACAATGAAGCGTGTCCCTGCCCCTAGCTCACTAGACACATCTATACTTCCCCCGTAGTGGGTTATGATTTTATGCACAATAGCAAGCCCCAACCCGGTGCCACCAAAGCGGCGTTGTGTTGACTCTTCAGCCTGCAAGAACGGCGTGAATATTACCGCTTGCTGTGCTTCACTTATGCCTATACCGGTATCGGTTACTATGAGTTTTATTCTGTAGCGGTCAGGGCCATATTTGGTGCAACGGGTGGTCACTTTCACGTTACCCTTAAGGGTAAACTTAATGGCATTATTGATGAGGTTTATGAGTACTTGATTTAACCTTAAACTGTCTGCCATGAATAAATGGCCCGATAAGGCTTTCGTATCCGCTGTAAATTGTAACCCTTTTTTATTCGCTAAACGTTCAAACATGGGTAATTGATGCTGTATGACCTCTTCAATATTCACGGGAGACGCTTCAAACGTCATTTGGCCTGAGTCTATTTTAGAAAAATCGAGTACATCATTTACAATGCCAAGTAGGGCTTCGGCACTTTTCATCGCTACATTCACATACTCTTTTTGCTTGGAAGACAGTGTCGATGCTTCCAACGTTTCCAACATACCTTGAACACCGTGGATTGGCGTGCGAATTTCATGGCTCATATTGGCGAGAAAGTCACTGCGGGCCGCTAAGGCTTTTTCTGCAATTTCAGTTTTATCTTGAAGCGTCTGTAAGGTATAGATGCGATCGGAAATATCTCGGGTGGCGCCCACTACCTTAGTGCACTTTCCGTTTTCAAAAATAGGTTGGGCACGGCTTTCTAGCCATTTGGTCTCGCCCGCATCGGTAAGAACTTCTAGCTCGTAATTCCAACCTTCACCGGTTTGTATAATTTCTTCAAACTTGCTTTGGTACTGTGCTTTGGTTTCATTATGCTTAATGAGAGCTAACACTTCCTGAGTGGTGATGCCTCGGTCTGGGTGAATATGAAGCATGCGTTTTAGGGCATCGCACCAATTTAGCTGCTGTGTTGCGACATTATACTCCCAGGTGCCTACGCCTACTAATGTGGTAATTTGGGTTAGCAAGGTATTTTGTTCAGCCAAGACCTCTTGCTGCTTTGACATACTGCCGAATGCCTGCTGTTTTTCGATTTCACTGCCAATCCAATCGGCAAACAGAAGCACATAGTCATAATCTAAATTGGAGAATGGGTTATCGCTGGCTTGTTCGGAAGAAAAATTAAGGGTGCCGTAGCATTTGTTATTCACATAGATGGGAGAGGCAATATAACGACGGAGTTTGAACTTATCGTAACAAGGGTGTGAAGCACCTGGATAGGCATCAATATTGGCGTAGGCAACGATTTCGCCCGCATTTATTGTATCTGCACAGTAGGTATCAACAAGACTGAACGCGGTGCCAGCGACAATACTGTTATCGGGGGTTAACGCGTGCATAATCACGTAATTATCATTTGTGACTTTGCTAACGATGGCGTTATCGAGGCCGAGGGTTGCCACACCTATTTTCAAAAGATGCGCTACTTTATCGACAAACGGCAGGTCGTTATCCGTAGAAATTTGGTGCAAGTCTTTTATTACGCTCATTCGGTTCCTCCTTTTAATGCAGGCGCCATGAGGCAAAAAAGGCCATCACTTCAAAGTAATGGCCTCTTAACAACTTAACCTAATTTTTACTTATTGGAAGGCTTCACACCTTATCAATTAGTCTAATTTTCAGGCAAATCAACTAGTAAAGAATGTTGATTTCATAACCTGTTGCAGTGTCAGCAGGTTCAACCGTTACAATATAGTTTTCTTCTTCATTAAACCCGAACAATGCTGTTCTATCTAAAAGGATTTGCTCTTCGTTGTCGTCTTCATATACCGCGATAACTTCGTAATAATCTGAAGGCAATACTTCGCTGTCGCTTTCACCAAACTCTAGGTTTTGTAAATCATACTCTGCGGTATCGATAGTTTCATCGTTACGTACGAGGTAAAAGTCTACATCATCGAAGTCTTCAACTAGGTTGATGAAATTAACCGTTTTGTCGTAGGCCTGTGGCAATCCACTTTCCACAAAGGTTGCTGCGCCAAGGGCACCATTTCTTTCATAGATAAGAATGGCTTTACTCTCACCTTGGTTAAGGGTAATCAGTTTATTACTCAGCTGTGCATATTCACCTGTGCTGTCTGATACAGTAACGCGGTAGTCACCGTATGTGATAGCAGTAAATTCACTTAATTCACCCGCGTCTAGCGAGAAGGCTACATCTTCTTCGTCGGTTGTACCGCCAAAAGTGACATCCAATGCGGTGCTTAGGTTTGTTGAATTATAGATGCGGTATTGTGCATCTGCTTCAACGTCGGTTAGCGCAGTTACTGTAGATGAATTCAAAATTGTGTCTACAATTAGGCCGTCTTGAATAGCACCACTAACATCGCGCATCGTCATTAAGTATTCTGTCTCATAGGCAAAGTCGATAGTTTGCGATTCGAATACAACGTCTGTGCTACCTGGTTCTGTTAGGTAAATAGTATATTCACCTTCATCAAAGTAATCGCTGTCGTCATCTGGATCCCAGTAGTCCAATTCCATCATTTCGCTCGCAGTTACCGTGCCGAGGAAGTTTGCGGCTTCAAAAGGGTCGCCTGCATCACTGAGATAAAAATCGTAAGAATCTTCATCTATGGTTACCGAAAGGGCAAACAGCCTGAAGTGGTCTTCTAGTGTTTCACGCTCATACTGATATTCAGTAATAATAGGGTCTGAGAAGTCACCACTCATCACAATCAGTGTTTTGTACCCTGTTTTTAAATCAACTGTGTAGGTATCGATAAGCACTTCTTGATCGTCTGAGTCTGTGCGGATGAACTCTAGTTCATATTCATCCTTTTCCATAGAGTACATGGATGTGGTATCGCCAAACTGTGCAGAACCGAAGCTATCGCCATCCACCTCACGCATTTCTACGTTGGCTCCATTAGGAGATGCATTATAAAACTGAATATAAGCATACGAATAATCGGTGCTACTACCACTTGAGCCACCACAGGCACTTAAGCCAAGAAGTGCGATAAGCCCAATAGCTACATTTCGTAACCAAGCCTTTGAGTGAAATTGCATAAACTAAATGTCCTTACTGAATCATTGTTGGGTAAAGCAATAGGCAGGTGCTGCCGCGCTTAATGTTAGGCACTATGCCTGAGTAGTTACCTAACGGGGTGAACTATACTGCGCTATGGCAGTAAACAGAGAGGGTTAGTTCCAGCCTTTACGCCTTCTTTACAAAGCTGACTTAAAACTGAGATACCCGTATCGAGCTGGCGTAAAAAAGCTCGCGGATGCGAGCTTTTTGAAGGTATAAATAATGTCTTAATTCGTGACCGTTATCCGGCGCGTTGGCGAACAATTTCGTACAAACACACACCGGTAGCTACCGATACATTTAAACTGCTAACACTTCCTGCCATGGGTAACTTAACCAATTCGTCGCAGGTTTCTTTCGTTAACCTGCGCATCCCCTTACCTTCAGCGCCCATAACAAGCGCCGTGGGGCCTTTCAGGTCGATATCATATAAGGTTTTGTCCGTTTCACCGGCAGTACCTACAATCCACAAGCCTTTGTCTTGCAGATGCTTAAGCGTACGCGATAAATTAGTCACTTGGATAAGTGGAATAACTTCAGCTGCGCCACATGCCACTTTTCGTACGGTACCATTGAGGCTGGCTGATTTATCTTTAGGCACCACAACCGCATGCACACCTGCACCATCGGCAGTACGTAAACATGCACCCAAATTATGAGGGTCGGTGATGCCATCTAACACTAACAATAAAGGTTGGTCTTGGCTTTCTAAAATACGGTCTAAGTCGGCTTCATCCAACACTTTTGCCGGTTTTGCACGTGCAACCACACCTTGGTGTTGTTCGCCGTTTACTTTATCGTCTAACGCTTTACGTTGACAAAACTGCACCGAAATACCGAAACGTCGTGCTTGATTCACAATATTGGTAAGGCGTTCATCATTACGCCCTTTTAATACCATGACTTCCATCACTCGCTCTGGCTCTTGCTCTAGCACAGACTGCATTGCATGAAGCCCATATAACCATTCTTGCTGCGCCACTACCCGTTACCCCCTTTTCTTCGCTCGTGGTGTTGCACCTTTACCTTTCGGTGCTGGCCCTTTCGGCCCTCGTTTGGCGTTCCTGCTTGGTTTTTTGGCCGTTTTCACTTTTACCTTCTTACCACCAGAGCCGCGCAGCATAGACTTATCCAATAATAAATCAATCTTTCTTTCATCAAGGTTAACCGCAGCCACTTTCACCTCAAGCGTATCGCCAAGCCTAAATTGGCGATGGCCAGATTCACCCAAAAGAACCTGCTTAACTTCATCGTAATGATAAAAATCATCATCTAACGAGGTAATGTGGACCAAACCATCAATATGGTACTCGGTAAGGCGAACAAACAAGCCAAAATTCGTAACCGAGCTCACCACACCTTCAAAAGTGTCTCCCACGTGGTCTAACATAAACTCGCATTTAAGCCAGTCTGCTACGTCACGGGTGGCATCATCAGCCCTGCGCTCAGTCATAGAGCATTGCTCACCAAGTTGCTCTATTTCTTCGCCAGTGTAATTTTTAAAGCCTGATACCGCTTTTTTGCCCTGCTGTTTAGCAATAATGCCTTTTAACGCACGGTGAACCACTAAATCGGGGTAACGCCTAATAGGAGAAGTAAAATGAGCATACGCATCTAAAGCTAAACCAAAGTGACCCAAATTATCGCCATCGTAGATAGCTTGCTTCATTGAACGTAAAAGCATAGTTTGAATCAGCTCTTCATCCACCCGCCCGCGGGTTTTCAGCACCACATCGGTAAAGGCTGAGGGCTCTGCATCGTCAGTAATGCGATGGGGTATCCCTATTTCACCCAAGTAACTGGTGAATGAGGTTAACCGGTCTGCATCGGGTTTATCATGTACACGGTACAGTGCGGGCGCTTCATGCTTTTCTAGCATTAACGCCGCACTGACGTTTGCCATAATCATGCACTCTTCAATGAGCTTATGTGCATCGTTACGCACGAGGGGCACAATATTTTCTATTTTGCGCTGTGCGTTGAACACAAATTTCACTTCTTGTGTTTCAAACTCGATGGCACCGCGCTGTTGACGTGACTTCTTAAGCGCCCGATACAAATCGTGTAAATGGCGTAAATGCGGCACATGGGCTTCGTAGCGCTGATGAAGATCTTTATCGCCTTGCAGAATATTCCATACTTTATTGTAGGTAAGACGAGCATGGGAATTCATAACCGCTTCGTAAAATTGATATTCCTCCAGCTGCCCTTGAGCAGAAATGGTCATTTCACACACCATACACAGACGGTCTACCTCTGGATTTAGCGAGCATAAGCCGTTGGATAATACTTCCGGCAGCATGGGAATAACTTGATCAGGGAAGTACACCGAGTTACCACGCTGCTGCGCTTCATCATCTAACGCCGTGCCTGTGCGTACATAGTGGCTAACATCGGCAATGGCCACCCACAATTGCCACCCGCCGTTGTCTAACGGTTCGCAATATACTGCATCATCAAAGTCTCTGGCATCTTCACCGTCAATGGTAACAAGGGGGAGTTGACGTAAATCGATACGGCCTTCTTTGGCTTCATCAGGCACCGACTCTGTCAGGTTACTTACTTGCTTAGTGACCCCTTTCGGCCATTGGTGTGGAATGTCGAACGTACGCAGCGCCATTTCAATTTCCATACCTGGCGCCATATGTTCACCAAGCACTTCCACTATTTTACCAACGGGGCTCATTTTCCGACGTGGACGCTGGGTCAATTCTACAACCACCACTTGCCCCATTCGGGCACCGTTGGTGTGCTCTGGTGGAATGACAATTTCGTGTTGTAAACGGCTATCGTCAGGCACTACCATGCCAAAGCCTTGCTCTACAAAGTAACGCCCAACAATGGGTTCGCTACGAGGCTCGATAACTTGGGTAACAAAGGCTTCTTTTCGCCCGCGTCTGTCGGTGCCGCTTACCCGCGCCTCCACGATGTCATCATGTAAGAATAGGTTCATTTGACCTGCGCTAATGAACAGGTCTCCACTTTTATCTTCAGGGCGCAAGAATCCAAAACCGTCTCTGTGGCCAATAATGCGGCCTTTAAATATTTCATCACGGTTTTGGAGTATGTACTTTTTCTGTTTGGTAAATTGAATCTGGCCTTCACGTTCCATTGCGCGCAAACGGCGCTGGATGCCAATTCTGGCTTCTTCTTCGTAGGCGTTTACCAAAGCGCAGATATCCAGAAACGACAATGGCTTGTCGTGTTCTTTTAATACGCTCATTAGATATTCTCGGCTTGCTACCGGGTTTTCGTACTTCTCTTTCTCGCGCTGATAATGCGGATCATCACTCATGTATTTATAAATTACCTTTTGTTGTTTCGTTTCGCGAATGCGTGTATTTCATTTGCTTGATTTTCTTAGACACATTCACGTAATTTGGTTCATGTGGTCAATTGATACACAGTATAACAGTATTTACAGCAAAACATTGCGTTGTAATTACAAGGGGATTAAACCTTGAAATGCCACGCCAGTGTCACACACCCTGTATAACATTAGCGTTCTTATTTTATGTCGCGGTGTTTCGCCACTGACAATAACCATTAACGAAAAATCAATAAATAAGCAGGCATTATGGACAGAAGATCGTTTATAAAATTATCGTCTCTCGCGGGCGTAGGGCTGACGGTATCTACCGGCTTGGCGGGTTGTGTATCTATCGCTAAGCCGCAGGTTGCTGCAAAATTTACTCATGGCGTTGCCAGCGGCGATCCATTGCAAACAGCGGTTATATTGTGGACGAGAGCCGTGCCCTCAGATGATACTAATCAAGCGCAAATTATATGGGAAGTGGCTGAGTCAGAAAGCTTTAATACCTTAGTTGCCAGCGGTGAAGTGTCATCAAACGCGACGCGAGACTTTACGGTTAAGGTTGACGTTACTGGGCTAAAGCCAGGTACCCGCTATTTTTACCGTTTCCGCAGTGCGTCTTCTGTCAGTGCCGTAGGTGAAACTAAAACACTGCCCGGTGACGCAGTTAACGAGGTTACCTTTGGGGTGTTCTCCTGTTCTAACTACCCTGCTGGCTTTTTTACTCCTTATGCCGAAGCCGCCAAGCAAGACAGCATTGATTATGTGTTGCATTTGGGCGATTACATCTATGAATACGATGGCAAGGGTTACGGAACCCAGCACGCTGAAGAAATGGGGCGTACCTTTGTTGCAGACAATGACACAGAGCTCTTTACATTAACTGATTATCGCAAACGCTACGCGCTATATCGCACCGACGAAGGCTTGCGTTCCCTTCACCAACGCAAGCCGTTCATTGTGGTATGGGATGACCACGAAATTTCCAACGACACCTATAAAGATGGCGCACAAAATCATCAGCGTGATGAAGGTGACTTTTATGCGCGCCGGGCAGCGGCAGTTCAAGCTTATTATGAATGGCTGCCTATTCGCCCCCCCTTTGGCGATAGCCGTTTAGAGATTTATCGCCAATTTACGTTTGGTAAGTTAGTGGATTTGTATATGCTAGATACCCGTGTGCTTGCGCGGGACAAACAACTGGTTTACAGCGATTTTCGCGACCCACAAACGAACGCCTTCGATCAACAAGGTTTTGTCGCCGCCATGAGCAACCCTTCAAGAGGGCTGTTGGGCACTGCACAGCGTGAATGGCTTACCAATAATATGACCAAAAGCGAAGCCAAGTGGCAAGTGTTAGGGCAACAGTTATTAATAGGCCGCATGCATTTTCCTGCGTCTATTTTTAATGGTGTTCCCCGTGAACAGGTACCTGCTCATGTTCACACCTTAGCCAATGCTAAACGTCGTCAACAAGCCGGTGAGGATATTTCTGCAGAGGAAACTCACATGCTGAGTATGCTGATGCCTTACAACTTGGATGCATGGGATGGCTACCCCGTTGAGCGTGAGCGATTACTTGGCTTTATTCGTCAACTCGATAAGCCAGTGATTTCATTGGCCGGTGATACCCACAATGCGTGGCACAACACGTTAACGCTTAATGACGGCACGGCCGTCGCCACAGAGCTTGGCACATCTAGCGTAAGCTCGCCGGGTATGGAAGATTACTTGAAATTTGACGACGATACCGCGAAAACCCTCGCCAACGACCTACCTGTATTAATCACCGACTTGAACTACTGCAACCTCCACCAGCGCGGATTTATGACGGTGAACTTTGCTCACGATCACGCCGTTGCTACCTGGCACTTTGTAGATACGGTGCGTGATAAAGCCGGTCAAGTTGCTTCTACCTACTCCACAAAAATATCAGCCTAGCCAACAGTGAAAAACTTGAGCTCGCCTATTCAGGCATATGCTGCACATAAAAAATCCCGCATAAAGCGGGATTTTTTAATCACTTAAGCTCGTGGCTTAAAAATCGTAATACAAGCGAACCCCGGCAATTCGAGGCATGCCTCTTACAAAGGTAGGAATACCTAATCCACCACCGGTATTACCCGCATCAATGAGGTACTCTTTGTCGAGTAAATTGTCTACGTAGAGTTCAAAGGCGAACGGGCTGTTATCTTTAGACACTTTCATCGAGACATCGGTCAACGAATAGGTATCTTGCCAAAGGCCAGGGTAGTTGCTGCTTTCAAAATACACTTTCGACTGAAAGCTAGTTAGCCAGTTAAAGTCCAATAACCAGTTGTCCATTTCGACCAATTTATTGATGTTTATCGCGCCGCTAACTTCTGGTGCTAGGCGAAACTTGTTACCGCCATATTCGAATGGCGTGCCCTCAGCGGTTTCATCAGCAAACTCTGCATCCAAAAAGCCCAGGCTTGTGGTAAAAGAAAGCGTGTCGCTATATTGGTAAGTGGCCATACCTTCAATACCGGACATGGTTGAATCACCTACAGTAACGGTAATAGATTGTAGGGTTTCTGCATCAGTGTACGACTGTTGGTAATCGCTATACTGATAGGTAAACACGGCACCGGTAAAGGTAAAGTTAGCACTTTGGTATTTCACGCCTACGTCGTAGCTGTCTACAATTTCCGCTTTTGTGACGGTTACGCCAGAAGCATCGGCATTCACCACGGGTGAACGACGGCCTTTTGCGTAGTTTGCGTAAAAATTCCAGTTATTGTTCATATCATAACTGACGGCTAAGCGCGGAAGAGTGTCGTCAAAATCACCTTCGCCTTCAAACACAAAGGTACCCGCATCTAAGGTGTAGGTGTTTTTGGTGTAACGTGTTTCATCAATGTACCGAATACCTGCTGTTACGTTGATGTTATCGGTAACAAAGTAAGAAACTTCAGCCACGTAAGAGTTAATGTCTAACTCGGCCTCAAAGATATACGGCCCCTGAATAATGGTATCGGGAAAAGCATCGTTAGAGATGGGCGTACCGTCAGCATTAAACAATGAACCCACTAAGATAGCACGCAGCGCTTCAATTTCTTCGAGTGAAGCATCAGTGGCAATATTTTGGTCAAGCGGAATATCAAAAGTGGCTTCAAGCTGCGCTTTAACCGCGTCAAACGTGCCGCGAACAAAAGGGTCGACCATAACATAGTAAGGCAATATAGAATCATCATGAGACGTAGATGCACCAATGAATCCAACAAGCTTGTCCCCAGAGTCATAAACCAAACGCACCGAGCCGCCGTTCAACGTGGCATCGTTATCAAAATATGCATCCTGAATGCGTAACGCTGAACCATCCGCATCGAACCCTTCGCTAACTTCAACGTCTTTGTAATAGGCGTCGGCGTGTAGCGTAAGCATGTTATTGATGTCGTAGTTAATTGTGAGATCGTATGCTTGAAGTGTACGCTCGATACCCAGTTCACTACCCATGCTAAATTCAGCCGCAGTATAGGGGCTGGTATCACCGCCATTTGGCGCGATAGAACCAGACTTAAATGCAATGCCCGGCTGGTCGTTGTATTCCATAGAAGCACGAGCAATCACTTCAAGTTGCTCGTAAGTGGCTTTCCACGTACCTCGAACCGCTTGAACCGACACACCTTGCAAATCTTCACTGTTACAAGAAACACTGTTGCCAAGATGGTCAGTCATGTTCGCGTTGCCATAGTAACTGTCGTCACTACATGCGTTATTTTCAACAATACCATCCATTTCACGATACAAACCCGCAATACGGAAACTGTGATTATCGTTAATTGGGCTGTTGAACATAAACTCAGCTTCTTTACCCGATTGCGTATCGTAGCCAAGCTGTACTTTCATTTCCTTTTCATCGGTAGGAAGTTGTGAGTGGATACTAATGGCACCATTTGCTGCCGCTACACCAAACAATGTAGGTTGCGGCCCTTTTAATACTTCTACTCGTGCAATGTCGTAAAGCGACACACTCGATACTGTTTTTTTGCTGATATCAAAGCCATCTTGATAGACAGAAATGCGAGGTGTACTGGATACGGATGAGGTGTCGTCGGTAACGCCACGTATGTTAAACGAAGGTAAACTCACCGCCTGTTCTTGTATTTGCACATTAGGCAACACCCGCGACAACTCATCAAGTTCCATGATGTTTGTACGCTCTAGAAACTCACCAGAAATAACGTCCATGGTGACAGGCACATCCATTACAGATTGCTCTCGCATCTGTGCAGTTACCGTAATTTCTTCAATGTATTCTTGTTCATCTTGCACTTCTTGCGCATAGGAAGGCATGGCGAGCGCGCTTAAAACAGCGCTAGCCAATAGCGTTTTGCGGTACATGTGTCGTCCCTTATTTGTGTGTGTTGTTTTTAGTTTTTTGCGAATGCGAATTTATTTTTGCGAAGGCAATGAATCTAGAGGCGAATTGCGACCAATTAATGACCTGTGGGTGACAATTTTAAGGCAGTTTTGTGACGCACGGGCATCACCCACTCATTGAGTGATGCGGTACCGAAGAGAAAACCAGGGGTGATGAATAAGGTTAGGTTTAACTGTCTGCTGGACGTTTGGCTTCACGCACCGCTTTGGGGTGCATAAGCTTTTCAAGACGGGCTAAATAGGTGGCTATTTTTTGATGTTGCGTTTTATCATCGGTTACCGAGTGGTGTAGCCAATGATAAGCATCTTGATAATCGTATGGGCTGCCGTAGCCCTCTAAAAACAATTCCACTAATCGCATTTGCGCGGATAAATTTTTCAGCGCTGCGGCTTCTCTTAAATACACCACGGCTCTGCTTTTATCTTGCTGTACCAACGTGCCTTTCGCGTAGTAGCGGCCTAATTGTTCTAGTGCAGCAGGTAAGCCCTGATTGGCAGCATCTTCCATGTAACTAATGCCCCTGGCTGGCGCGGCATCGACACACACACCCCAGGCCAACATATCGCCCCAAAGAAACTGATACGCAGGCACTTTTAACACATCGGCTCTGGCTTCTATGTCTTGAACGAGCTGACAGCGGTCTGCCACTACTTTATCTAGGTGCGTGTTCTCATTAATCATTTTGATTAATGCATCTTGGCTATACAGCTGCACGGCAAGCACTTCTTCTAAGGTTTCACCTTCTCTGGCCAGCGCGGGCGCGTGTACCACCAGGCAAAATACCCCAAACAATGTTGATAGTGTAAATGGCTTCATAAATTTGTAACTGTTGGTTGAACATACAATCGAGTTATCGGCAGCGTAAGATAATTCTTAACGCTGCATTTATACTAGTGACCGCCCTTTGAGGTACATAAAGCACCTTGAATGTGCCGGGCATGATCGGCCACATCTATACCTAAGTCGGTTAAATATCCCCCGTCTGGCTGAGTAATCATACCCTTAGCGTATAAGCGACTTGCTGCGTTTACCATCGATTGGCTTGCATCGTGGTGTATTTTCAACCCTTGCAATAAACTGTTAGTGGGAAATTTAAGAATGAGGTTTAGTTCATCCACCATATCTTGATTAAACGTGTTCATAGTTCTACCTCAGGCAAAAAGGTTATTATTTTATTTTTCGCATTTGCGGGATGAGAGCAAAAATATTGCCTACATCCTTGTGTCCATGAAGGGCTATATGACTATCAATTGCCCAGACTGTCCAGATCATTTTGTGTACCTTTACGTCGTGCCTTACATTAAAAAGCATTAACCGTCAGCGTTTATTGTGCTTACAGGTCGGACTTTACGGCGAAATAGTATATTCTTGCCTCTAACTTTAGTCTGCGGATACCCCCTGTTCAAATGAAGTACAAAGATTTACGTGACTTTATTCACCAGTTGGAAGCCAAAGGTGAACTTGTTCGCATTTCCAAAGAGATTGATACCGACTTGGAAATGACGGAAATCGCCGATAGAACCCTTCGTGCTGGCGGCCCGGCGTTACTGTTTGAAAACCCTAAAAACCATACCATGCCAGTGCTCGCCAATTTATTTGGCACACCTGAGCGGGTGGCCATGGGCATGGGTCAGAACTCGGTGGAGGCGCTGCGGGAAGTGGGTAAGCTTTTGGCGTACTTAAAAGAACCAGAGCCGCCAAAAGGATTAAAAGACCTTTGGCAAAAATTACCGGTGTTTAAACAAGTATTAAACATGCCAGCAAAAACGGTAAAAAAAGCCCCTTGCCAAGAGGTAGTGATAAGTGGCGAAGAAGTTGATTTAACCCAAATACCCGTTCAACGCTGTTGGCCTGGCGATGTAGCGCCTTTGGTTACTTGGGGTCTCACCGTCACACGAGGGCCCCACAAAAAGCGCCAGAACTTGGGTATTTATCGCCAACAAGTTATTGGGAAAAACAAACTGATTATGCGCTGGCTATCGCATCGAGGCGGCGCACTGGATTTTCGTGAATGGTGTCAGACTCACCCTGGCGAACCCTATCCGGTGTCAGTTGCCCTTGGCGCCGACCCTGCCACGATATTAGGTGCTGTAACGCCAGTGCCAGATACCCTCTCGGAATATGCATTTGCAGGATTACTTCGAGGTGACAAAACAGAAGTTGTTAAGTCTATCAGCAACGATTTGCAAGTACCGGCTAGCGCCGAAATTGTTCTTGAAGGCTATATTGCACAAGATGAAACCGCTCCAGAGGGACCTTACGGTGACCATACCGGTTACTATAATGAAGTGGATGATTTCCCTGTTTTTACGGTAACGCATATCACCCACCGTAAAGATCCAATTTATCATTCTACCTACACAGGCCGTCCGCCCGATGAGCCAGCCATTCTTGGCGTGGCGCTTAATGAAGTGTTTGTTCCAATTTTACAAAAGCAGTTTCCTGAAATTGTCGACTTCTATTTACCCCCAGAGGGTTGCTCGTATCGCATGGCAGTGGTGACGATGAAAAAGCAATACCCTGGTCATGCTAAGCGGGTAATGATGGGCGTGTGGTCGTTTTTACGGCAGTTTATGTACACCAAATTTGTTATTGTGTGCGACGACGATGTCAACGCGCGGGATTGGAACGACGTTATCTGGGCCATCACTACACGAATGGATCCCGCTCGTGATACGGTAATGATAGAAAATACACCTATTGATTACCTCGACTTTGCGTCTCCTGTATCTGGGCTAGGCTCGAAAATGGGCATGGACGCAACCAATAAAATGCCCGGCGAAACGGACCGCGAGTGGGGTGAACCCATCGTTATGGACGAAGCGGTGAAAAAACGTGTAGATGATATCTGGGACGAACTTGGTATTATGAACGCTTCCTCGGTTAAACGTTAACAGCAAAGGTAAGAAGAGAATACATGTCACACATTAAATGTCAGGTTGCAAGCATTACGCCTTTAACCGACGTCGTAAAAAAAGTGGTGCTTACACCACCCGCTCCTTTAGATTTTCAAGCTGGCCAATATGCTATGGTGGTGATGGGTGAAAAAGATATGCGCCCGTTTTCCATTGCTAATGCAGCCTACGACAATGCGCGTATCGAATTACACATTGGTGCTGAAGCAGGTAATGCTTATGCAGGCGAAGTGCTCGCACGTATGGAAGCTGAAGGTGAAATTACCATTAGCGTGAATAATGGCGACGCCTTTTTACAGTCAAATGGGTTGCCTATGGTATTAATTGCCGGTGGCACAGGGTTCTCTTATACCTATTCTATTTTGCAGCAGCACTTACACAGTAACGATACCACGCCGATTACCCTGTACTGGGGAGGAAAGCATGCTAGCGATCTTTACCTGAGTGATGCATTAGAAGCATTAGCCAGCACACATTCACACTTTACGTTTGTGCCCGTGGTAGAGTTTGCCGAAGATAACTGGAAAGGCCGCACAGGCTGGGTGCATCACGCCGTCATGGCTGACCATGCCGACTTCGCCAATATTCAAGTGTATGTGGCAGGCCGCTTTGAGATGGCGAAAACCATTCGCGACGACTTAACCGCCCGCGGCCTTAAGTTAGAAAATCTTTTCGGTGATGCATTTGCTTTTATTTAAGTAAAGCATACCCGTTTGAATTGAGTTACCCCCTAATAAACGACGCCAACCGCAGCGTATTACTCGCTTCTGTTGGCGTTTTTACTTGTTCACTTCTTCCCCCCAGCCAACTGTAAAGATTACGTAAATATTTTCTACTTTTGCGCATTAAACCCTGCTAGTATCTTTTCTCTTATGAATAATTAACGAACCAAAACAGTTATCTTAGGCATTTTTAGAGTCGCTTTATTAGTAGCAGGACGCACGCACAAAGACCTGTCATGAAAGGGCACTTCGTATGCTTTCTAGGGAATGAGAATGAAGTATAAAAATACGTTTTTAGCCGCTGGCATACTTGCCGCACTGGCAGGCTGCGGCGGTGGTAGCGACGGCGAGACGAATGTGCCACCTCCGGGAAATTCTGGTGACAATCCAACCAATCCTTCTTACGAATATGTTGTCAATGCTACCTACATGTCTAGCTGTGGATACATAACGCCACAAACCGATGCAATGGTGATTCGCCATGGCAGCGATGGCTCTGCTGTGGCTGTGTATAAAGCCGACGCAAACGGTGACATTGCTATTGATTATGAAGATGTAGCCACGTACACCATGCTAAATGTTGGCTACTGGAATGGGCAGCATTACCCACGCATACACACCTACGTTGATGTTACCGCGGATAAACTTGTCGACCGTAGAATTATTTCACAAGACTATGTTGATGACGGTACTTGCGATTGTGACACTGTCACCTTAGACATCAGTAGTGTGCCTGTGGCCTCGCCTGCTGCTAATGTAGTTTACTCAACCACTACCGCGAGAACTATTTACGAAGACCGTGATTTAGACGATTTCGTTGACGTTGAGGTATGTCGCCAAAACAACGAGGAATGGCCTGCCATTGCGCTAACCCTCACCAATTCAGAAGACGATGTACCGAAAGACTACTACACTGCCCTCATCACTAACTATACCTTTGATGAAACCCTAGTGGTGGACAATGCAGTACTTAGCAGAAAAGTTCCTATCAATGTGTCTAACCACAATGAAGACACTAACGGTAATCTGCGACTAGCAATTCGGGGGCGGGTAGACAATATCATCTACTATGCCGACAACATAAGTGGCTACGATCCCTCTGAACTTCCTACCAGCGTCCCCATGTTTGAAGAGCCTGGAGAGGCCACCACGGGCATTGATGTTTTCAATACCGAATATCAAGAGTTCTATGATTATGGTGAAGAAGTCAATATTACTTTTTACACAGGCGCTGAGGTAAGACTGCCTTCAACACATACCGCCACGGTAGATTTGCCAATGATGAGCTACAACCTGTTTGCTGAGCAGGCGATGTCTTTCTTTACCACCGAAAACTACGATTTTTCAGCATCAGGTGCTGACTCCGTAGAAATCGGTTTTTCAGCGCGAAATGCAGAGGATAATGTGGCCTTTTTCTTCACCTTGGTTACGCCGAACAAAGGGTCGCTAGATATTATTGATACCTTAGACGCAGACAATGTAGATTTCGCTCTTGATTTTGACTTCGACATGGACGAAGAGCTAAGCGGAAGTTACATGTTTATTCACACTAAGGATGTGATAAGCACAGATGATTATCTTGAATCCTTAGGGAGTGATGAAATGACTGCCTACGGTATTGTCTATTTTGATTTTTAGTTCAACACTGTAATTTAATAACCCGCCAAATGGCGTGAAGAAATGGCGTGAGAGTTTACTTTCACGCCATTTTTTATGCGCTTGTGTTTATTGCCTGTTACATATGCGCTTTCCGCTATGCAATGTCTTTACGCGAGTTGCCTGACTATTTTTATTAAATGCGACTGTACACATTGTTCCTTTTCGTCGTATTCAGTATGGTTAAAGTACACAAAGGAGAAAACAATGATAAAAAATATATCCTCTCGCCTAACTCGCCCTCGGCTGTTCACTATTTGCTTTTCCTCATTAGCGATTATGCTGATGCCATCACAAAGGGTTCACGGGGAAGAAAATACGCAGCAACGCGCCTTGTACGATATTGCCGAGGCTATCTCCCCGCAACGTATAGAGCAAGACATTACCACCTTGGTCAATTTTGGTACCCGCCACACGCTATCAGAGACAGAGTCAGATACCCGAGGTATAGGTGCTGCCCGCCGATGGATAAAAGCCGAGTTCGAAAAGATTTCCGCTGAGTGCGGAGGCTGCTTAGAGGTTTATTTTCAATCTGAGGTAATTAGCAACGAAAAGCGTATACCCGAGGCAACGGACGTCGTCAGTGTGATAGCCATTCAACGAGGCAGCACAGATCCCAGCCGTTACATGATTATGTCTGGCGACATTGATTCACGGGTATCTGATGTGATGGATTTCACCTCTGATTCTCCCGGTGCAAATGACAATGCCTCTGGTGTAGCAGGTACGTTAGAAGCTGCGCGAATACTGACTCAGTACACCTTTAACGGCAGTATAGTGTATGCCGCACTAGCCGGTGAAGAGCAAGGCTTATTTGGCGGGCGAATCATGGCTGAACACGCTAAGAAAAACGGCTGGCGAATTAAGGCTGTGCTCAACAACGATATGATTGGCAATATTGAAGGGGTTAATGGGGTTATAAATAATACAACCGCACGTATCTTTGCGGAAGGTACGCGAGTGACAGAAACCGAGGCCGAGGCACGTAGACGCCGCTTTACCGGCGGAGAGGTAGATTCTCCAAGCCGCAATTTGGCCCGCTATATCGACAAGATTGCCGATCAGTATATTGAAAATTTAGACACCATGGTGATATACCGGCTAGACAGGTTTGGCCGTGGCGGCCACCATCGTCCGTTCAATGATCTCGGTTTTCCGGGTATTCGTATTATGGAGACTAACGAAAATTACACCCGTCAACACCAAGACTTACGTACCGAAGACGGTATTGCTTATGGCGATACCCTTGATGGTGTTAACTTTGACTATGCTGCTAAATTAACAGGGTTAAATGCCGTTTCTTTGGCGGCAATGGCTTGGGCACCTAACCCACCAGCAAATGTGGAAATAGCAGGCGCCGTTCAGCCCTCGACGACACTAAAATGGGAAGCATTAGATACACAACAGAACCCGCAACTAGCCGGCTATAAAATTTACTGGCGTCATACGGATGCTCCTCAATGGGAATTTTCTAAATTTGTTGGCAATGTCACACAAGCTACCCTCGACAATGTGGTGATTGATAATTACTTTTTCGGTGTCGCCAGTGTGAATAAAGAGGGTTTAGAAAGCCCTGTGGTATACCCAGGTCCAGCGGGCAGCTTTGGGTTATAGTGGTTTTTAACTACAGTTAATGCCAGCGGTACTAAAAATAGCAAACAATAAAGGCGGTAGTTAAAAATGGCTTTGGGTAAAAGTACAACCAAGAACGTAAAGCGCAGTATATTGTTAGGGTTATTTTTACTTAGCGCCAACGTAGGGGCAGAGGCACTTTCTCTTGCCGCCGCCCCCTTTGAAACCTACGTGGCCGATGACGGCGAACCCAGCCGAATTAATTCCTTACTTCACGAAGCTTTCGCCAAAATGGACGATACCCAAGTGGATCTTCAAATTATGCGCGAGGCTTTTTTAGGAAGTGCTGTACGCGCAAAACGCGTTGACGGTGAGTTTGCTTATATCGACTTGGGTGAAAAGCAGCAAGGTATCGTGCTTTCGCGCCCCTATTTACCACTTACCCTTTATGCTACTGGGAAAGGCCCGGAAGTAGAGAACGTGAAATTGTTTCCTCATTTAAAAGGTCACCGTGTAGCCATCGAAAATAGGTTTGCTAACACGCCCACCTTTCGGTTACTAAAAAACATCAAGTGGTCTCGCAATCCCTCCACTTACGATGCCTTTCGCCAACTGGCCGATGACAGAGCGCCCTTTTTAATCACCAGTAAATTGCTGATTGATGAGTTTAATTTACTCCTTGCCTCGGTAGATGAAGAGTTGTTGCGCTTTTCAGCAAAGCCATTGCTGACATCGGGGTTTCGTTTAGCGCTGCATAGCGATGTACCCAATGCCCAAGGCTTTCTCTCTACCTTTAATGCCGTCATAGATGCCATGCAGCAAGATGGAAGTTATAACCGCTTGTTGGGTATTCATTGGCTTCTAAAAGATGTGAACAATGACGGTGTGGCTGACTTTATCGCCAACAGCCGCATTACTACAGCGGCATCGCCTTTATCTACGGCCTATGCGTTAGACAATTCATTGCCTTCTGATACTAGCCTGTTTATTGTGGATGGCGTGCAGTATGCTGATTTCGACCAAGCCAAACTATCATTAACCGCCCCTGTAACGCCTCGTGAAAGCTTGCTTGACCCAGAGCTATACGACCTCATGTTAAAGCGATGGTAAACGAGAGCATGATTATTTTTGATGACGTAGCGTTTTAATATCTTGAATTAAGTAATCCACCGAGGCCGCATTTAGCCCATTATAAATTCCACGGATATGCTTGTTTTCATCTATAAGAAGCAAGCTTTCAGTGTGTAGAAAATCCTTATTCTTCTGTACATTGCCTAAATCTTCGCTGGCAAAATAAAAGGTTTTAGCAAGGCTGTAGATTTCCGCTTTATCACCCGTTAGCAAGTACCATTGCTGGTTGTTAATGCCATTCTTATTCGCATAAGCCTGCAAGATTTCCGTTGTGTCGGTAGTCGGGCGTATAGAGTGCTGAACAATTTTTACGTTTTCATCGTTGGCAAAAGTGTCTTGTACCTTGATAAGCTTAGAACGAATTGTGGGGCAAATGCCCGGGCAGGTACTAAAGAAAAAACCTGCCACATATACTTTTCCGTCTAAATCACTTTGAGTGATGGTATTGCCGCTTTGGTCGGTGAAGCTAAATGCAGGTATCTTGTGGAAAGACGTTAAATCAACCTCTCCCTTCGACAGCCAATAAGGTGTAAATGCCCCATCTTGGTAATAAGGTAATTCTTCACTTAAGGCACCAGCACTAAGCGTCGCCAGCTTGATTACGATAATAATCCACAGATATTTTTTCATCTTCTAACCCTACACAGTTATTTGATTTTCTTAGGCCAAAAATGCGCCCGTTTTTGTATTCAAAATTGCTAAACAACTTGCCATTTTTGCGCCAAGCTTGCTGCAATCCACTGGGTTGACCGGCAAGATAGTTAAAACGCTTAAATTTGTTTCCATTGCGGTACCATTGCCAGGCTTCACCTTCTGCTTTTCCGTTAACGAAAAAGGCTGCTGAGCGTTGATGACCATTAAACCACCAGCTTTCAGTAACCCCATGACGCACGCCCGCTTTGTAATGAGACAGAAAGGCCAGTTGGCCGCTTTCAAACCACTTTTGCACCACGCCATGACGTCGGCCGTCTTTAAATTCCTCGAGTGCCGCCATCTTGCCACTAGGGTAACGAGTGATCATTTCGCCACTAAAAGGAACATCATTGAGCATACGAAGCCCTTGATGGTTAGTCGCAAGTTCGGTGTTTAGTACAGGCGAATTGGGGCTAAACAAAACATCGCTAAATACTGTAAAGCCACCAATCAACAACAAAAATACGACACTTAGCACGTTAAGCATTGCGTCACCACCTAATTGACACCGTTAGGCGTACCTTGGAAATTACCTGGAAAAATAAGGTAGTAATCGCCGTTAAGGTATTGCTCACCAGATATGTGATAGTGGTATTCGGCATCTTCAGCGTCTGAGCCGGTGAATTGAGTTATGGCGGTATGACCGTTAGATTCATCCAAATCGGTGGGGTAATCGACACTTGAATAACAGCGTCGACCATAAATGAAAAAGCCATCAGATATAATGCCCACCAGACTATCATCATCGTATGAAATCGCCTCTGGCTCTAAATGATAGTGATAAGTTTGCGGGCCGGTATGCGCACCGTTTCTATCGAAACCTTGAATAACACCAAGAGACACATCACCGTTTCCTTCCGAGTCATTAAATATAGGTGCGCCGCTAGTGGCAATACCAATAGCGCCTAACGGCGTGGCCGATGAGGAACTCGCCAACGCTGGCTCTATGGGTACAGTTAATGTAAATACATTAATATAGTCTTCAATGTCACCTGGTGAACGGCGTTGGTCAAACAACTCAGGATCTTCCGGCTCGACATAAAGCCCGCTTTCGTTGCCTGAATCCCAGTATGAAGACGTATGATTAGGTTTACCATTGGCTTCAACTGTCACGTAGCAACCATCCGATGAAAGCACTGCAGTGACGTTAGGTGAGGTATTGAACTCTAAAAATATGGTGGGCAATGAAGTAACAGGGTTATCACAGGTTCCACTGTTGTCATCTGTGCCACTTGAGTCGTCGACTATAGAGACAGAGTCCACCGTGTCTGTACTACTACCTCCTCCACCACAAGCACTTAACAAAAGTACATTCGCGACCACCAGAGCACTTGCCTGCAAACCTTTCTTCACCATGATTATCTCACCTATTAACGACGTGTGACAAACAAGAGTACAGATGAAATGTGCAGAAACTGCACAGGAACAGCGAATTTATAAAGGCTTTTTAAAATCACGTCATCAACGTAAAAGATATTGAAAGACTGACTGTGGAAGGTAACTTCAACGCCTTTTACGGCAAGTAAGAGAACGTATATTCAAACATTTACGCCGCAGGTTGCGATACTGATGCGACGCTATAGGTTTACTCATCCTACGTGCAAGATGAAGAAGATTCTTCGCGCGGGGATTTTTTACACTTTACCAAAGAAATGCATTTCAAGATTGCGCGATTTAAGGAAGGAATCATCACTTAGGATTTGATTAACTGTGTCGTCAAATTTTCTCTGCGGTACGCCTAATACGCTGACGGTAAAAACCTTCACGCTGAGTGAGCTTCACAGATATACCGCAGAAAAATCAACCTCTACAAACGGCACATTCTAAGATAAGAAGGAACGAATAAATGAAATCGATTGGTCACATTATCAAGGTAGCGATATTGAGCACCCTGATTGCAGCATGTGGTGGCGGTGGAGACAGCGGGAGTCGTGATTCGGGCTATTCAGGCAACAACGATGGTAATGACACCAACGTCCCCGCCGAGCCTTCTAGATTGGTATGGGACACTCAACTCCCTGTGGCTAGCTTCGCGTATTATTCATCGGTGGCGCTAAGTACCGACGAACAAACCTTATACGTGGGCACAGCTAAAAACGTACGAAACCCTTCTGCGGGTAACGATGTTGTCGCAGCCTATAACGTAGATGGCAGTATACTATGGCAACACTCGCTGCCAAACGGAGAGGAAGTTCGCTCAAGCCCCGTGGTGCATAACGATACTATTTATGTGCTCGTAGAGAAACGTACCGGTGAGTTCACTAAAGCCTATCGCGATCTCATTGCATTAAATTCTATCGGCGCACAGATTTGGCGTAAACGGGTCTCTACCTACCCAAATCAAACCGGTTCTGGACTATCCAAAGTTGTCGCCTATAACAATCAGATTATTTATACCGGGTTAGATATTTACGCATTTGATGCCGCTACTGGCGACGTGCTTTATGAGCGCTTATGTCATTGTAGCGAGCGACAAGACAGATTTATGAACGGCGCGGTAAACCATAACGGGGAATTAGTGTTTTTTGATGAAGGCAAAGTGCTCAAGCTGAACTTAACTGACTATACCTTATTAGGTGAATTCAAAGACGCAGAAACATTCGAATATGATCTGGTCCTTTCCACACCAGCCATCGATTCAAATAACAATATTTACTTTGGCTCAGAAGCTGGCATCTTGTACAGCTTTGACGATAACTTAGCGTTGAGATGGCGCTTCGAATTAGGCACGCCTGATGTGATTGAGGCCCCACATATTCGCTCATCAGTGGCCATAGATGAATCCCGTTCTACCCTTTATTTTGGTACCAAAAGTAATGAAAACAGTGAGTTTTACGCCTTAGACATGAACGATAAAAGCGTTAAATGGCAAGTGGCTATTCCAGGGGATATCTACGTTTCACCCGCCATTGGCGACAATGGCAACGTCTACTTTGCCTCGGAAACCGATTACCTATACAGCTATAATCCCGCTGGCGAATTAGAGTGGCAGGTTGATTTAGAGGTAAATGTGACTTGGTCATCCCCCGCCATAGACAGTAACGGCATTTTGTATATTGGTGGGCTGTCTTCTTCTGATTTATCTGCTTCAGACGCCACGGGCAAGCTCTTTGCGATACAAACCGATAGCACCGAACTGATGCCAAATACATGGTCTAAACTTCATAAGAACAATCAGAACACAGGTGCGGGTCAGTAATCTGCGTCTGCCCTACGCTAATGTCAGCAGGGGTGCAAATTAAGTACAAAGCTAAGCACAAAGCTAAGCACAAAGCCATTCAATAATGAATGGCTTTGTTATATCAAGGATTTCCATTTAACCACGCATATGGTCACCTGCCCCGCTATGCGCACCCCAAATACACTTCAACCCGCTTTTGCTACAGCGAACATCCCAGCATAAACCGCAACTGAAAATAAAATTAACTTGATCTGGATCAATAAGCGGCATAAACTTTCAGTAATTTCTGAAACTTCATACAGGACAGTTCTTATGAAAATGACACCACTCATTACGTCTGCGGTGATGCACTTCGGTGAAATGGGAAGTCGCTGGGGATTTAACCGTACCGTGGGGCAAATTTTAGCGCTTATTGTGCTAAATGAAGAGCCCATTTCTGCCCAAGAAATTGCGGATGCCCTCAACATCTCGCGAGGTAACACCAGCATGGGACTAAAAGAGTTACAGTCGTGGCGATTGGTGAAGCAACATTTGGTGCCTGGCGAGCGAAAAGATTTTTTCATTCCCGCTGGCGATATTTGGACACTGGCGAATCGTGTGTTTGAAGAACGTCGCAAGCGAGAAATTGACCCCACGATGAGTTTGTTGAGGGACTTGCTGCTTGATGAAGCCGCGAATGAAAAAGAGGCGAACGCGCAACAAAAGTTGAACGAAATTCACGATTTACTCGAATCAATTACGGCATGGTCTGAAGAACTTCAGCACCTGGGGCCTGAGAAGTTAAACACGCTGATGAAGCTGGGATCTGGCGTGGGTCGTATGCTTGAGCTAAAGGACAAGTTATTACCGGGCAAAAACAGCGTTAACTAAGGGGGCTATCTGTGGATGCATTCTTGCTGTCTCGATTACAATTTGCGTTAAATATCAGTTTTCATATTCTGTTTCCTACCATCACCATGGCAATGGGCTGGTTTCTTTTCTATTTTAAATTACGTTCAAATACCTCAGGGCATCCCGTATGGATGCGTATGTACCGATTTTGGGTAAGGGTGTTTGCATTAAGCTTTGCGCTTGGTGTGGTGAGCGGCGTGACGATGTCGTTTCAATTTGGCACTAACTGGCCAGGATTTATGGAAAAAGTCGGCAATGTGGCAGGCCCTTTATTGGGTTATGAAGTCCTCACCGCCTTTTTCTTAGAAGCCACGTTTTTAGGTATTATGCTATTCGGCATACGCCGTGTGCCGAACTGGCTCCATACCGCCTCCACACTGATTGTGGCGTTAGGTACCACGACTTCCGCCTTTTGGATTCTGGCGCTGAACAGCTGGATGCAAACCCCACAAGGCTTTGAAATGGTTGATGGCGTCGTGTATGCCACTAACTGGAAAGAGATTATTTTTAACCCTTCCTTTCCCTATCGATTTGTTCACATGATGTTGGCGTCTGGATTAACCGCAAGCTTTTTAATCGCCGGTTTGTCTGCCTATAGAATGTTAAAGGGCGACGATAAACTTGCACCTAAGTTAGCTCTTAAAACGGCCACTTATACTGCGGCAGTGCTTATTCCATTACAAATCTTTGCCGGTGACATGCACGGGCTAAATACGCTTGAGCACCAGCCCCAGAAAGTGGCCGCCATGGAAGGGTTGTGGGAAACCACCGAGGGTGCGCCTCTGCTCCTATTTGCTATTCCAGATGAAGAAAGCAGGGAAAATCACTTTGAAATACCCGTTCCTTACGGCGCTAGTCTTATTCTTACTCACGAATTACAGGGTGAAATCAAAGGGCTAAATGAGTTTAAAGGAGAACATCCCCCCGTGGCGCCAGTGTTCTTTGGCTTTAGAGTCATGGTGGGCATGGGCCTATTAATGCTCGCCGTGTCTTGGTTAGGTAGCCTTTATCATCTACGTAATAAAACCTTGCCCACTTGGTTGAAGCGCACTTTTGCCGGTATGGCCTTTAGTGGCTGGATAGCCACCTTAGCCGGTTGGTATGTTACTGAAATTGGTCGCCAGCCCTATTTAGTGAGCGGCGTGCTTCGTACTCAAGATGCGGTAACTCAGTTACCCCCGGCAAACGTTGTGCTCTCGTTCTCCTTATACGCCATTATTTATACGGTTTTACTCTTTGCCTATATGGGAACGTTAATGTTGATGTGCCGTCGAGCAGTAGAAATTGAAGAAATATCTACTGAAGAAAGAGAAATGGCGAAAGCCGGAAAAATGTCCCCAGCAAATACATAAGGAGGCCACATGGTATTTGAAAATGTTTCTGCCGACGCCTTAGGTAATATTTATATTGGATTACTGGGTTTAGCGGTGCTGCTTTACGCCATTTTAGATGGCTACGATTTAGGGGTGGGCGTATTGCTTCCCCCTCGAAATGAAAAATTTAGAGATGACATGATTGCCTCCATTGGACCTTACTGGGACGCAAATGAAACCTGGTTGGTATTGGCGGTTGGGTTACTGCTTTTTGCGTTTCCCGAAGCACACAGTGAGGTACTGCAGAGCTTGTATCTACCGGCTACCTTTATGCTACTGGGCCTAATATTACGCGGTGTCTCTTTCGACTTTCGCGCAAAAGTGGTTCAGGTTAATAAACGTAAGTGGGATTTAGCATTTAAGTACGGCTCTTTGCTAACCACCTTAGCGCAAGGTTATATGTTGGGGATATATGTAACTGGGCTACGCAGCGATTTATGGGCGCAGATGTTTGCTCTGTTAGCGGCATTGGGTGTCACTGCTGCTTACGCGTTTATTGGCAGTTGTTGGTTAATTTTAAAAGCGGAAAATCAATTGCAAGAAAAGGCCTATTATTGGGCAAAACGCGGATTAGGTGTTTTATCTATAGGCATTGTCGCGGTGAGTATTACGAACCTAACACTGCACGACGAAGTCAGGGAGCTATGGCTATCAGCGCCGTGGGGTTATGTGTTAATGGCCATTCCTGTCGCTTGTTTTGCACTGTTGTCTTTGTGCGGCATGCTACTGAAAAAACTTCCAGAGGCGAAAGGCAAAGGAGAATGGCTGCCGTTTTTCATTGCCCTCTTAGTCTTTGTTCTTTGCTTTAGTGCGTTTGGAATAAGTTACTACCCCTTTGTTATTCCGGGTAAACTGACCATCACAGACGCATTGAGTGACGCAAACTCCTTACGCTTTTTACTTGTAGGCGTAGTGATTGTGGTACCTTGCATCTTAGCCTACACCGCTATGGTATATAAGATATTTTCAGGCAAGTCGGAAAAGCTCTCGTACTATTAATAAATAGCCTAAAGGCGCGTTTCCTCTTATATACTTTGCCTATATAGTAAGCATCACTAAAATGAAGTGGTGCTTACTCTTTTCACCATTTATCATTTTTGTTACGCGCTTTTGTGTGTGTGAAGATGCGATCTTTCATCAATTTTTGATCTTTTTCTCGTCCCAGCCATTACAAAATTTTAAGGATAAAGTGGAAACTTGCCTTAAATGTAAGCAAATTGTTACATGCATCTCATTTTTCACTCTATCCATAATAACTATTGACATCAAACTGTAATAATACTATCTTTTATTTGGGGCACTATTTATACAGAAGGAGCATAAAATGGTCAACGTTCTCCATCCGTTTTCTCGGTTCTTCAAGCGTGCACACCCCTATACAGTCGCTCATTATATTGGCCGTAAGAATGCACAGCGTATCTTAGGATGTAAAATCAAAAAGAAATCCAAGATTTTCGCGGAACAGCAAAGTGAAAACGAACATCATTAATTGATATGGGTCTCAGTTGAGACCCATTTTTTTTAGCTAAGCTTAAACTTGTTTGTGAGTATATTGAGGTTGCTGGCTAATTGAATCAAGGTACCAGATGCCTTTTCTACTTGTTCGTTATTACCGGAAATATCGCTCCCTAACCCGTTGAATTTATCAACCACGGCTTTAACGTTTTCAACTTGCTGCTGAGATTGTGATGCCAGAGTTGCCGCTTCTTGGCTAACCGCAACCAAAGATGAAATAGTGGCTTCTCCTTCGGTCAGGCTATCCACCAACTCGTTAGCCAACGAAACAGAAAAGCGCGCCTTATCTTGATTCGAACTCATGGTAGCCCCTGCGCGCTGGATAGCGGTGACAATTTTTTCCAGGATGTCGTTAATTTCTAACGTGGACTGATGTGTACGCGCAGCTAAAGTTCTAACTTCATCGGCAACCACTGCAAACCCCCGTCCAGACTCTCCTGCCCTCGCCGCTTCAATAGCTGCATTTAGCGCCAACAAGTTCGTTTGAGCAGCAATGTCAGCAATGGTTTTCACCACGCTAGATACGTTCTCACCTTCGTTTTGCAACGTCACTAAAATATCGGCAGTTTGTTCGATATCGGCCATTAAATCAGAAATGGCAGTGGCTGTTTGCTGGACATTTTCGCGCCCTAAGCGTACATCGCCAGCACTCTGCTGCGCTACTTGAGCTGCGACCTCCGAGCGCGTCAAACTTTGCGACATACCTTCGTGTAACGCATCCATAATGACGACAAGAGCATCGATTTCTAGACGCAGATTTGCTACCGAAGTGGTCGATGCCGAACTAGATTGCGTCAGCACTAGCGTTGCATTATCTATACCGGTAGCAGCTTCCCTCACATCTTTCAGCCCCGCGTCAAAGACGTTAACAAGCCCTTGAAGACTGCCTGTCATTCTATTGAGTTCTTGCGTTGAATGGGCAGGTAAAACTGTCACTAAGTTTCGAGTCTTTGCTAGCTCATCGAGTTCGTCGGCCATGCAAGCGATGGGTTGAGCGATACTTCTTTTCGTTAACCAAAACGCAATTAGCACAACTGTACTCAAAATAACAATGAGTGAATAAACCACAATTTGACTGGAAAATAACTGCGCTTCTATTTCTGCAGTGCGGCTATTTGCCGCCTTTGCCACTGATACCCGGACTTCATCAAGCCCTTGTTGGAATTGGCTAGCCAGTTGTGTAATACGCTGTAAATCGGAGCGGGCCACATCCCAATTTACGCTGTCTGCGGTCATTGTTTCAAACAGCGCATTTAATGAAAAAGACAGTGCCTCATAGTCTTGAAGCAAGTCATCATTATCTGTATACCCTAGGGAATAAAAGGCCGCTAGCGTCGATTCCTTGATACGATCAAACTGCTCATCAAACTCACTAGCTTCTAAAGTGTAACCATATAGTGAGTACCCTATTAGTACCATCGACTTAGTGTTTGCTTTAATATTATCTATGTGTTTTAAGGCGGGTAGTGTTTCAGAAACAAACATATTAACGTGCCGAGCCACCTCCCTATTGTTGAGTGTTAGCACAGCCGCCGCTAGCAGCGTGACAAAAAGCACACTCGCATAGCCTGTTAGCACGCGAGCATTGACGGTATTGAGCATATTGAGAGCACTCCGGCAGGGTAAACACACGTCTACACAATGAAAATAAAAAACGTTTCAGTATAGATAGACCCGTGTTGCGGAGATTTTCTTTCGGCGCAACTTAAACCCGCTTTAGCGGTTTACTGCTATAACCACCAAGGTGCAGTGAAATTGACGTTTTCACTCGGTATCACATGGGTGAATGGTGGCGTAAAAGGTGCCCAAAAAACGTCTGCATAATCTTTATTGTGGATAACGAATTTACCCTGCTGCTGGTATTGTTTTAACAAGGTAGCGTAGGCTTCAATCGGCGTTAATGGGTTTGATTGTTGGAATATTACCTCCCCGCCAAATTTCTCATACAAGGCTTTCTCTCGTTGCCATTGCAACACTTGTTCTTTGGCTATTTCATTCGTGTCGGTGTCGGACAAAGCTTGTTCAGTGAAGTCGTTTTTAAAACGCGCTTTGAATTTGGCCACCAAGGTGGAATCTAGCGTGATGACATCTTGAGGAAAGAAGTCCTCTAATACACCCTCAATGACTTTTTTAGCGAGCACTTGCTTCTTCATCTCTTCAATGATGTCTGCATATTGCTTGGGGTAATTCTTTTTCGTTTCTGCTTTAACTTTATTTTCAATCGTTAAATCATTGCTATAAATAGGGGAGCCTAGCAAGGTAGCAATGGGCGCTTCATCTGCGAAAGCGTTAATTATTGAACAAAGGTAAATAGCAACAACCCATGCACTCACCGTTTTCAGCTTACTTACTAATAGCCACATACGCATACATCCCTTTTCTTTGTGGTTTCCCGTGTTTCTACTCTATTCAGTGGCGAATGAATAAACATGACAATCTACTACTCAACAAGAATAATGTTAGTACATAGTGTTACTGCAATAGGATTAAACGTCAAAGAGAAAAGCGAGGCATTACGCTTAAAATAGATAATAAGAGAGTGTGCTTGCCAGGTGCAAACAGTGGATGAAGTAAGGGAAGAAAGAAAAACGGCGGTCTAATGACCGCCGTTTTTGAATTTCTTAGATGGCTTGCACGTTAGCAGCTTGAAGACCTTTTTGACCTTCTTCAACTTCAAATTCTACGCGCTGACCTTCTGGAAGAGTCTTGTAACCGTCAGAGATAATTGCACGGAAATGAACGAATACGTCCTTACCGCCGTTATCTTGAGTTAGAAAACCATAACCTTTATCAGCGTTAAACCACTTAACGGTGCCTGTAACTTTAGACATGTCGTATAGACCTCAAATATCATTTTAAAATGCGCGAATACGCGCGTGTAGCGTTTGTCTTTAATTAGGCGGAGTTATTGGGTCTTACTTACGAATGGATAACAACTTACAACAAATCACAAGGTAACTTGAGTGGTTCTACATATAGCAAATAATAAAATAATCGCGTCTATTTAAAGACATTTGGCTCAAAGCCAAAGTCACTATAACACTCTTCGGACTGATTAATATACAAATTAATTAAGAAATACAGCATTTCATAAAAATTTCACCCTACCGTAACACGGTTTAGTGGGTATAGCGCCAAGCAACGCACCAACAAGTCAGACCAGTAAGAGCACTTGCGCAAGGTGCGTACCAAGACAGGCCATAAAGTGGCAGAAGTGCCGCCAGTAAAACAAAGGTAGCGCCTACAATACCGAAGTGCATAGCGCGCCTAGATTTCTTCTGCTCTACCATAAGCGCTAAGTGCGATCTTTGCTGCTGCAATGGCATACGTTTCACTTGTTGCAAGCTGTCGTAGAGTAAATCAGGCATTTCCGGCAGTTTCTCAGACCAGAAAGGTAAGTTTGCCTTAACCTTACTCAACATCGCCGAGAAGCCGACTTGTTCACGCATCCAGTTTTCTAAAAAGGGTTTGGCGGTTTTCCATAAATCTAGCTGAGGATACAGTTGCCTTCCAAGCCCTTCTATATAGAGTAAGGTTTTTTGCAACAGTACCAATTGTGGTTGCACCACCATATTAAAACGGCGTGCTGTATTGAATAGTTGCAATAATACATTACCAAAAGAAATTTCTGCCAAGGGCTTTTGAAATATTGGCTCGCATACGGTACGAATGGCCATTTCAAATTCATCAATATTGGTATCGCCAGGTACCCAGCCCGAATCGGCGTGCAATTGCGCAACCTTTCGGTAATCCCGATTAAAAAACGCAATAAAATTTTCGGCTAAATAACGTTTATCTTCACGATTTAACGTTCCCACAATGCCAAAATCAATGGCAATATACTTAGGGTCTTCCGGGTGTTCGGTACTGACAAATATGTTGCCCGGGTGCATATCTGCGTGGAAAAAGCTGTCGCGGAATACTTGGGTAAAAAACACTTCCACACCACGTTCAGCCAGTTTTTTCATATTGGTGTTTTGCGCAAGCAGTGCGTCAATATTGGAAATAGGTAAGCCATAAATACGCTCCATAACCAATACATTATGGCGGCAATAGTCGCTGTAAATTTTGGGGACATAGAGGGAGTCGGAACCCTCAAAATTTCGGCCTAGTTGAATACCGTTGGCCGACTCACGTAACAAATCCAGTTCATCGACAATGGTCTTTCTATACTCTATAACAACTTCTACGGGGCGCAAGCGCTTGCCGTCAGGCAACCATCGTTGAAGCACACCCGCTAAACTGAATAGCAACTCCATATCGGCCACTATCGTTTCACGAATATCGGGGCGCAACACCTTAACCACAACATCTTCATTGTTTGTATTAAGTTTGGCCGCGTGCACTTGGGCTATGGATGCTGACGCCAAGGGCGTCTCTTGAAACTCACTAAATAGCTCTGATAAATGGGACAGCCCTAATGAAGCTTTTATAATCTCTTGCGCCGCTTCTGAAGAAAACGGTGGTACTTTATCTTGGAGGCGAGCTAATTCATTAGCGATGGCTGGAGGGAGCAGATCCCGGCGAGTAGAAAGCATTTGCCCAAACTTAATAAAGACAGGGCCTAAGTTTTGTAGTGCTAACGTAATGCGCTCTCCAGGAGAGGCATGTTTATGTTGGTTGCGTATCCAAAAAATACAATGGCGTAAAAAGCGCGCATACCACGGCAGCCACTTGGCGGGAATAAGCTCATCAAGCCCATGCTCAAGTAATACTTTATTTATTCGATACAGCCTTAAAATACGCATGAACGTCTCTTACACTTATTATTTTTTCTGTTGTTCTAATACAGTTAGTCGCGCGTCTAATTTAGCCGCTGCATCTCTCACACTGTTGACTTCATCACTAAAATGCATAACCGCCAACTTATGCGCTGCCAGCTTTTTTTCTTCCACAATTGCGTTTGCCGCAATGCTACTTGTACCTGCCAGTGCCTTTTGCACTTGGGCCTTAACCCTGCCTAGAATACGAAAACTCTGATGAGCTAATACATCATTGGTTTTACCCGCGACAATCTCTTCAGCGTCTATATCTAACTGCTGGAAAAGCGCACTCGCCTGCTGTGCCACGGCTAATTCCCCTTCCACCTGCAACTTATTTTGTTGAATAAGGCGGGTCAGCATATTGGTGTTTTTAAGCTCAGGCAGCGTTTGCAACGAGGTTTTAATACAGCAATCTTTGGAGTTTAATTGCCCGACCATTTCTTCAAACGGCAGTGACACCGTAAGCACATCCACTTGCTGGGAAAACGCCAGCATAATGGCATGGGGTAGCGGGTCAATATAAGCAATGAGCCTTGCTCCATGCAGGGGCGCAAGACGCCCTTGGCTATCGGGGTCGAGTTTCAACACCGCGTTGATTGCTGTTTCAATGGTGGCGCTAATTAATGCTGAGGTGGGCATTAAAATTTATACCCACGGTGTAGAGCCACGATGCCGCCAGTAAGATTTTGATAGTCGCAGTGCTCAAAGCCCGCGGTTTCAAACATACCTTTGAGGGTTTCTTGATCTGGGTGCATTCGGATACTTTCCGCGAGATACTGATAACTTTCTGCATCGTTGGCCACAAGCTGCCCCATTTTAGGCAAAATATGAAACGAGTACATATCGTAAATTTTGCTTAATTGTTCGGAGGTGGGTTTAGAAAATTCCAACACCAACAGTCGACCACCCGGCTTAAGTACACGGTAAATCGAATTAAGCGCATTTTGTTTTTCAGTGACGTTGCGTAAACCAAACGCCATGGTTACCACATCGAAGTGGTTATCAGGGAAGGGTAATGCTTCTGCATCTGCTTGTACGTAATCTATATTACTCACTAACCCGCGGTCACGAAGCTTATCGCGCCCTACTTTTAACATAGACAAATTAATATCAGCCAACGTAACACGCCCCGTAGGGCCTACAAGACGCGAGAATTTGGCTGTTAAGTCGCCTGTGCCACCGGCAATATCGAGTACCTTTTGCCCACTACGTACGCCAGAACAATCTATGGTGTAGCGTTTCCACAAGCGGTGAACGCCCATGGACATTAAATCGTTCATCACATCGTACTTAGCCGCTACCGAGTCGAACACATTAGCAACCATAGAGGCTTTTTGGTTTTTTTCTACCTGCTTAAAACCGAAGTGCGTGGTTGGCGTTTGCGCCGAGGTGGTATTGGTATCATTATCGCTCATGGCATTCCTGTTCGTGCTACTAGCTAAAGGCTAAAGTGTATAGGATTGTTACGGTGAGAAACAGCGCTTTACTTGCAAAAAAGCGCAGGATTAAACCCTGCGCTGGTTTGATCCCCAACTGAAAGCCACCAGTAGGCTCAGCTCTTGCAGCGACCGACCACTTTCTTGTTGCCACTGAGCAAAGGCAGCATTGGCAGCCGTCAGGGTTTTCTTGCTAGTTAGCCCACCATCAATGATGTCTTGTTTACGTAAATAATCTTCAACATCGCTGGAAAATAAAAAGGTGTCGACCCCCATTGCTCGCAGCATATACGGGCCTGTATTGCCTCCTAGCCGCGCCCCGCGCTGCTTTAGGAACAGCCACAAATCTGTGATGTTTTCAGCAGAAAATGACGAAACAAACTGTCCAAAGCTTCCGTGTTCTCGCGCCACATCCTTAATCATTAGGGCATTTTCGCGAACCGTCATCACTTTTTTGTAGTTACGAACAATACTGGGGTCAGACGCTTTTTGTTCGAGCATTTCATCTGGCATCAACAAGACTTTGTCTATGTTAAAGTCAAAAAATGCCGCTTCGAAGTTGGGCCATTTTTGTTCTATAACACGCCATACAAATCCGGATTGAAAAACCTTTTTTGTCATGGCAGAGAGAAATCGATGATCACTCAATTTGGCCACGTCGGCACGGGAAAGGGGCGTACTAAGCAATGCTTCCACCGCCGCCTCGCTACCTTTTCGTTCACAAGCGCGCGTGTAAATTTGCGCGAACTTTTCCGCCATTAACCTTTAATCCCGCTGTGTCTAAGTAGGGCATCCACTTGCGGTTCACGCCCCCTGAAGGCCACGAATAAATCCATAGGTGCTTTGCTTCCCCCCATTTCCAAGATATTTTCGAGGAAGGATTTACCCGTTTCGCGATTAAAAATTCCGTCTTCTTCAAACTTACTGTAAGCATCAGCCGACAGCACTTCTGCCCACTTATAGCTGTAATAGCCTGCTGCATAGCCCCCGGCAAATATGTGACCGAAACTATGTTGAAAACGATTGAATGAAGGCGGCAATACCACAGCGACTTCATCTCTAACGGCATTCAGTACTTGTTGTACATCAACCGATGCGCCGTCTTGGCTATGTAATAGAAAGTCAAAGAGACTGAACTCAAGTTGACGTACCATTTGCATAGCAGATTGATAATCCCGGGCAGCCAACATTCTATCTAGCAAGTCGGTTGGAAGGGGGTCACCCGTTTCATAATGACCAGAAATAAAGTTCAACGCCTCCTCTTCCCAACACCAGTTTTCCAAAAATTGACTGGGAAGTTCGACGGCGTCCCAAGGCACGCCGTTTATTCCAGAAACCCCCGCCACCGACATTTTAGTCAGCATGTGGTGGATACCATGACCAAATTCGTGGAACAGCGTAACAACTTCATCATGGGTGAATAACGCAGGTTTGTCGCCAATAGGAGCATTGAAATTACACGTTAGGTAAGCCACGGGAAGCTGTATTTCTCCACTGGCTGTTTCACGGCGTACTCGGCATTCGTCCATCCATGCCCCACCCCGTTTTTTAGCACGCGCGTAGAGGTCGAGATAAAAGCTTCCGCGCAACGCATCCGCGCTGTCGGTAATAGTGAAATAACGCACATCGTCGTGCCAAGTATCGATACCAGGTTGCTCAATAATCTTTAAGCCATAAAGACGGTGTACCACTTCAAATAGCCCCGACAACACTTTGTCTTCAGGGAAGTAAGGGCGCAGCATTTCATCAGAAATGGTGTACTTTTCCTGTTTAAGCTTTTCGCTGTAGTAAGGTAGATCCCATGCCTGCAAATCGGTGACTTGGTGGGTTTGTTCTGCGTATGCCCGCACTTCTTGCAATTCATGCTCAGCTTGCGGTTTAGATTTAGCCGCAAGGTCACGCAAGAAAGTTTCAACTTGCTCGGTAGATTCTGCCATCTTGGTGGCCAAAGAACGCTCGGCATAGCTATTAAACCCGAGTAATTGGGCAAGCTCGGTACGCAGCGCCAAAATTTCTTTGATAATAGCCGTGTTGTCCCACTTACCCGCATTTGGCCCTTGATCTGAGGCTTTGGTGGCATACGCGCGGTACATTTCTTCACGTAACGAACGGTTGTCTGCGTATAGCATCACAGGTAAATAAGAGGGAATATCTAAGGTAAACAACCAACCTTGTAGATCTTTTTGATGGGCAGCTTGAGCGGCGGCTTCTTTTGCTGATTCAGGCATACCGGCTAGCTCATCTTCATCGGTAATGTGCTTTGTCCACCCCATGGTCGCGTCCATCACATTATTGGAGAAGGTTGACGACAGCTCACTTAGCTTGGCTTGTATTTGCGCAAACCGCTGCTTTTTGTCTTCGGGTAATGCCACGCCAGAAAGGGTGAAATCTCGAATAGCGTTATCGATAACTTTTTTACGTTGCGCATCTAACGTTGCGTATTCTTCAGAGGCTTTAAGTGCTTCATATGCCTGATACAAACCGTGATGCTGCCCTACCCAAGTACCGTATTCTGACAGTAACGGTAGGCACGCATCATGGGCTTCGCGCAATTCGTCGCTGCTGACCACCGAATTCATATGGGAAACCGGCGACCACATTTTACTGAGTTTGTCGTCGACTTCCTCTAAGCGCAACACCAAATTTGCGTAGCTATAGTCTTTTGATGCCACCACCTCGTCTATTTCCTGTTTACAGGTGGCAATTGCCTTTTCAATCGCAGGCTTTATGTCTTTCGGCTCAATTGCAGAAAACAATGGAAGGCCGTCTACCTTTTCAATCGCGGGTGTTGTCATACGTCATTCACTCTTATTTGCTCATATCAATAACATGTTGGGTCGGTAGCCGTAAAAGCAAGTCTCACGACAAACAATTAACGAGTAATTAAAACTGTTACGTTAGCGGTTATCAGACAGTTTAGTTTGTATTTTCATGGACTTGTGCTGTCGCAAATGTCGCACCCTATCCTTATGTCTAGTTTGTCACTTAGATTTTCAATGCTATACATTACTGAGTCACTCAAAGAGATGGTGCAATGAAAACATTATCGTCCGGTGAAATTGCATCCTATTGCGATGTCAATTTACGTACAGTTATACGATGGATTGAAAGCGGCAAGCTCAAGGGCTTTAAACTGCCTGGCAGAGGCAACAACCGTGTTCTCGTAGATGACTTTATTGAGTTTCTCAACGACCACGGCATGCCCATCCCAGAGGCGTTGATGAGCGATGCTGCTCCCTCAATACTGATTGTGGATGATGAAATGCCTGTAGCAAAGTCTATCCAACGGGTGGCGCGTCGTGCGGGCTTTGAAACCCAAATTGCTACAGGCGGTTTTCAAGCTGGCGTTATGCTTAGCCAGCAAAACCCCAAAATGATGACTCTAGATTTAAGTATGCCGGGCATGGACGGGTACAGTGTCATTGAATTCACCCGTCAACAGGCTAAACACAAACACCTAAAGATTTTGGTTATTTCAGCGTTAGATGACGCAAGCCTTGAAAAAGCCATTGAATTGGGTGCTGACGCCACACTACAGAAACCGTTTTCAAATCATGACCTAACTCAGATTATTGAGCAGTTTATGACGCAATAAAGCGTGAGACGTTGATTTAACGAGGTTGGCTATGGTTGTACGACACATATTTAGGTTATCAATTTGCCTGTCACTGCTTTGCGTGGTGAGTGTGGCCATGTGCGAAACCCTAACCTTTGGCATTGTGCCCCAGCAATCAGCTAAAAAATTAGCGGAAACCTGGCAACCCCTGATTGATTGCCTGGAAGAAAGCACCTCCCTCTCTATTGAATTTCAAACGGCAAAAGACATACCCACCTTTGAGGCTCGCTTGGCAAATGGTGACTACGACATTGCGTATATGAACCCCTACCACTATGTCGTTTTTAGCGACTCACCAGGATATCAAGCGCTGGTAAAACAGAAAGATAAAAAAATCACCGGCATTATTGTAGTGAGAGCGGATAGCCCTATTCAAACGCTCGATGAGTTAAACGGCATGCAGTTGGCGTTTCCAGCACCTGCCGCATTTGCTGCTACAATTATACCTAGCGCACATTTACGCCAGCAAAATATTTCGATAAATCCGCACTACGTGTATTCACACGACTCGGTTTACCTAAATGTAGTGCGAGAGTTTTTTCCTGCGGGCGGAGGAATAATGAGGACGTTAGGCACTATCGATGAAGCCACTCAACAGAATTTACGTGTATTGTGGAAAAGCCCGGGCTTTACCCCCCATGCCATTGCCACACACCCTGATGTTTCCGAGGACGTTCGCATGGCGTTGGAAAAAGCGTTTTTAGCACTATCGGCCGATGAGAGTAAACAAGCGTTACTTCACAAAATGGGATTTACTCAGTTTGAAGGCGCGCACAATAGCGATTGGGATGATGTGAGGGCATTAGGTATCACATCGTTAGCTCGACCGCATTTGTAACGAGAACATAATTATGCGCCTGTCTCTTCGAACAAAAACAATTGCTGGCATGGCTATCATCGCCACTATTTTATTGACCTTTCTGTTAGCCACCGTGTTTAGTTTATTGAATCAATTGGTTGACGAAAGCGTAGAGAAATCGGCAAATACAACCGCAAATTTATTTGTCTCCACCACCAAAAATGCGTTTTTAAGCTTGGATTTGGCATCGTTAGAAGCCGATACCTTCGAGGTTCTCACCAACCCTAGCATTGCTTATGTTCGAATAAAAAACAGCGCTGGTAAGGTATACGTTGAAAAAGGCGACCTTGATGCCCTGCAAAGGCCATTTAATGCAGACAAAAACGTACGTTCAGCGAAAGACGGCGTTTACGAAATTTCAGCCCCTATTCAGGTTAACGACACCCTTTATGGTCACGTTGAGTTGGGCATGAATGTTAATGAAATCAATAATGCGATAACACGGGTTCGAAGCTGGACGTATGCCTTGGCCGCCTTCGAACTTACCTTGGTCGCCCTATTTTCGTTCTTTTTAGGTTCGTACCTAATGGCGCAGCTTAGGCAGTTAAGGGCCGGCGCCCGGCATTTAGCCGTTGCAGTAAAAGATAAGAACTATCAAAACATTACCGTGCAGGTAAGAGGCAAAGATGAGCTTAGCGAATTGGCAGAGGCATTTAATCAGCTCGTCAATTTACTGAAAGACGAGCATACCCAACGCCAACAAGTGGAAGATGAGCTTAAAAACTTCAATAGCTCTTTAGAGCAAAAAGTAAAAGACAGAACCCAGTTATTGAATCAAAAAAACCTTCAACTGGAAAACGCGAATAAAGATTTAAAAGACGCACAAGTACAGTTGTTGCAGGCTGAAAAAATGGCGTCGGTGGGTCAACTGGCTGCGGGTGTAGCCCACGAAATTAACAACCCAATAGGCTTTGTTAGCAGTAACTTAGCAACATTAAGCAGTTATATTTCAACCTATCAAATGATATTTGCGCAGATAGCTTCTGTGCTGAATCAGGAGAATGAGGAAAAACGTAAAGCCGCGCTAGAAGAACTAGACAAATTACTAGCCAAGCAAGACATGGATTTTATTAACGGTGACATAAACGAGCTAATGTCTGACTCGAAAGAAGGCATGTTACGGGTAGCAGAAATTGTGAAAGGATTGAAACTCTTTTCACGTATCGACAGTGAAGAAAAGCAGCTCTACAACATAAACGATTGCGTGCGTACTACGTTAACCATGGTAAACAACCAGCTTAAGTACATTTGTACGGTAGAAACGCATTTAGGCAATGTGCCCATGATACCGTTAAATGTCGGGAAGATTTCTCAAGTGGTAACAAACCTCTTAATTAACGCGGGGCAAGCGATAGAAAGCAGCGACGAAAACGGAACCATTACGGTCACCTCCTCGGTGAACAACAATACGGTTGAACTTAAAATAGAAGACACGGGTTGTGGTATTCCAGCGTCGCATTTAGACAAGCTGTTTAACCCCTTTTTCACCACGAAACCCGAAGGCCAAGGTACAGGCTTAGGCCTGTCAATTTCATTTGGTATTGCAAAAGAGCATGGCGGTTCACTTGATGCAAGCAGCGTAGAGGGTAAAGGCAGCTGTTTTATTCTTCGCTTACCTATAGACCCAGAGAATAACGAAGAGGCACTTTCTAATGCGTAAACCTACTGCTATGTTTACTTCTTTAAGCATGTTAATGCTGCTTGTGGACGCTGGCGCAAATACACACAAACATAATGAGGTGGTGCGTAATGAGTGGAAATGAGGCACAAGAAAAAGTCATCTTTACCGTTTTGTTTGTGGATGATGAACCTAATATTTTACGCGCCATTAAACGCGCACTTTTCACATTAGACATTAACTTATTGCTAGCGGAAAGCGGCGCAAAGGCCCTTGAATTGCTGTCCAGTCAAGACGTGCATGTGGTTATTTCAGACATGAAGATGCCCCAGATGTCGGGGGCTGAACTACTTGAACAAGTCGCGCTTCGCTACCCTGACACCTTCAGGGTTGTGCTGACCGGCTATGCCGATATTGAATCAACGATAAAAGCTGTTAACCAAGGGAAAATTCACCGTTACCTTCAAAAACCATGGGACAACCAAGAGCTTATTCGCGTTATAGAGGAAGGGTTAGAACGGGTTAAATTGAAAGCGGAGAATTTACGCTTACAGCACCTGACACGGTTGCAAAATAAGAAACTCAAAGAGATAAACACCTCCCTTGAAACCATGGTACAAAAACGCACTCGACAAATAAAAGCCGCGTTAAACAAAATTGAGAAGCATAACCTTGCGATGGAGCAGGTGCTGTTCAATGTCATCAGTATCAACCCCAATATTGACGGCAAATTTGCCATTGAAGTAAGCGAACTGGCGACTAAACTCGCCAAAATGGCAAAACTCGACAAAGATGAGGTAAAGCGTATTGGTTATGCAGGCCTCATTGGCGAACTTGGGTTACTCGGTTTACACACCGATGACTTCCTTGCGCCCTTTGGCAAACTTAACTATCAACAGCAACAGAATTATTTGTCTCAAACTAAACAGGCGGCGCTTATTTTAGCCCCTGCACATGACTTACTGCCGGTGTCAGAAATTATTGAGTACCAGTTTGAGCACTTCAATGGTTCGGGGTTGTACAACAAAGTTGCCAAGGAAATTCCTATCGGCTCTCGCGTTTTGGCCATTGCCCGCGATTACTGGCGCTTAATGACAGGGCGATTAAGCGGGGTAGAAATGCTGGCTCGTGATGCGAAATTAGAGATGAAAAAGCACACCAACACACGTTACGACGGTGAAATACTCTCGCTTTTGCTTGAGGCAGAAGACATTGGCAAACCTCAGCACATTCAAGCCACACTGCAAGCCACTCAACTGCAAGCCGGTATGGTGCTATCACAGAATTTATACAATGATAGCCATATACTCATTTTGCCTGAAGGCCATGTGTTTAGTGAGGCAACTATCCATAAATTGCGCATGTTTGAAAAAGAAAAGGGTAAGCCATTCAGTATCTTAATTGAGCCTGAAAAACAAGAGTCGGCCGTGACAGAAAGCTGAACATGGTGGATCAACCCTTGATCAAATTAAAATCCAGTTCGTAGTGATACGCACTGGATTTATTATTTTTAGCATCTGCATCCTGTAAGCGTTTGTCGACTATTGCGGTCTGTTGATGGTGAACAGAGTGTGCCTTTCGCACATTTCGTGTAACAATAAACTTATTATTTATCGCCCTATGGATAAAAAGGCATCTCGAATGACTCATTTTGATTATATATGTATTGGCGGTGGAAGCGGCGGTATCGCGTCTGCCAACCGTGCAGCTAAACATGGTAAAAACGTTGCCATTATTGAAGCCAAAGATATTGGTGGTACTTGTGTCAATGTGGGCTGCGTACCTAAAAAGGCCATGTGGTATGGTGCTCAAGTTGCTGAAGCAATTCACAAATACGCACCAGAATATGGTTTCGATGTTACGTTAAACACGTTCAGTTGGGACAGCCTCATTGCCAGCCGCCAAGCCTATATTGAGCGTATCCATGCCTCTTACGACCGAGCATTGACGGCCAATAATGTTACCCTTATCCGTGGCTTTGCCACCTTCATTGACAATAAAACCATTGAAGTTGATGGCGAACATTATACCGCCGACCATATTACTATTGCGACGGGCGGCCGCCCCATTATTCCTGACATTCCAGGGGCGCAGCACGGCATTGACTCAGACGGCTTTTTCGCGCTAAGAGAGCAACCTAAACGGGCAGTCGTGGTTGGCGCCGGTTACATAGGCGTTGAACTTGCTGGTGTCATGCATAGCTTAGGTACAGACACTCACTTAGTGGTGCGAAAGCATGCGCCTTTGCGTCATTTTGACCCTTTGATCCATGAAACCCTGGTCGATATGATTCATGCTGAAGGCTGTACGTTGCATAACCATGCTAGCGTGGAAAAGGTAGAGCGTAATGATGATGGCACTTTATCGATACATTTGACCAACGATGAAGTTCTTGAAGCAGATTGTCTCATTTGGGCCATTGGCCGCCAGCCTGCCACGGACGTTATTGCCATCGAAAACACCGATGTTGAGCTAACTGACAAAGGTATGGTAAAGGTCGATAAGTACCAAAACACCACAGCGGAAAATATCTATGCGGTTGGCGATATTACCGGTAAGGCAGAGTTAACACCTGTTGCAGTCAAAGCGGGCCGCCTGCTGAGCGAGCGCCTATTTAACGGCCAAAAAGACGCACATATGGATTACTCCACCATACCTACGGTGGTGTTTAGTCATCCGCCAATTGGCACCATTGGATTAACAGAACCCGAAGCCATTGAGGCCTATGGTGAAAGTGAAGTGAAAGTTTACACCTCTAGCTTTGCATCAATGTATACCGCGGTAACCCGTCATCGCCAGCTGACTAAAATGAAGTTAGTATGTGCAGGTAAAGAAGAAAAAGTGGTGGGCTTGCACGGTATTGGCCATGGTATGGATGAAATATTACAAGGTTTCGCCGTGGCCATAAAAATGGGCGCAACCAAAGCCGACTTTGACGCGTGTGTAGCCATTCACCCTACAAGTGCGGAAGAGTTTGTTACGATGACATAAACGCCACAGCGGCCAGTGACAAAAATGGCAGCCCTTCGGCTGCCTTTTTAGTTTCCTGTCTGGGCAATAATGATAAAAAGCGGAATAACGACAATGATAAAAACAACGATAGCGCTGCTAAGTACTGCACTTATCGCTGGGTTGAGTGCCCAAACAGCAGCCACCCCATCTGACGACAACACCACTGTGGATACCCTCGCAGAAACATCTAAGTATGATGTAGAAAATTGGCAAGTCACCCAGCCGCCATTCAAACTCAACGAGGTTGCCATTTCTACCAATGAAACCACTTGGTCGAGCCTTGACGTGTCCCCCAATGGCAAGTTCATGATTTTCGATATGTTGGGTGACTTATACAAAGTGGATATAAAAGGTGGCAACGCCACCCCACTCATTCAGGATTTCGCGTGGAATATTCACCCCGCAATTTCTCCTGACGGCAAGCAAGTTGCCTTTGTTTCAGACCGTGATGGGCTAAGCAATGTCTGGGTTATGGATATTGACGGCACTCATCTAAAACAAATTACCCGTGAAAAGAAAAATATTATTCATGCGCCTAAATGGAGCCCAGATGGCGAATATTTGGTAGTGACTAAAGGCATAATGTCTAGCCGAAGCATTCCAGCGGGCGAGATTTGGATGTATCACAAGTCGGGTGGAGATGGCCTTCAAATAAAAGCAAGAAACAGTGGGAAACGGGATCAGCAAAATATTGCCGATCCTGCCTTTTCTCATGATGGTCGCTACATTTACTTCACTGAAAACACCGTTCCGGGCAGCCGATTCGAATACAACCGTGACCCTCTTGAGGGCATTTTTGCTATCACCCGATACGACCGCGAAAGTGGCGACGAACGCCGATATATTAGCGGTACCGGCGGCGCCGTAGTACCTACACCCTCGCCAGATGGCAAATACGTCGCGTTTGTTCGCAGAGTGAAAAATAAAACAGCGCTTTTTCTAAAAGACATTAAAACCGGCACTGAAACACCACTGACTTTCGCCTTAGAGCGTGACATGCAGGAAGGATTTGGTTCAGAAGGTTACTTCACTTATTTTGATTGGACGCCAGACGCATCGGCCATTGTTTATTGGAGCCGTGGTAAATTTCACATCATTAACGTCGATTCGAAAGAAACCGAAACCCTTAATGTGCATATTGATACCACAGTAAAATTTGCAGATGCACTGCGTTTCCCAGTCGATGTAGCACCGGATAACGTTGAGGTCAAAATGACCCGCTGGTCGCAGATGTCACCCAATGGAAAAAGCATTCTATTTCAAGCGCTAGGTAAGTTGTACGTACGAGATGTGAAGTCAGGTAAAGTAAAGCGTCTGACCAAACAGAACGACCACGATGAATATTACCCTCGCTATTCAAATGATGGAAAGTCTATCGTTTATACTACGTGGAACGACCAAGATTTAGGTACCGTTCGCGTGGTGTCTGCCCGTGGCGGCAAAGGCAAAGTCATTAGCGTGCAACCTGGACACTACATTGAACCGTCTTTTTCAACTGATGGTAAAAAGGTGGTTTTTCGTAAATTTACTGGCGGCAGCTTACTTGATCCTAAGTATTCAGTGGACCCCGGAATTTATGTGGCAAACCTGAAAAATGACACAGTAGAAAAAGTGGCTGACAGCGGGTACAACGCGCACTTTGCCGGTGATAATGAACGCATATTTTTTACCGAATCGGCCGGCGGAAAAGCCTATTATGAAACGCAACTTTCAAGCGTAAATTTAAAAGGAAATGACAAACGCACTCACTTATATGGCGCAGATAAAGTAAGTGAGTACAAACTTTCACATGATAAAAAGTGGGTAGCGTTTGTGTATCAATTTAAAACTTACGTCACGCCCTTTGTGGAAAACGGTAAGAAAATCACGGTAGGGCCAAACATGACTTCGTTACCCGTGACGCAGTTGTCGAGTCGTGCGGGTGAGTATTTAACCTGGTCTGCTGACAACAGCACAGTAAGCTGGTTTAACGGCCCAACCTTATTTACGCGCTCTCTTGATGAGGCATTCGCCTTTGTTGATGGCGCGCCTGAAACGCTGCCTGACCCCGTAGCTGAAGGAATTGATTTATCCTTTACCACCAAGGCCGATAAACCTACAGGTTACACCGCCTTGATGGGGGGCAAGATAGTGACCATGCGTGATGCGGATAGCACGCAAGAAGTTATTGAAGATGGTGTGGTCCTGATAAAAGACAATCGCATTGCGGCTGTGGGCAAACGAGGCGAAGTAGACATCCCCGATAACACGTTGCAAATTGACACTCAGGGGAAAACCATCATTCCTGGTTTAATTGATGCTCACGCCCATGGCTCACAAGGGCGCAACGAGATTATTCCTCAACAAAACTGGAAACAGTACTCCAATGTGTCGTTTGGGGTGACCACCATTCACGACCCTTCCAACGACACCACAGAAATAATGGCGGCCGCCGAACTACAACGTACTGGCCATATTGTAGCGCCACGCATCTATTCTACCGGCACCATTCTGTATGGCGCTGAAGGTTTAGGTTACAAAGCCATTATTAATAATTATGAAGATGCTTACTTCCACGTAGAACGTCTTAAAGAGGCCGGTGCCATTTCTGTAAAAAGTTACAACCAACCTCGTCGCGACCAGCGCCAACAGGTTCTGTGGGCAGCGAAGAATCAAGAAATGATGGTGGTACCTGAAGGGGGCGGGAAGTTACAGCAAAACTTAACCATGTTGGTAGATGGTCACACAGGTTTAGAACACAGCCTTCCTATTGAAAAGGGGTACAGTGACGTAACCCAATTGTGGAAAGCCACGAAGTTTGGTTACACACCGACCTTCGTGGTGTCGTACGGCGGCATGATGGGAGAAGAATATTGGTATGATAAAACAGAAGTGTGGAAAAACCCTCGCCTTCTCCGTTATACCCCCAGCACGGTGTTAGATAAGCGTGCTATTCGCCGGCCCACTGCACCGGAAAGTCAATACAACCACCAAAACGTGGCCCGTTACGCAAAAACCTTACGAGATAATGGTGTAAGTGTGCACATTGGTGCTCATGGACAGCGTGAAGGCTTAGCCGCACACTGGGAGTTGTGGATAATGCAACAAGGTGGCTTCACTCCTTGGGAGGCCCTACGCGGCGGCACAATTGATGGTGCAAAACACCTTGGGATGAGCAAAGACATTGGTAGCATTGAAACGGGCAAGCTCGCTGACTTGGTGGTTATTGATGGCGACGTACTTAGCGACATTAGAAAAAGTGAATTTGTTGAATATACGGTGCTTAATGGCCGAGTTTATGAGTCTGCAACCATGAACGAGGTAGGCAGTAAGAAAAAACGTAAGCCATTTTTCTTTGAACAAGACAACGCCACTTTTATGCCACAACAAACTGCCGATGAAGTTGAGGCAAAAGCCCATCATTATCACTGGGAACACTAACCCCAAAACCCTAGTGAAAATAGTTTATAAATTAGAGGTTAACCCCTAATAGCCGAAAAGCCAGCGCGCAAAGGAAAACGCTCTTTTGAACGCTGGCTTTTTTTATTGGCTCATCTGTTGCGGCCATATTGTTCGTGTGACGATACCCAATCGGAAGAACTAATGGCGGAGGCGAGAGAGATTTCACCTGCTAGCACAACAGAGGCCACTATTTCTGCAAGCTTATGCACCTTTCCTTTGCCATAGCAATCGATAAGCTCGAGGCATTCTCTTTGTGTCCCTATACCTGTGCCGCCTCCGTAGGTGGCAACAATTAATGAGGGAATGGTAATAGACACATAGAGGTCGCCTTCATCAGTGAGCTCGGAATACATCATGGCCGCTGATGACTCACTGACATTCGCCACGTCCTGACCCGTGGCAATAAACATCGCTGTAATGCCATTCGGGGAGTGTAAACCAGTATTGTTGACACCAGAAAGGAACGATCCCACGCCTGCAACCCGTCCGTGATAATCAATTTGTTTAGGGTCTACCCGCATAACCTGCAACAAATGCTCACGTTTAATCGTGGCTTCTGCCGTTACTCGCTTGCCTCGAGTTCGCATGATGTTAATTTGTGACGCTTTTTTATCAGTGGCGAAATTAGATTCTAAGTAAAAATTTTTAATCCCTTCGTAATTATCTAAAATCCATCCACAGGCAGCAAAGGTTGCTCGGCCTACCATGTTTTGCCCTGCGGCATCACCGGTTTTATAGTTAAACCGTAAAAAGGCAAATTTATTTGATAGGAAGTGGTCAACATAAGTGAGTTTGGCAATGCTGGATGTTGCTTCAGCTTCCTCTCTTATTTTATCCATGTTCTGTTTAACCCAAGCGACAAAATCTCTCGCGCCTCGGGCATTTTCAAAAATAAAAACCGGGGCTCGTTGCATGGCATCATCCACCACGGTTGCGGTTACGCCACCACTCATATTAAGCAACTTCATTCCGCGGTTATACGACGCCACCAGCGTACCTTCCGTTGTAGCCAAAGGAACAACGAAGTCTCCTTTGGCATGTTCGCCGTGAATAGTTAACGGCCCAGCAATCCCGATAGGCACTTGAGCCACGCCAATGAAGTGCTCGATATTCCCCTTTAATTCATTAGGATCGATGGAGTATTTAGCCACATGATTGAGTTTATTACCGGTAGCGCTCTCAAAATAGGCTTGACGAGCCTGAATCATGGCGCTGCCATAATCATCTAAGTCATCTCGTGGAATGTGGCCACCGCGCTTGGTGGCTTCAGTAATGTTATCTTCAACTTCAAATTTAAGCTTGCCAAACGGTGACGCTGAAAAACAAATACCTAATTTCCTTTTTTCAGGGCTAACTGCTTGGTCAAGAGCCACATGCACCGTGATGGTTTGTCGCAACGAAAAAGGCATGCCTTTATTCTTGTGCAATTCCTCCACCGAAATGTGGCTGTCTTTCGACGTTTGTAAGGTTATTTTATGGGTTGCTACTTTTTCACCATCCAACGATATCCATTTTAATTCTTTTAACGTGGCATCTTTCAACCGATTTTTTAAAGCAAACGAAATTCCCTTTTCTGTTTTAGTAAGACTGCCATGGGTATACAACTGTTTTAATAAAATACTCGGTACAAACATGTGAATTCCTATTTCAAAAGTCGGTGGGTAATATTTTTATCAGTGTGCTTAATTTTTTATAGCACAAACTTCGTACAGTACCGTTGAACTTTTTCAATTTCATTGCACTTCCTCAACATTTAAATTTGGGACGAAGCATTAAAAAATGCGCCAACGCCAGGCTATACCTCCCCACCAAAGAGGCTGACTTAAGTTAGGTCACCCGCTATTTCCACATCCATTATGCTTTTCAACGTCAACGAAAAACCTGACCACTTTGGATATTCAGTTCAACAACAAGTAAGCAACGCCCACCGGCTCGCTATGGTTCATTGGCCACTAAGGAAGTGGCAGCTGAATATCACTTTTTTAGGAGCAACGCATGAGAAAAGGTTTATTCCGCCAGCAAGCTTTACGTTATCAAAGGTCGCCGATTGAAGGTACCTTATTGATGACACCAAAGCCTGCCTATGTTTGGTTTACCTTTTTCCTGATTTTTTGGTTGCTCGCGATTGGCGTTTTCTTGAGTACCAGCAGTTACGCGAGAAAAACCACAGTGTCAGGTTGGCTGTCTCCTTCAGAGGGTGTTGAAAAAATTTATGCCGAGCCAAGAAAAGGGCGAGTGTCGGCGGTATTTGTTGAAGAAGGTCAACAGGTGCAACAAGGCAATGCACTATTAAGCATCGATTATGGCGTGCAACACACACAGGGGAAAAGCATAGAAGGGAAACAGCAAGAAGAACTAGATAAAAAGCTGTCTCGATTATCGGAAAGTTTACGCTTGCGCACCCAACAATTCAGCCGTGAAAATGCGCAGTTAGTTCAAGCATTAGAACATGCGAACACTGATAAGCGAGCATTAAGCAGCTTAAGTGACTTAGCCTATCAAGGCTATCAACTTGCCTCCCATCAATTAGAAGCCCAAACCGCGCTGATTGCTAGTGCCAGCATAAGCCGTGCTGAATACCAACAAGCCAAGCTTGCGGTTATTCAGGCCAAACAGCAGTGGCAACAGGCCATTCGCGAAGTCAAACTTAAACAAGCCGACATTCATCGCTTAGAGTATCAATTAGCGGAACTGCCACAAGCCTATAGCAGGGACATTGTGGTAATTGAAAACCAAATAAGCGACCTTAATAGTCAGCGGTTAACCTTAACAAAGGCTGCTTCTCACACTCTATACGCCAGTCGAGATGGCGTGGTGTCTGCACTTCAGGCCTACCCTGGTTTGAATATACAACAAGGGTATCCACTACTTAGTATTACGCCTCTCCATGCTCAGATTGAAGCCACCTTACTGGTGCCGGTGAGCGCGGCAGGCTTTATTGAAGAAGGCCAAGCATTAGCCATTCGTTACGACGCCTTTCCCCATCAAAAATTTGGTATTCAAGAAGGCAGTATATTAAGCGTGTCCCAAGCCTTAGTATTGCCTGGCGAATGGAGCCATGCTCCGGTGCCAATGAAAGAGCCTGCCTATTTAGTAAAAGCAGCGATTGCCCGCTCTACCATAGAAGCGTATGGCAGGTCTGTACCTTTACGCACAGGCATGACATTTTCGGCGGATGTGTCCCTAAGCCAACGTAGCTTACTCGAGTGGTTACTGGAACCTGTTTACAGCATAACAGGGAGACTGTAGCCGTGCATTTAAATACCCTGCGTTTCTCCACCCGCAAATCTACGCCCTTGGTTCTGCAATCAGAAGCCGCGGAATGTGGACTGGCCTGCATTGCAATGATAGCGCAGCACTACGGTGACAGCCGAGACATGACCCAGCTTCGGCAACATACCTCTGTGTCGCTGCGGGGGGTGACTCTCATGGACGTAATGCACATTGCCGATGATTTAGGCTTGCAAAGTCGGGCACTAAAAATTGAGTTGAACGAGCTGACTCAGTTACGCTGCCCCGCCATTTTACATTGGGATATGCAGCATTTTGTGGTGCTCACACGCTGCACCAATACTACCATTACCATTCACGACCCCGCTTACGGCAAACGCACGCTTCCCATAAAAGAAGCTAGCGATCACGTAACAGGGGTTGCATTAGAAGTGACCCCCAGCGACACCTTTAAACCCGTAACGTCCGCACCGACATTATCGCTAAGAGATTTTTTCTCGCGCACCCTAGGATTTAAGCGAAACTTGCTCACTTTATTGGCCCTGTCCATTGTCATACAGGTGTTTTCTCTTGCCTCTCCCTATTACATGCAAACCGTTATAGATGACGTTTTGTTGCGCAACAATACCGCCTTGTTGGTTGCACTTGCAGTGGGGTTTGGCCTGCTTTTGTTGATGGACGTAATCACCAATATTGTCCGTCGTTTTCTCATACTGACCCTTTCAACCCGCTTGCAATTGCAACTCACTGCCTCAGTGTTTAAGCATTTGCTGTCTCTGCCCCTTGATTATTTCGCCAAACGTCACGTAGGTGACCTAGTGTCTCGATTTGGATCGCTTGCCAACATTCGCGAGTTTCTTACCACCAGCTTAGTCACTGCCCTTTTAGATGGATTAATGGCCGTTATCACCCTAGCAGTTATGGCTGTGTATTCAACTACGCTGACCTGGGTAGTACTGGGCGTCATGACCATTTATTTAACCTTACGCATTGCCTTGTTGCCTTTAATGCAGCGCTTAACGACGGAACGAATCTCATTGGCGGCCACCGAGCAAAGTCACTTTATGGAAAGCATGCGTGGCATCTTACCTATTCGTGTTTACCAACAAGAAGTTAAACGCCATGGCCAATGGCAGAATAAGCTGGTAGCCACCTTGAACAAAGATGTGAACTTAGGAAAAGTGGGAGTGGGTAACGCGGCGGCAAATCAACTCTTATTTGGAATAGAAAATATTGTGGTGGTGTATATTGCCGCGTCCATGGTCATGGACAATGCCATGACCATTGGCATGATGCTCGCCTTTATCGCTTACAAAACTCGCTTTAGCAGTGCCCTGGACAACTTAGTCAATACCTTTATTGAGCTCAATATGCTTGGCGTTCACCTTTCTCGATTGAGTGACATTGTCTTTACCGCACCAGACAAGCGCCCTTTGGTTCACGATACGCCAACTGCCCCCCATTCAGACACCACTCACAGCGCCACGTCTAATAAACACGTGATAACAGAAAATCTTGCGTATCGATATGGGGATCATTGCCCCACAGTGTTTGAAAATATAAACCTAACCGTAAAAAGGGGAGAGTTTATTGCCATTGTGGGCGCGAGTGGGAGCGGTAAAAGTACCTTTTTGAAATGTTTAATGGGGCTTTATGCACCGTCATCGGGCGCAGTAGAGCATATTGGTTCGCCCCGTCGCCCAAGGGTGGCATCCGTTTTACAAGAAGACATGTGTTTAAGTGGCACCATTGCAGACAACATAAGTTGCTTTGATGAAAACGTGGATCATAAGCGACTGTTTGACGTGGCGCAGCTCGCTTGCATCCACAATGAAATTACTGCGATGCCTATGCAATACCACACCCTTGTTGGTGATATGGGTAGTAGTTTAAGCGGCGGTCAAAAGCAACGTTTGTTACTTGCCAGAGCCCTTTACCAGCAGCCAGACATTCTTTTTTTAGATGAAGCGAGTAGCCACCTTGACGTAGAGAACGAGCGCCACATAAACCGCCACCTCAAAGCGTTAAATATCACTCGGATAATGGTTGCCCATCGTCCCCAAACGATTGCGCAAGCCGATACCGTTTACCAATTATCCCAAGGAAATTTACACCGATTAGAACCAACCCCCACCACAAATACAGTCGCCAACAATGCACTACAAAACAGCACCGGAGAAACACGATGAAGGAAGTAAGAGAACCCAGAAAAGCTATTATTAACGCTATGCCTATTTACACGATGGCTCACACAAACCCTGCGCTAACACACGCAATCAGCTCTTTATCTCGCCGCGAGATTGAAGTGGCCACCAAGCTTTTAGAAGGCTTACCTAACAAAAAAATTGCCGTTGAATTATTTATTAGCGAGCGAACGGTTAAATTTCACTGCGCCAATATATACAAAAAGCTCAACATCAATAGCCGTACTGCGCTTATCGCAGCTTGCTTTAAAACGTTTTATCAACTTGGCGAGGCATAAACCCTAGCCTATTTACTTTTAACACTCACTAATAAGGAAACAATCATGAACCATTCAAACACAACGGGCATGCAAGTGCTTAACGAAGCCAGCATTCAACAAGTGAGCGGAGGATATACCCGCGCGGTAGGCGTAGCTAACGTCAACCCTCCCCTTTTTGTGGTTACCTACCCGGTAACCCACATTTATGACAGGGATTCCCGCCATGGCAGTGGCTACTTTTTTGACAAAAACCTGTGAGCTGAAGGAGGTTAAGTTGTCCTCCATGTTATATTTTACCTAGGAATCTCTATGCAAATTGCATTACTTGGAAGTGAAAACGAGCCACAGGTAATCCATGTGGCTAGTGCATTAAAATCAGAAGGACATGAGCCTATCATCGTCAATACTCAATATTTTGGAAAACATTGGCAGCTTACCTATGACCCCGATTTCCATGACGGTCTATTGCATTTTTTAGACAGTTATCCCCTTGATAATAACCGCATGACCTTATCAGAAGTGCATGCAGTTTACTGGCATCAATACCTCCCGCCGGCAATGCCCCATGAAGATCCTCAACAAGCACAATGGATTGATCAGGAAGTTACCAGCGCTTTGCTATGCTGGTTTAACTTTAGCGACATTAAGTGGGTAAACGGCATCTCAGCCATTCGTGCACACCAATGCAAACCGTCTCAAATGCAGGTGGCTGCGCACTTAGGTGCCCATTTGCCCTATACCTTTGTGGGCAACTCTGAAATTGCCGCCTTTCAATTTTGCAACAACATGGGAGAGGTCATTTACAAACCCATTAGAGGGGGGGAAACCACACACTTTTTACACAAAGGGACACAACTTAGACATCAGTTGTCGCAACTTTTACTCTCTCGCCCTGTTATGTTGCAAGCGTATGTACCGGGAATAAATATACGCAGTTATGTCTTTGGCGATGAAGTGTTAAGTGTGCAAATAGAAAGTCATGATACGCAAACTGCTGAAAGCCAGCACCATAAGCCCCTTATCGTCATCACGCCGGCAGATATTCAACGGCTATGCGTGGCTATTTGTAAAGGCTTAGATATGCATTGGTGCACTATCAACTGGCGTAAAACAGCCAAAGGAGACTACTTCTTTTTAGATGCTGATCCCTGCCCTGACTTTCTCACGATTGAGAATCAAACCGGCATGGATATGACAGGGCGACTTATTAAGGTACTGACTCAATAAGCCCCCCTGCTAGAGGCCGCTTGTTGCGGTTTATCTTGTTACTACAAGATAAAGCGGGATAAATCTTCGTTATCAACCAAGCTTTCTAAATGACTATTTACATAGTCAGCGTCGATAACGAATGACTCTCCGCTTTTTTCTGATGCATCAAAAGAAATGTCTTCCATGAGGCGCTCTAATACAGTGTGTAAACGACGTGCACCAATGTTTTCGGTGCGCTCGTTCACCTGCCATGCCGCTTCAGCAATGCGCTGAATACCTGATTCAGCGAATTCTACATCTACCCCTTCTGTCTTCATCAGCGCCTTGTACTGGGCCGTTAGCGACGCATTAGGTTCGGTAAGAATACGGGTGAAATCTCCAACCTTCAACGCAGATAACTCCACGCGAATGGGCAAGCGCCCCTGCAGTTCAGGAATAAGATCTGATGGCTTGCTCATTTGGAATGCACCAGAAGCAATAAACAAAATGTGGTCTGTTTTAACCATTCCATGCTTCGTTGAAACCGTTGAGCCCTCGACTAAAGGCAGTAAGTCGCGCTGCACACCTTCGCGAGAAACATCACCCGAGGTATTGCCTTCTCGCTTACAGATTTTGTCGATTTCATCCACAAACACAATGCCGTGTTGCTCTACTGATTCAATGGCTTTTTCTTTCAAGTCTTCTTGATTCACAAGGCGAGCAGCTTCTTCTTCAATCAGAAGCTTGAACGCATCCTTAATCTTCAGCTTTTTCTTTTTGCTTTGTGAGCCTGACAGGTTTTGGAACATGCCTTGAAGCTGGTTGGTCATTTCTTCCATGCCCGGCGGCGCCATAATTTCTACGCCTACTTGAGGCAAAGCAACATCAATTTCAATTTCTTTGTCGTCGAGTTCGCCCTGACGTAGCTTCTTGCGAAATGCTTGGCGTGTGCCGCGATCTTCCACTTCCTCTTTTTTGCCCCATGCATCTTCAGGCGGGGGGATCAACACATCAAGAATGCGATCTTCCGCGGCTTCTTCGGCGCGAAACTTCACTTTTTTCATTTCGTTTTCTTTGGTCATCTTAACGGCAATATCAGCAAGATCACGAATGATGGTTTCTACTTCTTTCCCTACATAGCCTACTTCGGTGAACTTCGTGGCTTCAACCTTAATGAAAGGCGCATTCGCGAGTTTTGCTAAACGACGAGCTATCTCGGTTTTACCCACACCAGTGGGGCCAATCATCAATATGTTTTTAGGCGTCACTTCTTGACGAAGCTCTGGCTCAAGTTGCATACGACGCCAGCGGTTTCGCAGCGCGATAGAGACCGCACGTTTGGCATCTTGCTGACCGATTATATGACGGTCCAGTTCATGAACAATTTCTCTTGGTGTCATTTCAGACATGCATAAACCCTTTTCATTTGGTGTTTGTGTTACACAAACATAGGTGAAGGCGTTGGTTCGCTTTCACTTAGTAATCAAGTACATCTATCGTTTGGCTGTGATTGGTGAATACACAGATGTCGCCCGCAATGGTTAAACTTTTCTCGGCAATGTCTTTTGCACTTAGTTCAGTATTGTCTAATAGTGCGGTTGCGGCCGCTTGGGCATAGTTTCCACCTGAACCAATCGCTATCAAGTCTTGCTCCGGTTGCACTACATCACCATTACCCGTAATGATGAAAGAAGCCGTTTCGTCTGCCACGGCAAGTAGGGCTTCAAGTTTCCTTAGCATTCGGTCAGTTCGCCAATCTTTCGCTAATTCTACCGCTGCCTTGGTTAAATGCCCTTGGTGTGCTTCAAGCTTAGCCTCAAAACGCTCAAAAAGCGTAAAGGCGTCTGCTGTACCACCCGCAAAGCCCGCTAATATTTTATCGTGGTATAAGCGACGCACTTTTCGGGCGTTACCTTTCATCACTGTATTACCCAGTGACACCTGGCCATCACCAGCCATCACTACTTGATTTCCACGTCGTACAGATACAATCGTTGTCACGTTTATTCCCCGTTTCTCTGGGTGCGCCAGCCTAGAAAAGATTCAAATTGGCTAACACATATAAATCCAATAATTCATAAGTGGGGGATGGCTGGGTAATTTCAAGGGGGAAAGACACGAGGATTAAACCCAGGCTTGTGGGCGAATGCGGTCACAAGCCTTGGCAGTAAGAAGGGTTATAAATTCCAGTACCAGATTTGACAGGTCGCAATATTGACTTTGCGTAAGCTGTGTTTGGCTTTTTCAGCGTCGCGTTTTGACTCGTATGGCCCCAAGATAACGCGGAACCAATCACCGTTACTACCACTACTGTGTCGAATGAGTGCTTCAAGCCCTTGAAACGCAATTTTCGCTTTCATTTCTTCCGCCTGTGCTCGTGTTCTAAATGACGCGCATTGCATTAAATAGCGTTTGTCCGATTTTTCTTGTGCTTCCACGTCAACTTCAACTTCATACCCTGGCAAAGTACGAATATATTCCCATTCTTCTTCTGGCAGTTCAGGTAAGGCTTCTTCGGTTGGCGCAACGGGACGCGCTATTTCTGTATCAACTTCAGTGCTAGCGTTGTCTTTAATTGACCATAAGAACACGCCAAACCCTATAAGCAGCACCACCACAATAACGAGGCGTACGATAGGAAACGAGGCGACAGCACCTTGTTTAGATTGTTTAACCTGCTTGCGCTGGTTATTTTTATTGTTGGGTTTCTTCTTTTGTGGCGGTCGGCCACGAGAGACATAATCGCGTTGAGCCATGGGTGGCAGATTTCCTACTTCTTATGGTTTTATCGTTATCGTAAAAGGGTGATGCACGCAACATGGCCAGGCTAAGGGTTACGTGTGTACCTTTGCACACGAAGTTTATCGCAAACACCACTTGGGTGCTAACTGAAATCGGTAGGATCAATATCCACCGACCAACGCACTTTAGCCGCATCTGGTAGAGCCTGCATGTAAGGCAGTGCCACCCGTAAGCCATGATGAAGCGGGCCGCGCTTTTCATTGCTACACACTAACATAAAGCGGTACCGGCCTTGTCGCTTTTCCATTAAACAAGGAAATGGACCCGCCACACTGGGGCTGGTAGACCCTGACGGCATGAGAATGTGCTTACATTGCTGTAAAAAACGAAAGACTAACGCGCTGTCTGTGGCTTCCGCACGAATCACAATTTGACTAATATAAGGCGGCAAACCTGCTGCCTTTCTTTCCATTAATGCATGGCGAGCAAAGTGGGCATAGCCATTGTTGACCAAATCTTGCAACAACGGATGATGAGGGTTGTGGGTTTGTAACCACATTTCTCCGGGTTTACTGGCTCTTCCCGCTCGCCCCGCTAACTGGGTAACCAATTGCGCTAACTTTTCTGCGGCTCTAAAATCAGCACTGAACAAGGCCCCGTCACAATCGAGAACCACCACTAGTGTCACGTGGGGGAAATGGTGGCCTTTCGATAAAATTTGAGTGCCAACGAGTAACTGGTATTCACGATTATTAATAGCATCCAGGGTGGTGTGTAATTTGTCTTTCCCCCTTATGGTATCGCTGTCTATTCGCACTTGTTTGGCGTCGGGGAAAAGCGTTTCAAGGCCCTTTTCTACTTGCTCTGTGCCGGTGCCCGCCGTCACTAATTCAGTACTGTGACACGCTTCACAATGACGTGGAATGGCTCTGGTTGCTGCACAGTGGTGACATTGCAATCGATTTTGCGATTTATGCACCGTATAGGGTTTATCACAACGCTTACAGGTAACGGTTTCCCCGCAGTGATGGCATAACATGGCAGGCGCATAACCTCGACGATTAACAAAAACCAGAATTTGGTTTCCTGCATTAACGTGTTGGCGCATCAGTGTCAGCATGCCTTCGGTAATACCATAATGAACAGGTTGATCTCGGGCATCGAGTAAATGTTGTTGCGTACGTTGAGCGCCACCCGCGCGTTGGGTGAGTTGCAGGTGAGTATAACGGCCAGTAAGGGCATTATTGAGGGTTTCCAGTGCCGGTGTGGCACTTCCCAGCAGTAAGGGAATGTTTTCTTCTTTCGCCCTGACGGCGGCTAAATCTCGAGCGTGATACCGTAATCCATCTTGCTGTTTAAAAGACTCATCATGCTCTTCGTCGACAATAATCATGCCCAAGGCTTTAAACGGTGTAAAAATAGCAGAGCGGGTGCCAATAATAATACCTAGCTCACCGGCTTTCGCCCGCTGCCATACTAACAACCTTGCCGAATCTGTGAGTTGAGAATGAAGTACCCCCACGGCAATGGAAAAACGTTTTTCAAAACGCGCCACCGTTTGTGGTGTCAGCCCAATTTCAGGCACCAAAATAAGCACTTGCTGCTTTGCGGCCAATAAGGGCGCAATAGCCTGTAAATACACCTCGGTTTTGCCACTGCCTGTGACACCTTCTAGCAAACTAATCACAAAACGATGATGTTGTTGGTTTAGTGCAGCAATGGCTACCGCTTGCTCTTTATCAGGTACCGGTGTCGCACTTACCTTTAAATGAGACACATAATCAAAGGGTGTAAACGAAGGCATTACCTCTTTCATTTCCACCAACCCTTTTTCGATTAGGGCTTTTACCCCAGTGGGCGAAAACGCTTTTCTCGCTTCTGTGGCTATCATGGGTGATTTTTTCAGCGCGTCTAAACAGGCAAGTTGTTTTGGTGCCCGCTGCAACTTCGCCTGTTCACACATGTACCCGTCTTCTGTTGCAAAGAGGTAAGCCTGTTTGGATGGCTGCGCCGATTCGCCTTTGCGCAGCAACACGGGCAGCATGGCATGCAGTACTTCGCCCGGGGCATGATGATAATATTGCCAAAGCCACTGCGCCATTTTCATCAGTACACCATCAATCACCGGCGTGTCGTCTATGACCTTCTCGATGGGCTTAATTTTGTTGATATTCTCAACGTCGGCCTCGTTTTGCTGTGCTACCACTACGCCAATTAACGACCGCGGCCCAAAGGGAACAGCCACACGAACACCACTAGGCAATGCAACCGCGTGTTGATAGGTGAACAATTGGCGAATGGGTACAGGTACCGCGACCTGAATAAATACCATGAAGATTAAGCCTTACTAATGTGAATACAGAGAAGTAACCCTGTGTATGATCTGGTATTTCTGGAGAATGTCAAACGTACTAGCTTGTCATGTCGCATGTTAGCTTCTGTTGCTATCCATAGGCTAATTGCTTACTGAATAAACAAAAATAGCTTGATTGCGCAGCCCTCTTCCTTTAATATGCGCCGCTCTTTTTACGGCTGCCTGCACTTATGCGGTCGGTCATTTGAATATTAAGTTACGTATGGTGTGCAACTTCGGGTTGTATAGCGATACGGCCTTTTACGTGAGGTAATCCCATGAAACAAGGTATCCACCCAGAATACACTGAAATTAAAGCGTCTTGCTCTTGTGGTAACGTGATGAACATCCGTTCTACACTTGGTAAAGACATCAACCTAGACGTTTGTTCTTCTTGCCACCCTTTCTACACTGGTAAGCAGCGTAACGTTGACACAGGTGGTCGTGTTGATCGCTTTAAGAAGCGTTTTGGTGCATTGGGCAAAAAGTAAGCCTGATACCCTTATTCGCAAAAAAGCGCCTTTATGGCGCTTTTTTTATACATTAAATATACTATTTAAAAAAGACGTGCGATTAATGCACACTCCCTTTTTGTAAATGCTTCGCCCAATTGCCGCCACTTCGTTCATTGCACGCTTGTTCACTTTCAAATCGAAAACTTTTGGCTTCCCCTTTTACGGCTTCGCAGGCGAATTCCGCAGCTTCTACAAATGCGCTGTACCAACCATTGGAAAGTGCCCTTGCTTTATGTGCCTCGGTTTCAAACACCGCAACAATCTCAGGTCGACGCCAATGCCCTATGTGGGTTAACCACACAAACCCTTCCTGCTTTTGCTTTGCCCATTCACACACATCGGTTAACTGTTCTACCAATCGTTCTTCAGACATCACTTTCTCCTTAACACCGCCAGCACATAAATACTGTTTTACAGAAAAATAGAAAAAACGTATAACTTACAAAAACATCATAAATAATGTGAATAACTAATATTCGACAAGGTGACTGGTCTTAGGCGTCGTCCTCCCCTACATTGAGTTATGTAAAAAGCTGATCAGATATGTACCACTTAATGGCGTGTGATACAGTTGCCGCGTGAGAATACGTCAGCAAATTTGCATGCTATCTGGTTCTCATTTAGGCAATTTTTTGCTTCTAATTAATATAAACCATAGCAAAAACTGGGCAATGACAAAGATAAAAATAACCCCCTTTATCGCTATCTGGTAAACACGTTGCAATAACCCTACATCTAAGGATACGTTTACTCATGTCAGATTTTAGACAACGCGCACTCGATTATCACGCAAAGCCTACACCAGGAAAAATTCGTGTCGAGCTTTCGAAGCCGGCGGATGGCGTAGATGACTTAGCTCTTGCCTACAGCCCTGGCGTAGCCGAGCCGGTGAGAGAAATTGCCGATGACCCCGATAACGCTTATAAATACACAGCTAAAGGCAATATGGTAGCGGTCATCAGTAACGGGACTGCCATTTTAGGATTGGGCAACTTAGGCCCTCTGGCGTCAAAACCCGTGATGGAAGGTAAGGCGCTGTTATTCAAACGCTTTGCAGGCTTAGATGCTATCGACATTGAAGTAAAACACCGCACCACTGAAGAGTTCATCAACACGGTGGCCAATATTGCAGATACCTTTGGTGGCATTAATTTAGAAGACATTAAAGCACCTGAGTGCTTTGAGATTGAGCAAGAATTGATAAAGCGCTGTAAAATTCCGGTGTTTCACGACGACCAGCACGGCACGGCTATTGTGACTGCTGCGGGTATGTTAAATGCGCTGGAAATTCAGGGCAAAAATATCGAAAGTGCCAAAATAGTCTGTATGGGTGCAGGGGCTGCAGCCGTTGCTTGTATGGAATTACTGATTAAATGTGGCGCGCAGCGTGAGCGCATTTACATGCTCGATCGCAAAGGTGTTATTCATACTCGCCGGGAAGATTTAACCGAACACAAAAAGCTGTTTGCCAACAATACGGATAAACGCACGTTAGAAGACGTAATGGCAGGCGCAGATATCTTTGTTGGGGTATCCGGCCCTGACGTGCTTCCACCAGAAGCATTGGCACTGATGGCGGAAAACCCCGTGGTGTTTGCGTGCTCTAACCCCGACCCTGAAATTAAGCCAGAACTCGCCCATGAAGTTAGGCAAGATCTTATTATGGCAACGGGACGCTCTGATTACCCTAATCAAGTGAATAACGTATTGTGTTTTCCGTTTATTTTTCGCGGTGCATTAGATGTACGTGCGAGCGCGATAAACGACGAAATGAAAGTTGCTGCGGTAGAAGCGTTGCGCAGTATTACAAAAGAGCCGGTTCCTGAAGAAGTGCTTAAAGCCAGCAATAGTGAAAGTTTGGCGTTCGGAAAAGAGTACATTATTCCTAAACCTATGGATCCACGCTTATGTGAACGTATCGCCGGCGCTGTCGCCCAAGCGGCGATTGATTCTGGTGTGGCCAGAATACCGGGTACCTCTACGGACTAACATGCTGTCGAGTTAATCACTAATCCCAACCCATCTAACCCATACGGTTAGATGGGGCCCTCTACTAGGCTTGTTAACGGCTAAGATTCTTTTTCATTTTCTACACTGGGGTCTATCCCCATTTCTTCCATAATACGGCGCGCCTCTGCCGGAATACGATTCGGGTTGTCTTTTTTCAAGTCGTCATCATTGGGCAATGGCTGACCTGTAAATGCGTGTAGAAAAGCTTCACACAACAATTCTGAATTAGTCGCATGTCGAAGGTTATTAATTTGGCGACGTGTGCGTTCATCCGTTAGCGCTTTAAGCACATTAATTGGAATAGACACAGTGACTTTCTTTACTTGTTCACTTTTTTTGCCATGCTCTGCGTAGGGGTGAATATAGTTACCGTTCCACTCTGCCATTATACTAACTCAGTCCACTTTTATTTTATGTTATGAACCGAAATTCTAAACAAGTTCACGAAAAGGTCAATTGAGCAGTGTAAACCTCTTGACGTCTAGACATATATTCATTAGTTTAGACGTCTAAACGTCTATCAGAGAGTAATAAGTCATGGTTTCTTACGCACAAGGTGTGGATGCACTAAATCAGTCCCTTTCGGAACTGCGCGATATTGATGTGTCATTCGAGTTTTTTCCGCCAAAATCTGAAAAGATGGAGCAAACCTTGTGGAAGTCAGTAGAACGCTTGGCGCCACTAAAACCAAGTTATATGTCGGTTACTTACGGTGCGAACAGCGGTGAACGTGATCGTACCCACGACGTAGTAAAGCGCATTCAACAACAAACTGGCGTTGCCGCCGTACCTCATCTCACGTGTGTGGATGCCAGTCGCGATGAACTTAAGCAAATTGCAAAAGACTATTGGGATTCCGGTATTCGCCGAATTGTGGCGTTACGTGGCGATCTTCCTCCTGGTGTTCAAAAAACTGAAATGTACGCTTCTGATTTAGTGGCCTTGCTTAAAGACGTGGCCGACTTTGATATTTCCGTGGCTGCTTATCCTGAAAAACACCCTGAAGCCCCTAACGCCCAGTTTGACTTACTCAACCTCAAGCGCAAAGCAGAAGCCGGTGCCAGCGAAGCCATTACGCAGTTTTTCTTCGATACCAGTGTATTTTTACGCTTCAGAGATCGCGCCGCTGCAGCTGGAATAGATTTAGACCTCGTGCCGGGCATTCTACCCGTAACCAACTATCAAACTTTGGTGAAATTTGCGGGCTTTACCAATGTTCACGTGCCAGGCTTTTTACACAAAATGTTCGATGGTCTTGATGATGATGACCAAGCCACACGTAACCTAATTGGCGCAAACATCGCCATGGATCAGGTTAAGGTATTAGCCAAAGAAGGCGTGAAACACTTCCATTTTTACACCCTTAACAGAAGTGAATTAAGCTACGCCATTTGTCATATGTTGGGTGTACGCGGCAACGGGACAAAATAGATTTAAACGTTTTATACATGAAACCCTTTGCTAGTCATGGGGCACGCGTTATACCATTTACCTTGTTTTATGACGAAACACATATTTATGATGCAAGGTACTTAGGAGTGCTCTAGTGGACTGGGAAAGGGTTTCAAGCGTTTATCAAAAGATTTCTCCGCAAATGCGGGATCTCTTTCGTATTTTCATTAAGCGCTGTAGAGAAGACAATATTACTATCTCTGCCGGCCACCTTGCTTACGTAACCCTCTTATCCTTAGTGCCCTTTATCATGGTGACATTCACCATTATGTCGGCATTTCCTGCCTTTGCCTCCGTGCGCAGTAAGCTAGAACATTTTGTGTTTAGTAATTTTGTCCCTACCGCCAGTGACGTGGTACACAAATACATGACCGACTTTGTGGGTAACGCATCACAAATGAGCGCCATCGGCATTTTGTCGTTATTGGTGGTAGCACTCATGCTGATTTCTAATGTCGATAAAACCCTTAACCGTATATGGCGTACGCAAAGCGACAGACCTATCGTCTATACCTTTGCCATTTATTGGATGGTCATCACTTTGGGCCCTATGTTAATTGGCTCAAGCGTTGTGGTCAGTTCTTATTTAACTGGCCTTGCAACCTTCACAGAAGAATATACCCCAGGCTTAGGTACCTTCTTACTCAGCCTGGTGCCGAGTTTTGCCGCCCTTCTCGCTTTCGGTATCTTGTACATGGTGGTCCCTAACCGTAGGGTCTATGCACGCCATGCATTCGGTGGCGCCTTTGTGGCTACAGTGGCGTTTGAAATAACGAAGAAGGGGTTTGCACTTTATGTCACTAACTTTCCTTCTTATGAACTCATTTACGGCGCCTTAGCCGTTATACCCATTCTCTTTTTATGGGTATACATGTCATGGGTCATTGTCTTATTTGGCGCTGAATTTACGTGTAGCTTGGGTGAAGCGCTTGACCATAGAAAAGCGGAAAATGAACCTCGTAAAGTCCCTAAAGAATAGCGCTTGATTCGGTTCAATTAAGCTGCGTGTAAGCCTGGCAGACATAAAAAAAGCGCGACGTTAGTCACGCTTTTTTCGTTTACAGTAGATGCTAGTTGTTCATGGCTGAAATAAACGCATCTGATTCTGCAATGGCGGCATTCATTTGGCGAATAAGCTGACTAACATTGGTTTCAATGCTAGAGAGTTCACCCTGCAATGCGCCAATCGCGTTGGCATTTAAGTTATGCTTTAAGTACAACACGTTATCTTGCAATGCCTCTAATACTGGCGGCATTTTGCTTTCCGCCTTACGCATTGCAGCCATTAAACTGCTGTATCTACGCTTAGTGTCACGAAGCTTAGCGGCACTGTCTCGTTTAAGCGCACCGCTTTGGTACTCTTCCAGCTCAGTTTCCCACTCGTCAAACAAGGCCTCGGCCACACTTTCAACTTTATCGATACGCGCCGATACATCTTCAGCTGCAGCAACACTGTCTTCGTATTGGCCATTGAGGTCGTTATAGACGTCTTCTAGTTCGCCACCGTCAAAAGCCACCGCCGCGCTGAAAGCTTCTAGTGCAGAGCTAAATTGCTCCTGTGCATCTTCTTGCGACTCTTTTGCATTTTCTACCCTATCTACCAGGATATCACGCTTCTCTACCCCTACCTTTTCCCAGGCGGCGTAATAAGCCGATTGACAGCCGGTGAGGGCAATAATAGTAAACACGGCTAGTATTGCGCGCTTCATAATGCTGATCTTCCGCTATAGCGCGCTGCACTAATGATAGAAATAATGTGTAAAATAACACCTAGGGGCCAGAAAATAATAGCCAATACCACGGTTGCAGCAAGCGCATAACTCACACCCACAGCAATAAAGTAAAACAGTGCGCCTAAAATACGCCCTTGTACTAAATGGCCTAACCCTGGAATAAAAAAGTTACAAATGGCGGCAATGACATTGCCCCCTGATCCTTGACCTGACATACAAACTTCCTCGCAATTGCTCTTAGAATATGATTATGTAGATTTATGTAAGCATAAACTAAACTAAAACAGGCACCCGCACAACGCGTTGAAATAAAATGAAACGACTTTACCCAGATGTAACCTCCTATCAAAGTGGATTTGTGGATGTAGGAAATGGGCACTCGCTCTACTACGAGCAAAGCGGCAACCCTGACGGTATCCCCGTACTTTTTGTCCATGGCGGACCCGGCGCTGGCCTGCCGCCAAACTATAAATGCTTTTTTGACAACCAGCGTTATCGCATTATCGGATACGAACAACGGGGGTGTGGCCGCTCTCAATTCCACCACGCCACTCACCATAATGACACTTGGCTAAACGTAGATGACATCAATACCCTCCGCCAACATCTTGCTATAGATAAATGGCTCCTTTTTGGGGGGTCGTGGGGGTCCACGTTAGCGTTACTCTCGGCACTTAAACACCCAAGTCACGCCTATGGCTTGATACTTAGAGGCGTGTTTCTCGCGCGGCAAACCGACAGAGACTGGTTCCTTTCTCCCCAGGGTTGCGCAGCACAACTATTTCCTGAGCATTACCGAAAGTTTACCAAAGACATAGAATCTCCCCTGACTAGCGAGTCAATCTGTTCGCATTACAATCAAGTGCTTAGCGAGCACAATGAAGTTCGCCGGCACAGTGCACTTAAACGATGGTATCAATGGGAAGAGCGACTATCACGCCTTGCTTTACCCCCAGGAACGGGAGAATCTATAGGCCAATATCCGCTCTCGCTAGTTACCAGTCTAGCCACGCTAGAATGTCACTTTTTGCTTAACAAATGCTTTATGGAAGAAAACTATATTCTTGATAACATAAGTAAAATTAAAGATATCCCCGGAACCATCGTTCACGGCCGATACGATATGATATGTAAAACCGAGGCAGCGGAGAGCTTACATCGGGCATGGCCGTCGAGTCAGTTACAGATAATTCCTGACGCTGGTCATAGCACTTCAGAACCCAGTATTGCCTATGCGTTATGTAGAGCGACCCGAGATATGTCTCGATTTATTCAGGAAAGTAAAAAATGATTGGATTGATTCAACGCGTGTCACGGGCTAGCGTGACGGTTGAGAGCAAGGTTATTGGTGAAATAGACCAAGGTATTCTGTTACTACTTGGAGTTGAAAAAGATGACGGTGACGATGAAATTGAAAAGCTTGCCAATAAGGTGAGTCGATACCGCATGTTTGCCGACAGCGACGGTAAAATGAACCTAAATGTAGAGCAAGTTGGCGGAAAGATTCTCGTGGTATCCCAATTTACACTCGTCGCGGATACGCAAAAAGGTAACCGACCCGGCTTTTCTCGGGGCGCAACCCCAGAACACGGCAAAGCGGTTTACTTAAAGTTTGTTGAAGCCCTTGAGGCGAAAGGGCTGGCCGTGGAAACCGGAGAGTTCGGTGCTGATATGCAAGTTGCTTTAGTTAACGATGGCCCCGTTACCTTTCATTTTAAGGTATAATACTCGCCTAAATTCGTGTGTACCCACATATTTTGGGAAAAACAATTTTGATTTTCTCTTACTTCATATAAGGCGTATTACCGTGTATAAGGTTGTCACACCAACAAGCAATACAGACTTTGACGCGTACTTTCAGTTTCGCTGGGCTCACTTACGCCAGCCTTGGAATTTCCCTCCGGGATCGGAAAAAGACGAGTATGAGCAAGTCGCAGAGCATCGCATGATTGTTGATGGTAAAGGCAACATCGTGGCATGTGGTCGCGTTCACCTTAACACAGCCGAAGAAGCGCAAATACGTCACATAGCAGTAGACACTCATCACCAGCGTAAAGGCTTAGGCCAAATGATGATGAGTGCACTTGAAAATGTCGCCAAAGAGCTTGGCGCAGAGCGTGCGGTTACCAACAGCCGAGAAATATCTATCGACTTTTTTACCGCGTGTGGTTTCTATGTGGAACGAGAAGCCCCAAACGAATTAGGCATGCTTAAACGCCAGCAAATGGTGAAAAAACTCACCGAAAATAACTCGTTAGTGATGCACCCTAAATGGTGTAAGTCATTACAACAAACATGGTCGGATACCATCCCCATTACTGAACATATGGGGATTAAGTTATATCAGTACACGGGGCGCACCCTTGAAACCCGCGCATCGTTAAACAAAAATATCAATATTCATGGCACCATGTTCGCGGGCAGTATTTTTTCTTTGGCCACCCTCACAGGGTGGGGGCTAATTTACTTACAACTAAAAGAGCGCGGACTGGAAGGGGATATTGTCTTAGGTGATGGAGACATTCATTATCATAAACCCATTACCATGAAACCTCGGGCCATCTGCAACATAGAATCTTTGTCCGGCAAGTACTCTCCGTTGGAAAAACAACAAAAAGCGCGATTTGAGCTGAGTGTAAATATACTCGATGGCGATACCGCGGTAGCAGAGTTTGAAGGGGTATTTTGGGTTTTACCTGCCACCGAGAACGAAAACGACGACCACTAGTCCCCGTATCACCAACGACCTATCACGCCTAATTATGCCTAATTATGCCTAGATGGCTGCGTCAACCTAGTGGCAACGTAAACTAAGCTCTCATTTTTTTAAGGCAATAAAAAAGCGCCGTTATAAGGCGCTTTTTCGACATGTGATTACCCTGCTGGGTAACGAGACCTGAATAGATTTAGCTATGTGATGTCTATTACGCCACCATAGCAGCTTGAAGTTTTTTCATCGCGTTCTTTTCTATTTGACGAACACGCTCTGCAGACACTTCATATTTATCGGCCAAATCTTGCAAAGTAATTTTACTGTCTGCCAACCAACGGGTTTCAATAATGTCCTGACTACGCTCGTCGAGGGTTTTGATCGCAGAGTAAAGACGCTTACTTGCGTTGGCATCCCAGTCACTGTTGATAACATCAGTTTCAACATCTGACGATTTATCCTCTAGAAACTGTACAGGTGCAAAATTGCCGGTTTCATCTTCATCAGCAGACAAATCGAAAGCTTGATCTTGGCTGCTCATTCGCGCTTCCATTTGAAGCACTTCTTTTGTACTCACACCGAGCTCATTAGCCACAGTTTGCACTTCTTCATGCGTAAACCAACCCAAACGCTTTTTCGCTTTACGTAGGTTAAAGAAAAGCTTTCTTTGTGCTTTTGTGGTGGCGACTTTCACAATACGCCAGTTTTTAAGCACAAACTCATGAATTTCGGCTTTAATCCAGTGCACCGCAAAAGACACTAGGCGTACACCCACAGTAGGGTCAAAACGCTTCACGGCTTTCATCAAGCCAATATTACCTTCTTGAATCAAGTCGGCTTGTGGCAAGCCATAGCCAGAATAAGACTTTGCAATATGCACAACAAAACGCAGATGCGACATCACCAGCTTACGTGCAGCTTGGAGATCTTCATCTTCGCGAAGACGGACAGCGAGCTCACGCTCTTCTTCCGCACTTAACATATCAATGCTGCTCACAGCTTGAATGTAGCCTTCGATGCTACCATTGTGAGGCACTGACAGTGCCATTGATTGTAAGTTGTTGCTCATTATTCACCTCATTCGTTACCGCTTCATATTAGCAAACTAATATAAGCCGCGCGAGACCTAATTGTGATCAGAAATCTAACCGATATATGGATATAGTACTCATCTGCTAGAGATCAAGACCAAATCACAAAAAAAAAGTTCATTTTACTAAAACGTGGATAGACAGATAGCTAGAAAGGAACGACGCCTGTGTTTAGCAGCATGGTAATAACTCTGCCGCTACCTTCATATTTTTATCTACGAACTAAAAAATATCACTGTTCCATTATAATTTAATGACAGAAAAAACCCAATCCGTTCATCCTATCATACTGACATCAGCCGCTTTTCGTGCTGTGTGCCGCCGGCTATCCATAGCTGCTCTTGGCCACGGATATGACTATAGTGCTTTTACTCGACATTTGCGACATCAACAATTAGATTAATAGCGTCGCTTTTTTCGATAGAAGACTATCTACCTGAAGAACGCCCCCATCGCGTAGATAAAAATAATGATAAATAATGAACGCTGAGAGATAAGAGGTCCTTAATGTTCGCGTACGTGGCCAGACAACCCATTTTTGATGCACAGCAACAGGTTTATGCCTACGAGTTGTTGTTTAGAATGGGAGAAGACAATTGCTTTCCCGATATTTCCCCTGACGAAGCCACTTCCAAAATATTGACTTCTACCCACCTAAGCTTAGGTATTGAAGAAATTACGGGGGATAAAAAGGCGTTTATCAATTTTCATCGCGACACCTTGATGAATCATTTTCCTACCTCGCTAGATCCCAGCAAAGTGGTGATCGAGGTTGTTGAAACGGTGGACGTCGACGACGCGCTTGTCTGTGCCTGCAAACACATTAAGGAAATGGGATACCCTATTGCCCTAGATGACTATGACATGAAAGGAAAGTGGGAAGCCTTTATCCCCTTTACCAGTGTTATTAAAATAGACATTACCGAAATTCCCCATGACGAGATCCCGGCACTGGTTGAACGGTTTAAAGCGCACAACATAAAACTGGTGGCTGAAAGAATTGAAACCCACGAAGAATTTCAAACGTTTAAACATATGGGGTTCGACTACTTTCAAGGTTACTTTTTAGCGAAACCTGAAGTCGTCAGGCATAGGAAACTTGGGCCAAGTAGTTTAACCATGATGGAGTTGCTTACCTTAAGTAGCCGCCCACAACTCGATTTGACGCAAGTCAATACCATCATAGAGCGAGATCCTTCCTTAACCTACCTTTTACTTCGCTTCATCAATAATCCGCTTATTAATAAAAGGCACAAGATCACGTCATTGAAGCATGCCTTAAACTTCATGGGCGAAGTGGAAGTTAAAAAGTTTATCGCGTTACTTGCGCTCGCTAATCTCAGCGAGAGTAAACCCACTGAACTTATGTCCATGGCCTTAGTTAGAGCAAAATTTTGTGAACTCGCCTTTGCCGACATGAATGCACATAACGACCCCATGAAGGGGTTTCTCACTGGCTTACTGTCGTTGCTAGACGCCATGATGGAGCAACCCATAGAAGATCTTATTCGTAAAATACCTATTAGCGACGATGTGAAATCGGCGCTATGCGCCGAACGGGGCCATCTAAGAGACACACTTTTACTCGCCCAATGTTTTGAACGGGCAAATTGGGGAGGGATTAAAAAGTTAGCGTCTAAACATGCCTTCAAGCAAACCAAACTGCATGATTACTTCAATGAAGCCATAAAGTGGGCACATCACGTTCAAACATCAACCACGAAAACGTAAAGAGGCTCGTCATTTTTTATACAAGAATGACGAAATTCTGCATTTAATGTAAAAACCCTGTAATTAGTTGACGTAACACATCTTTAGGTCGATGATATAGATTCACACCGCCACACTGCCGTCATGTAAGAAGGTTGAATTTTCAGGAAATTTTATGTTTGCGTTTATCGCTCGAGAACCCATTTTAGACAAAAGCAAAAGTGTTTTTGCCTATGAACTTATCTTTAGAGATGGAAAAGGCGGTGCGTACCCAGAACACTCTCCCGAAAAAGCGCAATATATCGAAGAACAGTTTCACCCCTTAGGTTTAGACGATATTAGCGGCGAAAAAAGTTCGTTCATCAACTTTTCATCGGAAACCCTTATTTCGCGCTTCCCCACTACTCTGGATCCAGCGTCGGTGGTGGTTGAATTGGCGGATAATCCGTTTACAGATACAGGGCTACTTGAAGCCTGCCAACATATCAAGCAGTTAGGCTATCGACTCGCGATTGATGACCCTATGATGCTGAGCGCCAGGCACGACATTCTGCCTCTTATCGACATTGTGAAAGTGGACGTGTCCCGTACTCGTTTTGAAACCATTGAAAAACATATTCCCCGTTATTTAGATGCTAATGTCAGATTGGTCGCTGAACAAGTGAATACGCCGGATCATTTCGCCACGTGTTCAGATTTAGGCTTCGACCTCTTTCAAGGCTACTTTTTTGCCCAGCCAGAAGCCCGAATTGTGCGCCAACTGCCCGCCTCTAAAATGAACATTGTCGATTTAATGGGTGAAGTTTCCGGCGATAGCTTTGATATTAACCGCTTAAGTCATGTGATTGAGCGGGATGCGGCGTTAAGCTATTTGCTTCTGAAGTTCATTAATAATCCAGCCATTAATAAACGCTATAAAATCACTTCCTTAAAGCACGCCCTTAATTACATGGGCGAAGTCGAAATTAAGAAGTTTATTGCGCTACTAAGCCTGACTAACCTTGGTGATGAAAAGCCATTAGAAATTATTCACATGTCTTTGGTGCGGGCAAAGTTCTTTGACTTACTCTCACAGCAAAGAGGGTTAAAGGCCAACCCACCCATTGGCTTCCTGGTGGGGTTATTTTCGTTGCTAGAAGGTCTGTTAGACCAGTCAATGTCTGACATTGTAAAGCAGCTGCCACTTTCCGATGATCTTAACAATGCGCTGTTAGGCAAAAATGCCGAGTTTGTTCAATACATGACGTTAGTTAAGGCGTTTGAAAGTGCGTTGTGGATGAACGTCATTAAGGTTGCCAAGAACCTAGATATTGATCAGAAGCAGCTACACACCCTCTATAACCAAGCTATTGTTTGGGGCAATGGCGTAAGAAGTGTGATTACGGCCCATTACCCACAAGCCCAAGTACGAGAAAACTAGGCAAAGTAAGTTGTCCCGTTGCTGTCTTGTTTAGCTGCTACCTTGGCTCAATCTGCCTACCTTGGTTCGATCTGCCTACCTTGGTTCGATCTGCCTCACGTGGCGCTGCACTGATATACGTGAACCTAATAAGCCAAGCGCCACAGACAAGCCAAGCATAGTCAGTAGTGCCGTGCCTGTAAGCCCTGTAATATTAAACTCTTTTTGATACATAGCGGCAAATGTTTGAATGCTACTGTCCATCCACCACAGAATAATAATCACAGCGAACCACGCCATTAAGCCACCTAGCAAACCATACCAAAACCCGGTATACAGAAACGGACGATGAATAAATGCGTCTGTGGCACCCACCAGTTTCATCACCACAATTTCATCGTGCTTATTAAGTATATTGAGGCGAATAGTATTGCCAATAATCAGCACCACAGCCACAAACAGAAGCAGACCGATAAGGGTGACTAAATCACTGGCAATGTCCACTAGCGCGTAAAGGCGCTCTAACCACTCAATATCTAGCTTTCCGATATCCACTTCTCGCTGTTGCGTTAACTTATTCAGTAGTGCTTTTGCAGCAGTAGGCCCAGCGTGCTTATCAGTTGGGGTGACTAACACCACATCAGGTAAGGGGTTAGATTCTAAGTACGCAATGGCATCACCTAAGCCAGACAAATGCTGGAATTCCTTCAGTGCGTCATCCGCGGGTATGTAGACTACCGCGTCAATTTCGGGCCAGGTGTTTAATCGTGCAACCAACTGCTGAGCACTGGTTGACGACGTAGACGATTTCAAAAAGAGCGAAATTTCAGAAGCTTGCTCCCACCCCGCAGTAATCTTTTCTGTATTTTTTACCATGATATAAAGCGTACTAGGCAAGGTTATACTTAACCCCAGCACACCAATAGTCATTAACGAGGCTACCGGTTGACGCCATAGCTCACCAAGACTAGACAATGCTTGCCTAACATGGCTAACAAAAAACATCACCAAAGATTGAATAACCCCAATTTTGACACGAGACGCCCCCGCTTTTCGATTTGAAAAAAGAATACTCATGATTGCCAACCTTCATCCAAACTGTCGTTGAGGCCGTCAGTGATCATTTGCCCATTTTTCAATGTCAATGTACGGTATTTCATACGTGCTATTAGCCCCAAGTCATGGGTGGCAATGAATACAGAAACCCCCGCTTGATTGAAATCTTCAAATAAGCGGATAATTTCCATAGACAGTTTTGGATCTAAGTTGCCGGTAGGCTCATCGGCAAGAAGCAAAGGCGGTTTGTTCACCACTGCACGGGCAATGCCCACACGCTGTTGTTCACCACCAGATAGCATAATAGGCAGGCTTCGGCTTTTATCCCTTAAGCCAACCATTTCTAACGCGGCGTCTACGCGCTTACTGATTTCTTTGTGGGTGTAGCCTTCAATCACTAACGGTAATGCCACGTTGTCAAACACCGACTTATCCATAAGCAGCTGATGACTTTGAAATATCATGCCTATATCACGTCTTATATAGGCAACATCTCGACGTTTGATTGCGTTAAGGTCGTGGCCGTTAATTAAAACGCGCCCTACGGTAGGGCGCTCCATAATGCTGATGAGCTTAAGCAACGTACTTTTCCCCGCTCCAGAATGGCCGGTTAAAAACGCCATTTCCCCTGGGGCAATATGAAAGTTAACCTTACTCAGTGCACGTTGGCCGCCTGGGTAGGTTTTGCTTACCTGCTCAAACTTAATCATGAATGTTCCCTACAAAATGCCAGTGAAATTTATTTTGCGACGTCGCCACTCTCTATTTCACTAAACAGCGCATCTATGAATTCTTGGCCATCAAATTGGCGGAGGTCGTCTATGCCCTCGCCGACTCCTATGTATCGAATAGGTATACCAAATTGATCAGCAATAGAGAAGATGACCCCACCCTTTGCCGTTCCATCCAACTTAGTTAAGGTAATGCCTGTTAGCCCTACGGCTTCATTAAAGAGCTTCGCTTGGCTTACTGCATTTTGCCCTGTGCCGGCATCTAGCGTCAGCATGACCTCGTGGGGGGCATTTGGGTTAAGTTTTTTCATCACCCTAACCACTTTTTTCAGCTCTTCCATAAGGTTATTTTTGTTCTGTAAGCGACCCGCAGTATCTGCAATAAGTACATCACATTTACGAGACTTAGCGGCTTCTAAAGCGTCATACAACACTGATGCACTGTCTGCACCTGTGTGTTGTGCGATAACCGGTATATTGTTACGTTCGCCCCACACTTGTAGTTGCTCAACGGCCGCCGCACGGAAGGTATCACCCGCCGCTAACATTACCTTTTTACCTTGCTGCTCAAATTGCTTAGCTAACTTACCTATGGTGGTGGTTTTACCTACGCCATTAACGCCTACCATCAAAATAACAAAAGGCCCATCTTGCGCATCGTGGCTTTGCATAACGTCTGGTAAGGGTTGATTTACCTTGGTTAGCATATCTGACATTTGCTGTTTTAAAATATCGAGCAAGGCTTCGGCATCTTTCAAATCTTTTCGAGATGCACTGTCTGTTAAATGGGTAATAATTTTTTGGGTGGTATCCATCCCCACATCGGCGACAAGCAATTGCGTCTCTAAATCTTCGTATAGCTCATCATCTATGGTTTTTCCCTTGAATAAGCTAACAAACCCGCTGCCTAAATTAGCCTTTGTTCTCGATAAGCTATCTTTTAAACGAGAGAAAAGTGATTTCTTTTCCTTTTTCTCTTGCGCTATTGGTGTGGCGCTTTCCTGTTTTAAGCTGGCAACAGCTTCCTCGGTTTGCGCTGTATCAACGACCCTTTCCGTGGCAGACACAGCCTCACTGACACTGGCAGTATCGACACTGACATCGTCTTTTGCGGTAGGCGTATCTACAATGGCATCGGCCTCTACGGGCACACCTTCGTCTCTAGTCGCCTCTGGCGCTTGATCGGACATCAAGTTTTCAGTTTCTGACGGTGTAATAGGTGATTGCGTTGTTAGCACATCATCTTCAGCGTCACTGCCTGGAACTTCTAATGGTGTGACATTTTCTTCAACAGGCTGTTGTGTTGCCTCTTGAGTATCTTCACCGACAGTGACGTCAGGCATGTCAGATGAACCTTGCGGCTCCGTACTTGTTTCGTTACTAGTGTCTGTATTCGTCTCAGAAAGCGTGGCATGCTCTGTTTCGTTTTCAGTAGTTTTTTGTTTATCTGTTTTTTTGTTCTTGCTGAACCAGCCAAAAAGTTTCGACATAGTGAGGACAAATCCTTATAAATTCTGCGCAAATTCGGCTACACTGGCCGGCTATTGTATGAACCAATGATACCATTGTCAGCTACCATGAAGCGAGTTTCTCGCCCTGCTAGGGCATCATCAAACACAAAACGTAGAAATACTACGCATAAAGCCGGAAAATCAGGTCATATTCGGATTATCGGCGGTCAGTGGCGAGGTAGAAAGCTACCTGTGATTGATGCAGAAGGTTTACGCCCTACCACCGACCGAAATAAAGAAACCTTGTTTAACTGGCTAATGCAATATACGCAGAATGCCCGTTGTTTAGATGTGTTTGCTGGCGCAGGCAGTTTAGGTTTAGAAGCGCTTTCACGCTACGCGACAAGTTGTGACTTTATTGAACTTGATAAACAAGCAAGGGAGCAATTAGTTGATAACCTTCGTACACTTGCGGTACCAAAAGAGAGCAGTACGACAGTTCATGCAGGTGACGCCCTTGCCGTTTTACCTCAACTAAACAAGCTTCCCTACGATATTGTGTTCGTGGACCCGCCATTTAACAAGGGATTGGTCGAGCCAACTTTAAACGCCCTCGACGCATTGGCATTAGTGCAACAAGGCAGCCACATCTATGTGGAACACGAAGCCGCCTTACCGCCTCTTTCGTTACCTGACCATTGGCAGGTAACAAAGGAAAAACACACCAGTGCACTGCGCTATTTTTTAATAGAAGTCAGTTAAAGCGCCAGCCCTATGTTGGATATGCCCTCTTCTAACGCAATGGCTTTTAATTGCTGAGCCGCTTCCTTTGGCGCGCTTGATTGCTCTACGCATTCCAATAAGGCATCTTGAACCGCAATTTCAAATTCCATTAAAGGGTGAGACTTCACTGTGTCATCGTCGGCTTCTTCACTGGCAAGTAAATAGGCTTCTACACTCCCCTGTGACAGTTTGCTCACTACCACGGCACCTTGTGGATCATCACCGGCTAATAAATTAAGTACCGCAGCCACACCAATCGCGGCATCGATTGCTGGGTATACGCCGTAGGTATCAAAGTCTTGCGTGTCTGGCGTGCCGACTTCCACTTTCTCCAGTTGCACCCCAATATTAAACTTACTTTTAGGCGAAGTTATGGCCTCCCACACTAAATCGAGGCAGCTTCGTAGGTTGGCTGGCTCTTCGTACTCTGACACTTCGCAAAAAAGTGCGTAGTTAGGGATCATACGCTCTAAAAGGGAGGCGCTAAATGCAACGGCTTTCCAGCCTTCTAACGCACGAACCCGTGCGAATGTATTGAGTTTTTGCTTTGCCATTTAATTTGCTCCGGTGGCATGCATAAAGTATTGGGTGGCACCATCTAGCAACATCTGGATTGCGATCATAACCAAAATCATGCCCATTAATCGTTCCATTGCCACCAAGCCTTTTTCGCCTAGTAGTTTATGAAACACCCCTGAAAACATCAAAATAATAGCACTCACCGACCAAGCTGCGGCCAAGGCTATTGCCCAGTCTGTCATGCGGTCTGGGTTCTGATTTGCTAACAAAATGAGCGCGGCCAACGTGGAGGGGCCCGCAATCATTGGAATGGCCAATGGAACCAAGAAGGGTTCTTCTCCTACTGCCAGCCCACTTTGGTGACCGGCGGAGGGAAATATCATTTTTAGTGCGATAAGAAAGAGAATAATACCACCCGCAATGCTGACCGTTTCCTGTCCCACGTTGAGGAAGTTTAACACTGACTGACCGCTAAATAGAAAAACAAACAAAATGACAAGCGCGAACACAAGCTCTCTTATCAATATCATTTGTCTTCGTCGGGGTTCTATTGATTTTAGTACCGACATGAATATCGGTAGATTGCCCAGGGGGTCCATGATCAAAAATAACATGACTGCGGCAGACCAAGTGTCCATGGGTGTTTATTCTCCAATAGATTCCTGCGTGTACGCAGAATAAATGGTGCTATTTGTACGTGATGGGCAAAAAAGCACTCGAAAAAAATGAGATTTAGGCTTAACTATAAAGATTACGTCCTAAGAATACACCTTAAGATTACGCCTTAAGATTACGCCTTAAGAACAATGCCATATCTGTACTACTTTTGGTGTAATAGCGAATCGGTTCTCTTGTTTCGCTGTGAAACGAATGTATTCACTGAGTACGGTTAAGGTGATTGGCGTAGAGTGTAACCAAAATTAGAAAGAAACCCAATAAAATACAACAACGTGTGGAATCAGCAGAATGAGTTTAATGACGGTAAAAGAAGTGGCTGCCTATCTGGGTGTGAAAGAAGTTCGTGTGGAAAGACTAGAGCGTGAAAGGTTATTAGTATCGAAAGAAAAAGACACCGACGGTAACCCCCTTTTCGACAGCGGTGATGTGGATCGTTACAAGCAATTAGCCGAGCGATTGGGCGGAATTTAATTTTCCTCTTTAACGCATTTACCCCCTATACGTGCCACACGGGAATGTGACACGCAAAGGGGGAACATGTGTAGTTAGGCTTTGAAATCGTGAAGCATACGAGCAATAGCTCGGATGCCTTTTGCTGTTGCCCCAACAGGCATTTCTGCCGTTGCACCACCATGATAAGCTGCAGCTAAATCTAAATGCACCCACCCCTTGCCTTGTGGATTAACAAAACGAGACAAGAATCCAGCCGCATTCGATGCACCGCCGCCTCCGCCCCCTTTCATGGGACGGCTATTCGCAGTATCGGCAAATGCCGATGGACAACGATCGGCGTGAAACGCCTCCAAAGGTAACGGCCAAAAACGTTCATTTTCAAGTTCAGCGGCATTCAGCATTTGCTCGCGAGCACTGTCGTCTTTTGAAAATACGGCATGATAGTCAGAACCTAGTGCCACCATTGCAGCCCCCGTTAAGGTAGCAGCATCGATAATCAGTGGCGCGCCCGTTTCCGTTGCCGCCATTAAGCCATCAGCTAATACTAAACGACCTTCGGCATCAGTATTCACCACTTCTACCGTCACCCCATTTTTATAGGTGAGCACATCACCAAGCTTGTAAGCGTGGCCGCTAATCAGGTTTTCCGCACAGCATAAAATAAGTTTGATACGCTTATTAATACCTTGGGTAATGGCCAATCCCAATGCGCCTGTCACTGTCGCTGCGCCGCCCATATCGCATTTCATGTCGAGCATGCCTTCGCTCGATTTGATGCTGTAGCCACCGCTATCAAAGGTTATGCCTTTTCCTACGAGGACGGCATCAACGGGCGCGTCAGCATTGCCAGTGGGGTTGTAATCTAGTTCTAACATGGCTGGTGGCCGTTCACTGCCACGCCCCACATTGTAAATACCCACCCAACCTGCATCTTTTAATGCTTCGCCTACGGTCATCGTGAAGCTAACTTTGTCTTGACCTAAGCTTTTTACCCATTGCGCGGCGCGCTGAGCCAAGGTTTCGGGGCTTAAATCTTCTGGGGTGTCGTTCACCAATTGGCGGGTAAACACAAGTGCGGCATATTCTTGCGCCAATTGCGCTTGGTCATCGTTGTCGGCCCAAGTAATAGCACCCGGATGACGGGCACGGGTAAAGCTTAACGCAAACGCCCATTGCTGTTCTTTTTGCCAATCACCCGTTAAAGTAACCGCCGGTAAATTAAGACCGTCTAACTTACGGGCCGCTTGGGCAATCGCACGCTCACTGTCGCTGTCTTGTGCTAGGTGAATCACCGCGCCGGTTTCAGTAAATGAAAGCCGTGCATTTTCGCCCCAAGGCGCGCCAGCCTTTTCGTCACTCAAGCTAACGGTAAAATCTGCCATGGCAAGTTTATCCTTATATCATTATCAATTTATGTTTCGGTGCTGCTTCAATTTAACCACACCATCACCCGTGCTAGGAGGCTGAAAGCATGCAATATTCAACACCCTTAATTCGCGGCACATTAGTGAAACGCTATAAGCGTTTCTTAGCTGACGTGACCTTAGAAAATGGTGAAGTTGTCACTGCACACTGCCCGAATACCGGCGCCATGACCGGTTGTGCTGAACCTGGCTTCACCGTTTATTTAAGTGAATCAAACAACCCAAAACGTAAACTTAAATACACTTGGGAGCTAGCACAAACCTTTCATGGCGACTTCATTGGCATTAACACGCACAATGCTAATAAACTGGTGGCAGAAGCACTAAATAACAAGGCCATACCCGCTTTTTCTCACATAGAAAGCGTAAAAGCGGAAGTCACACCGCCTGGCGCTGATAGCCGTTTTGATTTTGCCTGCATAGCGAATAATAAAACCCAATACATTGAAGTGAAGTCATTAACCTTGGCTCGAGGCGAACAGGGATTTTTCCCCGATGCAGTTACCGCGAGAGGAGCGAAGCACTGCCACTCTCTTGCTGCACTTGCGCAACAGGGTATACACACCACGCTTATTTTTTGCGTGCAACACACCGGAGTAACCTCAGTGCAAATTGCGCAAGACATTGATCCCCTTTATGGCGAGGCCGTAAAGATTGCCGCCCGTGCTGGCGTCAACATCATGGCATTATCGTGTTTCATTGATGAACAAAAAATTTATATAAATCAACCACTCCCTTTAAACTTGTAAAAAAGAGGTTGATTTTTTTTAATTCGCCTTCATATTTGCGCCTTGTTTTACCAGAAGGGCGACTATTTGCGTTGACTGGTAACTGTGTTAATGAATTCACGAATTCCCATTAGCATACTAATTACATAGACACGAGTCATTGCCTGAAATGCGCGATTCTGCTATAGATATGCGATTCTTTCGGGACAAAATGGATGTCGTAGTGTAGGAGATGTGGCATATGCCAACAGGAAAAGAAACAAAATCCCTGGGACTTTTAGCCCTTGCAGGTTTACAGCCTTACGAAGCAAAAGCTGACGAAGAATATATGGGCGAACCGCAAATGGAACATTTCCGTTTGCTACTTAAAGCATGGCGTAACCAACTTCGTGAAGAAGTTGACCGCACTGTAACCCACATGAAAGACGAAGCGGCTAACTTCCCCGATCCCGTCGATCGTGCAGCGCAAGAAGAAGAGTTCAGTCTTGAATTACGTACCCGTGATCGTGAACGTAAGCTCATTAAAAAGATTGAAAAAACACTTAAGCGTATTGAAGAAGACGATTTTGGTTTTTGCGACCAATGCGGTATCGAAATTGGTATTCGTCGTCTAGAAGCCCGCCCTACAGCCGATTTATGTATCGATTGTAAGACTATGGCGGAAATTAAAGAGAAGCAGTTACAAGGATAATTCACTTGTAATGAGCAAACTGCCAACCGAATACTCGTTTGGCAGTTTGTTGCTATTGCGCTTACCACTAGCGCTATATAACTGCGCCAATAGCTAATGTTAAGTGCCTATGACCCACACAGCTATATCCCCGCACAGTCATCATTCTGCTTATGTTGGTCGCTTCGCGCCCTCGCCTTCAGGTTCACTCCATTTCGGTTCCTTAGTCACAGCCTTAGCCAGTTACCTTGATGCAAAACATCACAAAGGGACTTGGTTAGTACGTATGGAAGATATTGATGAACCAAGGTGTGTAAAAGGCGCTGATGCTGCCATTCTCACTACGCTTGAACGTCATCATTTACAGTGGGACGGAGATGTTCTCTATCAAAGCCAGCAGCACCCCAGATACCAAGAGAAAGTGAATCAACTTTTACAGCAAGGTGCTGCGTATTATTGTCGGTGTACCCGTAAGCAAATAAAAGCCATGGGCGGGCGGTATAATGGCGAATGCCGCACACAAAACATCGTGGACGATGGTCACGTCGCCGTGCGAATGAAGCTGGACAATCCACTGATGTCGTTTGACGATGGAATGATTGGGCACGTCGACGCAGAGGGTGAACCAGAAGACTGTGTTATCAAGCGCCGTGATGGCTTGTTTTCTTATCACTTAGTCGTCGCCCTTGATGATGCTTACCAAGGGGTAACCCATATTGTACGTGGCCGTGATTTACTTGATGTAACCCCGCTTCACAAAACCCTTTATGCCGCCTTAGGTTGCCCACCGGTAACCTATTGTCACGTGCCAGTGGCTGCTGTCGCTGCTGGACGAAAGCTCAGCAAACAAAACCATGCAAAGCCAGTAAATAACAAAAACGTGATGACAAACTTGCTTCACTGCCTGCAATTTTTAGGTTTGGCCAACGTTATGCCGTTAGATTCTCAGCATTATTCCAGCCCAGAATCTTTAATTTCTGCCGCAATTAGCCATTGGGATAGGAAATTAGTACCAAATACTGCTGAAATTATTGTCGATAGCAACGAATCCACTTATTATAGCCAACCTTTATAACCTTCGGAGACTCCGTCATCATTCATCGTGTTTTCAATTCTGTTAAGCGTGCCTTTACCAAGGAAAACACTGCTGACACCGCACTAACCCCTCGCACCATGACGCGAGGAGAACATGGTATATCTCGCGAAGATGTAAGTCCTAACGCGTTAAAAGTGATGTACCGCTTAAATGGTGCGGGCTTTGAATCCTACTTAGTTGGCGGTTGTGTACGCGATATTTTGATGGGGCATGAGCCCAAAGACTTCGATGTGGTCACCAATGCGACTCCCGAGCAAATTAAAGGCTTATTTAGAAATTGTCGTTTAATCGGTCGACGTTTTCGTCTAGCTCACATTGTTTTTGGCCGCGAAATCATTGAAGTCGCCACCTTCCGAGGCCATCACAGTGAGCCTGATAGTAACGATGAGGCTGCTGGCGATAGTAAAGCGGCAAAAGCTAAGGTTACGGCCAAACAAGACGCCCACGGACAACTGGTTCGCGACAACGTATTTGGCACCATTGAAGAAGATGCTGAACGTCGCGACTTTACCTTCAATGCCATGTACTACAGTGTGGCGGACTTTACAGTAAAAGACTTTGCCGGAGGCTTAGAGGCCATAGAAAAACGCGAAGTTAGGCTGATTGGCGACCCCGAAGTGAGATACCGTGAAGATCCGGTGAGAATGCTTCGTGCCGTAAGGTTCGCCGCTAAGCTGTCTATGTCCATTCACCCGGATACCGCGACACCCATAAAGAAACTCGCAAGCTTACTGACGAATATTCCACCGGCCCGTTTGTTTGAAGAGACCCTTAAGCTCTTTCTTTCGGGAAAAGGGGAAGCGACCTTCTTGATGCTGCGCGAATACGGCCTGATTGCGCCATTGTTTCCGCAAATTGAACCCTTTTTAGCCGACGAAAGCTGTCGCGAAATGCAGTTTATCCTTAAGGTATTACGTAACACCGACGATAGAATCAACAATGATCAACGAGTGACACCTGCCTTCTTGTATGCGGCGCTACTGTGGTATCCACTAGAAGAAAAGAGCCAAATTTTACAAGCTGAGTCTGGGTTAAATGCTCACGATGCTTTTAATATTGCGTCAGGTGAAGTCATTGCCAAGCAAACTCAGCGCATCATGATCCCGAAGCGTTTCTCAACGGTGATGCGCGATATCTGGATTTTGCAGCAACGCTTACCCAAACGATTTGGCCGTCGAGCTTTTCAGTTACTTACCCATCCTAAATTTCGAGCGGGCTACGACTTCTTATTAGTGCGTGGTCAAATTGAAGGGGGTGAATTGTTGGAGTTGGCCCAATGGTGGACTCAATTTCAACACGCTGATGCAACGAAGCAGAAGGGCATGCTAAACGCACTACGCAAAAGCGAAAACGGGCCTAGACCACGCAAACGCAAACGTCGACCAGCAAAGAGGCCTCCTGATGCATAAAGAGCATGTATACCTTGGCGTCGGCAGTAACCTGAAAAACCCTATTAAACGCGTCACAGACGCTTTCTCTGCCTTGCACACCATTGAAGATACACGGGTATTAAAAACCTCGTCGCTTTATAGTAGCAAGCCTATGGGGCCGCAAGATCAACCGGATTACATTAATGCCGTTTGCTTAATCGAAACGGCACTTAAGCCCCATAGCCTGCTAAAACAACTCCAACAGGTGGAGCTCGACTTTGGCCGAGAACGTAAAGGCGAAAGGTGGGGAGCGAGAACCCTTGATCTGGACATATTACTTTACGGTAGCCAACAAATAAAAACCGCCGACCTCACTATTCCACACATAGGCATGGCGGAACGCGAGTTTGTGATGGTTCCCTTGTTTGAAATTGCACCAAGTATGATAATGCCAGATGGAAAACCCATTTCTCATTGGGTGGCTAACTGCGCTCTTGATGGGCTAAAACGCCTACGCTCTTCCAATTAGCCGCAAAATCCGTATAGTTCGCCACACGATATCAACATCCGGATGGTTACCATGAAAAAAGTTACCGTTTCTGGTTTGCTTAAGAAGAAGCAAGCCGGAGAAAAAATCACCTCCTTGACCGCTTACGACGCCAGCTTCGCTAAGATGTTTGACGAACAAGGTATTGACGCGTTGTTGATTGGTGACTCCTTAGGCATGGTACTTCAAGGCGAAGACGATACCTTACCTGTAACTATCGATGATATTGCCTATCATACACGTAGCGTTAGAGCGGGAACGCAACGGGCGTTTGTGTTAGCTGACATGCCATTTATGTCATACGCCACACCAGAGCAAACCTATGCAAACGCAGCAAAACTAATGGCTGCAGGCGCAAGCATGGTGAAAATGGAAGGTGGACGCTGGTTATGCGAAACCATTCAGGGGTTAAATTTGCGTGGTGTCCCTGTGTGTGGTCACCTAGGGCTAACGCCTCAGTCTGTTCACGTGTTTGGCGGCTTCAAAGTTCAAGGAAGAGATGCAGATAAAGCGCAACAACTTATTGAAGAAGCCAAAGCCCTAGAAGCAGCAGGTATTCAATTATTGGTGCTTGAATGCGTACCTTCGTCACTTGGTAAAGCGGTGAGTGAAGCGCTCACTATACCGGTTATCGGGATAGGGGCGGGCAAAGATACCGACGGTCAAATACTAGTTATGCACGATATGTTCGGTATAAGCGCCAATTATATGCCTAAATTTTCAAAGAACTACTTGAGTGAAACCGGAGATTTGCGCAAAGCAGTTCAACAATACATTTTAGAAGTGCAAAACGGTGAATTCCCGTCAGCGGAACACAGTTTTGAGTAAAGAGGTTTTTATGCAAGTTGTCGATAATATCGCGGCGTTACGTGCGCTTACTCGCGAATGGAAGCGCGATGGCAACACAGTAGGTTTTGTTCCCACCATGGGAAACTTACACCAAGGGCACCTTAAACTCGTGAAACGTGCGAAAGCACATAATAGCAAGGTGGTGGTAAGTATCTTTGTAAACCCATTACAATTTGGGCAAAACGAAGACTTAGATGCCTATCCTCGTACCATTGAAGAAGATAAGCAGAAGTTAATCGAGGCGGGTGTAGACGCAGTATTCATGCCCTCTGTAAGGGACATGTACCCACGAGGGCTAGATCACCAAACCTTTGTAGAAGTGCCTGACATCTCGAACATCTTGTGTGGTGCAAGCCGTCCTGGCCACTTCAGAGGCGTAGCCACTGTGGTGTCCAAGCTGTTCAATATGGTTCATCCCGACGACGCTTTTTTCGGTGAAAAAGACTTTCAACAGCTTCAAGTCATACGGTTAATGGCGCAAGATTTGTCTACCGGCATTGTTATACACGGTGTGGAGACTGAACGAGACGCAACCGGCTTAGCGCTTAGCTCGCGTAACGGTTATTTATCGCCAGAACAAAAGCATACAGCGGCATCTATTTACAAACAAATGCATATTGCCAAAGCCCGAATCCTTGATGGCGAGCGAGACTTTATCACTGTGGCAAACGACCTCGCAGATGCGTTAGAAAATGTCGGCTTTAAAAAAGACTATGTGCATGTAGTTAATGCCCATACGCTTAAGCCAGCCACCCAAGAAGATACCCATTTAGTGATTCTTGTGGCTGCGTTTTTAGGCACCACTCGTCTTATCGATAACTTACAAATTAACCTGTAACGTTTAAACGCCACATACCGACAAACGAAAATGCCCCCGCACTTCATGCAGGGGCATTTTTTATTGTGCGTGTCCGGTAAATCCGGTCACTAAACTTAAGGATGCTTAGCCGTTATGCTGGGTCTTGCGCAGCCAACTGACTGAGTGATTGCCATAATGGCGTACTGGTGGCAAGGAGGTGTTGCTCTGCCAAAATGGCGGCTAAATCATTGTGACTGGTTAATGGGTTAGCCAAAACCACCCTGAAAACCGTTATGCACTTTGCTGGGTAGTCTGGCGCTTCTAAACGGGTACGTGACACGAAAGATTTGCCCGCCTCACGTTGTTGCTTCTGCACACTCACCACCAGCGTATCAATTTTTTCATTAATTTCATCACGGGTACTGTCGTCTACCTGCTTTAAGGTGTGTTGCAAGGCTTGTGGGCAAACGCGATAGGTAAGCAACGACAAGGTAGGTGACGTGGTTAGTTCAAAATCAGGGTGTTTATCTATCATGTCAGCAAAAGCTTTGGCTTTTTGAATACTTCTATCAATAAGTAATTCATAGCCTCTGCGCCCAAAAATATGTAGCGCTGAGTAGACCATCATGGCCATACCGTTTCTTGAACCTTCAAGGGTAGTGGCTCCTAAGTCCTTCGAGCCTGCGCGCAGAATGTATTGTGCATGATGACGTACGGCATTGGCGTTTTCGGGGTCTTTAAAGAGCGCCATACCTGCCCCCATAGGCACATACATTTGCTTATGCGCATCTATGGTCACTGAATCAGCACGTTCAATCCCTTTCAGTCTATCTCGGTATTGTGAAGAGAAAAGCGTAGCTCCCCCCCACGCAGCGTCGACGTGAAACCAGCAACCTAATTGCTCAGCAACATCCGCCAACTCGTCTAGCGGATCTACGTGACCGGTTTCAGTGGTTCCACCTACGCCCACAATAGCCAGTAACTTGTTTCCTTCCTCTTGATAACGTTTACCTGCGCGTAAGGCTTTTTCGGGATCTAGCGTTTGTTGAGGCGCTGGTAAGGCAATTAACTGCTCGCGGCCTAATCCTAAAGCGTCCACAGCTTTAGACAGAGAATAATGCCCTCGTTTACTGCACATCACCCCTAGATGATTGATGTTGTGAAAACGGTAGGCGGCGGCCAGACCCGCTTTAGCCACGCCAGCAAACCCTGGCTGTGGCCCTAGCAGTTTGTTTCGCGCTACCCAAAGGGCAGTGATATTTGCAATAGTACCCCCTGAACAGAATGCGCCAAGTGCATGTTGCGCGCTGTGTAAGTGTTGTTCATAGAAGGCCTCTGAACGGTCGTATACTAGATTGTGCAACATCCCCAAGACTTGACGCTCTAGCGGCGTAAAAGCTTTCGAGGTTTCTATTTTCACCAGGTTTTGGTTTAAGCCAACCATGAGCTTTGAGAGGGGTAAATGAAAATAGGGTAACGCAGAGGTCATATGCCCAATAAAGGTAGGCGAGTATGTGTTCACCGAGTGCGCCACCAGTTTATCTAACAAGGTTTCCGCATGGGTAGAGACAAACTCTGGCGATTCAGGCACTTTCGCGTTGGCAAAGTCTTTTTCAACCTCTTCAAGGGAGGTTTTTTTGGTGACCACGTGCTGCGACAAAAAATCTAAAATATTGTCGGACAAATGCTGTTCTATTTGCGCCAGCTTTGAGTCTTTGTGTTCAGGCTTGGTAAAGACCCTAAACAAGTGCTCCAGACTAACTTGAGCTTCACCCACTAAACACACCTCGCTAAACGATAAAACTTATGTACATCGACAATACTTGTTGGTCAATGCTCATCACCTTGGACTGATTGGTTATTCCCTATGAAAACTTATCACAACACTTTCAGGGTGACGAACTTTACCCTAGATTGACGAACTCGCCAAGAGGTAACATAAGGCATTTGTTTGCCCTACACGATAGCTGACAAGGGTGCTATCGTGACTCTTCCTGCCCACAAAGAAGCTGCCAGCATACTTGGCCGCTAGCGCGATATTTGCGTTCAAACGGCGTCATGCTCTTATCTCCAGTAATTTCAATAATATCTGACTGAATACCATATTGCTGCGCCGCTTGCGCAAATTCCAGTAAATACACTAACCAATTACTGCGAACCTCAATATGCGGGGTAATGGCCATCAAGTCCACCATCGCAGCACTTGCATGCCAGCGTTTTTGCACTTGTGTTTTTTTAGGATAGGGGTTCGGGTATAGCAAAAAGTGCTTATGGACCTGCCACTGATGGCGGCGCACTAAACGCCAAAAATCGTTAACATCCGCACGTATAACGCGATAGTTATCTTGCCCAGCTGCATAGTGCCCGTGCTTATCCACACGCTGTGCGGATTTATCTAGGCCTATGACCCTATGTGTCGGGTACGCGTTCGCGATATTCGCAGTACTTTCTCCGACCCCACAACACGAATCTAAAATGATGTTGGAAAAGTCTCCATTTAGCCATTCACACACATGGTTAAAAGCCGCTTGTGTATGCTCCCCGATAGGGCGCAAATTTTCTGACGTTTTGTACTTTTTCACCACATCATCAAGCTTCTCATGCACGCCTTGTTGATTAGTCGAGATAGCACGGGAGTTGCCAGTGGTCATTAACTACGGATCCCTTTTCCTGTTTTAAGTAAATAATAGGCAATGCCAAAAAGCACGACATTAAATATCACTAATAAACTCAGGGAAAAGGTGACTGGAACATCAGAAACACCCAAAAAGCCATATCTAAAGCCATTTACCATATAAACCACAGGGTTGGCTTTACTCACCCATTGCCAAAATTCAGGCAATAAGGTTAGCGAGTAAAAAACGCCCCCTAAGTACGTTAATGGGGTTAATACAAACGTTGGTACCACGCTGATGTCATCGAAGGTTTTCGCAAACACCGCATTGATTAACCCTGCGGTGGCAAAAAGGGTTGCCGTTAATACTAGGGTAAGGGCGATGATGCCCAAGTGATGAATTTGCACATCAACAAAAAATAACGACACCAAAGTAACAATAATACCAATCAAAATGGCCCGGGCCACACCGCCGCCTACATACCCTAAAATAATCACCGAGGTGGGCACGGGGGAAACCAGTAACTCTTCAATGTTGCGCTGAAATTTCGCGCTAAAGAAAGAGGAAGATACGTTCGCATAGGAGTTGGTTATTACCGACATCATAATGAGGCCAGGAACAATAAACTCCATGTAAGTAAAGCCACCCATTTCACCAATGCGGTTACCGATTAAGTTGCCAAATATGACGAAATATAGGCTCATGGTAATGGCAGGTGGCACGAGGGTTTGTACCCAAATTCGTAAAAAACGTGTGCACTCTTTTATCCAAATAGTGGTCAGTGCCACGTAGTTTTGTTTAAACCAACTTACTTTTTTGTCTTGATTCATTAAGCTACTTTCTTGCTTCATTCTTTTACCCTGCCTGCTTCGCAGTTTCCACTAGGCGAACAAACAGCTCTTCTAGCCTGTTTGATTTATTACGCATACTCATCACTTGCACACCCTGTTCACTTAACTGGGTAAACACGGGGTTTAATCCCTCGGTTTTCTCAACATCAACTTCTAACGTGTGATCATCGATTAAGCGGTACTCAAACCCTGTTAAGCTGGGCGCTTGCGCCGTGGTTTTAATATCCAACACAAAAGTTTCAATACTCAGTTTGGAGAGTAATGATTTCATACTGGTATTTTCTACAATAATCCCCTTGTTAATAATGGCGATATTGCGGCACAACATTTCAGCCTCTTCAAGGTAGTGAGTGGTTAAAATAATAGTGATGCCTTGGCGGTTAATCTCTTCTAAAAAGCCCCACATAGAGCGGCGAATTTCAATATCAACCCCCGCCGTAGGTTCGTCAAGAATCAGTAGTTTTGGCTCATGCATCAGGGCACGCGCTATCATTAATCTGCGTTTCATACCGCCAGAGAGCTCACGGGCACGGGCATCTCGCTTTTCCCACAAATCCAGCTGGGCTAAGTATTTTTGTGCTCGTTCTTTGGCCACGGAACGAGGCACACCATAGTATCCGGCTTGATTCAGCACAATCTGCATGACAGTTTCAAACTGATTAAAGTTGAATTCCTGTGGCACTAAGCCAATACAGGCTTTTGCTTGTTCCATTTGGCTATTCAAATCGAAACCAAATACAGACACCTTGCCATTGGTTTGATTAACCAACGAGCTAATGATGCCAATGGTGGTGGACTTTCCCGCCCCATTTGGCCCCAGTAGTGCGAAGAAATCGCCTTGCTCAACCGTGAGATCTACGCCATTTAACGCTTGCACGCCGCCTTTATAGGTCTTTGTTAACCCTTGAATATCTAACGCTTTCATGAAATGCCCGTGTGTTGAATGCTACTGTTTATTCACGTTGGTGAGAGGTGCCTGCCAAAAAAACATGTAGGGTATTATATTGCTTCTCGCCCTAGTGTACCCTAATCCATTGATTAAGTTGATCTCTCTCAGCAATTCCTTGACCCAACACATGTGAATAAGAAGGCAAACGCCTACCTTGTGCCGTTGTTGATTAATAATAGTGAAATTCCATTTTTCAACCCTAAGCGCCACTGATTGGGCAACATGAATGACATAAAATAGAAAGCTGATAACGGCAATAAAAAAGCGCTGTGCTTCGGTTGGGGACAAAACACAGCGCAAAGGGTAGGTGACCCAAGTTGGGGTGTGCATGAAGGCATACATGATTTCAAGCACCTGATAAGTAAAACATCACGATGAGGCATTGTTGGGGAACGAAAGGGGAAAAGTTCCGACGATTACGGGCAATTATGTCAGCATTGTGGCCAAGTTATGCTTTTTTTGCCGAACTCAGGCAATTGTGAAACTTGCACGGTATAGTACACACAATATCCATGTTCCTCTGTAAATGAAGAGTGATTTTTATGCCTAAAACCATTGCTTTGGTTGAAGATGATGCCGCGATTAGAGAAAATTATTTGGCGGTTTTACGCGCTCAGGGTTACCACGTAGATGCCTATGAAGATAGACCCAGCGCGTCACGCGCATTTAATGCAAACCTACCTGACCTTGCCATCATTGATATCGGCTTAAAAGAAGAGATGGAAGGCGGTTTTTTACTGTGCCAGCAACTACGCAACTTGTCGCCAACCTTACCGATAATCTTTTTCACTGCCCGTGACAACGATGTGGATACTATCAGCGGGCTTAGAATGGGCGCAGACGACTACCTCACCAAAGACATTAGTATGGCGCATTTGTTGGCCAGGATTGCGGCTTTGTTTCGCCGTATAGACTTGATGCGAGCGCCAAAGGCACAAAATGATGAAACTGTGACTGGAGAATTACGTGTTGATGCATCGAGAATGACAGTGAGCTGGAAAAATGAACCCGTGGCGCTAACTGTGACCGAATTTTGGATGCTACATGCTTTAATTAAACATCCCGGACACGTTAAAAGTCGCCAACAATTAATGGATGAGTCTCGTATGGTGGTTGACGATACCACCATTACCTCACACATAAAGCGGATGCGTAAAAAGTTTATTCAGCTTGATGCTCAATTTGATCATATCGATACCGTATACGGTATGGGTTATCGCTGGCAGCTATAGGGCATTCACCTAATGCGGTTTCGTTTTTCCATACGTCTACAGCTTCTGGTGCTGTCACTGTTTTTATTTGCTATTCCGTATTTAGGATACAAATACGTATGGGAATTAGAACAGTATTTGCGCATTGGCCAAGAACAAACCATGATTGGTACGGCAAGAGCCGTGGCCACTGCCCTACACGAACGCCCTGCGCTGTTTGACAGTCAATCTGCGTATCTTAAGAATGTACGCCCAGGCACAGATCTTTACGCACCGCCTATACAATACCCTATTCAGCTTGATGGCGAACTTAATGATTGGCAGCGAATTGATCACTTGGTGGCAAGTTATGGCAGCGATGAAGTCGTCGAAACCTACACAAAGTCACTGGCTAACCCCAACCCCACTTTACGCTTCAAACACATGGTGGGACGTTACGGCCAGTTTTTGTATGCTATGTTTGAAGTCACTGATGATGTATTGCTTTGGCGTCAACCCAATAGTTTAAGTGTAGAAAGAGCAGACCATTTACTGATTGGGTTAAAAACGCCACAAGGCGACCTCGCACGCTATGTTATCGCCCCTTTTGAGAGCGGATGGGTAAACGCGTATAAGTTGTCAGATAACCCCAACACCTATCGTGCGGTTAAGAATGCCCTACAGATACAAGGACGCTGGCAGCAAACCGCCACCGGCTACAATATAGAGCTTCGTTTTCCTTTATCGATGACAACAGATGCTTTGGGCTTCGCCATTGTAGATGTTGATGATGATAGGACTAGAGAGAAACGACACGCCATTGGCACTGCTAACCCCAATCATATTGAGGAGTTAGGCACCGTAGTTACGCCGTCACCGGAAATTGAACGAATTTTGGCGGGATTGAAATACGCAGACTCACGGGTTTGGGTGATAGATAAACACAAACGTGTGCTTGCTCGGGCCGGCGATATTCAAACCGCCCCAGGTATTGCAATAAAAGATGCCAGGCGCGAATCGCAAGGTGTGTGGGGATGGATAGAATCCCGTTGGCTACTGCCTCTTTATTACCATATTCTCACAAAACCACCGGCAGATTTCGTAGACGAACTAGAAGACGCCTATGCCCTCGCCGGTCAAGATCTCGGCAAGGCCCTTGCTGGTCAACCCGATTCTTTATGGCGTCTTAGTCCAGACAATAAAGCGGTGATTTTATCCGCCTCTTACCCTATTTTTATTGAAGGTAACGTGATGGGCGCGGTAGTGGTAGAGCAAACCACAAATGGTATTCGCTCTTTGCGTAATCGCGCCTTAGAGCAACTTTTCCACGTAATACTGGCAGTCATGCTACTTGGTACAGTAGGTTTACTATTATTTGCAAACCGCATCTCTGGCCGCATTCGCCATTTACGGGACAGCACCGAGCGTATCATCGACAACAACGGAAAAATTGTGGGCACCTTACCTGTGAGTAAAAATCAAGATGAAATTGGTGATTTATCTCGTGCGTTTTCAGATGTGCTTCAACGTTTGCAGCAATATAACTCGTACCTGGAAAATATGGCGGCGCGATTGTCTCATGAGCTGCGAACGCCCATTGCCATCGTTAAATCTTCGCTAGACACCTTTTCGCAAATCGATGATGAGTCTCAAAAAGATATTTTTATACAGCGAGCGCAAAGTGGAATTCATCGACTCAGTACCATTTTAAATAGCATGAGCGAAGCCACAAGATTAGAGCAAGCCCTTGTGGATGAAGAACGCGTAACCTTTCAACTCGCTAACGTAGTTGAAGGATGTGTTGGCGGGTACGTGCATGCCTACACGCAACGTAAATTCAGCTTTGCTTGTCATACCGACAACAGTAAATTGCATGGCTCACCAGACTTAATCGCACAAATGTTGGATAAAGTGGTAGCAAATGCCGTTGACTTCAGCCAAAACAATGATGAAATAAGCCTCTCCATTTCGCAAAAAGATAAACAAATTCAGCTTATTATCTACAACCCTGGTCCATTACTGCCCGATGGTATGAAGTCGCAACTCGTCAATTCTATGGTCTCCGTGCGTGCCGATGCCACACGCCATGAAAAGAGTGATACCCCCCACTTAGGCCTAGGTTTGTTTATTGCCGACCTTATTGCTAACTTTCACCGCGGCACCCTTAATATTAGCAACGCCCCTGATTTTAGTGGCGTAGAAGTGATTTTTACCTTCCCCGCCTTAAAGTAACACTTAAAACTTTATTAAAAAAATATCAACATGATAATTATTATCATTTGTATTTACAAAAATTTTGACTTTCTTTACACTTCTGATCACACACATACAGATACTTCAAAGAAGACACTAGGAAACACAATGAAAAATAAAAGCTTATCGATGGGTGCATCTACCATTGCTGCGGCCTTAGCATTTGGACACAGTGCCGCATTTGCGCAAGATACCGATGTTGATTGTAAAGACTTAACGGCTGCAGAGTGCGCAAAACAAAGCGACGAGGCCATTGAGCTCATTCGAATTCATGGCGTTCAGCAGTCGATATACCGTTATAGCAAGTCTGGCGATCCTCGCCGTGTTGCGGATTTAGTTGATACACCACAAACCATTAGCGTTCTTACTCAAGACCAAATTCAAGAGAGCGGAAAAACCGACCTTAAAGATATTCTTTCAGCGCAGGCCGGTGTAACGCTGGGTACTGGTGAGAATGGTAATGCTTTTGGTGATCGCTATATTATTCGAGGCCACGAAGCCCGCAGCGATGTTTTTGTTGATGGACTGCGTGACCCAGGCATGACCACGCGTGAAAGCTTTGCTACCGAACGTGTTGAAATTACGAAAGGCCCAAGCTCTACATTTGCCGGTCGTGGTTCATCAGGCGGTGCGGTTAACTCTATTACTAAAAAGGCGTCAACCAGCTACAACTTTGGCCGCGTAGATGCAGCCATCGGTACCGATGAACATACTCGTTTTACTCTCGATTTAAATAAGACACTTACCGAAAACAGCGCCGTTCGTTTAAACGCCCTGACGTCGTCAGAAGACAAGCCAGGTCGCGATGGTATTGAACGAGATCGTAATGGCCTTCAGCTTTCTTATGTAAACCAACCTACCGATCGCTTGTCGTTTACTGGTGATATTTACTATCTTGATGCGGAAGATAAGCCTGACCTTGGCAGCTACTTCGACCGCGATGCCGGCTATCCTCTTGAAGATATTCCAGTATACGCACAAGATGAAGACTTCATGAACTCAGAAGTGACGACCTTTACACTGCGTACCGAGTATGAAATTAGTGACAACGTGCGTTTTTATAACGCGACCCGCGTCGGCAAAACAGAAAATGAATATGTCACTACCGGTATGCGAGGAACAAACCGAGACGCAACCGACCCTGATGCCCCTGGTGCCTACACGCTCTCGCTAAGCAATCACCAAGGCTGGCAAGATGTTGACTATGTGACTACTCAGTTTAACCTATTCTGGGACACGCAATTTGCCGGCTTTAAGCATAAATTTGTGTTCGGTTTTGAGTACACCGACGAGTCAGTGGACAACGGTGTATTCAGTGTAGAATACGGAAATGAGTCAAACTGCTTAACCGGTGGTCGTCGTGGTGTATCTGAAAGCTACTGCCTGCTCGATGGTGATGGCAACATGGTTGACAACATCAACAGCCTAATGGGTAAACAAATCACCCGTGGTGATGCTGACGCACTTTACGATATTGAAACCTACTCATTGTACGCAATGGATACCTTCGAGCTAACTGAAGCCCTTGATGTATTTTTCGGCTTACGTATAGATAGCTACGACTATAGCAACCAAACATCTTCTGAACTCTATGAATTCTCTGATGAACTTTATAACGGTCACGCCGGCCTTGTTTATGAAGTATCAGAGCACGGTAATATTTATGCCTCTTACAGTACAGCCACTAACATTAATGGCGGCGAGTCTGACCTAGGTGCTAACTGTGGCTATGGCGGCCTTTGCGGTACACCTGAGCAAGCGGCGCAAGCCGATCCTGAACAAGTAGAAAATATTGAACTTGGTACTAAATGGCTATTGTTTGATGAGAAACTCAGCGCTAATGCCGCTATTTTCCGCATCACCAAAAGCGATGTACACGAAAGCGTAGGCGATGCATATTCTACGCTAGGCACACTAAACACCGGTGAGAACCGCGTTGAAGGTGTAGAATTTGGTGTGAGTGGTGACGTGACTGAGAAGTTTAGCATTCAAGCGTCTGCGGCCGTTATGGACTCTGAAGTACTAGACTCTTATTCTGACGATAACATTGGCCTTGCACTGAGTAACTTTGCTGATAAGAGCTTCTACCTACAAATGCGTTATCAACCCAACGAGAAGTTCGCGTTCGGTGGTGATTACAGCTATCAATCTGAAATGTATGGTGGCCAACCCGATACGGCGGCGGGTTACGATGCTGATGCGGGTGAATACAGTATTCGCGTACCTGACTATCAAGTTATCAACCTCTTTGCTAACTACTATCACTCAGAATCATTGACATTCCGTGTTAATATCGGCAATGCCCTTGATGAAGAGTACTGGACAGCGGCATACCGTTCTGGCGCCTTCATGTACATAGGTGATGGCCGTAATATTACCGGCACCGTGAACTACGAGTTCTAATTAGCCACGACAAAGAGATACGTTGAACCATGATCGTTATTGATAACCTGCTAAGTGCTAACGAAGTTGAACAATTTGTTGAAGCACTGGCGCTTGTGCCCTTTAATGATGGTAAAGAAACCGCCATGGGCATGGCCGCTGGGGTTAAAAATAACGGTCAGGCAGACGCACAAAATAAGCAAGTTCAGCAACTGGCTAATCACTTGCTATCGACATTGGGAAGCCACCCTAAGGTGGTTTCTGCTGCGCTTCCTCAACGTATCTTCCCGCCTTGCTTTAATCGCTACAGCGAATCACAAACCTATGGTTATCATGTTGATGCGGCCATTATGCGCATCCCCAATACAGCGGACGTATTAAGAAGTGATATGTCGATGACGGTGTTCTTATCTGACCCTGATAGCTATGAAGGAGGAGAACTCGTTATTCAAACAGGCTTTGGCGAGCAGAGTATCAAGTGTGCTGCTGGCAGTGCTATTTTATACCCATCTTCAAGTTTACATAAAGTGACCCCCGTTACCAAAGGTGAACGAATGGCGGCCATCACGTGGATGCAAAGCATGGTCAGTGATCAGCACATTCGCGAGACGCTTTATCAATTGGATCAAAGCATTCAGTCACTTATTGCTAATGAGTCGGCCACGCGAGAAGAACTTGACCAATTGCATCATGTTTATCACAACCTGATTCGCAAATTTACCCAATTGTAAAAACCTACTAACTGGCAATGAAAGTAAAACCTGACTTGTCGGGTCTCTATATCGGGTATAGGCTATATATCACTCACCATTTGAGAAACCTGCATGAGAACAACACCTGTCCAGTTCATTTATTTGCTACTTTTCACCTTCTCTTGTTTATTTGTTAATGCGCAAGAATCGGTATCGGTGCAGGTTAACCTAAATGATGCCGAAAGCCATGCCGTGGAAAATGCCGTTATTATTTTTACGCCAACCTTTTCTGCCCCCGCAGTCTCAGAGCAGAACCAAACACCGGCAATCATGAATCAAATTGATAAACAATTTGCACCTCATGTTTTAGTGGTTCAAGCCGGCAGGTTTATTGCCTTTCCAAATGCCGACAACCTCTTTCATCACGTCTATTCTTTCTCGCCCGCAAAGCAATTTGAATTAAAGCTGTATAAGGAATTTACTGCTGAACCTTTGCGCTTCGACGAGCCGGGAATAGTGGACATTGGCTGTAACATTCACGATTGGATGTTAGGCTATATTGTGGTTACAGAGTCGCCCTATTTTATTAAGACAGACACTTATGGCAAAGCACAGATTGACCTACCAGCGGGTGAGTACGCGTTATCATTCTGGCACCCCCGCGCTAAGGATGCGACACCATTTAGCCAGAACACCATGGTATTTGACACCTCAAAGACGCTGTCTTTGCAACTCGATACAGTGATTGAAAACGACCTGGGGTTTGATGATGGGTTTGGCGAATACTAGCCGTACGCCTTTAACTAGCGCAGCTGTTTTCCTACTGACGCTTTTAGTCAGTGGTCAACTTTATGCAGACACCACCTTACTATTGCGTGGTGAATTGGTTAGCCAAGATGCAGACACCAGTTTTCAACAGCAAGGCATTAGTCATCAACGCTTCGACGATAATGAATTACAGCTGTCGCAAGCCATTTTAAGTACCCGCTTACAGCTAAACAGTGATTGGAAACTTCATGGTGTCTTCAACGCTTACAGTGATGGCGAGAAAACAGTGGGGGTCTCGCAGTTATTCGCCCAGTATCGTCCGTTGGTACGCCACACCATTAAACCCGAAGTCAAAGTCGGTGCTTTTTACCCCGCGCTTTCTGTCGAAAATACGGATATGGCTTGGCTATCTCCTCACTTTCTCTCGAACTCAGCCATTAATAGTTGGATTGGCGAGGAGCTTCGCATTGGAGGGGTAGAAGCCAGTTTACGGCAAAACGGCCGTCAGGTAAGACGTTCATGGTCGTGGAAAGCCTTAGCTGGCCTGTTTAAAGGCAATGACACCACAGGCACCTTATTATCTTGGCGTGGCTTCGCGTTACACGATCGCCAATCATTGTTTGACGATAGGGTTAATTTCTACCCCCTGCCTTGGATAGTGAATGATGATGAGTTAAGTGCCCCTGCTTGGACAGAGCCGTTTAGAGAAATAGATAACCGAATAGGGTTTTACTTAGGCGGTCACCTCGCTTACCAGCGGCAATCGGAGCTACGTTATTATTACTACGACAATAGAGCAAATCCGATAAAAGTAGACCCAGATAGGCTTTATGCATGGCGAACTAAATTTCACTCTTTGTCTGTTCGACACCGCCTATCCTCTAAGCTAACTTTATTCAGCCAAGCGCTAGCGGGAAGCACATTAATGGGGGAAGATATTGTCAGAAACCACTTCTATAGTGTGTATGTTGCTGCTAGCTATCAACTTGACAACGCGGTGCTGTCTACTCGCTTAGACTGGTATCATGTGATTGATGATGACTCTACATGGCGGGATCCCAACCGAAGCATCGGCCAAGCCATGACGTTAAATTACTCCCGCCCCCTTTCCGAGTTGTTAACCCTGTCAGCGGAATGGCAACTGAATAAGGGTCAGCAGGCAAACCGCGTTGAAGCCCAGTACAGTGAATCTTTCAGTGAACATAGTGCCAAGCTAGCGATAACCCTTCGTTATTAACACCGAAGCGGCTACTGATCTTTACCATTTTTGTCTAACGCTGCATCGGGTACGTTTTTCACTAACATTCGCTCTTTACGCTTTATCATCATTTTAGCCAAGCGGCGCATGCTTACCGTGGTGTCTTTTTCATCGACAATATCTACACCGAGTAATCGCTCTAACAAATCTTCCAAGGTAAGCACACCTTCTAAGCCGCCGTATTCATCCACCACCAGCAACATATGAACGTGCTTATTAATGAAGTGTTCGAAGGTTACCGACAACGGCATAGTATTGAGCACGGTAACCATATCTTTAGCGTACTCAGACAAAGGCTTATCAGTATTTCCCCTTGCTTGCGCCACCAATAAATCGGAACGCATAACAAAACCGGTAATATTTTCCGAGTCCTTTTCTTCGTAGACAGGAATTCTGGAATATTCAATATTGGCGTATTTGTGGAAAAACGCCTCTACTGTGGTTTGCTCAGACACCGAAAACAACACGGTTCTGTGAGTAATCGCATCTTTGACTTTGAGTTCATGTAGGCTGAGCAGGCTCTTTAATACTGTGGCTTCGTGATTGGCCAACTGGCCTTCTTCACCCGATAACTCCGCCATGGCATGTAATTCACTTCGGCTTAATCCTCTTAGCGGACTGTCTTCTTTAAAGCCTCGGGTTAGTAGCGCAGACATTTTCACAAACGGCAATAAGATGAGCGATAAATACTTCAAAAAATACGCAGTGGCGGGGGCAAGGCCGCGCCAATAGGTGGCGCCTAATGTTTTAGGAATAATTTCTGAAAATACTAAGATAAGCAAAGTCAGTACGGCCGATATAACGCCTAAGTAGGCCTCACCAAATACCGCAGCGGCTTGCGCGCCTGCGCCTGCTGCTCCCATTGTATGAGCGATAGTATTTAAAGTCAGTATGGCCGATAGAGGGGTATTGATATTGTCTGTTTGCTTTCGCAGTAGCGCCCCGCTAGGACGCCCTTCTTTCTCTAATACAGAGATGTAAGCAGAGGACACACTAAGTATGACAGCTTCAGCAATGGAACATAAAAAAGAAAAGCCCAGTGCAATAACGACATAAAAAATTAATAACAGCATGTGTCCTTTCCGTGAAAACGGATCCTAAACTCAAACCCCTATTATGCTGTCATAGACGCCACTTACAAGAGCAGTTCCTAATTTTTCTTTTGCTGCTTCCGTTGATGTGGATTTACGCACTCGCCTTTGGCGCCGCCTTACCCACAACAATGGCTACTTTCGTGCTTTACTCTATTCAACGCTGACATCTTTTTAATGTATAGGCGCACTATCAACCCAGCTAAAACCACCGCGCAAAGTGCGTAAATGGCTTGAACATCGGCACCATGCTGATGTAATGCCCCTTCAGTTTTAATGAGGCCTTGTAATGAAAATGCGGACACCGCCCAGTTAACTAAATACCCAAATGCGATACTGGCAGACACCACACTAAAAAGGTACGTCAGTAGGGTTTTGCTGCCCATTTCTTGCTTTATCATACCCATAGTAGAAACGTTTGTGGCTGGCCCCGCCATTAAAAATACCAACACAGCACCGGGAGATAATCCTGCGGCTAAAAATCCCACCGCGAGTGGGGTAGAAGCCGTTGCGCAAATATACATAGGAATACCAATCACTGCCATAACCAACATCGCGATAACACCGTCGCCCCATTGGGTGAGAAAATCGGTGGGCACCCAGGTTTTGATGGCGGCAGCTAAGGCTAAACCAATGAGCAGCCACTTAACGATATCATCTAATAATTTTCCACTGGCATAACTCACCACTTGGCCTAATTTTGCCACACCAGTAGAAAAAACACCGGCGTGAGCAGGGGCGTCTGCTTTGGCTTCACCAGAACAACAGGTGTCTTCTTTAACCGGCGAGGCGTTCACAGTTGTACTGTCACAGCAGCTATGTTGATTAGTCTCGACTTTAATAACCTCTGCTTTTGAACTGCAGCATGTACTTTGCGAGGTAGAAGAACGATGCCCGTGACCGTCATCATGAGTAGACACCTTAGCTACAGGCGCGTGATTAAATAAGCGCACCATGAGACCCGCATAGATAGCACTCACAATAGCGGCAATGGGCCTGACAATGGCATACAAGGGGCCTAACAATGCATATGAAACAGAAACACTGTCTACCCCAGTTTCGGGAGTAGAAACTAAAAAGGAAATAGTCGAAGGCGTAGAAGCGCCACTTCGGCGTAAACCGAGTGCAGCAGGAATGACCCCGCAGGAACACAAAGGCAAAGGCGCGCCTATAACGGCTGCTTTCGTAATAGCACCCACAGAGTTATTCCCCATGTGGCGCTCTAAAAATGTCACGGGTACTAATTCATGCATGATGCCCGCAACCAATAAGCCCAATAGTAGCCAAGGCGCAGACTCTAAGAACAGTGCAACGAAGTTTTGACCCAGCATTAAAATATCGGACATGTACCCTCTCTGCAGTGTTAGGGGTTAGCTGATCCGTGTTGACACTTAGGTATCTCCAGAGCCATTTAGCCTCATTGTGCACCAATGCCCTTGATACCCCGCGTGACTAAGCACCCAAAGAATTCTATTTCATAGTAACAGAAGTCTCTCACCACAGAAAATGGCGAAAAACGATTAGTTTAATTTGTTTAGCGCAAACAAAATAAGGCCAGCATGTTAGGCTGGCCTTATTTCATGATTAACGCGTTATCGACAATAACGATATTACAAAGTGCCTATTAACCTTCAGACTCTAGGCTTTCGCGCTTTTCATCCTTTTTCAGTTTGGACACCACGGAGAACGCTTCAAGCATAACCAGCACAGAGACCACCAACACGACTGCATCAAGGAACACCAATAGGTAGTTTTCAGCCAGATAGTATTCTTTTAGCTTAATTAGCCCGGCGAAAAACGCCATAACGAGTACAAACACCATAGGGATGAGGGTGTATTTGGCGGGGCGCCCTAGCTTTATCAACATCACAGAGATAACCAACAAGGTGAGGCTGGCAAGTATCTGGTTGGTTGAACCAAACAGTGGCCAAATGATCATACCGCCACTTCCAGACGCGCCGCCTGCGCCAAAGGCTAATAGTAGGCAACATCCCACGGCAAGCAAGGTAGCAACCACACCGTTTTTCAATAGGTTAATGGCGTAAATATCCCCCCACTCTTGAATAATGTAACGCTGAAGGCGTACGCCAGAGTCCATGGTGGTACCGGCAAACAACACCACCATGACAGCCAGAATAGTGGATGAGAAATCTACAGGTAGCCCCCACCCTTGTTGAATGAGGTTTGCACCGCCGGTAATAAAGGCCCCTACGCTGCCCGCTCCAAGATGACTATAGACTTCATGCCACTCTTCCGGCGATGCTGCAAACGCTACACCACTGACGGCCACAATGGTAATGAGTGCCAGAGAGCCTTCCCCAATAGCGCCTAAGTAGCCTACAAAACGCGCATCGGTTTCTTTATCTAGCTGTTTAGAGCTTGTACCTGAAGCCACAATACCGTGGAAACCGGATACAGCACCACACGCAATCGTCACGAATAGCAAAGGAATCAGGCTAGGCGAATCAATGGCGGTTTGGGTATTAAACGCTGGTGCGGTAATGTCTGGTAGTGAAAAGAAAACCGCGCCATACAGTAAGAAAAGCCCCACTAATAACTGCATACCATTAATGAAGTCACGGGGTTGCAATAACATCCATACCGGAAGTAAGGACGCAATGGCTGCGTAAACAAACAAGATAATGATCCAGTTTGCTTTGTCTGCTAAACCGAACATGGTTTCCGGCAAACTAATCGGAATATAACTGCCAAAATAAACAGACGCATACAGTACAGCAATACCGACTAAGCAAAGCGGCACCAATGCAAAATTACGTTTTAACAATTGCCCAATAACTAAGGCAACGGCTATGGCCATCCATGCAGGAAATACAGCATTGGGCTGTGAAACGAAGGAATTGGCGATCACCACACCAAATACCGCATTTACCATAAGCAATACCAGGAAGATGACAATCATAAACAACGAGCGTGAGCGCTTACCTATCACACTTTCAGATAACGCCCCCATTGATTTGCCTTTATGGCGTGAACTGGCCCACAAGGCGCCCATATCGTGCACCCCGGCAAACAATATTGTACCAAACACAACCCATAACACCGCGGGAACCCAGCCCCAATACACCGCAATAGCGGGTCCAACAATGGGGGCAGCACCGGCTACCGAGGTGAAATGGTGCCCCCACAATACCACTTTGTTAGTAGGAACAAAGTCCACACCGTCTTGTTCGGTGTGTGCGGGGGTAACGAAACTATCATCCAATTTAAATATGCGGCTTGCGATAAATTTTGAATACACAAACCAACCAAACATCATTCCGATGATGCCCAGTATAACGATGGCAATAGACTGCATGTTATTATCCTACTGTCGCATTAGTACACGCCGTAAGGGCGCTACGGTAACTAAAAGTGGGTAAAAGCATTACCCAATACGTAATTAGAACATTAATGTGGCGTTAACAAACGGGATGTTAGACTAAAGTCTCATTAACGAGAAGTTTTTTGCTACTCGTCGTACCATTTTTACGACAATTTTCATGTTTTTCCGGCAAATTTCTTAAAATTCCGCCATTTATCCCCGTGCCACTTCAAATAATACTTATTCTCGTTTATAACTATAGCCCCTAATCACCATACAAACTTGAAAACATCTATGGCTTCACCAAAATTACACATGGCATTTCGTAAATATCACCGCTGGCTGGGATTTTTCCTTGCTGGGATAATGGCTGTGTATGCCATTAGTGGGATTTTATTGATTTTCCGTCCCACCGACTTTTTAAAGTTTGAGCAAACTGAGATAAGACAATTAGACAGCGGGCTAACTGCCAAACAACTTCCCAATGTGCTTAAAATAAAGGGAAGTCGCGTTGTGGATGAAACCGATACCCACATCACCTTAAACGTGGGTGACTATAGTAAAGCATCGGGTGAAGCGACTATTACCCGCAAGAACTACCCGCTGGTGCTTAATAAAATGGTTAAGCTACACAAAGCCACCAACAATAGCCCGCTATTTTGGCTGAATATTTTCTTTGGTATTAGCTTACTATTTTTCGTTATTTCTGCATTTTTGATGTTTATTCCCAAACTGCCCATGTATAAAAATGGATTGAAAATAGCGGGAATAGGTGCGGTGGTTACTGTACTCGTTGTCGTATTCGGCTCTTAAGCTCGCAACACCTAAAGCACCCACAGGGGCATGCTGCACAAAAGGAATACTTCACTGTAGCACGCCCAACTACCGTCAACCGTCTAATTCGTAAAGCCCACCAAAAAACGTTTCAGCTGTCGATATACAGACTGAGATTCAGGGGTTTGATGCGACACCAAATAGTCGGCATGGGACAGACCTTCATAAACGTCTAGTACGGTAGTGACACCCGCATCACGCATTTTACGGTTTACCCTTACCGTATCGCTTAAAAACATATCCCGCGTCCCTGTAACTAAAAAGGTAGGCGGAAAGTCGGTAAAGTCACCATAGATGGGCGACAATTTCGGATGGGTGAGAGGGGTATTACCCGCATATAAGCGCGCCGATGCGCCGAGTGTTCCATCGTAGGTAATCAGAATCCTATCGATGCCTTCATTGGTATACAGAGAGTCACCCGTTTTCGTTAAATCAGCCCAAGGCGTACCTGCATAAATGGCCCTTGGCGTTGCCACACCATTTTCAATTAGCCCTTGAACAAACGCGAGCAGTAAGCCCCCGCCTGCTGAAGTGCCCCCCATAAAAATATGATTAGCATCGTATTGCTGAGATAGAACACGATAAACATGTTTAACATCATCAAGCGCTGCAGGAAACGGGTAGGCAGGTGGCATTCTATAGTCGACACTGTACACCACGATCCCCAACCTGTGGGCAATCAAAATACCCTCTTCAATAGAAGGCAAGCCGGCGAATAACACATAAGCCCCGCCGTGAATATCAATATACACATGGTCTTTGAATTCGGGAGACAGAGACTTCGGCGTTATCTTACGAACCGTTACACCCTTTATATCGAGCATCTCAACCATCACCCCATAATGCTTACGCATGTTTTGAATTTTGGTTTTTTGCATTTTGTTTGTGGCCTGTACATAGTCACGCCACTGCGCGGCTGTCGTAGGAACAAATGACCTGGCTTCCTCCACTGAAGGCGAAGGATATTGCGCAAGCGCCGCTTTTAACTCAGCACTAATAGACTGAGGTATGGGCACCTCTTTAGCCTGTTCCCCCGCCACCGCTTTATTAACACCTTGAACCATTAAAATCACCAAACTACAAAAAACAAGAAGACCATAGCGATGCATAGTATAAACACCATCGAAGTAAACCTGCGACTACCATAGCAAACCTCCACGAAAAACACGCTGTTATAAAGGCAATCACGTACTAATAGGATCACTCTGCATTCCCTCCCCCTCAAACTTCTTGATATGCAGTTTAAGGAGGGAGTGAAGTCCCATCAAAAACTCATCGCAGCAGGGATGCTGATTGATGCCGCCATGGATGACTTTACGGCGTGTTCTAGATTGAACAAGCGCCACCTGATGTGCAGACATAAAAAAAGCGCACCTAAGTGCGCTTTTTTGCTTGTGTTGCTAAGTCTAGATTAGTCTAGGATCTTAGATACAACACCAGCACCTACTGTACGACCACCTTCACGGATTGCGAAACGAAGACCTTCTTCCATCGCAATCGGAGCAATTAGCTCAACT